>Ga0265342_10004488_pt1 | contig 10949 bp, 13 predicted proteins | sample 4CB327metaG_FD_203125 | JGI IMG/M metagenome (GOLD analysis project Ga0265342, IMG submission 203125) | Rhizosphere microbial communities from Carex aquatilis grown in University of Washington, Seatle, WA, United States - 4-CB3-27 metaG | ecosystem: Host-associated > Plants > Roots >...
GGAGGATCACTTCGACCTGGTGATTATCGATTCGGGCGCCGGCATCGGGGACAACGTGCTGTTCTTTGTGGGCATGGCCCAAGAAGTGGTGCTGGTGCTGAGCCCCGAGCCCACCTCGCTGGTGGATGCGTATGCGGTGGTCAAGGTGCTGTCGCAACAGGCGGGCATTCGCAATTTCGCCGTGGTCATCAATCCCGTGGTCGACGAGATGCCGGCGCGGGACATGTTCCAGAAGCTGTCGACTGTCACGGGCCGATTCCTCACCGCGAAACTGCGCCATCTCGGATATGTCCCGCGCGACGAGAACGTGCATCGGGCGGTCATGGCGCAAAGGCCAGTCGTGGATCTCTTTCCCATGGCGCCTGCCAGCCGCGCCATTGTGGACGTGGCCGCGCGTCTGTTCGCTGAGCCGGCGCCGCAGATCTTGGAAGGCGGCATGAAGATGATGTGGCAGCGCTTGATGAAAGAGGCGGAAGTCCCGCGCTAGGACGGTCACCATGCATAGGGCAATTGCTAGCTACGCAAACGGCGGGGCCGCACCGGTCCTGGACGACACGACCGTGCTCGAGCAGTACGGCAGCCTGGTCGAGCGAACGGCACATCGGCTGATTTCCCGCACCGGTTTGCGTAGTGCCTACGACGATCTGTGGTCCGCCGGGGCCATCGGCCTCATCGAGGCGGGCCGGCGTTTCGATCCGAGCCGGGGCGCTTCCTTCGCGACCTTTGCCGAGCACCGCGTGCGCGGCGCCATGCTGGACGAGTTGCGCCGGCTGGACCACTTGCCGCGACGACTGCGCAACCGCACCGACGATCTGGTCAAGACACGCAAGAAGCTGGCGGGCAGTCTGGGCCGCGAGGCCACAGTGGAAGAAGTGGCGACTGATCTGGGCGTGGATGTGGAAGAGGCGAGCGACATGGCCGCGCTGCTTGAGCCGCCCCTGCCACTGGATTCCATTCTGCCCACCCTGGCGGGCGGCGAGGCCACCGACGCGACTGTGCTGCGCGCCGAAGCAGTGGGTCGCCTCACTGAAGCCGTGGGAAAGTTGCCCGAGCGCCTGCGCCTGGTGCTGTCATTGCACTACATCGAGGATCTCACTTATCGCGAGATCGCCGGCATACTCAAAGTGAGCGAGCCGCGCGTGTGCCAATTGCACACTGAAGCCATCGGCCAATTGCGCAAGTTGCTTCCGGACGCGTGAGGGAGTGGCGGTTCACCTTCGTCTCGCGCGACGAGCGTGACTTTGCCAGAACTGCGCCAACTTCCGGTCAGCCGCCCCACGCGCTCCCCCAAATGGATACGTTCGATGTGGCGGGGGCCGGAGACGGAGTGATGGACAACCCTAAACGGGCACGAAGCCTGAAACGGCGAAACGGCGGACACAGAGGGGCATCCTGCACACCACCGCGCCGGTCCCCGACCCGACGGCACGCTGGGCTCGAGGTGCTGGAATGTGGAGCGCCAAGAGTGTAATGTTCTTGGCCGGCATCATCGTAGGCAGGAACCGCGTCTGGAGGCGCGGACGCTTCGACAACATGGTTGGGTGTGTTCGATGAGGACAACAAGGAGTGACCCATGAAGCGAATGTGTGCAGAGCATACCGTTGCCGTGATGGTTGGTTTGGTGACGGCGGAAATGATCTCGAGCTTGCTCGTTGGGTGCGCGTCGTCGCCCAAGTCGCCCATCGTGGCGGACGCAAGCCCAGAGAGGACAGCGGACGCAAGCGAAGCAGAGAACTTTTGTACCGGTCCCGCGACGGGAGCGCTCATCGACGACATGAGCGCATCGAGCATCAGCCTGACGCCACCGTCGTGTGGGACGAAGGGTACTTGGTACGCAATTTCCACCGGGACGCTCACCATCCCGACTGTGGACCCGTCGATAGCCTCGAACTGCGGAAGTGATTGCCAATCTCTTTATAGCCCGCTGCCCGCTGGACTCCCTGGGGCAACCGGAGATGCCGGCGTGGCGCCTGGCGTGCAAGCCATGTGCGTTGCGGGGAAGACGGGAACGTCGCAATACGACGGAGCCGGCATGCAGTTGGTGCTTGCTGGGACCGGCTCAGTACCGGCGCTTATCGATGCCAGCGATTACGGCGGTATTGAGTTCTGGCTGTGGGTTTCCCCGGATACCGCTGCGTCGGTTAGCTCCAGTCTGCTCGTCGGGATCTTCGACAAGAACCAGACCCCCGGGGGCGGCGTATGCGATGTGAACTCTAGCGGGGCCAACGCCTGCGGCTATGCCGCCGCCGCCGTCTCCCCCAGTCTGGCCCAAAACCATGGTTCGGGGGCGCTCTTCGCTGACGATGGCAGCAAGCTGACCGCGCTGTCCGGCGGCTGGCAGCATGTCTGGGCGCCCTGGAGCAGTTTCACTACGAATCCCTATTGGGGCGGCGCGAACGAGGCGAAAGTCGATCCCAGAACTCTGGGGGCGGTCGAGTTATGGGTCGAACAAGACAGTACGAGCGGACCTGCAGTTCCCTTCGACTTCTGCGTCTACGAGCTGAGCTTCCTGCCCAAGTCTGACCTCCCCGCGCTGGACGGCGGCGCCGAGGATGGGGGCGAAACGGTAACCTTCTGCACCGGACCCGCGACGGAAGCGCTCATTGACGACATGAGCGGATCGAGCATCAGCCTGACGCCACCGTCCTGTGGCACGAAGGGTACTTGGTACGCAATTTCCGACGGGACGCTCACCATCCCGACTGTGGACCCGTCGATAGCCTCGAACTGCGGAAGTGATTGCCAATCTCTTTATAGCCCGCTGCCCGCTGGATTCTCCGGGGCAACCGGAGATGCCGGCGTGGCGCCTGGCGCGCAAGCCATGTGCGTTGCGGGGACGACGGGAACGTCGCAATACGGCGGAGCCGGGATGCAGTTGGTGCTTGCATGGTCCAGCGCAGTACCTGACGGAGGCGCATACGCTACGGATGCCGGCACCATGGTGCCAGCCCCGGCGCTCATCGATGCCAGCGATTACGGCGGTATTCAGTTCTTGCTATGGGTTTCGCCGGATACCGCTGCAGCGGTTGCGTCCAGCTTCGAAGTCGCGCTGGTCGACAAGAACCAGCTCCGTGGCGGAGGGAAGTGCGACCCGACTGACACCACAAGTATCCACGCATGCGCTGGAGCGACCGCCGGGGTTTCCTTCAGCGTCGCGGCCGCGTCCGAGGGTACGGGGCCTCTCTTCGGCGCCGACGGCAGCGAGCTGACCACCCTGGTTGGAGGGTGGCAGCTCGTCCGGGCTCCGTGGAGCAGCTTTCTTGCCAACCCCTACTATGGCGGCGCTAATGAAAGCGTGGTCGACCCGAAAACCCTGGCATTTGCTGATTTCGTGGTCGCGCAGGACCGTCCCAGCGGATTTGCTATCCCGTTCGACTTCTGCATCTACGGGTTGACGTTCTATCGCTAGCACCGTCGACGGGATTCGGTGCACGCTACCGGAAGCGCGCGAAGAACGTCCAAATCGCCGGGCCGGCGTCGAGACATACGCCGCCGTCGAGGCAATTGGCCATGCTCGGCCAGCTGTGGCCTTCGGTGTGTACGCACCAGACCACGGGCAGATCGGGTTGGCAACCTTGGTACTCCACGCAGTCCGCCGGGCTGACGGCGACCGGTGCCAGCGTCGTCGAGCAGCCGTTCCTGGCGATCCAGAAGTCGCGCGTGGCAATGCCGCCGGTGGTGAAGTCGACGAGCGGGTCGTTCGAGGCGTGCGCGATCCAGGCGCCGAGGTTCCCAACGCAATTGCTGGGATTGACCGGTCCTCCGGCCACTGGCGCAATGGCACGCAGCACGTTGCCGCGCAAGCAACCAAGGTCGTTGGTGAAGTAGGCGCCGGCGCTCAGGCCGGTGCTGAAAATGCGGGCGCGGTCGACACAGTAGGTGCTGGTCAGGTAGTCAACCAGCGTATCGAAGAGCTCCACGTCGCGACCGGTCGCGGTATAATCCCAGTCCGTAGCGCCAGCGGCGCCTAGGCCATCCGGGTACACGAAGATCGCGCCACCCGCTGCCGCGGGCTCGATGCTGAACACCTGGCGCGCGAAGGCTCCCGTGGCACCGTGACCGTGCCAGCCGAATACCAGGGGCAAGGGAGTATTGGGATCGTAGCTCCTCGGGACGGAGAGCACGTAGGTCCTTGCCTGGCTCCCGACCGTGATGGTCTGGCTGCCCAGCACGCCGGTCGGTGCTCCGACAAGGCCGCATCCCGTGGCCGCGTCGAGACTCGCGTCGACAACCGCGCCACCCGCGCCCGTGGCGCCACCGCTGCCCCTGCCACCCGTGCCGATTGGCCCAATCGTTCCCCCTGAGCCCGCTGGCGACGGCGCCTTGGCGCAGCCAACCACCAAGCAAAGAGCAATGGAAACAGCGGATCCGAGAACGCGAACATCACGCATGGCACCCCTCCGCGATCGAACTCGCGGGCATCATAGTACAAATCGGGAAAGGGCGTTCAGAAGTTTGCCCGCTACGGCTTCAACCGCAGCCACTCGGCGGCCTATGGTCTGGGCCGTAACCGAAATAAAGGGCCTCGGCGGGCAGCGCTGGGACCTGGACGACACGACCATGCTCGAGCAGTACGGCAACCTGGTCGAGAGAACCGCCCATCGGCTGATTTCCCGCACAGGTTTGCGTAGTGCCTACGACGATCTGTGGTCCGCCGGGGCCATTGGCCTCATCGAGGCGGGCCGGCGTTTCGATCCCACCCGGGGCGCTTCCTTTGCGACCTTTGCCGAGCACCGCGTGCGCGGCGCCATGCTGGACGAGTTGCGCCGGCTGGACCATTTGCCGCGACGACTGCGCAATCGCACTGACGACTTGGTCAAGACACGCAAGAAAGTAGCGGGCGATCTGGGCCGCGAAGCCACAGTGGAAGAAGTGGCGAGCGAGCTGGGCGTGGAAGTGGAAGAGGCGAGCGACATGGTCGCTCTGCTGGAGCCGCCCCTGCCGCTGGATTCCATCCTGCCCACCCTGGCCAGCGGCGAGGCCACCGACGCGACTGTGCTGCGTGCCGAAGCAGTGGGTCGCCTGACCGATGCGATCGAAAAACTGCCCGAGCGCCTACGCCTGGTGCTGTCGTTGCACTACATCGAGGATCTCACCTACCGCGAGATCGCCGGCATACTCAAAGTGAGCGAGCCGCGCGTGTGCCAATTGCACACTGAAGCCATCGGCCAATTGCGCAAGTTGCTCCCGGACGCGTGAGGGAGTGGGTCCGCGGAGGCGACACGCACCTGCAAGGAGTCCGTTGCCGATAACCCTCCAATGTGGAGGAAACGGCACGCGCAAAAGCTGCACCAGCGAGCCCGGTCTATCGGCGCCGGCAGCCTGCGCGAGCAAACGCATCCTCCGCTTCCTCGCTACATCTGCTGAAGGTCAACTCCTACACCGCACGTCCTCGGCTTGTAGGTCGTGGAACCGGACCTCGTGGCCGGCCGCGCGGGCCGGGATCGCGCCCCGCGTTTCACGGCGATTTGTGAGCCGAAAGTCTTTCTGGCGCTACTGCCGGGGTGGTAGGTCTTTCATGATGCGAAGTGCATGCTTGCTCACACCGATCAAAGAGATGGACAGAAGATCCTGGCGACGTCTCACCATTCTGAAACAGATGGACTTCTCTGCGCAGCGTGGGGCAAAAGGGGCGATAGCAGCAATGGAGCTAGATGCCTCGCGCAGCATGCGCTGGCAGGCACCTTTGGTCGCTTGTGTCCTGCTCGCTCTGGTTTCTGGCTGCGCTTCCGAGCCAGAGACCAGAGAGAGGGGGCTATCGAACACGTCGCGCGCCCAGCACGTGACTTCGGCCCATGCAGCGGTGGCTGGCGACGACAAGGCGATGGACCTGCAGATGTCCATCGGCGTGCTTGACCAGCGCGCGGTGGAAAGGGCGATGGCGCCCCATGTACCCGCCATGGCTGAGTGCTTTGATCGCGCCCGAGACGCACGTAGGTACCTGTCGGGCCAGATTGTTCTCCGCTTCGTGGTCGAGGCCAGCGGATCGGTTTCCAACATTCAGGTTGTAAAGAACGAGTTGGGCAACCACCGGGTCGAGCACTGCCTGACCAGCACCGGCAGGCGCATCGTGTTTCCCCCACCCGAAGGCAAACAAAAAACTGATTTCGAGTATTCCATGCGTTTCTGATCCACCTTGAATTTCGATCACGTGCGCACAGGCTGGAACCGGCGGGAAAGCCAGGAACTGGCCACGCGCCTCGCGACCCGTGCCTGCGCCTCGCTGCCGGTCACCGACCGCCGCAATGTGCGGAAGGTGCTCGCTCACAGCTGTGGTATCGACGAACTGGCCGGAGAACCTTGCGGAGCCGGTGGCGGAGGTGGAAGCACCGGCGGCGGTGGGAGTGCAGGCAACCGCTACCCGTGCTCCCGCCGGTTGCTCCACCACCGCCCACCACTCCTCCGCTTCCAAGGGCACTTCCTGAACCACAGCCTGCGAGCGCAACGAAGGAAATGGCGAAAGAAATGCAGCAACTGGTCCTGACTGGAATCAAACGAGTCATGGCTGCCTCCGGATCAATTGGCCACGGTATCAGCAAGTTCGAGGCCAAGTTCGAGTCTGTCCCTCAACCGGGGAGCACGCCAGATCTTGGACGGGTACCCTCAGAATTCTGAGGGTTCGATGGCTGTTCTGTCGACATGGGGGCACGTGGTGGCCACTTTGTCCGGCTCGGCCGCTGCTGCTACCTCGGTCGGCGCCGCCACTGCACGTTTTCCCCTTATCTCGTGTATGATCCACGCCTGTGCGAGGCAGAACTTCGTGCCACACGAGGCGGCCTTAACGTGAGTGTTACCCAGAAATACAGCGAGGAAGACGCATGACCATCGCTTGCCTTCGAATCAAATGGCATCGGGTGTTCTTCCTGTCCGTCGCCGTCATGCTCGCGGCATGCTCAAGCTCGTCGACCACGAATGATGGTGCGCAGATCGGGGGAGGGAGTGGGGGCGCGGCTTCGGCCGGCGGCACGACCAGCCCGGGCGGCACGAGCGGAGCAGGAGGTGATACGAGCAGCGCCGGTTCCACAGCCCCTGGTGGATCGATTGCCACAGGCGGCTCGAAGGTAATGGGCGGCACCACTCACTCTGGCAGCACGGGTTTGGGTGGCGCAGGCTCGGGCGGAAGTGCGGGTTTCGGTGCAAGTGGCAGCAGCGGGGTGGGCGGCAGTGGCGGACGTGATGCCGGGGTGCCGGACGCTCCAGGCGCTCAGCTGGATGCTCCACTGGGTGGCGCTGGTGGCAGCGTCGGCACAGGTGGCAATCCTGCATCCAGCGGCACTACAAGCACCGGAGGTACGAGAACTGGTGGCGCAACGACTGGAGGGACGAGCGCCGGTGCAGATCTCACCTTTTCCATCGATGTCGGCAAGGGACCGGCACGCCAATACCAGCCGCCAGCGCAGCCGGTGGCGATTTCTCAGTACGTCTATGGCATCAACGGCTTCGGAACATTCATCGCCGCGAAGACAAAGTGGGGTCTCATCCGCCAAGGCGGGGACGCCTGCACGGCCTATAACTGGACCAACGATTACACCAACAATGGCGACGATTATTGCTTCTGGGAGGGAGTTGCAGGCAACGGCAACCTCGCCGGCAAATACACCGATACAACCGGGGACACGATCCCGGCGGCGCAAGCAAAGAGTGAGGCGTTCTTGGCAACCATCCCGATCCTGGACTTCGTGTCTGCCACCTACGTCCACAATACCGGATGGAGTCCGTCCGGTCAGTCGGCGTGTCCAGGGACTGACAGCGCGTGCCCAAAGCGCAGCGGTACGGTTGGGGCCAACGTCATCGACCCCAATCCGGGCGATCCTGGCTACAATCAGGCACTCGACTTCGCATCGAGCAACCCAGCCAGTCCCGCATTCGTGAAGAATGTGATGGTGAAGGGTTCTGCTTTTTGTAGCTGCGCACCGGGAACCGCGACCTGCGCGGGATGCACGGTCGGCGCCAATCCGGTTGCCGAGGACGAATTCGTGAATTTTCTCAAGGTCAACTACGGAGCCGGGGCGCCGGTCTTCTTCGACCTCGACAACGAGCCGAACTATTGGGAGGGAACGCACCCCGAGCTGTGGCCGAACACCTGCGGCACCGGCACAGTGACCTACGACGACATCGTGACCCGCAACCAGGCAGCGGCCCTCGCCGTCAAGAACGTCTGGCCTGCTGCCAAGGTCTTTGGCCCGGTGGTCGCGCAAGACGGCATCGTCTACGCGCACTCGTACGCGCTCGATCCTCACTGGCCAACGGAATTTAGCGACTACTACTTGCAGCGGATGCAAGCCGCCTCGACGGCTGCGGGCGTGCCCCTGCTCGACGCCTACGACGTCCACTATTACACCACCGGCGGTACCAGCGATGCCCAATGCGCTCAAGCGCCGCGCCTATTCTGGGATCCCAATCTTACCGATATCACAGCGGCGGCGACCGACAGCCTCGATTTTGGCTGGAACGGCGATGTGGGCAGCGGCGCCTATTTCGACACCAACTGGTATCCGCGCCAGATGATTCCCCGCCTGCAAAAGAAGATTGCCAGCGCGTACCCGGCAGGGGGAACCGCGGCGCCCGGGCTTTCCTTCAGCGAATACAACCCAGGGTGCGAAACCTCGATTGGCGGTGGCGTGGCCCAGGCCGATCTACTCGGCGTGTTCGGCCGTGAGGGGGTCTTCGCCGCCACCGCGTGGCCGATGCATTCCACAACTGCCAATTTTCTGGTTGCTGCCTTCGATCTGTTCCGCAACTACGACGGCAACGGTGCCGTGGTCGGCGATCTGGCGGTACTGGCCAACAGCAGCAACTACAAGACCACATCGGTCTATGCTTTCGCCCATTCGGATGCTACGGCTGGCATCGAAGTGGTAGCCATCAACAAGAACACCAGTGCGCAGTCAGTCACAATTCAGCTTGCCGGAGCACCGGTTTTGACCAGCGCGACCCTCTACCAGCTGGCCGGCAATACGGCCGCAGTCGCACGGGTCGGCGGCACGGCAGCGGCAGTGTCCTGCGCAGGCGGAGCCTGCACGCTCGTCTACACAATGCCGGCGATGAGCGCGACGACCATCGTCTTGCGCTGATTGCGAAGTTCACCAAGGAGATCGAATCAGTTGAACGGAAGGGAACACAAGCTTCCGGGTGGCATTTGGAAAACCGGAGACGGTGTCTCGGGAATCTGAGTTGAGGACGAGCGTGGGGGCGCTAATGGTGCGACCCTTGACCTGGTCGGGCGCGGTGACGGCGAAGGCGTCCCAGAGCCGATCCTCGGTCCACGTGGCGTGCTGGTCGCGGAGTTGCTTTTCCAGCGCATCGCGATGAGCCAGCGGTCAGGGCCCATCAGAAATCAGACGTGGCTGGGGCGAGGCGCTGTGGTTTGCGACAGTGTCTTGACGGTGTCGATTCGAGAGATGAGCCAGGTGCGATCAACCTTCTTCAACTTGAAGTTGAATTCCTGCACCTGGAAATCGCCTTCGCCTTCAACGGTGGCTTTGCCCGTCAGGTTGACCACCGCACTCTGGTTGCCGGCTTCGAGAGTGACGAATCAATGCTGTCCGCAGCCAGGCTGGCGGACGGAACGAAGGGACATTCGTCGTAGGATCGGTCACAGCCCGCCGTGGAACCGACCGAAGCCACGGGCACACATGACCGAGATGAACACGATACCCGCCCCGAGGACGAGCACGTGGCGGGTCCTGCGCAGATCGAATTTCCCAACGCGACAGACGAGCAAGTAGCCGACGGCCAGGTTGAACAGGCCCCAAAGCACGTTGACCGTCGAGGAGGACAAGCCTTCCCCTGGCGGAGACGCAAACGGACTCTGGAAGGGGTGTCCTGAGATCCCATTGCCCAGATGGGGCAGGGTGTTTGCGAGAAAGGCACCCCCGAAAAAGTATGCGACGTAGTGGTACCAGCGCATCGCAGCCTCCATTCTTGAACGCCACTCTTCTGCCGGGTTCGATGCGAGTCAAGGAGAACCGCGGGCAGGAAAAACACCGAGCTCTCCAGCATGGCCAGCACACCAGCCCGGAAGCCCCGGTTGGCCAACATGATCTGAGACGTCAAGTCGGCAGCGAACCCATGACCTGGCAGATCAAGTCCGCGGTGAACTGACCCGCTGGTTCGTCCTTGCCGGCGCGCAGGTAGACCCGGTCTTCAGGCACGCGGCAAAGGCTCACAAAAGTCGGCAAACCAGCGCCATGAAGTACCGCTCGTTTGCCAAGATCCAGGGACTCCCCATCTCGGCGCTTGGTTTCGGGTGCATGCGTCTGCCGCCGGCATCGGCGACAACGTGCTCTTCTTCGTGGGCATGGCCCAAGAAGTGGTGCTGGTGCTGAGCCCCGAGCCCACCTCGCTGGTGGATGCGTACGCTGTGGTCAAGGTGCTTTCGCAGCAGGCGGGCATTCGCAATTTCGCCGTGGTGATCAATCCCGTGGTCGACGAGGCGCCTACGACGATCTGTGGTCCGCCGGGGCCATCGGCATCATCGAGACGGGTCGGCGTTTCGATCCGAGCCGGGGCGCTTCCTTTGGGACCGGCGGCGGCTTGGCAATGGATGGTGGCTTCCATGCCGCTTGACAAAGCCCGCCGCAGGGCGGTAGCGTTTTGCCGGAGAACAGCAAGAAACGCACAAGTGATTAAATCAAGTCAATTGACAATCCACAAAGTGGAGGAAGGCAGACATGACCACATTTCGTACCACAGAGAAATCACGATTCAATCCTCACTATCTTGGGTTCCTTCTCGTGCCTGTTGTTATGGCAGGGTGCGGCCCCACATTCGTGACAATGACTTACTCACCAAGCTCAATGGTATCGGCCACAGGCAGCGTTTCGATATCCGAATTCAAGTATCTTCCAGCTGAGAGGGGAGCTGTGGGTCAAAATCAAATCAAGAACACTGCGATAGGAAGCATAGTGCTTTCGCAAAGGATCAGTGGATATTTCAAAGACGCGACT
>Ga0265342_10004492_pt1 | contig 10945 bp, 9 predicted proteins | sample 4CB327metaG_FD_203125 | JGI IMG/M metagenome (GOLD analysis project Ga0265342, IMG submission 203125) | Rhizosphere microbial communities from Carex aquatilis grown in University of Washington, Seatle, WA, United States - 4-CB3-27 metaG | ecosystem: Host-associated > Plants > Roots > Rhizosphere...
GTGCCCGTGATGCGGGCCTCCGACGGGACCCTCTCCGGCGTGGACGCCGTCATCGACAAGGACCGCGCCTCCGCCCTCCTGGCCAACCTGATCGGCGCGGACGAGCTCCTCATCCTCACGGGGGTGGACAGGATCGCGATCGACTACAAGAAGCCGGATCAGCGCTTCTTCGACGCGCTCACCGTCGCCGAGTGCGAGCGCTACCTCGCCGAGGGGCAGTTCCCCAAGGGCTCCATGGGGCCCAAGATCGAGGCCGCCTGCGATTTCATAAGGCGCGGCGGGCACAAGGTGATCGTCACGAGCCTCGAGTGCGCGGCGGCGGCGGCGGACGGCCGCGCGGGGACGGTGATCACGGCTTGAATTGGAAGAGGCTAAGCAAGGCGCTCCGCCGTGCCGTCGCTGATATCGCCCGGCTACGGCAGCGCGACCTCCTCTCCTAAGGTGAAGACTCGTTCGCGATTATTGGGAAGAGCCGAAGCGAGCGTTCCAGTCCCAGTCGAACTTTATAGTGAAATCGCTGTCCGGGTCAGTCTCGAATCGGCGGAACTCGGTCGAGTAGGTTCTTACGTGGATCTCGCCTTTGCCGAGGTCGAAGTCCATCAGGCGCATCCATCCGTCGCCGCAGCGCATGGTCTTGTCGTCGAAGTCGTAGCGCTTCCACGAATCGGTCCTGCCCTGGTAATCGGAGAGTAGCTGGTAGACTTTGAAACCGGCGGCGTCGGCATCGGTCCTGGCGCCCTCGCCGTAGGGGCCGTCCCACTCGTGGCCGCAGAGTACGAGGAATACCTGCTTGTTCTTGCTGATGAACTTGTCCCAGAGCTGCCGGGGCGTATTTCGGTCCATGCCCTTGCGGTAGGAGTCGGCGACGAGGTGATCGATCCCGGGCTCGGTAGGGTCGTAGGTATGCGCGAGGTACTCGTGCGTGGCGAGGATGGTAGGAAGGCCGCCATGGGCGTCGATGACCTTCTGGGCCCAGGCGACGGCCGCGTCGGAGGGTTCGAGCTCGAGGCCGATGAAGAGGAAGGTCTTGCCTCCGGCCTGGAATGTCGACCAGGAGTCCATGCCGCTGTCGAAGGCCCCGCCAAACCAGGTCTTCCCCTTGAAGTGCTTGCTGTCGGGACCGAAGTACTTGGCGTAGGTGGCGTTGCCGTCGACCCTCGTGGCCTTGTCGGAAGCGTCGGCCCAGGCCTTGTCGTAATCGTGGTTGCCGGGGATGAGGCCGAAGGGCAGGGCCCCGTCGAGGCGGGATATGGCGGAATCGGCTATAGACCACTCGCTCGGCTGCGTCCCCTGGTTCTGGACGAGGTCGCCGAGCTGGATGGCGAAGGCGATCGTCCCGCCGGAGGAGACGGAGTTCTTGGCCACGTAGTCCGTCTGTCGTTGGAAGATGTCGCCTTGGTCGAAGAGAAAGGGCGGGTTCGAGGACTTCTGATAACGGTAGTCGCAGTAGTTCTGTGTATCCGGTATCACCGCGATGGTGAAGGTCTGGGCCGAGGCCGCAAAGGCTAGGGCGGTCAGGGCAAGCGAGAGGAAAAAACACTGTTTGGATTTCATGACGTACCTCCTGGTAGCCATTTTCATAGAATCTTTTTTCTCGTCAGCTAGCGGCAAGTTAGGATTAGGTCAAAAAATATTGGAATTCTCCCGATTCCGTTGCTTGATGTATCCGGCAAATCCAGCGCGGTTCAGCATATGGGATCATTTTGAGTATATTCCAGGGAAGGAGACACTTATGCCGATACTTTCTCAGATTTTGAAACGTCGCGCTTACCGGGCATTGAGCGAAAATAAAATCTCAATGGATACGCTGGGCCAAATCGCGCAGGCGGCAGTCCTAGCTCCCTCCTGCGCAAACAGCCAACCCTGGCGCATCATTATCGTCTCTGATCCTGCGAGGCTGGAAGCATTGAGGAAAGCTTTGACTCCAGGGAATTATTGGGCTCAAAAAGCCCCGGCTATCGCGGCCTTCATCAGTAGTCCCGACTGGGACGCAAGGCTCGATCATGGTCGCGACTATGCCTTCTTCGATCTCGGTATGGCTGCTATGAATTTCCAAATTCAGGCGATCGAAGAAGGACTAATCGTGCACCCGATCGCCGGTTTCGACCCGGCGCTGGCCAAGCTGGCCTTGAATATTCCGGAGAATGCAGTCCTCATGACCCTGGTCATCCTCGGATATCCGGGAGATAGTTCCAATCTCAACGAGAAGCATCTAGCGAGTGAAAAATCCGAGCGGAGCAGAAAGCCATTGGAGGAAGTGTTCGCCTTCGACTCCTGGAACGAGAACATGGCGCCGAAGCCGAAGGCCTAAACGCGGGGATTGGCCGCATCGCTCTGTCGGGCAGCTATGGACCCGAGCGCGAGCCCCGCAGGGAGCATGTCCTCGATTTCACTTGCACGGCCTTCCGTATCTTGGCAATGGCGCCGCGTAGTCCGTTGCTGGAGCGGCAAAAAACTGAAAATCGGCGCATCTTCAAGCTTTCAGTTCATCGATCCGGGCAATAGCGGTCTTCGCCCTGCCAGTGGTCAGGGCCTTTCCGTCTCAGCCTTGACTCCAGGCAGGGGAATTGTACTATAGGGCTTGGATCGAGCGGCGAAACCGAAGAGGAGAACGCAATGGAAAAGACCGCGGGAGCCTCACGTCCCTTCCTTCTAACCAGCACGCCCGAGATGATGGCTCGCGAAGGCTTGGTCTCCGACATGCTTCCCCGGGAAGACGGCCTGCGGCAGGATACGGGGAAGGGGAAATTCGAGTGGTGGTATTTCGACGCCCAGCTCGATGACGGCTCGAAGATCGTCGTCGTCGTCCTCACCAAGCCGATCATAGCCAGCGGCGGCCCCTTGGCGCCGAAAGTCGAGATAACGCTGACCAAGGCGAACGGCGAGATCATTTCCGATTGGAGCTACCCCGAGCCGGGAGAATTCTCGGCTAGCCGGGAGGCTTGCGAGGTCAGGGCGGGGGCGACCAAGGTCTCGGGCGACCTCGAGACCTATTCCTTGGAAGTTTCGGGCAAGATCCTGAAAGCCGATCTCACTTTCAAGAGGATCGTGCCCTCCTGGAGGGCTGGAGCCGGCAAGGTATACTTCGACGCCGAGCTCAGCTCGTATATGGGATGGGTGGTTCCCCTGCCGCGCGCCTCCGTCACGGGGACCATCACGGGCCCCGAGGGGGAAAAGGCGGTAAAGGGCGAGGGCTATCACGACCATAATTGGGGCAACTATCCCATCGAGAACGTCTTCGACTACTGGTTCTGGGGCCGGGCCCGCATCGGGGCCTACACGGTCCTCTTCTTCGACGGCGTCGGCTCGAAGAGATGGGGCGCAGCCCATCTCCCTCTCTTCATGCTGGCCAAGGACGAGGCCATAATCGTGCGGGAAGCATCGGACTACAGCGTCCTTCCCTCCGAGATGGTCGAGGACGGCGCGAAGCACGGAAGGGCTTACCCTCGCAGGCTCCTGGTCAGCCAATCGGGCGAGGGGGTGAAGGCGACTTTCTCTTTCTCGGATCCGAGGATTACCGAGAGGGACGACATGCTCTCGAGCGCGGCTCCCAAATTCCTCGTTCCGCTCCTCCGGCCTCTCATGAACCCTTGGTATTACCGCTTCGAGGCTTCTCTCGACGCCAGCATCGAGCTCGCGGGCGCCGGCGCTGAGGATCGCATCCATGGCGCCGGCCTCTACGAGATGATGCTCTTCGGGAAGGCCTCAGGACTCGCGTAGGAGCTTGGACTCTCGCAGGGCGAGGGTCAGGGCGAAGCAGAGGGCGGACAGCGCGATGAAGGCCATGAGGACGGGGCCGATGAGGGTCTTGGAGCCCATCAGCGCCATGAAGGCGATACCCGATACCTGGCCCACGAGAACCAGCATCCCCTGCGAGGCCGATTCCGCCGCGGGCCAGGCCCGCCACCCCCGGAACGATGCCGGCCATGCACAGGTGAACCGCCCCGGGTTTGCCGGAGAGCCTTCTATTTGAGTCCGACTCCTAGTGTCGGGCTTGCTAGCGCATCGTAGTATAACTGCTCGAACTCTGCTGGGGGAATATAGCCGATAGGCCCGAGGAGTCGACGGTTATTGACCCAATCGACCCAGTCGAGCGTGGCGCATTCTACGGCGTCCAAGCTCCTCCATGGTCCCTGCCGATGAATAGCCTCGGCCTTGAATAATCCATTGATCGTTTCGGCCAACGCATTGTCATAACCGTCGCCGACGCTCCCGACGGATGGCGTTACTCCCGCTTCGGCGAGACGTTCGGTATAGCGAATCGATAGATATTGAGACCCGTGATCCGAATGATGGATCAGACTGCCCTTCACCTTGCGCGCCCAAAGGGCCTGTTCCAAAGCATCGAGCGTCAGGTCGACGGTCATCGTCTTCGCAGCTCGCCAGCCGACGATCATCCGCGAAAAGACATCGATCACGAAGGCGGCATAAACGAAACCCACCCAGGTTGCAACATAGGTGAAGTCGGCCACCCACAGCTGATTTGGCCTATCAGCGTGGAATACGCGCTTTACGAGGTCCAGCGGTTGGGAATCGCGATCCGAAGCGATGGTCGTAGACGCTCCTATCCTCTTCCCATGCCCGTTCGATGTCGCCCTTCAGTTCGGCATCGCGTTGTGCTCGCGCAGAACGCCGCTCGGAATCGGCATCTTGTGCCTTGTGCTCATAGTAGGCCGAGGGGCCTGAGCGTAAAAAGGGAAAGGGCGAGGAAGATGCCGGTAATTGGGTAGGAGCGCATAGTGACTCCGGATCCGTCGATCTGATTGGACTAATCATACCACGCTCGGGGCTTCCGAAAACAATGGAATAAAAACGACCTTCCGCAGGCAGACCTTTAAGCGACCTTGATATGTCGACGACCTGCGCCCGGTGTCACAGGAAGACGGTCGCCGAAAGGAAAAAGCACCTTCGCTGGAGCTCTCCTTCGCAGCGGCTGTTTCAAATTCATCTTGCTTCTAGGCATTTGCCCTCGCCGAGTGTAAGCCCGGCCGGGAGCATGGCCTCAATCTCGCGGGCACTCCCTTCCATGTCCTGACAATGGCGTTTCGTCGCGCGCTGTCCATGGGCTAGGCGCTCGGCTATGTAGGGGCTCGTCTCATATTTTCAGAACGCGCGAAGCCATGCGCCGAAGGGTTGCCTGGCGACGCTATCCGACTTGCGAACGTCAATCGCGATTAGGCCGCGGTCCTGGAGCTCGCGAACGATGCGGAGGGCGTCGGCAGTAGAGAGGGGGCGGCGTGGATAACACGGAAGGCGGCCGCGGCCGTTGCGTCCTCGCCTACGCTTCGGCGCTCGCCCGAGGGCGCCGGTATTCCATCCTGGAGCCATTCAACGGCTTTTAGGTACGCCGCGTCGGGATCTCGCGTTCGGAGGCTCCGCGGCGCGAGAAGGAAGCCGGCCGGGGCGCGATACTGTACGTGATAGATGCCGCTTGAGCGTTTAAAAACGTAAAACCGGCGCATAACTTTCTCCCCCGAAGGCCTCTTTCTGTGAGTCCTTCTATTAGTAGGGTTTGGAAGCTATAGCGGCCGGTTTTCCGGTGGCCTAACTCTCTACTCTATAAAGCCGAGATCGAGAATCGAACTCGACACCTGCGCATTACGAGTGCGCCGCTCTGCCAAATGAGCTATCTCGGCGTGCGGAACGAATATAGCCGACGGCGCGGGGGCTGATCAAGGCCTTCAATACTTGAACCCGCTGTCTCCTATGAATTCCCTCAGGATGCTGTCTCCCGGGACTGAATCGGCGGGGATGGGGGCGAAGTTGTCCAGGAAGGCCTGGAGGCGGCGCGCCTCGGAGTACTCGACCATGGAAGCTTTGACCGTCCTGAGGAGGGGCTCGGCGTAGACCTTGAGGACGCCGAGCTCGTAGTCGAGGGCGGAGTTGAAGGCAGCGTCGGCGGAGTTCTGGTAGGGGAATATGTGCTTGTGCTCGCCGGACTGCACGGAGGGCCACATCTTGAGAGTGTCCTGGGCGGAGTGGCCGCGGTAGTTGTAGTCGCGGACCATGCGCCTGAGGAGGCGGTTGTCGGTGGTGGAGACGCGGTTGTGGTCGTCGAGATTGATCTGGGTGAGGGCGCTCACGTAGATCTTGTACTTCTGATCGGGCGGAATGCGCGGGGTGAGCTTGTCGTTGAGGCCGTGGATGCCCTCCATCACGAGGATGCTGCGCTCGCCCAGGCGGAGCTTCTTGCCGGAACTCTTTCGGCAGCCTGCCTTGAAGTCGTAGGAGGGCAGCTCGATCTCGCCGCCCGCGAAGAGGGCGACCAGCTGCTCGTTGAGGTAAGCGACGTCGAGGGCCTCGAGGCACTCGAAGTCGGGCTCGCCCTTCTCGTCGAGAGGGGTGTGGGCGCGATCGATGAAGTAGTCGTCGAGGGAGATGGTGACGGGCTCGAGGCCGATGACCTTGAGCTGGATGGCTAGCTTCTTGGACGTGGTGGTCTTGCCGGAGCTCGAGGGGCCGGCGATGAGGGCGACCTTGACTTGGCCCGCCTTGGCGGCGATCTCGTCGGCTATGGCGGATATCTTCTTGTCCTGGAGGGCCTCGGCGACCTGGATATAGTCCTTGATGCCCTTGGACGCGTTGACTTTGTTGAGGGCGCCCACCGACGCGACGCCGAGGACGCGGGAACGCTCCCTGGTCTCGGTGGCTATGGAATAGAGGACCGGGTCGTCCACGAAGGGGGCGATCGCATCGGGGGTTTCCTTGTGCGGGTAGCGGAGGAGGAAGCCTTCGTGGTAGGGGAGGAGGGCGAAGCTCTTGAGCACTCCGGTGGAGGGCACGAGGGGGGCGACGGAGAGGTCGCGGAAGCCCGAGCACTCGTTCAAGGGTATTACCGCGTCGTTGAGGTGCTCGAGGAGGAGGAGCGTGCCGCTCTGGTCCGAGGCCTTGAAGTACTCGACGGCGTCGGCCCAGGCGCGATGCTCGATGCAGATGGCGACGTCCCGCTCGACGAAGGAGCGCATGCAGGCTTCCAGGGCCTTGATCTCGGCCTCTTCGAGGCCTCGATCATCGTCGAAGTATTGGAAGAAGCCGGTACCGATGGCCATGCCGGCCATGAGGCGGCGTTTCGGATAGAGCTGCCTGGCGGCGATGGCGAGGAGGAAGCAGAGGGAACGGCGGTAGGTCGTCGCGCCCTGAGTCGTGTCGATAGTGATGGGCTCGATATGGCAATCGGTCAGGAGTTGGGCCTCGAGGCTTTTGAGCTCGTTATTGACGAGGACCGCCGCGAGGGGCCATTTCAGGCTCCCCATCTTGCCGATTACGTCGAGCGCCTTGACTCCCGCAGGATAGGCGACTTCTTCGCCGGAGGCGTAGGTGACCGTCACTTGCCGCATGTTGAGCTCCTTGCTCGGTCCTGGTAGTGCAGATAAGGATACTTGTTTTTCCCTTTATGTCGATAGGTAAACCGTTTTAGTAATACGGTTTACATTTCAATTGACCAGATATAAAGGGAAAGATAGACTAAGCCGCGAGGCACAGCATGCGACCAACCATCAAGGATATCGCCGAGCGAGCGGGAGTGTCCAAGACGACAGTATCCTTCGCCCTGAACGATCCGAGCAGAATATCGGTCGAGACTTACAACCGGGTCATGGCGGTGGTCACGGAATTCGACTATGTCCCCAACCCGGTAGCGCGCACTCTCACGACTAAGCGGCTCGGCGCCCTCGGCCTCCTCCTTCCTCAGCAGATCACCGAAACTCTCCGCAATCCCTACATCGTCGAGATAATCCGGGGTATCGGGGAGTTCTGCGCCGAGCGCGAGCTTTCGCTCACCATGCTTCCGCCTATTCGGGGCCGGATCATCGAGGCGGCGCGACGAGTCTTCGTGGACGGGCTCATTACGATAGGCGTCGGGCCGGATCACGAGGTGGTCGAGCTCCTCAATAAGCGCCACATCCCCTTCGTCACGATAGACGGTGAAGACACCGAGGCTACGGTGAACGTCGGCGTCGACGACGAGGGCGCGGCCTACGGCCTCATGCGCCACGTACTAGACCTGGGACATAGGCGCATCGCCGTCCTCGCTCTCATGCCCGAGGCGATCAAGCTACCCGAGGAGCGCTTCTCCCTCGTCCGCGACCGCCGCGCGGCGGGCTTCTCGCGGGCTTTGGCCGAATTCGGCCTCGGCTTCGACTCGCCGGGAATCTGCGTCGTGCCGACGGAGAGCTCGTTCGAGGGGGGGGAGGCGGCGGTTTCGTCCATCCTCGCGGGCTCGCGAGCGCCTGGAGGCGAATTGCGGGTGGACGCTCCGACGGCCGTAGTCGCCATGGCCGACGCGGTCGCGCTCGGCGCCTATCAGGCCTGTCGCCGCGAGTCCCTCGCCATACCGGCGGATATCAGCATCGCCGGCTTCGACGATATCCCCATGGCGGTGAACTCGATGCCGCCGCTCACGACAGTCCACCAGCCGGGCCGAGAGAAGGGATCGGTCGCCGCCGCTCTCGTCGCCCTCCTCCTCGACGGCGGAGCCGCCGACCACCGCTGCCTCGAGACGAGCCTCATGGTCCGCTCATCCACGGCCGCGCCGCGGGCGGGCTAGGCTTCCTTCGGGTCGATGGGCGAGCCGATGCGATTCACAGGCGGAGCCGAGCGCTTCATGCGCCCGGGGGGCGATAGGCTCGTATCCCTCGGGAGCATCCTCTCGGGCTATGGGCTCCGCTACTCGGTCGTGAAGCTGGGCGAGGCTCGGCACATCCTTACGCGGGTCGGGAAAGGCGCGCCCCGGCTCGTCCTCATCGCCCACTACGATCGAGCGCCCGGCAGCTCCGGGGCTCTCGATAACTCCTGCGCCTGTCTCCAGCTCGCCTCCTTCGCGGCCCGCCTGAACTCGCGGCCGGTCACGCCGGGGGAGGAGGCCGGTCAGGCTCCGCCTCCCTCCCTCCTCGTCGCGTTTACCGACGCCGAGGAGGCGCCGGCCTCGGGGGAAGCTTCGTCTCAGGGAGCCTATGCCCTCGCCAGGCGAATCGTGGCGACGGGCAAGGTGGGCGAGGGCCTGGCCGCCCTCGTGTTCGACGTAACGGGAAGGGGAGGGCGCCTCCTCTATTCGACTGCCCCGGCCGCTCTCCTCGCCCGCAACGGCATGGAGTTATCGACCGTGTCCGCGGGCTATCGCTCCCTCGTCTCCTTAGCCGCCCGCGCCGCCGCCCGCGCCGGCATCGCGGAGCCCCTCGGCGTCGAGCTTCCCTGGTCCGACGACCTCGGCCTCACCCTCGGGGGCCTTCCCGCCCTCACGCTGAGCCTCCTCCCCGAGTCGGAAACCCCCTTTCTCGCCGCCGGGAAGAAGCCGCCGACCTGGAAGCTCCTGCACACGGCCGAGGACGGCCCCGACAAGGCGGAAGCAGCGGCCTTCGATACGATAGCCGCCTTCCTGGACTCGGTGGGGAGCTGTATCGGCTCGAGCTTGCCCCCGACGCTTTAGTTTCCTATATTTGCCCAACGCGATGGAGGAGAAATCGACATGGCCGACGCAAAGAGCATTCCGACCCGGTCGGAAGTGGCTAAAGGAAATACTTGGGAACTCTCGAGTCTCTTCGCGGACGAAGCGTCCTGGGAAGCCGCTCTCACTCGGCTTGAAACCCTCCTTCCCGGGATAGGCGCCCTCAAGGATAGCCTGGGCTCCTCGCGCGAGGCCTTTCTCCGGGCCCTCGACTACTATCGGGACTTCGGCCTCCTCGACGAGAGGCTCTCGTACTACGCGAGCCTCCGCGAGAGCGAGGACGAGGGCGATTCCTTCTCGAGGGGCCGCTCCTCGCGCTACATGGCCGCTTCCACTCGCGCGCAGGGTCTCTGGGCCTGGCTCGTGCCCGCGATTCAAGCCCTTCCCGAGTCCTTCATGGAGCTTTGCCTCGGAGATGAGCGCTTCGCCGAATATGCCGTCTTCCTCCGCAAGCTCCTCCGCTGGAAGCCGCACGTCCTGGGCGAGGCCGAGGAGCGGCTCCTCGCGCTGCAGGGAGAGATCGCGGGAGTTCCCCGCGACGTCTTCTCGGTGCTCACCAACGTCGACCTCGACTTCGGGACTGTCGAGACGCCCGAGGGCCCTAAGCCCCTCTCGCAGTCGAGCTTCGCCTCCTTCATGCGCAGCCCCGACCGGAACTTGCGCGCGAGGGCCTACGCGCAGTTCTACGCGGCCTACGACGCGCACAAGCAGAGCCTGGCCGCCCTCTACTCGGGCTCGGTCAAGCAGGACAAGTACCGCGCCGTGGTGCGGGACTTTCCCTCGGCCCGGGCCGCCTCCCTCTTCCCCGACGACGTGAGCGAGAGCGTCTACGACAACCTCGTCGCTTCGGTCTCCGCGAGCCTCCCTGCCCTCCATGAGTACTACGAGCTGCGCCGGCGCGCCCTGGGCCTGGACGAGCTCAGGCACTACGACGTCTATGTCCCCCTCGCGCCGGAAACGAAGTCGCGCCACAGCTATGCCGAGGCGGTCGAGCTCGTCTGCGCGGCCCTCGCCCCGCTGGGCGAGGACTACGTTTCGACTCTGCGCGCCGGGCTCGAGGGGGGCTGGGTCGACCGCTACGAGAACAAGGGCAAGCATTCGGGCGCCTACTCGGCAGGGTCCTTCACGGGCGATCCCTACATCCTCCTAAACTACAAGGAGGACCTCCTCCACGATGTCTTCACGATCGCGCACGAGGGCGGGCACTCCATGCACTCGCGCTACTCGGCCGCCTCCAATCCCTTCCTCTCCTACGGCTATACGATCTTCGAGGCCGAAGTAGCGAGCACCTTCAACGAGCAGCTGGTGTTCCGCTACCTCTACGACCGGGCATCGAACGACGCCGAGCGCGCCTACCTCGCGAGCATTAAGCTCGACGATATCGTCGCGACCTTGTTTAGGCAGACCATGTTCGCCGAGTTCGAGCGCCGCAGCCACGAGATGGCCGAAGCCGACGAGCCCCTCACCGTGGATTCACTCCGATCCGAGTACCGCAAGCTCCTC
>Ga0265342_10004493_pt1 | contig 10945 bp, 11 predicted proteins | sample 4CB327metaG_FD_203125 | JGI IMG/M metagenome (GOLD analysis project Ga0265342, IMG submission 203125) | Rhizosphere microbial communities from Carex aquatilis grown in University of Washington, Seatle, WA, United States - 4-CB3-27 metaG | ecosystem: Host-associated > Plants > Roots >...
GCCAGCGGGCCGTGCCTCCGAGCCGCACCACCCAGGACGTGTATATGGTCGACGGCGTGAACAAAACGCCCCTGCTGCTCTCGGTGATCGAAGGGACCTCCGGAAACATGCTGGTGTTCGCGCGCACCAAGCATCGGACCGATCGCGTCGCCCGTTCGGTTCGCAACGCCGGGCACAGCGTGCAGTGCCTGCATTCCGATCGCTCACAATCGCAGCGGCGCGAAGCGCTGGAAGGATTCCGCGGCGGCCGTTACCGCATCTTGATCGCGACGGACATCGCCGCTCGCGGCATCGACGTGACCGGAATTCAGCGCGTGATCAACTACGATCTGCCGCACACGGTCGAGGATTACGTGCATCGCGTCGGGCGCACCGCGCGTGCCGGTGCCGCGGGCCACGCGTCGAGCTTCGCCGCACCGGAAGAGCACGCACAACTGCACGCCATCGAACGGCATATCGGCAGCCGGCTGCCGCGACAGAGTCATGCGGCCAGTAGCGCCATACGCACCGCGACAACGTCTCACGCGAAGGAGATGCACCATGAGCAAAGAACCCGTTACACACCGCTTCGGGCCCGAACACTGGGTCACAATCCGCGATACCGGCGAGCACGTCAAGATTGAGGCGTGGTCGGCCATCGCCGCCGCGTACCGGGTACGCTCGCGCAAGCGCGGGGTCTTGTTCGCGGCGGACGACGAGCTCGACGAGGTCCTGGTGCACCCCGAGGTTGGTCTCGGCAAGCACTGGACGCGTTGTGTAGCCGTGGGCTGTGGGGCACCGCTTACTCCGGAGTTGGCTCTGTGCCCGAAGTGTCAAGCACCCACCTGCGCCTGCGGCCGCTGCCGCTGCGTCCGTACCCCCACCGCCGCCACACGCGCTAGGACGGTTCGCAAGAAGGCGGCGCCCAAGGCACGGTGAGTCTTTGCGCGTCTTCCTGATTCACATTCGCGACCCGCAATTCTATGCGTTGCCGGCGGCCACCCGTGCCCGCAACGGCAACATTCGGGTCATGGGATTTCCACCGATCGGCATCATGTCCCTCTCGTCCGTGCTCAAACGGGCCGGGCACGAGTGCGTCATGTTCGACCAGGCCAATCCGGAAACGCCGAACGCTGCCATTATCGACGAGATCCGTCGCCAGAAGCCGGATTTGGTTGGACTCAGCTTCCTGAGCACCACCAGCTACCCGTACGCCAAAGTTCTCGCGCGCCAGATCCGCGCCGCCGACGCGAGCGTCAAGCTCGCGTTCGGCGGCGTGTTCGCCACGCTCAACGCGCAACTCGTCAAACTGCAGTGCCCAGAGGTGAACTTCGTCTGCCGTGGGGACGGGGAACAGCTGCTGCTCGATCTGCTGCGGCAGTTGGAGGATCCGTCCGGCGTCGCCGGTCTGACCTGGGCCAGGGACGGCGACGTGGTGCACAATCCCAATCGCCCCATGGATCGCGGGCTCGATCAGTGGCCGTTTCCGGACCGCGAAAGTCTGCCGCTGGACTTCATCGAATCGATGCCGCTCGACGTGCCCGCCGTGCTTTCGATGGAGCGCTTCACCACCATGCAGACCTCGCGCGGGTGCCCGTGGCCGTGCGTGTTCTGCGACATTCCGATCTTCAACGAAGGCAAATGGCGCTCGCGCAGCCCGCAACATGTGGTCGAGGAGTTCAAGCATCTGCAGGCGCTCGGCTACGGGACGGTATACTTCGTCGACGATCATTTTCTCCTGCAGCCGAAACGCATCGAGGCGATTTGCGCCGGTATCAATGAGGCCGGGGTCACCATCCAATGGGGCTGTGAGGGGCGTGTGGATTCGACGGCGCAGCACCTCTTTCCGGCGATGGCCAAGGCCCACTGCCGGACCTTGATGTTCGGCATCGAGAGCGGCAGTCAGACGGTGCTCGACCGGCTGCAGAAGGAGCAGACGCTGGCGGATGTCGAAGCGGCCGTGACCAATGCCAAGCAGGCAGGGATCGAGATCGTGCACGGCTTCTTCGTCGTCGGTAACCCCGACGAGACCGTCGCGGACATGCGCGCCACGTTCGACTTTGCGGCGCGCTTGCCGCTCGACACGTTCGCCTTCAACCGCCTCTGCGTCTACCGCGGCACACCTTTGTGGCAGGAGTACGTCAAGCGCGGCTTGGTGAGCGATCTCGACGACTGGTACAAGTATTTCAAGTGCTCGGAGATCGACCCCACCTGCCTGCCCGGCGAGATCATCAATACCGAGCGCGCCGCCGGCCTGCGGCGGCTGTTCGCATACAAGCTCAGACACTATCCGTTGCAGACGCTGCGTTTGCTGCGCCGCTTCACCCGCTACATGAAGTTGCGCGACGTGCTCTACCTGATTCTCAAACCCTTCCTCGGCAACCGGCGCGGGCCGACCACCAATGAGGTCTTGTCACGTGCCGTCGAGCACGCCGCGATTAAGGATGCCGCCGCGGACCTCACCCAGATGTCCGATGATGTCCTCGAGCGCGTCATGCAACAGTCGCGGGCGGAGCGCCTTCGCATCCAGCAGGAAGCGGAACGGGTAGCCGCGGCGTAAGGCCCTGGGGGCGCCATCTTTTCTAGGGCCCGCTCCCCCCCTTCGGGGAGCCTCGGGACAGGATTGGTCGCTAAGGGACTGCCAAGTCCGACAAGCTGCCGGATGGCAGCGGTCAAGTCTCCGCAGTCGGCACCGCTTGGTAAGCAACGGGCGGGCCTTAGAAAATTCTCCGGGCGCAGCCCCCTACGCGTCGGCGCACAGCGTGTCGCTCGTGCCATCGGGGAAGTGGCGTTCGACGACCTCTTGAAACTCGGCGCAATCGGCAGCGCGCGTGATGGCGTCGCGGAACGGGCGGATGCCCGGCGCACCTTGCAGGTAGCGGCACGCAAACTTGCGCATGAAGATCGTGCCCCACGGGTCGCCGTAGCGCTCGACCATCGCCGCATGGTGCTTGAGCAGGAGTGCCCTTTGATCCGCTGCAGTCGGTGGTAGCGGAATCGTGTCGTTGCGCAACGCCGCACTGATCTCGCGGAAGACCCATGGGCGCGTCAGCGCGCCGCGTGCCACCATGACGCCGGCGGCACCGGTGGCGCGCAGCGTCCGCAGCGCCGAGGCGGCATCACGTACATCGCCGTTGGCGATCACCGGGACGAGCACCGCCTGTACGACCTCGGCGATCTTGTCCAGAAAGCAGGGAACGTCGTAGTTCTGATCCGCCGTGCGGCCATGCACGGTGATCGCCGCGGCGCCGTTGTCGGCGGCACGGCGCGCCACCTCGGGTGCGGTGCGCGCCTCGAGCGACGGACCCAGGCGGATCTTCGCGGTTACGGGCACCGAGCCCGCGCCACGCACTGCGGCGGCAACCAAACGGCCGATGGTCGCCGGGTCGCGCAGTAACGCGGCGCCGGATGCGTGCTTGCCCATGATACGTTTTTTGGGGCAGCCAAAGTTCAAGTCGATGACCGAGACCTCGAGCCCCGCCAACTCGCGCGCGGCCGCATAGAGCATCTCCGGATCGCGATCCCACAGTTGGACACCCAGCGGTCGGGCCTCGGTCTCGATGCCTTCGATGCGTTCCGGCCGCTCGCGTGGGCTCTGCATCCAGGTGCCAGCGCCGATCATCTCCGTAAAGATCAGCCCGCACCCGCCAAGATCACGCACGATGCGGCGGAAAATGAAGTCGGTAAAGCCGGCGATCGGCGCGGCCAGTACTGGGGTATCCAGGGTGAGTGAACCGATTCTCAGGGAGGGCATGTGCATCGAGTCAGTTGTGGCCGCGGAGTGGAACGAAGCGGAAACCGTTTCACTCCCACCATAAGGAGTCTGTCGGCGCCGAGCAAGCCGGACGATCAACACGTGGGCCATGGCCCACCACCATCAACACGGACAACCCCAGAGCCGCTCACGGGGTTTTGCGGATGCCCGCATCGGATCGGGCACACGTGCGCGCCGCGGCGCGGCCCGCGACAGAGCCCGTCGCCCAGGCCCACTGGAAGTTGTAGCCACCGATGCGGCCGTCGCAGTCGAGCATCTCTCCGATGAGATAGAGTCCCGCTACCCGGCGTGACTCCATCGTCCGATAGTTGATCTCAGCGAGCGGCACGCCGCCGGCGGTGACCTCGGCGTAGTCCCAGCCGCGCGGGCGCTCAATCGGCAGCACGAACGCAGTGAGCGCGTGCACCAGCGCGCGCCGCGGCGCGCGCGCCAGTTGGCCAACCGGGGCCGCTGAATCGATTCCGGTCGCGTGCGCGAGCGCGGCGGCAAAACGCTCTGGGACCTGACGCGCCAGGCACTTGCGTAGGGACAGCCGCGGCTGCGCCGCCGCCGTCTCGATCAACCAACGCTCGACTTCGTCGAAGCGCTGCGCCGGAATGAAGTTACAGCGCATCTCGACACGGTGCTGTGTCGCCCGTGCGATCACCCAATGGCGGCTGGCATCCATGACCACCGGCCCGCTGATGCCGAAATGCGTCCACAACAAGCTGCCGGTGCGCCGATCGATGAGCTTGTCGTCGGCAAAGGTCGACAGCTGGACTTGCTGTGACAAGCCTGACAACTCGGCGTGGAACATTGAGCCCGCGGCCGGCAGCCCCGCGGGCGGTGTCCTTGCTGTGGCTCGCTCCCCCCTTCGGGGAGCCTCAGGACAGGAATGGTCGCTGCGTGCTGCCAAGTCCGACAACACGAGGGGGACCAAGGCTGGATAGGTGTCGGTGACCGTGTGACCGAGGTGACGGACGATCGTCCAGCCGCTTCCGTCACTCCCAGTGCGCGCAAGGGACCGGCCACCGGTGGCCATGATCACACAGCGCGCGCGCAGCGTGGTGCCTGCGTGCTCGACGACGAACCCGCCTGCCGCTCCCCTGATGGCATGGACGCGCTGCGCGGGAAGCACCACTACGCCCGACTCGGCGCAGCGGCGCAGCAAGGCATTCAGGACGGTGCGCGCGCTGTCGGAGACCGGGAACAGCTTACCGGTGTTTTCGCGCTTCAACTCCACACCAAGTGTACCAAACCAGTGCACGGTGGCTTGCTCGTCGAAGGCCGCGAGGACATTGCGTACGATGGGCTTGGCGCCATTGAAATCGGTGACGTGTATCGCATCGTGGGTGACGTTGCAGCGGCCGCCTCCGGAAATCAGGATCTTGGTGCCGATCTTCGCGGCACCGTCGAGCAGGACGATGCGCAGCGCTCCGGCGCCCGCCGCTTCCGCCGCAAAGATTCCCGCCGCCAAGCCCGCCGCACCAGCGCCAACAACGGCGATGTCGCACTCGCCTCCCGCCGTGTCCTCCACCTTGTCACCTCAGCCTGTCGACGTTTTCAGGCCGCAACGACCAATCCTGTCCTGAGGCTCCCCGAAGGGGGAGCGGACCATAGAAAGGCCGCCGCCCGCAGGGCTGTTGCTTCAAACGTACGACCCGCCGTTGGGGCTGATGACCTGTCCGGTGACGAAGCTCGCTTCCTGCGACACCAGGTACGCGCAAGCGGCGGCGATGTCGTCGGGTGCGCCGATGCGGCGCACCGGTGAGTCGTCGGCCAGCTGCTGAATGATCGCTTCCGGCACTTTGGCAGTGCGGATCATCGGCGTGTCGATGAGCCCCGGGGCAATGGCGTTGACCGTGATGCCCGACGGTCCGACCTCACGCGCCAGCGACTTCGTGAAACCAATGAGCGCCGCCTTGGCCGTGGCGTAATGCACCAGACCCGGTCCGCCGCCATTCAAGCCGGCGACCGATGACAGGTTGACGATGCGTCCCCAGCCCGCGGACTGCATGTCGGGGATGGCGGCGCGGGCGCAGTGGAAGGCTCCCTTCACGTGCACGGCGATCATGCGGTCCCACACCGCCTCGTGCATCGGCAAGAACGCGGCGTACTCGCAGATGCCGGCGTCATTCACCAAGATCTGCACGGCACCGAGTTGGTGCCGCACGGCAGCGAACGCTTCGCCGACGTTGATGGCACTGGAGACGTCGACCTCGATGGCCGCCGCGCGCCGTCCGCCTTGCTCCACCGCGTGTGCCGTCGCTTGCGCGCCGGCGCGGTTGAGATCGAGGACGGCCACGTCCGCGCCGTCGCGTGCCAGTCGCAGACAGATACTGCGACCGATCCCGGAGGCGCCGCCGGTGACGACGGCCAGCTTCCCGTTCAGATTCATGGCAACCGCTCTCCACTCAATGCACGAGCACGTGTCCCGCCAGCCCACCTTCGAGCTTCTGGCTCAGCCGCTCCCACCCACGGAAGACGCGCAACGCTTCGTCGCGCGTGGCAATGCCGGTGGCCACGGCAACCCCGGAGTTGGCGTCGACGACTTCCCATGACACTTCGCCGGTGCGACGGTGTTGCACCTCGCGCAAGCAATAGTTCGCTGACGCTTGTTCTTCGCTAAGCACTTCCCTGCCGATCATGCCGCTTGCATACTTCCGAATGAAGTATCGGCACAACTCGCCGGCTTTCGCCAGGGGTCTGCGGCCAGCGTCTCCCCCACGGCCCGCTTCCCCACAGGATCGTCGCGGGCTGCCACACCCGTGGGAAGTCCCGATGAAGTAACCTACTTGCGCCTCGCCGTCCCCTCGGCAACCGGCACATCATCGCGCTGCCAGGTGGCATAGAGCGCGCCGTCGCGATCGGACCACTTATAGGATGCGCGGCCGGCGAACGCCTTCTTCAGCTCGTGCGTGATGCGATGCGCCAGCTTCTGCGAGGTCGTCAGGACTTCGAGGACGTTCGCGTCGTCTTCGGCGGACACCACACGCCGCTCCGGCTGGGTAAACCGTGCGCGGCTGGCGACGTTGGCGATGCGCCGACGAATCGCGGCTCGGTTCGCGGCGGCGTAGGCGCCGCGTATGACGACGCGCCCAAAATACTCGCCGCTTTGTATTTGCTCGCATGCTGGACACACGGCCCATGCGGCGCGCGCCAACAGGGCTTCGTCCACCTTCCGGCCTTGGCGCCACGTCTTGCGCGTAAACACCGCGCCGCAGCGCTCGCACATCGTTGGATCGTTCGCCGGGTGCTTGGCGGCGACCGGTAAGACCTTTTCAGTGCGTGTGCCGCGACGGTTCAGACTCCGAATGAGGCCCTTGCCCTTGGGTGCTACGGTTGCGGTCATTGCATCCTCCAGACGCAGCGCTGCTGCGTACAGCCGAGAACACCACAAACTCCATGCCCGACAGAGCCCGCCGCGGCGCCGCTGGCGGGCCAGCCGCCAATTCACACTTCTTCAAATCGAGGGAGGAGCATTTCGCAGCGCTGCGAAACGGCCGCCGCGCTCAAATGGACTCGGTGGCCGGAACCGTCACGGTGAAGACCGTGCCGGCGCCGGGAGCGCTGGTGACGGCGATGGCGCCGCCGATGACAGCGGCGGCCATCTTGCAGAACACCAGGCCGAGTCCGGTGTCGTCGCGGTGACCGGCGCGGCGAGGGGCGCCCGGTTGCTTGACGAACAGGAACGGTTGATCTTCGAGGGCGATGCCGCGCCCGCTGTCGCGCACGCGCAGGCGGACCATGCCGTTGACGTGATCAGCAAGCATATCGATCTGGCCGGTCGTACCACTGTGGCGGATCGCATTGACCACCAAATTGTTCAGGATGCGTCGCAGCAGCCAGCGGTCGGTGGCCACGACCGGGACTTCATCGCTGACCGCCACGCTGAGGGTCTGCTCGGCTACCTCGGCGGCGGCGCGGAATTCGTCGGCGCATTCGCTCAGCAGCTCGCCGATATCGACCGGCTCGAGGCGAATGTCGAGGCGGCCGCCTTCCATCTGATCGATCTCGAGCAGGTTTTCGATCATGCGCAGCAGATCGCGCGCGCTCCGCTGGATCTGCTCGAAGCGGCGCGCGTGGGCGTCGGCCACCGCGCCGCGCCTGCGCAGCGCCAGCTGGGTCACGGTCAGGATTCCTCCGATCGGCCCTTTGAGGTCGTGCACGATCATGTTGGTGAGATCGGCCTTCATGCGCTCGATCTCGTTCTTCTCACGCAGCGTACGCTCGGCCACCTCGGCCATGCGGCGGTACTCGTGCGCCAACGCCCGTTCGACGTAGCCGCCCATGATGTAGGCGTCGATGGCCAGGCCCATGTCGAGAAAGATGACCTTGCTCAATGAGCCCACCAGTGCCAGGACCCGACTCGGATCGTCGCGATAGTGCTCGCGCAGGCGCTCCATGAGCAGGCGCAGATACAAGTTGTAGGTGCCGAGGTACCACTGCGGTTGCAAATCGATGCGCTGATGCGTGTCGCCGACGCGCAACCGGCTCTCGAAGTAGTCGGCGTCGAAGCGACCCTCGGTCATGCGCAGAAAATACTCCCGTTGTGTGCGCTTCAACCGAGCGACCTGGGTGGCGTCATGCAGGATGTGGCGGGTCTCGTCGAACGACAGCAGGTGGGCGTAGAACGCCTCGACAATCTCATCGACGTGCGCCCGAGCAAAATCGCGGATCGCGGCGAGGTTCGCTTCGTCCTCGGGTCCCAGGCTCAGAAAGGCGAGGCGCGCGCTCCTCCCGGCCTCGTCCAGTCCAGCCTGCCCGAGCAGGTTCGGTCCCACCATTGAGGCGTGAATCTACCAAGCGCTCTGCGTGCGGTCTACCAGGCTGTGGTAGTTGGTCGCTACGGACCGGCTTTCAGGCTTGGGGAGTGGCACAAGCCTGTCGAAGGGCCTGCACCAAGTCCTCGCGCGCGATCATTCCCACGACGCGGCGCCCCTCGACGACCGGAAAGCTCTTCACGCGGAAGTCCACCAGCGTTTGCAGCACCCGCGCCAACGGAGTTTCCGGGGTGAAGGTGATGACGTCTCGCGTCATGATCTGCGCCGCGCGCCGTTGCGAAAGCACGTCGTAGCGTGGCACGGCTTCACGCGGCGTGAACGCAAACACCTTCAAGATATCGAACTTGGTGACCACGCCGACGAGGAGGCCGCCGTCCAGCACCGGAAAGCTGTTGAAGTCGTGCTCGGCGAAGCGCTGCTCGAGCTCCAGCAACGGCGTGTCTGGGGGAACGCTGACCACCGGCGCACTCATGTAGTCGGCAACCCGCATTTCGAGGAACCGGTACATGTTCAGGGGCTCGATTCGGAGCGCACCAGCTCAATGCCGAGCTCTTCGATCTTGCGATAGAGAGAGGACAGCGACATGCCCAAGGCTTCGGCGGCGGCTTTCTTGTCCTGGTCGACCTTCGAGAGCACGGCTTGGATGTGCGCCTTCTCGTAGGCGCGCAGCGCGTCGCGTAAGTTGTCGCCCGCCGGCATGGGCAAACCAACCTCCTGCTGCAGCGAACGGGGCAGATCGCGCATCGTAATCCATTCGCCTTCGCCCAGAATCATCGAGTGCTCGATCACGTTGTCGAGCTCGCGCACGTTGCCCTTCCATGGCAGCGACATCAGCAGCTTCAGCGTGGCGCTGTCGGCGCCTTTGAAGCTTTTCTTCAACTCGCGGTTGTGTATGTGCACGAAGTGATCAATGAGGGCAGGAATATCCTCGCGCCGCTCGCGCAACGGCGGGAGCTCGATGTTCACCACGTTGAGCCGGTAGTAGAGATCATCGCGGAACTTGCCTTCCTCCACCGACTTCCCGAGGTCGTGGTTGGTGGCGGCGATCACCCGCACCTCTACCTTGATCGGTGTGCTGGCACCGACCGGCAGGATCTCCTTCGCCTCGATGGTCCGCAGCAGCTTGACCTGCAGGTTGAACGGCATGTCGGCGATCTCGTCGAGGAAAATGGTGCCTCCGCGGGCGCGGTGGAAAAGCCCTTCTTGGTTGTTGATGGCGCCGGTAAACGAGCCGCGCAGGTGGCCGAACAGCTGACTCTCGAGCAGGTTCTCTGGAATCGCGCCGCAGTTGACCGGCAGGAAGATGCGGTCGCGGTACTCGCTGAAGTGGTGCACCGCACGGGCGACCACTTCTTTGCCGACACCGCTTTCGCCGGTGATCAGTACCGTGCTCGGGGTCGGCGCCACGCGTCGCACCAGGTTCATAACATCGCGCATCACCGCCGAGCGGCCGACGAGGTTCTCGAAGTCCCATTGGCGGTCCACCTGACTACGCAGCAGCTGGTTCTCCCAGGCAATCTGCCGGTGCTCGAGGAGATGCTCGATCTTATGCAGCACGTCGTCGAAGATGATCGGCTTGAGCAGATAATCTTGCGCCCCGCGGCGGATGGCTTCCACTGCCGTCTCGACGGTGGCGTGAGCCGTCATCAGCAGAACCAATGCCTGCGGGGCGATCTCGCGCGCGTGTCGCAGCACGGTCAGCCCGTCGGCACCCGGCATGCGAATGTCGGACAGTACGAGATCGAACTCACGCGTATCCAGAGCCGTCAGTGCCGCCGAGCCATCTGGCGCCGCGGTGACGTCATAGCCCTCCTCACGGAGAACTTCGACGAGACTCTCGCGAACGGCGGCTTCGTCCTCGGCGATCAGAATCGCCCCTTTTGTCCCACCATCGGTGTTAGCCATGGCGGGATCGTATGGAACTGCGCCGGGCGCTGCAACCATCGGTGGGGGGTCAATCCAGCAGCGGCAGCTCGGGTAACTGCTGCTTGGTCTCGGCGATGTCGAGCAGGCGAACCAGGTATTGCATGCAGTCGGTCTCGCTCAGCAGCCCGACGAGCGTGTCGCCTTGGACCACCGGCACGCAGCCGATGCGCTTGTCGAGCATCAGCTTGGCGGCTTCCCGAATCGGTGCATCCGGTCCAATGGTGACCAAGTGCGCGCTCATGATTTCCCGTACCGGGATCTTCGCCAGCCATTCGCGCTCGACACCGGCCCGGAACTGCAGGACAGAGGAAATCGCCGCGCGGAAGAGATCGCGCTGTGACAGGATGCCCACCAGGCGGCCGCGCGCGGTGACCGGCATATGACGGATCCGACCCAACCGCATGACGTCGTCGGCCAGGCCCAAGCTCTCTTCGGCGTCGAGAGTTACCACCTCGTGTTGCATGAGATCACGGACATACATGCTCGTTTGAAGTACCAAGTT
>Ga0265342_10004495_pt1 | contig 10943 bp, 8 predicted proteins | sample 4CB327metaG_FD_203125 | JGI IMG/M metagenome (GOLD analysis project Ga0265342, IMG submission 203125) | Rhizosphere microbial communities from Carex aquatilis grown in University of Washington, Seatle, WA, United States - 4-CB3-27 metaG | ecosystem: Host-associated > Plants > Roots > Rhizosphere...
ATGGTCGAGTTCGTGGTCGGCACCGGCATCGAGGGCGACGCCTGTGAAGCGCCGCGCGTCGACGGCGGCTGCCCGCTGATCGCCGCCGAGCTCAATCACATGAGTGATGTGACCCTGGATGCGATGGGCCGGCTGGTGATCGCCGGCTGGCACACCGCGAAGATCAAGACCGCCGACCCCGTCGGCGATCTGGCCGGCGACATCTGCGGCGACGGCACGCGCCAGTTCGCCGGCGACGGTGGCCCATGCCAGGATTCGACCGGCGCGCAGCTGGTCTCGTTCGACCTGCCATCGGGCGTGGCTTACGACCAAGCGGGCAACCTGTTCATCGCGGACCAATCGAACCAGGTCATCCGCCGCATCGGCACCGACGGCGTCGTCAAGACCGTCGTCGGCAACTGCCCGGCGACGCCGGGCCTCGGCTGTCCGCTGGGCCAGGGCTACGCCGGCGACGGCGGCCCGGCGACGATGGCCAAGCTGTCGAACAACTACGGCCAGACGGCCGACCCGCAGGGCAAGATCGCGTTCGACGCCGCAGGCAACCTTTACATCGCCGACACGCAGAACCACGTGGTGCGCAAGGTCGTGCCGGGTTCCGACGGCGTTCTCGGCGACGGCGATCCCGGTGAGGAGATCATCTCCACCTTCGCCGGCACCGGCACCGCCGGCTTCTCGGGTGACGGTGGTCCCGCGGCGCTGGCGATGCTCGGCGGCCCGCGCGATGTCGCGTTCGGCCCCGACGACAGCCTCTACATCGTCGACACCGACAACAACTGCATCCGGCGCGTCGGCACCGACGGGACCATCTCGACGGCGGTCGGCCAGTGCGGGTCGACGAGCGCCTTCTCCGGCGACGGCGGCCCGGCGACCGCGGCGCGGCTCGCGACGCCGTTCGGGATCGCGGTCGATCCGCAGGGCGATCTGATCGTCGCCGACTCGGGCAACAACCGCATCCGCAAGGTCGTCGCCAAGTAGACCGCTACTTCCGTGCCTCAGGGGCGCGCGGGCCCGAGGCCGAAGCGAAAGCGCGCGGACAACAACCCCTGCAGATAGAGATCGAACGCGCCCGAGGCGACGCCGTTCGGGTAGGGGCCGCCGTCGACGATGTGAAAGTCGAGCGAGTCGTACTCGAGGTAGGCCCCGAGCAGGATGTCGATCCAGTCGTTGACCGCCAGCCCCAGTTGCGCGCGCCCGGTGATCGTGAAGGCGCTGACGCCGGGGAACCAGTCGCTGTCCTGCAGCGTGCCGACGGAGAGCGGCCGGCGCCCGCCGACGCCGAGCTCGAATGACCACGGCCGCAGGCGATAGCTCGCGTCGAGCTGCGCGCCGACCGAGCGGTAGTCCGCCGTGGGAACGACGCCGCTCTCGACGCTGTAGTGCCGCACGAAGTAGCCGACGGCCGGTTGCCACGTGATCCGGCCGCGCACGATGCGCAGCACCACTTCGGCTTGATACGCCGAGGCGCTGGTCGACAGGCTGCGATTGGCCAGCGTCGCCTTGGCCGGCCCTTGCTGCTCGTAGGCGAGCCGTACACCCAGCCCCGCGAGCAGACTGCAAGGGCCGCCGAACGGATAGAGCGTCCCTTCGATCCGGCCGACCGGCGCACGGTAGAGCGTGTAACCGCGCAGGGGGCCGCGCTGCTCGTCGCGATAGTTGAACCGGCGGAACATCACGCCGCCCGCTGGTTCGAGATCGGCGAGTGAACAACGCGGGAGATTCGTCGCCGGCGCTTCGCCTTCGCCGGGGGGTGGCGCGGCCGCCGACGGCCCGACCGCTTTGTGCGCGCGTCGCTCGGGCGTGACCTCCACGGTGCCGGGCTCGGCCTTCTCCGGCTCGGTTTCGGGCTCCTCGCCTTCGGGCTTGGCTTCGGGCTTGCCCTCGGCCTTCGGCGCGGTCTCGCGCCGCACCGGTCCGGTGGCGCCGGTGCGCGGTGGCTTGGTCGGCGTCTCGGGTGGCGTCGGCGTCTCGGTTTCGGGCGGCGTCTCCGCCTGCGCGCCTGCCGGCCTGGCGCTCTCCGGCGGCAGCCCTTCGACGTTCTCCTCGGGCGCCTCGGTCCGCCCCGGCGAGGCCGCCTGATCGATGAACGGCGATAGCTTCGCCCACAGCTGCGTCCGGATCTTCGCTCGCACGGCGCCGATGGTCCGACCCTCGAATGGAATCTCGCCCACGACGCGCGCGTCCTCGCCGTTGGCGAGCGTCAGCGTCACCGTCGTCGTGCGGCGCTCGCGCGTGACCTCGCCGTAGAGCACCGCGGTGAGGTTCAGCCTCTTGGCCAGCCCCACGGTCTTCTGCGGGCTGTAGTTGGTGCCGATGCGCAGCGCCTCGCTCGGGCGCAGCGGCACGACCGTCAGCGACGGCTTCTTGCGCAGCGCTGCCAGTGTGGCGGTGCGTGCCGCCTGCGCGCCGGTGCCGCCGAAGCCCAGCACCAGCAGCCGCCGGGGGATGACGTCGGGCGGGGTAGGGGCAGGAGTGGAAGTCGGCGCCGAGGTGACCGCCGTCGCCTGACTCGGCACGTGTCTGCGGGCCTTCTTGCGCTTGGCGCGCGCCTGGGCCGCGTCACCTCCCAGCGCCAGGATCAACGAAGCCAGCGCGACGAGCAAAAGAAGGGCCGGAAGCCGTCGCATCGTCAACTCCGTCGCCGGCCGCGAGCGTGTCTGGGCGCGCCGGAATCCGGCGACGAGGGGATCGGAGCCAGTCGAAGGGTCATGGTATCGTGAATGGGTTGGGATGGTCTACCGGATCGTGAGAACAGCCGCTCCGTCGGAGACATCGACAGAAGGTATGGGGGAACCTGAGCGTGCGGGGCGGTGTCGCGATCCGGGCCGCGAGGTCGGGCGACGCGCGCGCGGCCCGGGGCGCGTCCTGGCGATCGCCGCTCTCGTCGGGCTTGCCGCGCTGGCGTTGCCCGGGCGCGCGGCGTTCGCCTTCTGCCGCACCACCACGTGCGCGGTTCTGAATCCCCCGGCATCGTGCATGCGCGATCCCCAGACCAACTGCTGGCTGGAGGGGATCCCGCTCTTCTGGCAATTGCAGTGCATCTCGTACGCGGTCAACACCGCGGGATCGCCGCGCCTCGGGCTCGACTACAACGCCGCGGCCGCGATCGTCGACGGCGCGTTCGCGCACTGGCCGACCGCGAGCTGCTCCGACGGCGCCTCTCCCTCGGTCGCCTTCATGGGCCGCACCGGCCTGACGTGCGATCGTGTCGAATACAACCCGACCGGGCCCAACGCCAACGCGATCCTGTTTCGCGACGACGGCTGGACCCACGATCCGGCGGCGATCGCTCTCACCACCGTGGCGTTCAGCGTGAAGACCGGCCAGATCTTCGACGCCGACATGGAGATCAACACACCGCTCTTGACCGCCGCGGATCTCAACTTCGTGGTGACGCACGAGTCGGGGCACTTCCTCGGGCTCGACCACTCGCCCGATCCGACGGCGGTCATGTACTTTCAGTACGGCGGCGGCGGGGTCGTCCCGCAGCTCTCCGACGACGACCTGCAAGCGATCTGTACGGCTTATCCGACGTCGCGCCCGGCGCCGGCGTGCAGCTTCGAACCACCCAAAGGCTACGCCACCGACTGCGGAGGCGACGTGATCGCGGCGTGCGCGATCGCGCCCGATCCGCCGTCGCCGGAGGTCGCGTCGTCGCGGAGCGGGCCGTCCTTCGGCTGGGGCGAAGGGCTGGCGATCGGCGCGGTGGTCGTGAGCGCCGGCGTGCGCCGTCGCCGTCGCCGCGGCTAGGACCCTACGAGAGCCAGCCCGGCACCTTCGTGCGCAGCGCCTGGTCCAGGCCCAGCACGCGTCCGGGCGGCGCGAACAGGAACGTGAAGAAGATCGCGCCCACCAGCATCGCCGGTCCCGGCGGCGCGAGGCGCTCTCCGGAGGCGAATGCGAACGTGAAGAAGATCAGCGTTCCCAGCAGCGCGACGAGGCGCGTGAACAGGCCCAGCACCATGGCTGCGCCGAGCACCATCTCGCCCATCGTCACCAGCGCGCCGAAGATCTTCGGGTGAGCGTGCGCGGCGTCGACCACGGGCACGATGAAGTGATAGCTCTTGTGGTCGCGCATCCACCCGTCGAGGATCGTGAGCAGCGCCGTCCCGTGAAACCATCCGCCCAGGAACTTCTGGTAGCCGGATAGCACCAACATCACGCCCACCAGCACGCGCAAGGGAAACAGGCACAGGAGCGGGAACCGCTCTCGCATCGATTCACCTTGAACGACCGGGGCACCGCTGGCAAGTTTTGCCGCACGGCGGTCACCGTCGCGATCGTGTTAAGGTCGCGGCGTGCCCTCCGAGACCAAGCGCCCCGTGAGCCCGGAGGCCGAGGAGATCCTTGGCCTCTACTTCCCCGTGCTCGATCACGGGTTCGTCTGCCTGGTCGACTACATGGGCACGGACGAGTGCATCGAGCGCGCGGCCCGGGTCAGCTACGGATACGGCACGCGCAAGCGGTCGCAGACGCGCGGCCTTCTGCGCTATCTGCGGCGCCACAAGCACACGACGCCCAGCGAGATGGTGGAGCTGAAATTTCACTGTTGCATGCCGATGTTCATCGCGCGCCAGTGGATCCGGCACCGCACGGCCAACGTCAACGAGTACTCGGGGCGTTACAGCCTGATGCCGATGCTGTTCTACACGCCCGACGAGGCGCAGCTGCAGACCCAGAGCCGCCGCAACAACCAGGGGCGCAGCGGCGAGGCGGTCGGGCCGGCGCTGCACGCGGAGGCGGTGCGGCGCTGGAACGCGATCCGCCACGAGAGCACCGAGGCGTACGAGTGGATGACCGGCAACGAGATCGCGCGCGAGCTGGCGCGGATCGACCTGCCGTTGTCGACGTATACGCAGTGGTACTGGAAGATCGACCTGCACAATCTGTTGCACTTCCTCACGCTGCGGGTCGACGCCCACGCGCAGTGGGAGATCCAGGAGTACGGCCGCGTGATGGCGGGGATGCTCAAGCGCGTCGCGCCGCTGTCGTACGAGGCGTGGATCGACTACGACGTGTGCGGCGCGCCCCTCGGGCGCGGCGAGCTCGAGGCCCTGCGCGCGCTGGTGAGCGCCGGCCCCGAGGGATTGAGCGCAGCGGGTGGTTCCATCGACCGCGCGGCGCTGGCGGCGCGCGGCCTGTCCAACCGCGAGATCGACGAGCTGCTCGCCAAGCTGCGGCCGGCGGCGGTGCCGGACTTCGAGCTCGATCTGGCGCAGGCCAAGAGCGGCGACGAGTTCGCGCGCCGTTTCGAAGCCGCGGTCCCGAGCCAGGATCGTAACGACGCTCGCAACGACGCTCGTAACGACGATCGCAAGGCCGCGGGCGCGCAGGCGGGGAGCGACTGAGCGTCGTCGCCAGCGCCGCGCTGGGCGCGTGGCTCGGGGCTCTCGCCCTTGGCGGCGGTGCCGCCGGCGATGCCGGAGCGCCGGACGGCGCCGCCCGTGCGCCGGCACCGCGCGACGAACCGCCGTCCTCGCCGGCATCCGTACCGGCAGCGCCTGCCACGCCGCCTTCCGATTCGCCGCGCTCGCCGCCGGGAGCGCCGCCGCCGGATCTCGACGAGGCTGGCCCCGATCGCTTCTGCCTGGACAGCTTGCGCGGACGCCAGATTGCCTTCGTCGAATGGCCCACCAAAGGCATTCGCACGCCCGTGCGGATCCTGGGTCCCATCGGCACGGTGCGCTTGCGCTCGCACGATCCACGGCTGGCGGGCAAGCCCGCGCTGATGGACTGCGAGCTGGCGCGCGCTCTGTTCGAGGTTGCGCCCGCGTTTCGCGCGATGGGCATACGCGAGTTGCTCTATTCGGGTGCCTATCAGTACCGCACGCGCCGCGGCTCCTCCCGGCTCAGCGAGCATGCGCACGGGATGGCGATCGACGTGCACGCGTTCGTGCTCGATACCGCCGGGGCCGAGGGCGCCGGCGGCACCGTCGTCGAGGTCTCGCGCGATTTCGAGCCGCGAGTCGGCAAGTGGGCTGCGCTCCCCGACGCCGCCGAGTGCGTCGGGCACCCGCGCACCGACGTCGGGCGGTTGCTGCGGACGCTCGCGTGCCGGCTGCGCGCGAGCAGCATCCTGCGCGAGGTCATCACGCCCGACGACAACGCCGACCACCACGACCACTTCCACCTCGAGGCCTACCCCGACGGTTTCACCCGCGCGAGAGCCATGCTCGCGCGCAAGGCAACCGTCACCGACGACTGATCAGATCGTCACGAACTCCCGCACGATCGCCTTTCCGTCCTTGTCGAGCCCGAGCCGCCCGCCGTGGTGCTCGAGGTCGTGCCCCCAGAGCACGATCCAGTCGTCCTCGATGGCGCGGTTGAACAGCGCGCGCTTGGTCTCGACGGTGCGCGCCGGCTCCAGATCGTAGGCCATCACGAACGGCAGCCGCGTGTGCACCGCGGTCGGCGCCACGTCGCCGAGAAACAGCGCGCGTGGTCCGCCGGGATCGCCGAGCAGCACCGACTGGTGGCCGGCGGTGTGGCCGGGCGTCGGCACCACCCACACGCCGGGTGCGACTTTGGTCTCACCCTCGACGAGCTCGAGCGCGTCGCTCTCTCGCAGCGGGAAGATGTTCTCCGCGAGGTAGCTCGCGCGGTTGCGCTCGTGCGGGTGGGTCGCATCCTCCCACTCACGCGCCTGAACGATGTGGCGCGCGCGCCGGAACACCGGCTCGACCGCGCCGCCCGGGCCGCGGCGCGTGGTTCCGCCGCTGTGGTCGAAGTGCAAGTGGCTCATCACCACGACGTCGATCGCGTCCGGTTCGAGCCCGACCTCGCGGAGCGCGTCATCGATCGCGCGGTCGTGGTCGATGCCGTAGATGTCCTTGAGCTTCGGCGAAAACTTGTCGCCGTTCCCGGTCTCGATCAGCACGCGCTGCCCCGCGGTCTCGACCAGCAGGCACTGCGTCGTGTACTCGACACGGTTGAGCTCGTCGCACGACACCATCTTCGACCAGATCGTCTTCGGCACCACGCCGTGCATGGCGCCACCGTCGAGGCGGAAGTTTCCGCCGTTGAGCATGGTCAGCTTGAGATCACCGAGCGCCAGCATTGTCTGTCCGCGTTGGACGCGGCGGCAGAGCCGCCTTCGCCCCACGCGATCCGATTCTAGCGTATGGATGTCTCCGGCGGTGGGGGCGCCACCACGCCGATCGGCAGCGCGCTCGCGCCCTGATCGGTCGAGGTGGGCGGTGGCGCGGTCGGCGCCGGCGTGGGCGGTGCCTCGGGTGCGGGCGGCGAAGCGGATGCTGGCCGCGGCTCGGACGCGGGCGGCGACTCGGCTGCCGGCGGTGACCCGGCCGGTGCTGCGGGCGAAGATTCGCCCGGCGCCGCGGCCCCTGCGTGTGTCCGCGCGGGCGCCTGGGTCGAGACCAGCGTCGTCGTCGACCGCGCCGGTGTCGGGATCCCCGGCGTGGTCTTCCGGCGCGACACCACCCAGTCGGCGACGCGCGCGACGTCGCCGAAGCGCGTGAGCTTCCCCTCGTTGGAGAGGAACGACATGTAGTAATTGTGTCCGTCGATCTTCGTCGCGATCACCAGGCAGTAGCGCGCGTCGTCGTTGTAGCCGGTCTTGCCGCCGAGCACCTGAATGTTCGGCCGGACCGCCGGGCGATACGTGTTGTTGTAGGTGATCGGCGGCTTGCCGACAGGGTGCGCGTCGTACTCCAGGCGGTGGGTGATCGGCCCTAGCACCGGGTGATTCATCACCGCCTTGAGCATCGCGATCGTCTCGCGCGGCGTGGAGACGTTCTCCGTCGACAGCCCGGTCGGATCGTGGAAGCGCGTGTTCTTCAGCCCCAGCGCCCTGGCCTTGGCGGTCATGGCCGCCGCCAGCTGCGTGGGTGTCAATTTCACCGCGCGCCCCAGCGCCGGGATCGCGCGGTTGTCCGAACCCATGAGCGCTGCGTGCAGCAGATCGCGGTTCGACAACGTCATGCCTTCGAGCAGCCGCGACTTCGCGCCACCGCGGGCGACATCGATGTCGTTCTTGGTGATGGTGGTCAGCCCTTCGAGCTCGAGCCCCTTGTCCATCACGACCAGCGTCGCCGCCAGCTTGGAGATCGACGCGATCGGGCGCTCTTTGTCGGGGTTGCGCGTATAGAGCTCGTGGCCGGTGTCGTCGATGACCAGCGCGCCCAGCGCCTGGATGTTGGGCATCCCGCCCTTGATGGCGACGACGTGGCGCTCGAGGAACACATGCTTCTTCGCGGCGGCGCGGCCGTGGGTCTTGGGGCGCGCGTGGGACTTGGCCGCGCTGGACTTTTTCTTGTTCGGGGTCGCGTGCGCCGTCGAGATCAGTGCCGGCGCCGTCGCGATCCACACAGCAGCCACCGCGACGGGGGCCCAACCGGGAAGAGGCTTTCGCACCGCCCAAACGTTATGGAATCCCACGGCGTAGAGCAAGTAAAGCCTGCGGGGGATTCACGGCAAATACAGTAAATGCAGGTCGAGCAGGTTCGAGGTCCCGGGCCCACGCAGCGTGTCGCCGAGCGCGGCCAGCACGGGCACGCTATCGAAGGCGAGCAGGGCCGCGGCCGGATCGATGCCGCGCGCGCGCGCGCGGTCCCAGGTCGTGCCGTCGACGATCGCTCCGGAAACGTCGGTGTTGCCGTCGCGATCGTCTGTGCCGGCGGCCAGGAACGCGACGCCCGATCGCAGCGGCGCCGGAAGCTCAGCCAGCTCGCGCGCGACCAGCAGCGCGAGGTGCGTCGCCCGTCCGCCGCGGCCGCCCGCGGGAGGCAGCACCACGCGCGGCTCGCCGTTTCCGACGAGGATGCGCGGCGCTGCGCCGGGCGAACCCCTCGCGCCGTCGAGCTCGCTCCGCACCCGCACGCCGATCGCTGCGGCGTGAACCTCGACCGTGTCCTCGACCTCGAGCGCGAGAACGGCGCTGGCCCATCCCGCGCGCGCGACGGCAGCGCGCGCCTCCTCGACGACCCGTGACGGGCCGGCGAGGATCCGGTAGTCGACGTGGGCGAGGGCCGCGGTCCCCGGCTTGGGCGTGTCCGCGATCTCACCGCGCGCGCCGCGGTCGAGGTGCGCGCGCGCCGCGGCCGGCAGCTGCGCGCCCAGGCGCGCCGCGATGGCGATCGCGTCGGCGAACCGGCTCGGGTCGGGCGAGAACAGCCCGGAACCGATCGTCGCCGGGTCGTCGCCGATGACGTCGGAGAGCGCGCGCACCGCGATCGGTGCCGGCGTCTCCAGCGCGAGGCGGCCGCCCTTGATCGCCGACAGGTGCTTGCGCACGACGTTGAGCTCGCGAATCGACGCGCCGGCGCGCGCGACCGCGGCCACGGCGTCGCGCTTGTCTTCCCAGGCGAGGCCGTCCGCGGGCGCGCAGAGCAGCGACGACGCTCCGCCCGACAGCAGCACCAGCAGCGCGCCGCCGTCGCCAACGGCGCGCACGAACGCCTGCGCCGCCTGCGCGGCGGCGACGCTCCTCGCGCTCGGGTGGGGATGGTCGGCGGCGACGATCTGGGCCGAGGAGGGCAGGGCCGCAGCGGCCTCGTCGAGCCCGGCGCGGGCTGCCGGTCCCGGGACGACCGCGAGGATCCGCAACGCCCGGTGGCGCACGGAATCGTGCTCGAGGACTCCGCGCAGCATCGGCAGCGCGACCTTGCCGGCCGCGAGCACGTCGGTCGCGTCGCCGAACGCCGGATCCGCGCCCGCCACGGCCGCGACCAGGCGCCCGCCGTCGATGCGCGCGGCGACCTCGTCGAAGATCCGCACCAGGCGCCCGCGTGGAATGTCCGCGGACATGCGCCACCGTCCTCAGGCGCTGGTCGACGCCGTCGGGGAGGTCGGCGTGGTCGGGCGCGTCGGCCGGATCGCGGCCAGGCGACGCTTCCAGACCCCGATGTGCTTTGTCTTGTAGATCGAGACCGCGAGCATGAGCCCGGTCATCGCCACGAAGCCCACCGTCGCCCAGGCCATGCTGAGCCGCCCGTGCAGCCGACCCGAAACCAGGCCGTAGCAGAGGTCGACGTGGATCCAGTACACCAGCAGCGAGGTGCGTCCGAGCTGCCGCATCACCGAGAATCGATCGCCGAGCAGGCGGCAGACCAGCCACCCCAGCGTCGCCATCGGCCCGATCATCCCCAGGCGATAGAGAAACGCCCCCGGTCCCATCTGCTGCACCAGGTCCGAAGGGTAGTGGATGATGTACGGGTTGATCTTTCGCACGAGGGTCACGCCGTAAATCAGCGCCACCCCGACGATTCCGCTGAGGATGAACGCCATCGCCTCGCGCCGCTTCGAGATGCGCGCCTGCCGCACCCAGATGTGGCCGATGGCGACGCCGCAGAGCGGCCACGCCGCCCACGGGAACAGCGGGAACCAGGCCATCGGCCGCTCGCCTCCGAAGTACGACGAGATCGGCCGCGGGATGAAATCGGGGAAGTGCCAGGGGCCGATGATCGGCCCGAGCCCGACGACGACCGCCGTCGCGATCAGCGCCACCGCGATCTGCGGCCGCCCCTTGCGCGGGGCGACGACGAAGGCGATGGCCATCATCGACGCGCCGATGCAGTTGAGGATGTCGATGCGGAACAGGTTCATCGGGTCGCCGCCAAAGCCCGACAGCGTGAATTCTTGCAACCGGAACAGGTAGGCGAGCAGGAAGATCTCGAAGCCGCGCTTCACCATGCCGCGCACCATGGTGGCGCGGTCGACCTTCTTGGCGATCTGCCCCTCGAAGCGGATGGCCATCGAGACGCCGACCAGCAGCAGGAACAGTCGCGCCGGCACGCCACCCCAGAACCGCGTCCACCCGTAAGCGACCGAGACCCGCTTGACCCCGTCGCTGACCCACGCGTCGTAGAGGTGGGTCTGGATCATCAGCACGACGGCGAGACCACGTAGCCAGTCGATGGCATCGAGCCGTCCGGATGCGTTCGCCCGCGTGCGCGCCGGGGCGGCGGTGGCGGTGGTGGCAGAGGTCG
>Ga0265342_10004496_pt1 | contig 10943 bp, 10 predicted proteins | sample 4CB327metaG_FD_203125 | JGI IMG/M metagenome (GOLD analysis project Ga0265342, IMG submission 203125) | Rhizosphere microbial communities from Carex aquatilis grown in University of Washington, Seatle, WA, United States - 4-CB3-27 metaG | ecosystem: Host-associated > Plants > Roots >...
CGGGTAGGACTGGGAGATGTTCGAGGTCACCTGGTCCTCCGGCGGCGGCGCTGCCGTGGCGTGCCGCATTGGGCTGGCTGGTCCAGCCGCGAGTATCGCACGCGTCGTGGACCGCGCGGCGCGCCCGGCGCCCGCGCCTGGTGGAACGGCGCGGGTCAGGCAGGCAGCTCCCCGAGAGCCGTCCGCCACGCGAGCTCAAGCACGCCCACGATCCCGGCGGCAAGGTGGTCGCGGAGCATCGCGGCGCAAGCCACGTTCCAGCACGCCACGATCGCGAGGTGCGGATCCCACGGCGCGACCGCGCGGTCGATCAGCCGGATCGCCGCATCGGGCCGGGACCGACCGATCGAGGCCGGGAGGAACAGGCGCGCCAGGTCGCCGAGGACGCCTTCCTGCTGGGGATCCCCGGAGCTCGCCGTGATCCGCTGCGCTTCCAGCCCGGTCAGCCCGCCGGCGATGGCGACGACCACCGCCGTGAACAGGTCCTCGAGCCCGGCGCGTTCCACCTTCGTCAGCCGCGGGCCTGCCTGCCAGGCGAGCCAGAAGCCCCGGTCGACCCGCCCGCGGTAGGGCTGCTCCATGCGCAGCGCTCGAACGGCCCCGTCCAGGGCGTGCATCTCCGCGACGGTGAGCGTGCTCAGCCGGTCGAGCAGCGCGGCGCGCGGACCCGGCTGGAGCAGCGCTTCGCGCTCGGGCATCGGGCTCACCAGGCGGCCGGCAGCCCGAGCGACCGGGGATCGGTGGCGGCCGCCAGGGTCCCGCCGCGGCCCGGTCCGCCGTCGACCAGCTCGATGGCATGGGCGTGCCCCAGCGCGCCGTCGAACGGCGCCCGGACGTCGAGGTGATGGCCCATGGCGGCCAGCCGGTCGAGCAGCCCGGCGCGGAATCGCGCCTCGATGACCACCGAGTCCGGCGGGGCGAAGTGCCGGGCCGGGGCGGCGTGCCAGCGCGGCGCGCCGACCGCGGTCGCGACGTCAACGCCACCGTCGACCAGCGCCGAGACGACCTGGGCGAAGATCGCCGGTTGCGCGTCGCCGCCCATCGAGCCGTGCACGACCCACGGCCGGCCGTCGCGAAGGAGCATCCCGGGCATCAGCGTGTGGAGCGTTCGCTTCCCGGGGGCCAGGACGTTCGGGTGGCCCGGGTCCAGGCTGAAGTAGCTGCCCCGGTTCTGGTAGGCGATCCCGGTCGACGGCTCCACGATCCCCGAGCCGAAGCCCGCGTAGTTCGACTCGATCAGGCTGACCGCGCTGCCGCTCGCGTCCACGACCGCAAGGAAGACCGTGCCTCCGCCCGGCGGGTTCGTGGCGGCCACCGGCCGCGCAGCCCGCCCCGGATCGATCGCCGCGGCGAGCTCCGCACCGTACGAGCGGTCCAGGAGGTGTTCGACGGGGACGCTGGCGAACGCCGGGTCGGTCAGGAACGCGTCGCGGTCCGCCAGCGCGCGCTTGGTCGCCTCGATCCCCGCGTGCACCCAGCGGACGCCCGGGCCCGCCGTGCGGCCACCGTCTCCCGGCACGAACTCGGCGGGGTCGGGCGCCGGCAGTGCCCGGAGAATGTTGAGCACCTCGAGCCCGGTCACGCCGGAGCTGTTGGGCGGATGGGTGGTCGCCGTGACGCCGCGATAGTCCAGGCCGAGCGGCGTCTCCCAGGTCGACTCGTGGCCCGCGAAATCCGCGGCGGTGCAGGCGGAGCCGGCCGCCGCGAGCCCGGCGGCCTGGCGCGCCGCGATCTCCCCGGTGTAGAAATCGGCCAGCCCGGCGGTCGCGAGCCGCTCCAGGGTCGTCCCAAGGGCCGGAAGCCGAACCCGCTCGCCAAGGTGCCATGGCCGCCCGTGGGGCCGGTAGACGGCGTGCCAGCCGCGTGCCAGCGGCCCGAGGGCCGCGTCGAAGATCGGGCCGGATGCCTCGACCGCCCGCACGAAATGCTCGTCGGCCGGGAAGCCGCCCCTGGCCAACTCGATCGCGGGGGCCAGCAGCGCGGCAACCGGCAGGTGCCCCCAGCGCGCATGCGCGTCGGCCCAGGACCGAACCGCGCCGGGGACCGTGATCGTGAGCGGCCCGCGAAGGGGCAGCGTCGCCAGCCCGCGGGCCCGGAGGGCTTCCGGGTCCGTGCTCGCCGGAGCGCGGCCCGACCCGTTGAGCGCGGTCTGGGTGCCCGAGGCCTCGTCCCAGACGAGCCAGAACGCGTCGCCCCCGAGGCCGCACGCCTCGCCCATCACGACGGCGAGAACCGCGTTCGTCGCGATCGCGGCGTCGACCGCGCTGCCGCCCTGCCGGAGGATGCCGAGGCCAGCCGCGGTCGCCAGGTGATGCGGGGCGACCACGGCGCCCGCGCCGCCGCGGGCGAGCGGCATCGGGGCAAGCAGCCGGACCGGGTCCATGGATCGGCATTCTAGGGGCGCCGGGTGAAAACTCGGGCTGCCGGACGCGACGGATGCCGGGTACCCTGCACCCGTGCCACGCTCACTCTGGTCGGTCACGGTGGGGACGCTCACGCTTCGGTTCAGCACGGGCCTGACCGGTGCCATGCTCATCTACTACCTGGCCGAGCTTCACCGGCATGGCGGACCGCACGTCTCGTCGATCACAATTGCCGTGTTCACGGCCGCCTTCTTCGCCGCCGAGCTGATCCTATCCCCGCTGTTCGGGTCGCTCGCCGATCGCTTCGGGTACCACCGGATCATGCAGTTCGGGCCCGTCTTCGGGGCGACCGCGGTCATCCTGACCGGGCTCACCACGAACCTGTGGCTGCTGGGCGCCACGCGCTGGCTGGAGGGCGCCTCGAGCGCCGCCAGCGTGCCTTCCATCCTGGGCTTCATCGCCATTGCCACGCTGGCCGACGAAGGTTTGCGCGGGAAGGCGGTCGCGCGTTTCGAGGCCGCGACGCTCGCCGGCCTGGGCGCGGGCATCGTCGCCGCGGGGCCGCTCTGGACGCTCCTCCACCGTGACGCGTTCTTCCTCAACGCGGTCGTCTACGGAATCTCGTGGGCGATCTACCGGTTCGGCGTCGCCGACCCCCGGGCCGCGCACGGTGGTCACGAGCACGGGCAGCGAACGAGCCTGGCGCGTTACCTCCAGATCCTCTCCGGAGCCCACGTCTGGATCCTGGCGCCGACCTGGATCGCGGTCAACGCCGCGATCGGCCTGTGGACGTCCCAATCCATCTTCCAGTTCGTGCAGGGCCCCGACCCGCGCTTCGCCAACCAGCGCCTGATGGCCGGCGCGTCGCCGCTGCTCGTGAGCGCCGGGCTGGCGGTCGGGATGCTCGTCTTCTTCGCGGGCCTCGTCTACTGGGGCAACCGGTTCAAGAAGATGCGCCGGACCACCATCATCTTCTACGGCCTGTGCGGCGGCGCCGCGCTCGTCGCGGCGGCCGTCGCGATCAACCACGGCGGCGACCTGCCCGTGATCGTGACGCTCGTCCTCCTGGTGCCCGTGGTCGGCGGGCTGTTCGTGCTCGCTGGATCCACGCCGGCAGCCCTCGGCCTGCTCGCGGACATGTCGGAGCCCTATCCGCGCGACCGGGGCGCGATCATGGGCCTGTACTCCGTGTTCCTCGGCATCGGCCAGATCATCGGCAGCCTGGCGGGCGGGGCCGCCGCCGACCGGAGCGGGATCGACGGGCTGCTTCTCGCCACCCTGGTCATGCTCGCGATCGCGGTGCTGCCCCTCTGGTGGCTCCGCGGCGTGGAGCACCAGCTCGACGCCGACGTCCGGCCCGGCGCCGGCGCGCAGGGCTGACGCCGGGAATCGGGCGTCGGAGAGCCGGTCCGGCAGGCGAGCGGCCCGGTGGTTCGGGGGCCTCGGCGGCCGGATGCGGCCCGTATCATGCCGACATGCCACCCGTCGCGATCGTCACCGACTCGGCGTCGGACCTGCCGCCCGATCTTGCCGCGGCGCTCGGGATCCGCGTCGTGCCGCTCCTGGTCCGGTTCGGGACGCAGGAGTTCCGGGCCGGCGTGGACCTCTCGGCAGCGGACTTCTGGACTCGCATGCTCGCCCCGGACGCCCCCTTCCCGACGACGGCCGCCCCGGCGCCGGGCGCGTTCGCGGCGGTCTTCGCCGCGGCGTTCGCCGAGGGGGCGCAATCGATCGTCTGCGTGACCATCGGCAGCCGGCTGTCGGGCACGTTCGCGAGCGCCGCGACGGGGGCGAAGGAGCACGCAGGTCGCGAGATCCACGTCGTGGACTCCGCGTCGGCATCGATGGGCGTGGGTCACCTGGCGATGCTGGGGGTCGAGCTCGCTGCCGCGGGGCGGCCGGGCGCCGATATCGCGGCCACGCTCCGCGATCGGGCCGCGGACCTGGATATCTTCGTGACGGTCGACACGCTCGAGTACCTGCGGAAGGGCGGCCGCCTCTCGCCCGCTCGGGCGGCGATCGGGACGATGCTGTCCGTCAAGCCGATCATCACCGTCGTGGACGGCCTGGTCGAGACCGCGGAACGGGTTCGGACCCGGGCGCGGGCGCGCGAGCGCGTGACGGAGCTGCTGGCTGGCCGGCCCGTGGAGCGCATCGCGATCCTCCACACAGGGGTCGACGACGTGGAGACATTCCGCCGGACCGTGGTCGGGCGAATCCCGGGCGGCGTGGACCCGGCTCTGGTGAGCATCCAGATGATCGGCCCTTCCATTGGCCCCCACGTGGGCCCGGGCGCGCTCGGCGGGGTGGTCCTGCTCCGGCGCTGAGCCGCCCGCCTCGCGCCAGCGGGCGACGCCAGGCCGGGGCCGCGCCGGGCGCCGCACGGGACCGTCGACCCGAGGGACCCCCGACCTATGGTTGCGAGACGGATACGGGCCGGGTTCGGTACCATTGCCGTCGGTGTCCGGGCCATTCCGCCCGGGGCCGGCATCGCCGTTCGGCACTCGTGGCCGGCACGGCACGGCTGGATGATCGGCCGAACAAGAACTCCGTTGGGGAGGGGCGGTCCCGCACCGGGCCCGCATCGTCCCGACCGGCAGCCGTCCCGGAGGCGGCAGCGTGGCCGTCCCGGAGGGGCGGCGATCGCAACCGGCGTCCCGCGTTCCGGGCGACCGACCAGGAGGAACTCCGCTCCATGACCACAGAGCAGGCTGCCGCGACGATCAACGCGTGGGCGGTCGCCCAGCAGCAGTTCGACCTCGCGGCCGAGCACCTCAAGCTAGACCCGGGCATCCGCGCGGTCCTGCGCGAGCCCCGCCGCGCGCTCACCGTGACCTTCCCCGTCCACATGGACGACGGGAGCATCCGCGTCTTCACCGGCTACCGCGTCCAGCACAACCTGGGCCGCGGGCCGGCCAAGGGCGGGATCCGCTACCACCAGGACGTCTCGATCGACGAGGTGAAGGCCCTCGCGATGTGGATGACCTGGAAGTGCGCGGTCGTCGGCATCCCGTACGGCGGCGGCAAGGGCGGCGTCATCGTCGATCCCAAGAAGCTCTCCATGAAGGAGCTCGAGGCGCTGACGCGACGGTTCACCACCGAGATCAGCGTGCTCATCGGCCCCGAGCGCGACATCCCCGCCCCGGACGTCAACACGACGCCCCAGATCATGGCCTGGATGATGGACACCTACTCGATGCACGCCGGGTACACGGTCCCGGGCGTCGTCACCGGCAAGCCGATCAGCCTCGGTGGGTCCGAGGGTCGCAACGAGGCCACGGCCCGCGGGTGCGTCTACACGATCGTCGACGCGGCGAAGCACCTCGGGATGGACCTCACCAAGACCACCACGGCGGTCCAGGGATTCGGGAACGCCGGGTCGATCGCCGCGCGCCTCATGCGCGACGAGGGCTCGACGGTCGTCGCCGTCTCCGACACGCAGGGCGCCATCCACAACCCGGCCGGCCTCGACATCGAGAAGGTCGTCGGCTGGAAGCAGGAGCACGGCACCGTCGTCGGGTTCCCCGGCAGCACGAAGATCACGAACGGCGAGCTCCTGGAGCTCCCCGTGGACATCCTGATCCCGGCCGCCTACGAGAACCAGATCACCGCCCGCAACGCGGGGAACGTGAAGGCGAAGATCGTCGCCGAGGCCGCCAACGGCCCGACGACGCCCGAGGCGGACACGATCCTGGCGAAGAAGGGCGTCTTCATGATCCCCGACATCCTCGCCAACGCCGGCGGCGTGACGGTCAGCTACTTCGAGTGGGTCCAGGACCTCAACCGGGACCACTGGAGCGAGAAGATCGTCAACGAGAAGCTCAAGGAGATCATGGATCGCTCCTTCGGCGAAGTGCTCGCGATGGCGCTCCTCGAGGAAGTGAACATGCGAACGGCGGCCTACCTGGTCGCCGTCAAGCGGGTCGCCGACACCACCGCCCTCCGGGGCCTGTACCCGTAGGCCGCCCCGGCGTGGCTGCCCCCCCGATGGGGAGCGGGCGCGCCGACCTGACGACGCATCTGGCTGCACCGCTCGTGGGCCCCGGCCGTTCCGGCCGGGGCCCACGGCGCTCCATGGGCAGCCCGGGCCCACCCCCGGTGTACCATCCGGGCATGCTCGACCACGAAGAGAAGTTCCTGTTCAAGGAAGAGATCGGCCAGCTCGGGACGGCGATGGCGGACACGGCGGTCCTCGACAACGTGGAGGACCTCCTCACCGACGTCATCACGAGCCCGCGCTTCGATTCCGAGGTCTTCACGCTGGAGCGATCGCTCCAGGTCATGCTCGGCGCGCGGGCCGGCAGCACGCTGGTCGGGCTCCTGACCGTGACGCCGGAGGTCTTCGACGAGGTCGCGGAAGTCCGCATCTCGCCCGAGGTGCATGAGCGCCTCGTGGCCTGGCGGGCGCGCTTCGGCCTGGCGATCGACAACGCGTTGAACTTCCTCAACAACCCCGACGGGATCCAGGGCCACTCGTTCGCCACCCAGATCGCCCACATCGAGGACCGGCGCGTCCTCCAGGGGCGCCTGACGCTGGTCCGCTACAACAACGAGCCGCAGTTTTTCGTCGCCGACGCGAGCGTGTTCCTGGGCCTGGTCAGCGACGTGCTGGAGCGCCTGGGTCCCTATCTGGAGCCGGACGCGGTCGACCCGGAGACCATCGCGCGTCTCAAGGAGGCGATCGCGCTCGTCGAGCGCAAGACGGCGCCGCGCGGATGAGCCGCCGCGGCGGCCAGGCTGCCACCCGGCGCCGGCCGCGTCCGCGCCCTGCGCAGAAACCCGGGCTCAATCGCAGCGCGGCGCGCCGAAACCGGCGTCTCGCGTTCGTCTTTCTCGCCGCGTTCGCGCTGATCGCGCTCGCCATCCTCGCGACGCCGCTCGCCACCGCTCCCACCCACCCGTAGCGTCGGGCGTCCCGGCAGCCACGTGCGCCACCTGTACCTCGCCGCGACCGGCCAGAACCGCGGCAAGACGACGACCTCGCTCGGGCTGGTCCACGCTTTCCTGGAGGCCGGCGTGCGGGCGGGCTTCACCAAGCCGGTGGGCCAGCGCACGGTGACCGACGCCTCGGGGCTCCCGGCCGACGAGGATGCGGTGTTGATGAAGGCGGTCTTCGGTCTCACCGATCCGAATGACGTGATGAGCCCGGTGCACATCCCGCGGGGCTTCACGAAGGCCTACATCGCCGGCGAGGTGACCGACGACCTCGGTGCCCGGATCCAGCGGGCGCACGCGATCCTGGCCCAGACCAAGGAGCTGGTCCTGATCGAAGGGACCGGTCATGCCGGCGTCGGCGCCGTGATCGGCTTGTCGAACGCGGTGGTTGCCGGCCTGCTGGGCGCCCCGGCCGTGATCGTCAGCGAGGGAGGTGTCGGGCGGCCCATCGACGAGATCGTCCTCAACGCCGCCCTGTTCGAGAAGCACGGCGTCGCCGTGGCGGGCGCCATCGTGAACAAGGTCGATCTCGTCGCGCAGCCCGGCATCAAGGCGGTGCTGGAGCGCGGCCTGGCCCGCCACGGCATCTCCCTGCTCGGCGTCATCCCGTACCGGCCGCTGCTCTCCAACCCCAGCCTGGCGATGATCCTCGAGGGGACACAGGCAGAGCTGCTCAACCGCGGCCCGGACCTCGACGCGGTGATCGGCGGCATCAGCGTGGCAGCGATGGAGCCGCACCACGTCCTGCAGCACGTGGCCGATCGCCGGATCGTGATCGTCACCGGCGACCGCGAGGACGTGATCGTGGCGCTGTCTCGCGCCCACCGGGCGGAGGTGCGCCGTCCAGCCGTGATCCGCGGCGAGGCGGCCCCGTCGATGCTGGGCTTCGTGCTCTCGGGCTACAGGCCACGGCCGGCCGTGGTCGACGAGATCCGCCGGGCGGACCTGTTCGCCTGCTTCCTTGACGAGGACGCCTACATGGTGGCGTCGGACGTGCACGACCTGCTGGTGAAGACCCATCCGGCCGACCGCGAGAAGATCGCCACGATCAAGGCGGTCGTCGGCGAGGCGCTCGACGTTGGTCGCTTCCTCGACGCCGCACGCGAGGCGCGGATCCCGGCCTGATCAGGCCTCCGCGACGGGCGGCAGCGCGGCGGGACGTGGCGAGCCGCCGCGGACGTGCCGGATGACCAGGAACCCGATCAGCCCGAGCACTCCGACGACGACGAAGATCGGCAGGCCCACGATGAGGAGCCAGATCCCGGCGCCGGCCAGCCCCTGGCCCAGGCCGACGAGGGTCGCGGTCGCCTGGTCGATCTGGCTGGCGGGGTCCCAGCCCTCGCGCACCTGGGTGACGGCGACCGCCGGGGGCGGCGCGAACGTGACCGTGAGCGTCGCGAGCGCAGCCTGGTTCTGCAGGGTCTGCTGCTCGGCCGTCAGCTCCTCGATCTGCCCGCGGACGTCGGTCAGCTGTGCCTGCACCGCCAGGACGTCGGGGATCTTCGTCGCCCGGTCCATGATCCCCTGGAGGGCCGTCTCGGTCACCCGCAGGTTGGCGAGGCGGGCACCGAGGTCCACGACCTGCGCGGTGACCTCCTGGCTCGACGTCTGCTCACCGAGGACCTTCGTGCCGACCGCCCGCAGCGCGACCAGCACGTCGGTCCAGCGCGCCGCCGGCACCCGGAAGACCACGCTCGCGCTGGCCTGGTCGCCGTCGCCGCTCCGCTGCGACTCGGCAACGTACCCGCCGACCGCGGCAACCGCGCGTTCGGCGGCGCTGATCGCGGCATCGAGGTCCGCGACCCGGAGGTCGAGCTGGCCGGTCCGCACGATCAGCGGGCCGCCGACGTCGGGCACCGCCCCGCCCCCCGTCGCAATCGAGCCGCTCGCGTCCGCCGCGTTCTGAAGCGAGCCGAAGGCAGAGTCGCGGCTGGCCGTCGACGGGGCTGCCATCGCGGCCGGGGCGGCCGTCGCGGCCGGGACCGCTCCAAGCTCGGGAACGCCCGCGGCGCCGGCGTGGGTGCTCGCCGCGCTGCTGCAGCCGGCCAGCAGGATCACGCCCGTGACAAGGAGGCTGCCGAACGCGAACCGAAACCCGGTGCGCGACCCCCCGCCGACGCGGATGCCCTGGCTCTTCATGGCGTCACCCTGCTTGCATCGCCGGCGGCGCGTCGCGCGTCGCCTGCCGGGGGGACGCCGCGGAAGGGATCGCGGTTCCGGGCTGTCAGCCCAGCCGCACGTTGTCGATGAGGCGGGTGGTGCCGAACCGCGCCGCGAGGGAGAGCATCGCCGGACCTTCGATCCGCTCCAGCTCGACGAGCGTCACGTCGTCCGCGCAGGAGACGTACTCGACAACGGCGCGCCGCTCCGCGGCCAGCACGGCGGCGACGCGGTCGCGGATGGCGGTGGCGTCGCGCGCTCCGGCCTCCCACGCGGCCAGGCCGGCGAGCAGGGCGCGATGCAGGACCGGTGCGGCGGCCCGGTCGTCGGAAGCCAGGTGGACATTCCGGGACGAGAGGGCCAGCCCGTCGGGCTCCCGGACGGTCGGGCAGCGCACCACCTCGGTCATGCCCAGGTCGCGGGCCATCCGCTCGATCACCCGGAGCTGCTGGCCGTCCTTCTCGCCGAAGTAGGCGCGATCGGGTCGAACGATCCCGAACAGCACTGCGACGACGGTCGTGACGCCGGCGAAGTGCCCCGGTCGCGCGGCACCCTCCAGCGGCAGCGTCAGCCGCTCGACGGTCACCGACGTGTCGAACCCGGCCGGGTAGACGTCGTCGACCGAGGGGAGCCAGACGAGGTCCGCGCCGGCATCCGCGCACAGCCGCAGGTCGGTGGTCTCACCGCGTGGGTACCGCGCAAGGTCGGCCGGATTGTCGAACTGGCGGGGATTGACGAAGACCGAGACCGCGATGGTCCCGCATTCGTCGCGGGCTCGCGCGATCAGGGAGCGATGGCCGGCGTGGAGCCAGCCCATCGTGGGGACGAGCCCCAACGGGCGGTGGCGTCCGTCAAGCGCGCGGCGGAGCTCGGCACGGCTGCGGACGACGTCCACCGACGGCGGATCAGAGGTCGCGATCGAGCGGGATTCCGGCACCCGTGCCGGGCTGGCCGGCGGCCGTCCGGTCGTCCGGACTGTTGCCCAGGACCTCGTCGAGGACCGCATCGTCCATCCGGCTCGACTGGGCGGCGCCCGGGAACGTACCCGCCTCGACCTCGGCCTTGTAGGCAGTCGCCGCTGCGAGGATCGCGCCGCGCAGGTCCGCGTACGGCTTGGCGTGGCGCGGCATGAACGTTCCGAGACCCAGGAAGTCGGTCACGACCTGCACCTGGCCGGAGCACCCGGCCCCCGCGCCGATGCCGATGGTCGGGATCCGCAGCCGGGCCGTGATCGCGGCGGCGAGCTGCTCCGGCACGAGCTCCACCACGACGGCGAATGCGCCCGCTTCCTGGACCGCCAGGGCGTCGTGCAGGAGCGCCCGGGCAGCCTCGCGGGTCCGGCCCTGGACCCGGATCTTTCCGAGCGCGTTGATCGCCTGGGGGGTCAGGCCGATATGACCCATCACGGGCACGCCGGCCCGGACCAGCGTCTCGATGACGCGCGCGGTCCGGACGCCTCCCTCCACCTTCACCGCCTGGGCACCT
>Ga0265342_10004497_pt1 | contig 10940 bp, 5 predicted proteins | sample 4CB327metaG_FD_203125 | JGI IMG/M metagenome (GOLD analysis project Ga0265342, IMG submission 203125) | Rhizosphere microbial communities from Carex aquatilis grown in University of Washington, Seatle, WA, United States - 4-CB3-27 metaG | ecosystem: Host-associated > Plants > Roots > Rhizosphere...
CATCCAACCGCTTGGCGCCTGCAACCCTCCCAACACCGACCTCTGCACGCCTGGCTCGGCGTGCATCTTCGACGATCTTTGCCAGAGTCTTTGCTACCGAATCTGCCAAAGCGATGACGAGTGCGGCGACAAGAGTCGCTGCATGGCGAGCGGCATCACGGATCCCAATACCGGCAAGGCGGTGACGAATGTGGGCTTCTGCTCGCCACCCATCGAAACCTGCAATCCCACGGGAATCGCCACTTGCGGCACCGCGCGGGTCAATTTCAACTGCGTGTTCCTGGCCGGGCTGACCGGTGTCGCCAACAACGACAGCACCGTCTGCGACTGTTCCACGCTGCACGCTGTCGCCCTCGGGAAAGACTGCACGACGGATCCGGATAACTGCGCGCCCGGGTTGGCGTGCGTCAACGGTACTTGTCACTCGGTGTGCAGCCTGAAGTCCTCGGGATCGGCTTGTCCCAGCGGAGGTGGGTGCACGCCTCTGTATGGCTCCCAGAACTACGGCTACTGTAGGTAGCTCGCCATTGCCTAGAGACGTGGTTCGGATCTTGTGGTATTTCGCATGCTCATCCCATGAACGACCGGGACGGTAAGGACACACCAGGCTCTCATTCGGCCGCCCAAGGCGCCGAGGCTTCTGACGAGGCGCTGGTGGAACGCGCCCGCGCCAAGGACGAAACCGCATTCGAGGAGCTGGTCAACCGCTACGAGAACAAGCTCTATCGGTTGGCCATGCGCTTTGTGCGTAACGAGACCGATGCGCAGGAGATCCTCCAGGATGCCTTTCTCTCGGCCTGGCGCAATCTCCCGACTTTCGAGGGCCGGGCGCAATTCGGCAGCTGGATGTACCGGGTTACGGTCAATGCCGCACTCATGCTCCTGCGCAGCCGAAACCGCCACCCCGAGGTTACGGTGGATGATGTGGAGCCCGCGGTCTTGAACGACGCCGTGGCCGAAAGCGGCCAGACTATGCGGGCCAACGCTGACTGGTCGCAGCGGCCCGACGACCAGCTGCAGTCCGCGGAAATGCGCAAGCACATCCAGACCTCGGTCGATGCCCTGCCAGATGGTCTGCGCACGGTCTTCCTCCTGCGCGACGTCGAAGAGTTGTCGACGGAAGACACCGCCGAGATGCTGGAATTGTCGGTGCCAGCGGTCAAGACCCGCTTGCATCGCGCGCGGTTGGCCCTGCGTGAAGCCATCGGACGATACTTCGTGCGCTGACAGGTAGCCCGCAATCCCTCGGATTGCTGCTGAAGATTGCCGCTATACTTCGGTCATGCTCGTCTGGCGGTTTTGCCTGCAGGGCCGCCGGTGGGCGGCGCTGACAGTACTATTGGCGCTGGTGTGTCCCAGTTGGGCATTCGGCGATGTGCCTGGCCGCCTGGCCGAGCGTAGCCGGGAGCAGTTCCGCTCGAGTCACGGCCGCCCGGAGGCCATTGCCGCGCTGGCTGCCCTGGTGAGGAATGAAGACTTCCTCATGCCGGGAGAGTTGGCGCTGGTGTTGCGCGAGATGGTCGACGGCAAGTTGGGAGGGCCAGCCGATCCACTGGTGGAAGCCCAGGCGGCCTTTCTCCTGTCGCTGGAGGAGGATCGGGGTGGTGACTTCCCCGCGGCTGAACGCCGGCGAGCTGCGCTTGGGCTAGTGCGCGATTTCTGGGTGGTCGGCCCCTTCGAGGCCCAGGGGCGCAGTGGATTCGCGCGGGTCTTTCCCGTGGAGGAAGAAGGCCAGACGCTCGACCCTCGGTCGGGCAAACACTATCCGGGCAAGGAGCGCGAGGTCACGTGGCGGCGAGCTCCCGAGGAAGCTTTCGTGCAGGGGCAGTTGTTGGTTGACGCAATTCTTCGGCCGGACAGCGATGCGGTCGCCTACCTTCTCACCAACGTGAACAGCGATCGGGACCAATGGGCGGCCTTGCGCGTCGGCAGTCCGGGCCCAGTGAAAGCGTGGTTGGGTGGCAAGGAGCGCCTGGCGAACGACGTCGTTCGTCCCGCGTGGCTGGATCAGGAGGTGGCACCTGTGCACCTCAAGCGAGGCGCGAATCCCTTGCTGATCAAGACCGTCGTCACGCGCGGGGCGTGGCGGCTGTTCGTGCGTCTGACCGACCTCGCCGGACGGCGGCTCGTGGGTGTCACGACCGGCGCAGATGGGGCCTTGCAGACCACGCTGCACGCGGCGGCGCCGGGACGGCCGCCGCAGGCGCGTGAGCTCGGCAAGTTGTTACGCGACCGGGCCGAACGGGCGCCCGCTGCCAAGTCGGCACGGGCGTGGCTCGACGATGCGCTCTATCTTTCGTTGGTGCAGCCAGCGGACAGTGAGCTGCGGGCCGTGGAAATGGCGGCCAACAAGGCGATCCCGGCGCCAAGCGCTGACCTGAAGCCACCTCGCCCCGCGCAGCGAGGAGAGGTCGCCGTGGGATCCGGGCCTTCGCCCGGCGGCGGCGCTGGATGGACACCGCTGGCGGCGGAGGCTCTGCTGCTGGTGGGCAGCGTGGCGCACGAAGAAGACGACCGTCGTGCCGCCTTGGAGCGTGCGCTGCCTGGGCTAGCACGCACCGAGGAACGGGCGAGCGCGCTGGCGGAAATCGGCCGCCTTTGGCGCAGCCAGCATCGCAACGATGCGGCCACGTTGCGCTGGCGGCAGGCCATCGCCCTCGATCATGCCTGCGTCCAGGCGCAGCTCGCGCTGGCGCGCGAGGAGCAGGATTCGGGCATGGCGGCGTCCGCATTGGCTCGCCTGTCTACGCTACCCCAGGACATCCGCCGGCTGACGCCAGTGCAAGACGCGTTCGCCGATCTCTTGAGATCCCTGGGACGCGCCGGCGATGCTGAAGTCGTGGTGCGTGGCATGGAGCGCGCGCGCAGGTCCGACGTTGGGGTCTTGCGGGAATTGGCCGCGGCTGCGCGCCGACGCGGCGATCTGGGCGAGTCGGCACGCCTTTACGGCGAGGCCCTACGCTGGCGCCCGGATCTGACCGCGCTGGTCTTCGATCAGGCGAATGCCCTCGAAAGCCATGGCGACGTGGCAGCCGCGCGCGCGGTTCTGGGCAAGGCCATCGTGCGCCTGCCCGACGATGCAGGGCTGCCTGAGGAGCTTGGCCGGCTGGAAGCACGCGCCGGGCAGTTTGAATCCGCCATCGCGAACATGCGGCGCTCGCTGGAGCTTCGGCCGCAGAACCCCAGCTTACGCCGGTATGTGGAAACCCTGACGGTCGTCCAGAAGTCGAAACGCGAAGCGCGCTCAGTCGACGACCTGGTCAGCGAGCATGCGGCCGACGGCGAGACCCTGGCGCGCGAGGTTCTCTTGGGTGCAAGTCCTACCGACGACGCGCCAGCCGAGATAGTCCTCGATCGAACCGCCGTGCGCGTGCACGGAAACGGACTTTGCGAACGTTTCGTTCAGCATGTGGTTCACGTGCGTACCGAGCGCGCTGCCCGCGACAACCAGGAAACCTGGGTTCGCTTCGAGCCAGGCCGGCAGGAAGTAGAAATCCGCAAGGCCCGCATTTTGCGCCGGGCGGCAAACCAGGACATCGAGATCTCAGAAGCCACCGGGCGCGACGAGCGCGACCTGTCCGAGCCATGGTATGGGCTGTACTACGACACGCGCGCCGAGGTCGTGTCATTCGAGAATCTGCGTGCCGGTGATGTCGTGGAGGTTCAGTACACGGTCGCGGACGTGGGCTATAGCAACGACTTCGCCGACTACTTCGGCGACTTCGAGATGATCGCCGATACCTTGCCCACGCGGCGCTGGGACTACACTCTGATCGCGCCCAGGACGAGAAACTTCTATTTCAATCAACCGCATTTGGCCGGACTTGCTCTCGCCACCGAAAACCATGGTGCCGACGTGGTGTACAAGTTCGCGGCCAACAACGTTCCCCGGGTCGAGAGCGAGCCGGCCATGCCGGGCTTTGCTGAAATCGCACCCTACTTGCACGTCAGCACCTACCGTACCTGGGATGAGGTTGGGCGCTGGTACTGGAATCTGGTGGTGGATCAGATGCAGGACGACGGGACTCTGGCCAAGGCGGCCACGCGGGCCACAGCCGGGCTGACCACGACGCTCGACAAGGTGAAGGCCATCCATCGATTGGTGGTGGAAAGCACACGTTACGTGGGACTGGAATTCGGTATCCACGGCTACAAGCCCTACAAGTCGACCCAGGTGTTCCAGCGCAGATTCGGCGATTGCAAAGACAAGGCAACCTTGATCATGACCTTGTTGCGCAGCGTAGGGGTCGAAACCGAGTTGGTCTTGCTGCGTACACGTCGCGGTGGTCGCATTGATGAGGTGCCCGCCTCGCTCGCGGTTTTCGACCACGCCATCGCCTATGTGCCCGCGCTCGATCTCTATCTCGACGGCACCGCTGAGTTTTCCGGGCTGGCCGAGCTACCGGCCGAGGATCAAGACACCATGGCCCTGCGCGTGTCCGCGCGGGGAGCTAAGCTGGTGCGCACCTCGTTGCTTGCTCCCGAAAGCAATCTGGCCCTACGCAAGTGGCAGGTCGATCTGTCCGCGGACGGCTCGGCTCGCATCGCCGAGGAGCTGACCATCGCCGGCCAGGCGGCCCACGAGTGGCGCTCGCACTACCAGACGCCGGGCGAGCGGAGCGAACGCTACGCCAAGGTGTGGAGCGGCCGCTTCGCTGGCGCTACCCTCACGGCCGTGGAGATGAACGTTGGCGATCGCAACCGCCCGGTGACCGTGCGTTCAACGGTCAAAGTTCCCCAGATGGGCGAGTACCTCCCGCACGGCGAGATGCGTTTGCCGACGAGCTCGCGCGAGGCCGACTTCACCAGCACCTACGCTCGCCTGGGCCAGCGCCGCTGGCCGCTGGTGCTCGGATATCCGTGGCGCCATGAAGAACACGTCGTCTACAAGTTGCCCGCTGGGGCTCTCATTCTTCACGCCCCTGGTGCGCGGAAGATCGAGAGCCCATTTGGCGAATTCACGCTGGCCGTGGACAGTTCCAAGGATGGCCGCTCCATCGGTGTCACCTCCGTGCTGGTGGTGGCCAAGAATCGCATCGAACCCGCGAACTACGCCGCTTTTCGCGCATTCCTGCGCGACACCGACGCTGCCCTGGCCGAGCGGTTGGTGGTTGGGGGAGGCAAGGCGCCATGAGAGCTGCGACGCACGCTTTGTACACCTGCCTTCCTGTGCTGCTCTCCACTGGTCTGGGCTGTGCGACGGCCATACACCCAAGGCGCAGCCCGTGGGAATCCGAGAGCACCCAGGGATGGCTGGCTCTGCGCGATGGCAAATCGGCTGCGGCCTCGGCCAGCTTCACGCGCGCTCTTGCGGCCGACCCTTCGGATGCACGGGCGCTTTTCGGGGCAGCCAACCTTGCCTTCGAGCACGGAGACTCGAGTGCAGCGCTGGGACACGCGCTCACGCTACTCGAAACTGCCTGCATAGGCCGAGACCCGCTCGCCGTGGCACTTGCTACCGCGACCCTAGCGCGGGTTTCGCGCCTTCTGGCGGAAATATCCGATCGCAGGGCGGCGGAAGAACGGCTCATCGGGCTTGCACCCGAGCATTTGCTTTGGCAGGCCCAGTACCTGCTCGCTCTGACGGTGATCGACATTGCTCGCAAACGGGCGGACCAAATGCTCCTGGCCAAGGCCATGGAACGAGTAGGCTGCGCGCCATCCATGCAGTTGATGGGGTCGTGGGGCCGGCTGCCTTTACTCGACCTCGACGGCGATTCCTTCATTCCAGAAGCCAAGCCGCGCCCGCTCGTCGCTGCGGGCTGCCAGTTTCAGCTCAATGCCGCCGACAGCCGGAATGGTGTCAGGGTCGTGCGTTCGGAGCTCGCGTTAGCGCATGGGCCGTACGACCTCGTGCTTGACTACGGCGGCCCGGCTCGCCTACGCGTGGACCAAGGCCCCTGGCTCCAGCACGGCACATCGCCCGATGTGTACGGAGCACGCTGGTCCGCCGAGCGTATCCAGGTTGCCGAGGGCAAGCACACGGTCGACATCCGCCTTGGCTCGTATGGCTCGACCGCCGATATCGCGCTGTTGGCCATTCCCGCGCCTGCCAAGCCAGTACCCGCTGCGGACCTTGCGACTGACGATGGCTCCATGCTGGATCTCGCCGCTGCCCTGGTGGCCAATCTGACCGGCGAAGTCGACCCGCTCCTCACCCACGTCGAACGGCTCGCGGCACACGCGCACTTCGCGCTCGGGCTGGCGGCTGCCGGGCGTTTGGGGGAAATGGATCCGACGCGACCCGCGGACATCATGCGCGATCGGGCACGCGCCTTGTGGCAGCAGGCGCTGGACTGCGACCCTGGCATGGCGCGAGTCTGGCTTGACCTTTCGAAGCTCGATCTGCAGAACGACAGGCCGCGCGAAGCCACAGAAAAGGCCGAGCGTGCGCGGCAGGTGGCGCCAACCTGGTGGCCCGCGCACCTTGCGCTGGCCACGGCTTTGCGCGGGCAGGGACTGGAACAGCCCGCCGACGCCGCTTTGGCCTCGGGGCTCGCTTTGACCGACGGCGGATTCGGCGCGTGCGAGATGCTAGAGGAAGCCTTCCATCGCGCTGAGGGGCGCGACGACGTCCGCTCGTCCACGCAGCTGGTGGAGCTGCTCGGCCGCTGCGATGCCCAGGACGCCAATCCGCGCTTGTTTGCCCAGCGGCATGGCGACCTCGACAAGACACTCTCGCTCTTGCGCCGAGCTTTACCAACGAGCGCAGAGCCTCTGTGGCTGCGCTCGGAGAGCTCCGACGTTCTGCTGGCCCAAGGTCACCTCTCGGAGGCGCGCGATGAGCTGGCGGCGCTCGTGCAGTTGGCGCCGCGGGATTCTCGCCTTCGCATTCGCCTGGCGGATGTTCAATCAGCGGCGGGCGACACGGAGCGTGCTCGCGCAACCCTTGCGAGGGCTCTCCACGATTTTCCGGGGCGAAACGACGTGCGGCGGGCGGGGCGCCTAGCAGGGTTGGCTCTGCCGCTCGACGACTACCGCCTCGATGGTGAGCAGGCTATTCGCGAGTACCTTGCTTCCAAGAGAAGCTACCAGGCGCCTGCCGTCGTGGTTTTGGATCGCGCGGTGGAACGCGTGTACTCCGACGGAACGCGGCTGGTGCTGACCCATTCCATCACCCAGGTGCTGAGCAAGGACGCCATCGAAGCCGTGGGCGAAGTGCACGTTCCCGAAGGGGCGGAAGTCCTCGTCTTGCGCACACGCAAAGCGGATGGCACCTCCCGTGAGGCGGAAGAAATTGCCGGCAAATCGACCATCTCTGCGCGTGAGCTCGGGGTGGGCGACTTCGTCGAGTCAGAGACTCTTGAGGTCAAGGAGCCGTCGGTGGCGTTCGCTCCCGGATTTGTCGGTGAGCGCTTCTACTTTCAGTCCTTCGAGGCGCCTCTCGACCGCAGCGAGTATCTGCTCATCGCGCCCGCCGCCATGCCCCTGGACGTGGATCGGCGTGCTGATGCGCCGGCGCCTACCACAACCCTGCCTCGAGATGGAACGCGCGTGCTCACCTTCCTCGTGCGCGGCAACCCCCAGGTCTTTCCCGAACGTTCTGCAGTTCCCGCCGCGGAATGGATTCCCTCGGTACGGGTGTCCAGTGGCGTGCCCGAGGATGGCTGGTCGCGCTTTGTGGCCAACCGCGGGATCGGTCTTTCCCGAGGTTCGCCCGAGATTCGCAAAGTGGCGGCGGCCATCGCCGAGCGGGCACGGGCAGCTGGTAGCCGTCTGCCGGAAGCCATCGTTGCTTGGGTGCGCGAGCATATCGAACCCGAAAACGATTTTGGCGCAGCCGCAACCATGACCCTGGCTCGCCACCGTGGGCATCGTGCATGGTTGATTCTTGCTTTGGCACGCAGCCTCGGCCTTCGCGCCGATCTCGTGCTTGCGCGCTCGTTGCTGAAAGCCGATGCGGACGCGCCCATCACCGCGGCAGAGCAGGACGACTTTCGCGAATTGCTCGTGCGCTTTTCGAGTGCGGCTGGGGATCGTTTTGTGGATCCGCAGATCCGCCAGGCGCCCTTTGACTATCTTTTGCCGGGCTTCGATGGCGCTCCGGCTGTGGTGGTGGGGACGCGACGATTGGTCAGGGCTGTCTCAGGCGTCAAGGACAGCCGCAGCGTGACCCTCCGCGCGCGGCTAGAACCCGACGGCGGGGCCAAAGTCGCGGTGACGGAACAGCTCTCGGGCTGGCCCGCGGTGGAATGGACCGAGCTGCTCGATCGTGCCGGCAAGGATCGCGGCAAGCTGCGCCAGGATTTCGAGCAGCACTGGCTGGGGACTCAATTTCCGGGCGCTCAGCTCGACCAGCTGTCGGTCGAAGCAGGCGAGGGGATCGCAGGCACGCGCGTCAGCTACACCTTCCGCTCGGCGCGCATGGCCGCCCGGCAAGGTGGGGTGTTACGCTTGCGGCCGGAGTTCTTCCAGGTGCAGCCAGGTCGGCGTTTCGGCACCGAACCACAGCGCAAGACCACGCTGATGCTCGGCTACGACATCCCGCTCGATCTCGACGCCGAGATCGCGTTGCCGAGCGGCGCAACTGTGATGGACGTGGGGCAGGGCGGCGAGGTGATCACGGGCGGCGCGCGCTTCTTCGAGAAGCGGCAGGTGACCGACGCCCCGGACGGTTCGCTCAGCGTCTCCCTACGCCGGCAATCGCGCCTGCCCATCATGCGCGTCTTGCCAAGCGACTATCAGAGCGTGGCGACCAAACTGCGGGCGGTGGATCCGGTCGAGCAAGGCGAGATCCGGATCGCGCTGCCGGGCAAGTAGGCAAGTAGGTAAGTAGGCGAACTACATCTTCTGGAGTCCCGCCAAGAAGTTCCTCAAGACCGTCATCAAGGACGTCGTCATGAAGGATCGCGACCGCTTCATGCTGGCCACCGGGCCGATTCTCGGATACTTCGCCGGCTCCGTGCGGCGCGCGACCGAGAGGGCGTTGCGCGCGAGCGGCAGCGACTACCTCGACGTGGTGCAGGTCTTCTGGGCGGGCAAGCTGTCCTTCCTTACCCGGTCGGTCATCGCCGAGCTGGTCAAGCTGCGCGAGGAAGGCAAGGCCCGCGCCATCGGCGTATCGATCCACGACCGCAAGCGCGCGGCGAAACTGGCCGAGCAGGGGCCACTCGATTTCTTCATGATTCGCTACAACGCCGCTCACCCCGGCGCCGAGGTCGACATCTTTCCCCGTCTGCCGGCGAAGAAGCCCATCATCGCCGCCTACACGGCCACCTCATGGACCAAACTGCTAAAGCCACCCGCGGGGTGGGCTGGTCCCGCCGCGACCGCGGGAGACTGCTACCGGTTCTGCCTGACCAATCCCAATGTCGACCTGGTGGTCTCGGCACCCAAGACCACAGCGCAGATGCGCGAGAACATGCAAGCCATTGCACAGGGGCCGCTCTCCGACGAAGAGATGGCACGCATGAGGGCGCTCGGCAAAGCAGTGCACGGCTAATCGTGTGCGCTATCCTGCTCTTCGCAACTTGAGCCAAGAAAGGGAATCCCCATGCGTACCCGATTCTCATGCCTTTTCGTCGCGCTGCTGGCCACGTGGTCGGCCACCGCGCTCGCCGCTGACACGGCCAAACCTACAGCCAAGACCGAGCTTGCCATCGACCGCGCCCATACGGCGGTACTGGTGATGGACTATCAGAAGGACATCGTGGGCATGGTACCCGAGAAGGCCCGCAGCCCTCTGCTCGACAGGGCCAGCGAAGCGGTCAAAGCGGCGCGCCAGGCCGGTCTGTCCATCATCTACGTGGTCGTGCGCTTTCGCGAGGGCTATCCCGAGATCAGTCAGCGGAATAGCCGGTTCGCCAGCCTCAAGGAATCGGGCCGTTTTCGCGAGGGAGACCCAGGGGCCGAGGTCCATCCGCGCCTGGCGCCTCAGCCGGGCGACGTGGTGGTGATCAAGCGACGTGTCGGCGCCTTTTCGACCACCGATCTCGAAACGGTCTTGCGGGCGCACAATATCAACACCCTGGTCATGTTCGGGATCGCCACGAGCGGGGTCGTGCTGTCCACGGTGCGTTGGGCCGCGGACATGGACTACCAGCTCGTCGTGGTTTCCGATGCCAGTGCAGACATGGATAGTGAGGTTCACCGGGTGCTGATGCAGAAGGTCTTCCCCACCCAAGCCACCGTGGTGACCACCGAGTCGCTGGTCAAGGCGCTGGCCCTACGTGAAACGCCTAAGTAGCGCTGTCAGCTCGAGCTGCTGTTCGCACGCGGCGAAGCCAAAGCTTGAAAGAGCCGAGAAGGGTACTTCGAAGGGGATCTTTTCCAGCCGCTCCTTGAACCTGGCGTTGGCGTCGGAGGTCACCCCCGCCAGTCGCTCGTAGTACAGCTCTCGGCGACTTTCCTTTTTGGCCGACAGGACACTGTCTTGCGTGAAGAGATCCCAGAACTTGAAGTCGTCCGCGGTGCGGCCGATGAATTGCATCCAGGGGCTCTGCTCTTTCGGCGACAGAAGGCCCATCGCGCGCGCGTCCTTCAGGGGCCAGACGGCCCAAGAAATACCCAATCCTTCAAGGAGCCGAAGGAAGCGGTCGAACGCCGAAACACTTTGCGGCAGGTGCTGCGGATGGCCGGTTTCGCCACACCAGAGCGGTCGCTTCAGGCTATTTCTGAGATGGTCCAAGGAGACGTCTGCGAATAGGCTCTCGCGTAGCCTGGTCGCCTCGGTCGTGCTCCCGAGGTCGCTTGGGATCTGAAGGAAAGGATAGTAGTGAAAGGAATAGGCCACCTGGTCATCGAGATTGCGCTCGAACATGGAGAAGTCTCGGGCGTAGGTGTTGCCCTCGACGAAGATGATGTGATGCGGATCGATCCTGCGGATGGCTTCGATGCAAGTCGCGTAGAAGTCGACCAAGACCGAGCTCAGAGCGTCGTCGAAGTAGCAGGGTTCATTGATGAGGTCGTACCCCGCGACTGTCGTGTTGTCCCTATAGCGA
>Ga0265342_10004498_pt1 | contig 10940 bp, 10 predicted proteins | sample 4CB327metaG_FD_203125 | JGI IMG/M metagenome (GOLD analysis project Ga0265342, IMG submission 203125) | Rhizosphere microbial communities from Carex aquatilis grown in University of Washington, Seatle, WA, United States - 4-CB3-27 metaG | ecosystem: Host-associated > Plants > Roots >...
TGCCGAAAGTTGGCGTGCCGGAATCGATCACCTTTTTGATGACGGGCACGGCATATTTGCCGGTTTCGGCCGGATCGCCCGGACCGTTCGACAGGAACACGCCGTCCGGCTTCATCGCCAGGATATCTTCGGCCGAGGTCGTCGCCGGCACCACCGTGACCTTGGCTCCGACGCCGGCAAGCAGCCGCAGGATGTTGCGCTTGATGCCGTAGTCGACTGCGACGACGTTAAACTCCGGATCGGTCTGGCGCCCAAAGCCCTTGTCCCAGGCCCACGGCGTCTCGTCCCAGGTGAAGCGCTGGGCGGAGGTCACCATCGGCACGAGGTCCATGCCCTCGAGGCCGGGCCATTCCCGCGCCTCCTCCTTCAGGCCGTGCAGGTCGAACTCGCCGTCCCTCGCGTGCGCGATCACGCCGTTGGGCATGCCCTTGCTGCGGATCAATGCAGTCAACGCGCGCGTATCGATGCCGGAGAGGCCGATGATGCCGCGCGCCTTCAGCCACTGGTCGAGGTGCCGCGTGGCGCGATAGTTCGATGGGTCGGATATCGCGGTGCGCAGGATCACCCCGCGGGCGCCCGGCGTCGCCGCCATGTTCACCGTCTCGATATCCTCGTCGTTGGCGCCGACGTTGCCGATATGCGGGAAAGTGAAGGTGATGAGCTGGCCGGCATAGGATGGGTCGGTGAGGATCTCCTCGTAGCCGGTCATCGCGGTGTTGAAGCAGACCTCGCCGACCGCGTGACCCTCGGCGCCAAGGCCGAAACCTTCCAGCACCGTGCCGTCGGCCAGCACGAGGAGTGCGGTCGGCTTGTGGTCCGGCCAGGCGGCAGTATTTTCGGATGTCGTCATGAGGCCTCTCAATAGTCCCGCGGAGGGCCTGCGTCAAAGCCGCTTTCGGGCTGATTCACATGCGTTTTCAGCATATTTCGGGGCCACTTTGGGGCAGGGCCGGTTGTCTCGGTGGGGCGAACGGCCTAGATCAACCCTCTCAGCCCGACAGGAGACCGATTCCCATGCTGCGCGACGAGATCAACAACGCGGTCAAGGATGCGATGAAGGCCAAGGACGAGCGCAAGCTGTCCACGTTGCGGATGGTCAATTCGACCATCAAGAACGCCGACATTGCCGCGCGCGGCGAGGGCAAGCCGCCGCTCTCCGATGCCGACCTGCTCAGCGTGTTGCAGAAGATGATCAAGCAGCGCCAGGAATCCGTCGAACTCTATGAAAAAGGCAACCGCGCCGAACTCGCCGCCCAGGAGCGCGACGAGATCGCGGTGATTTCGGCGTACCTGCCGAAGCAGATGTCGGACGACGACATGAAGGCCGCGATCGCGGCGGCCATCAAGGAGACCGGCGCCGCGGGCATGAAGGACATGGGCAAGGTCGTGGGCGCGCTCAAGGGCAAATATGCCGGCCAGATGGATTTCGGCAAAGCCAGCGGGCTCGTGAAGGCCGCGCTTACCGGGTGATTCAACCGTAACGGAGGTCAATATGGCAGATCAGCAAGCTTCACCCGCCGGTCCCGATCTGTCCAAGGGTGTCGCGCCTTCCGACTTCTCCGGCCACATGCTGCTCGGGCATGTCGGCGACGAAGAAGTGCTGCTGGTGCGTTCGGGATCCGAGATCTTCGCGATCGACGCACATTGCAGCCACTACCATGGCCCGCTTGCTGACGGCGTCGTCGATGGCGAGCATGTTCGGTGCCCCTGGCACCATGCCTGCTTCGATCTGCGCACCGGCGAAGCAACGCATGCGCCGGCCTTCAACGCGCTTGCGGTCTGGAAGGTCGAACGGGAAGGCGAGCGCATCGTCGTCCGGGACAAGCTGGGGGAGCCGAAGCCGCGCATCAGGGGCGTGGTCGATGCGCCGTCGCGGATCGTCATCGTCGGCGGTGGTGCGGCGGGGTTCGCCGCTGCCGAGATGCTGCGCCGTCAGGACTATCGCGGCAGCATCGTGATGCTGAGTCAGGAAAAAGCCGCTCCGGTCGATCGGCCGAACCTTTCCAAGGATTATCTTGCCGGCAGCGCGCCGGAGGACTGGCTGCCGTTGCGTCCAGACGATTTCTACCGCGAGGCGAAAATCGATCTGAGGCTGGGTGCGGAAGTCGCCTCGATCGACACCAAAGCCAAGCAGGTGCTTCTCTCGGGCGGTGAAGGCATTCCCTACGATCGGCTATTGCTGGCGACCGGCGCTGAGCCGGTGCGGCTGCCGATTCCGGGCGCCGACCAGCCCCATGTCCATCTGTTGCGCTCGCTCGACGATTGCCGCGCCATTATAGCTTCCGCCAAAGATGCGCGCCACGCCGTCGTGATTGGCGCGAGCTTCATCGGGCTTGAAGCAGCGGCGGCGCTGCGCGCCAGGGACATCGAGGTTCACGTCGTCGGGCTCGAGCAACGGCCAATGGAGCGCGTGCTTGGCGCTGAAATGGGTGACTTCGTTCGCGCACTGCACGAGGAGCACGGCGTCATCTTCCACCTGGGCGATACCGTCAACGCGATCGAGGGCAAGCGTGCCAGCTTGAAGAACGGCGGCACGATCGAGGCCGACGTCGTGATAGTCGGCGTCGGGGTGCGGCCGCGTCTGGTGCTCGCCGAGAAGGCCGGGCTTGCGATCGATCGCGGCGTCAAGGTCGACGCCTATCTCGAAACCAGCGTCCCCGGCATCTATGCGGCTGGCGACATCGCCCGCTGGCCGGACAGGCACTCCGGCGAAGCCGTCCGCGTCGAACATTGGGTGGTGGCGGAACGGCAGGGCCAGACCGCGGCGCGCAACATGCTCGGGCAGCGCGAAGCGTTTGATGCCGTGCCGTTCTTCTGGAGCCAGCATTACGACGTTCCGATCAACTATGTCGGCCACGCCGAGAAGTGGGACGAAATCGCCATCGATGGCGATATCGGCGCAAAGGACTGTCTGGTGCGCTACAAGAGCGGCGGGCGCGTGCTCGCGGTCGCGTCGATCTATCGCGATGTCGCAAGCCTGGAGGCGGAAATTACCATGGAGCGGGCGGGCTAGGTTCATGCTCACCGAAACCAACGATTACGCCAAACTCTGCCGCGAGTTTCGCTGGGAGATCCCGCCGCGTTTCAACATGGCGACCGCTTGCTGCGATCGCCATGCCGACGGCAGCGGGCGTCTCGCGCTGATCTATGTCGACGAGAATGGCGCCTCGCGCCACACCTCTTTCGACGAACTGGCTGACCTGTCGCGCCGCTTCGCCAACGTGCTTGTGTCCGACGGGCTCATGCGTGGCGACCGTGTCGCGCTGTTCCTGTCGCAATCGCTGGAATTGCTGGTCGGACATCTCGCGGCGTTTCGCGCCGGCATGATCTCGATCCCGCTGTTCGCGCTGTTCGGCGAAGACGCGCTGGGATTCCGTCTCGCCAATTCCGGAGCCAGGACAATCGTCACCGATGCGGCCGGCTGGGAGAAGCTGCAAAAAATCCGAAGGCTCCTTCCCGACCTGAAGAACATCTATCTCGCCGGCGACGATGCACCTGCGGGGGCGAAACAATTCTGGCCGGCGCTGCAAGCAGCCTCGAGCGATTTTACGACCGTCGATACCGCGGCCGATGATCCCGCGATGATCATTTACACCTCGGGCACGACAGGTAATCCGAAAGGCGCGTTGCACGCCCATCGCGTGCTGCTCGGTCATCTGCCGAATGTCGAGATGATCCATGATTTCTTTCCCAAGGCCGGTGACGTGATGTGGACGCCAGCCGACTGGGCCTGGATCGGAGCCCTGTTCGACGTGCTGTTTCCGTCGCTCTATCACGGCGTGCCGGTGGTCGGACATCGCGCGAAAAAATTCGAGCCGCAAGCGGCCATGCAGTTGATGGCCGAACACAACGTGCGCAACGTGTTCCTGCCGCCGACTGCGCTGAAGCTGATGCGGCAGGCCGAGGTGAAACACGCGGGCGTGAAGCTGCGCAGCATCTTCTCGGGCGGAGAGGCGCTCGGCGCCGAACTCCTGGACTGGGTGCGATCGACTTTCGGCATCGAGGTCCACGAGGGCTACGGCCAGACCGAATGCAATCTGTCGGTCGGCAACAACGCAAAACTGTTTCCGATCCGGCCGGGCTCGATGGGCAAGGCGACGCCGGGTTTCGACGTGCGCATCGTCGACGATGCGGGCCACGAATTGCCGCGGGGCGAGCGCGGCATCATCGGCGTTCGCCAGCCCAATCCCGTCACCATGATCGAGTACTGGAAGAACCCGGATGCCACGCAGAAGAAATATGCCGGCGGCTTTCTGTTGACCGGCGATCTGGGCCGGCAAGATGAGGACGGCTATTTCTGGTATTTGAGCCGGGAGGATGACGTCATCACCACGGCCGGTTATCGCGTCGGCCCGTCGGAGATCGAGGATTGTCTCCTGAAGCATCCGGCGGTGGCGATGTCGGCGGTGGTCGGCGTTCCCGATCCCGTCCGCACCGAATCGATCAAGGCGTGGATCGTGCTGCGGCCGGGTTTTGCGCCAAGCAAACGGCTTGCGCGCGAGATCCAGGATTTCGTCAAGGTGAAACTCGCCGCGCACGAATATCCGCGCTTCGTGCAGTTCGCCGATAGCCTGCCGATGACCGCAACGGGAAAGGTGCTGCGGCGCGATCTGCGGGCGCTCGGCTGATCCAGCAAAATCCAGCCGTCGTCCCCGCGAAAGCGGGCACCCACAACCGTCGCTGTCGGTCGTTTGCGGACTGCGTTGGTGTTTTCCTTTTTTCGACAACGGCTGCGGAGTCCCTGCTTGCGCGGACGACCTGCGCATAGCGTTTTGACGCAAATCAAGGGCAAGCAGAACAGAATGGGTGTCAATCTCCCAAACGATTTAGGGGAGAGATATGTCCATTTCCGGCAAGGTCGATCCGGTGGTGCGCCGGATTACCGCCTCCGACGTCGCCGAGGCCCTTGGTCAGGGCCTTCGCGACTTTCAGGCCAAGCCGCTTTACGGCCTGGCATTCGGCGCCTTCTATGCCGCGGGCGGCATCATCATCCTGCTTTGCCTCACCGCCTTTGGCATGGTGTATCTGGCCTATCCGTTGGCAGCCGGTTTTGCCCTGATTGGTCCGTTCGTTGCGATCGGCATCTACGAAGTGAGTCGCCGGCGTCAGGCAGGAGAGCCGATTTCGATCCGGGCGATCTGGTCGACCGTGACGTCACGTGGCGAGATCGGGTGGATGGCTTTCGTGACATTGTTCGTCTTCGTGATCTGGATGTACCAGGTCCGACTGCTAATCGCCCTGTTGATCGGACTCAACGCCTCGTTTTCCAGCCTGCATGAATTCATCAGCGTCGTGCTGACGACCAATGAAGGCCTGGTATTCCTCGTCATCGGCAATGCCGTCGGTGCCGCGCTGTCGCTGGTTCTGTTTTCGCTGACGGTAGTGTCGTTTCCACTTCTCTTGGATCGCGAGGTCGATTTCATCACCGCGATGATCACGAGCGTACGGTCGGTGGTGATGAGTCCGTTGCCGATGATCGGCTGGGCCGCCGTCATCGTCGTCCTCATGATGGTTTCGGCGCTGCCTTACTTTCTCGGGCTTATCGTAACACTGCCGATTCTCGGTCACGCAACTTGGCACCTCTATCGCCGGATCGTGGCGCCCGTAGCGCCGTAAGGCGGCGCTCGGAGGCGGCCGGAGGATACCGGCACGCGACGTTATGGCTTGTGGGTATTGCTGGCCGGCCGCATGCCGGAGTTCTTGATCGCCGTCGTGGTCTGGTCTGACGCCAGGAACGCGATCAGGCGCTTGGCCTGTTCCGGATTGTGCGCCGTCTTGACGATGGCTGCGCTGAAGATCTGGACCAGTTGCACCTCGTCGGGAAGCGGGCCCACCACTTCGACGCCCGGTTGATTGACCTGCTCGCTGACCGGCCCGATGGCGAGATCGGCTTCGCCGGCCGCCACCGCGTTGGTCGCTTCGATGCCGCGTGCGAACATCTTCGACGATACCTTGTCGGCGATACCGAGCCGCGGAAATACCTCGTCCTTCATGAAGATGCCGCTAGTGCTTCCCGGCAGCGCCACCATGTGTGCGCCGGTGAGCGCCCGCTTCAACGCCTCGACGCTGCTGATATCCGGCTTGGCGCTTCCCTGACGCACCGCTGCCCCCAGCGCGACGCCCGCCAACTTCGTCTCCGAGCCGGCAGTGATCCGCCCCGCGGCCTTCAATTCGTCGAGACCCTCGCCCGAGAGGATGACCACATCGACCTCGGTGCCCTGCTCAAGCTGGGACTTGATGGTCTTGGGACCGGTTCCCTGCGATGCGCCGGACAGCGTGGTCACGCTGATGCCGGTGCTGCGTTCGAACTCCGGCAACACCTGCTTGTAGGCCAGCGAGAAGCCGCCCGAGATCATGACAACCAGTTTTTCCATCGCACCAGCCGGCGATGCCGCAAGAAACATGGTGGTGGCCGCAATGGCCGTGACGCGTTTCAGCATATTTCCGCCCCTGGAGATCTTGCGGGCCATGAAATCATGACGCGCTTAAAACTGCCAGTGCGCGCGCGCCGCGAAGAGGTTGGCCGGACCACGGTCGGCGTTGTAGCCGGGATTGGCGATGAACTGATAGTCGAAGGTCAGCTTCGTTGAGGCGTTCAGCGAGAACGAGTAGTAGGCCTCGAAGATCTTCTCGGTGCCGTAGTTCGTCAACTGTCCGTCGCCAAGCAGGATGCCGAGCCCGCCGGCGTTGAGAAAAGCAATGTGAGCGCCGGAGATACCGTTGATGACCCCGGCGATGCCGATGGTGTCGTCGGGGCGGCCCCATGATTTGCCGCCGATCGAGACACCGCCGGACACGGTGCGGTCGACGTCGGTGAAATCCCAGGGCTCGATGTTGCCGTCGGCCCAGCCGGCGCGGAAGAATACGCCGACGTTGTCCTTGATCTGCTGCTCCAGATTGAGGCTGACGCCGGGGCGGCTGGTATAGGAACGCACCGCGTTGATGTCGGCCGGCATTCCCGTGACTTGCGCAAACGCCACCGCGTCGTTGAAATTGCCGGCGCTGCCGCGATTGAGGAACCCGGTGATCTTGATCTTGCCCGGCTGGCCCCACAATTCGTAGCGCCGCTCGATTTCACCCAGCAGCGCAAATTGCTGGAAGGTCGGATCATTCACGCCACCCAACGGGGTTACACCGCCTGCAGGCGAGGTGGAAAGATCGAATACGCCGCCGCGCAAGGTCCATTGCCCGGTGTACCATTCCGCCGCCGCGCCGTAGGTATAGCCCCATCCGTCGCCGGCATAGTCGAACGTCCCGGCATTGACCAGTGACCAGTTCAGGAAATCGGACTTTGGATTGTTAGCGTAGCGGTTGGTGTCGAAGATGTCGTTGACGCCGAAGCGGCCGGCGGTGATGACCAGCCGGTCGGTCGAGCGCGTGCCCTTGAATTGCGTGAAATCGTCATCGACGCTTTCGGTGTCGCCACCGAGATTGATGGTCTGGCGCAGGAAGGCGCGTTGCAGGCGCGCGTAAGGCGTGGACGAGCCGATCTTGTAGGCTTCGGCGCTGGGAAAACCAGCCACGCCATGGGTTTCGTTAAGTCCGTGGCCCTGGTCGATTTCCGGGTTGGCCCAGAACTCTGCACCGTTCCACAGCTTGACCCCTACGGACAGTGTGGTGTCGAAGGTTTCCTTGGCTTGCGCGGCTCCGTTCAGACTGTTCGTGCCCTGGTAAGGCGAATGGAACGCGGGATAGCCCTGCTCGACGAAGGTCGCCTGCCCGTGCACCGCGAAGATATCGGCGTTCTGCGTAAAGCGCGAGGGTGCAGCGGATGCCGGCCGCGACGGATCGTCGAAGCGGTAATTCAACGCCATGCGGAATTGATGTTCGGAAAAGCCGGATGAGACCCGTTGGCCCGACACCGGGAAATTTTCGGTGACAGTCGGAAAGCCGGTCCAGAGATATTCGCCGCGAACTGTCCAACTTGGCGCGATCGCGGTCTCGATGCCGACGCCGGCCGCCGAGCCGAAGCGGTAGAGGAAGCGGTCTTCCGTGTTGCCGGTTGCGTTCTGGGTCAGCGTCTGCTGATTGTAACTCCAGGCGAGGCCTCCCGTCGCATAGAACAGCCAGTCCCCGGGTGCGTAGCCGATACGGCCGCGCACTGTGCCTGACGCCCGCACGTTTTCGCTGAAGGTCCCAGTGCCGAAGCTCGGCGAAGCAAAGTTCGATGCGCCGCCGATGGTCGCGCCGGTGACGGGGTCGGGAAAAGTCGGAAAAGAGCCGTCGGCCTCGACGCCAAGCACCACGCGGTTCTTCAGCATCCAGTTGTAGCCGGCCTGCACGCCTTCGAACCAGCTGCCGCTTTCCTTGAAGGCGTTGGGCGATTGATAGAGGCTGAACGAGCCGGCAACCGGTGCGCCGCCGCCGAGCGGATCGAGCGTCCAGGGCGAATTGCCGGTCGCGAGGCCGATGTGGCCGCCGACATAGAAGCCGGTCCAGTCGTAGCCGGCAACAGGCGGGGCCTTCACCGGCAAGACGGGAAAATCGGCGGCGCGGGCCGAACTCGCAAACAGCGCGATCACTGCGCAGGAAGCGCCGACCCGGCACGTCCTGTGCAAGAATCCGATTGTTTCAGCAGACAGAATCAAAGGCGGCCCACCATCCCCGATGACAGGTCATTCCTGTCATCGGGGCGGAGCCGATGTCAATGCAGCCCGCCGTCGCTCGATGGGTAAGTCGCTCACTCTGTCATATTACCGCAACACGCGCCGGGTCCATTTCCGCAGTTATGAATACGGTGCAGTTACGGCGTCTTGATGCCGAGCTTTTTCAGGGCTGCCAGCATTCGTTCCGGCGGTGCCATTTTGACGACAAGCGGCTGACCGGTCTCGAGCAGGCTCTTCAGGCTAGAGAGGATCGCGGGCCAGCCCTGGCGTCCGCCGGAAAGAATGTCGTCGTCGAGTGGTCGGTCGTGCGACTCGGTCATGGTGAGCCGGACCGCTTCGCCCGCGGGTTCGATCTCGTAAGTCACGAGCGTCGGTCCGAGCTTTTCGATCAGCTCCGGCCAGCTCACGTTGAACGTGAAGCTGAGCTTGCGATGAGGAACGCACTCGGCCACTTCGCCGGAGATGTGCAGGCTGCCGTCGGGCGCCCGCACGATATACGCGCCGCCGACTCTGAGATCGATCTCGACTGTATTGCCGAAGAAGTACTTCCGGCTGAACTCGGCGGAGGTCAGGGCTTCCCACACTTTCTCGGGCGTCGAGGCGATGTAGATCGTGTAGACGGTGAGCGGGTTGAAATCTTCGATTCTGATCATGTCTTCAGTCATTCATCTTGAGGGCCTCGAAAGGAATCTCGAGCGGCGTTCCAGTTTCGAGGATGCTCTTCAGGCTCGACAGGATCGCCGGCCAACCCTTTGAGATGCCTGCGTAGAATTTGCCGCCTTCAACAAAGCCTTCTTGGGTCAGCGTCAGCTTGACGAGCTTGCCATAGGGTTCGAGCACGAAGGTCGCGAGTGCGGGGAATTCGTTTTTGTATTTGTCCGACAGGTTGATGAAGGTGTAGGCGAGCCGGCGCGGCGGGTCGCATTCGACGACCTTGCCGGCATCGGAGACCGTTCCGTCGCTCCGCACCATCTCAAATGAAGAACCGACCTTCCAGTCCGACCGCAGACGCGCGCCGAACCAGTAGCGCGCGGTGAACTCGCCGTCGGTGAGCGCATGCCAGAGTTTTTCCGCGGTCGTCTCGATATAGGTGACGTAGATGAATTCAGGTTTGGACATGGTTTCGTTCCCCGTTCGGGTTGTCAGTTGCCGCTCTTCCAGCGGCGGCGCGTCATCGGCAGCGACTCGCCGGTCTCGAGCAGCGTCTTCAGGCTGGACAGGATCGGCGGCCAGCCGCCGCTGATGGCGCGAAGCATCTCGGTATCCAGTTCGTCGTGGACCACCGTGAGCCTGGTCGATCCGAACTGTTCGTCGATCGAAAACGTCACCCGCGACGTCTTGTCGGGATCGCCGAGGCTTTCCGGTCGCGCCCAGGACAGCACGAGGCGATGCGGGCGATCGCTTTCAATGACGGTGCCTGTAACCACGACCTTCGAGCGATCGTCATAGTCCGCGTGTTGCCAGCGCGAACCCGTCTTCCAGTCGGACAGGTTGCAATGCCGGCCCCAATACTCCTTGTTCATTTCCGGATCGATCAGGGCGTCGAAGACCTTTTCGCAGGGCGCGTCGATGTAGATGACATAGACGTATTCGGGCTTAGGCATCGGCCGTTTCCCTGTTTGCGGCTAGCGGCAGCTCGATCGAAGGGACGTGGCCGATCTCCAACAGGCTCTTGAGGCCGGACACCACCATCGGCCAGCCGCCGGAAATATCGCAATAGGTGACGCCGCCTTCGTCGAGATTGTCATGCGTCACCGTCAACTTGACGGATCCTCCGCTCGGTTCGATGTCGAAGGTCACACGCGAGGTGCATTCCCGTTTTGATTCCGGTGAGCAGCCATCAAAACTATAGGCGAGTTGCCTCGGCGGGTCCGAGATCAAAATCTTGCCATCGGAGTGCAGCATACCTTGCTTGGTGAAACGGTAGGCCGAGCCGATCCTCCAGTCGGAGGCGATGCGATGGCCAAACCAGTAACGCTCGGTAAAATCTCCGTCGGTCAGCGCCTGCCAAAGTTTCTCCGGCGTGGTTTCGATGTAGGTCACGTAAACGAATTCCAGTTTACTCATCGCGCTTCTCCAGTTGCCGTTTCAACTCACTGAGCGCGGTGAGTTTTCCGCGCTCGAATTTCTTGATCCACCGCTCGCCGATCTGATGGATCGGCACCGGGTTCAGGTAATGCAGCTTTTCGCGGCCCTGCCTGTAGGTCGTGACCAGGTTGGCCGCTTCGAGAATGACAAGGTGCTTGGTGACGGCCTGCCGCGTCATGGCGAGGCCCTCGCAAAGTTCGTTCAGTGTCTGTCCGTTCTTGGCGTGAAGCCTGTCGAGCAGCGACC
>Ga0265342_10004499_pt1 | contig 10939 bp, 15 predicted proteins | sample 4CB327metaG_FD_203125 | JGI IMG/M metagenome (GOLD analysis project Ga0265342, IMG submission 203125) | Rhizosphere microbial communities from Carex aquatilis grown in University of Washington, Seatle, WA, United States - 4-CB3-27 metaG | ecosystem: Host-associated > Plants > Roots >...
GGGGGCGGCGAAGCCGCCCGGACAGCGGTAGAAACCTATATTCCGAAGGTCAAACGTCCTGCGTCAGATGTCGAGAAGCGCCGGTTCCTAAAGGCGGCGTTCGTGACGATAAGGGAATATTTTGAAGGCGCTCTTCCGCAATTGTCGCGGCAGACGACAGGGATGGAGTTTGATTTCCAGTCCGTCACGGCGCTGGAGTTTACAGCCGAGATTTACAGTGCGGGCAAGAGCGTAGCGACCTGCCGTATATGGCAGGGCGGCGACATGCTTTCGCGTGACGGCATTGCCTATGCCGAAGGTCGGCATCATTCATCAGGCAGCTTGAACGAGAACCTGCATGTCGTCGATCAGAACGGAGACCTCGGGTTGGCGCCGATCATGGAAGGCTTCGGTTATAGCGCAAATAGGCCCGCGTTCGACACAAAGAACATGACGCCCTCGCAAGCAGCCGAATATCTCTGGCGTCGGTTTGTTGGTCGGCTTGAGCATTAGGGTTCGGGCATGGAAGTCACGCCAAAATTGACGGTCGCGCGGTTTGAGAAGCTGGAACCGGGCGATCTGTTTATCTACATGACGGATCAAGGCTCTTGCTTCGCTATCAAGACCGACAAGGCGAAGGACGGCGATCCCAGCGAGCTTTTGATCCTCGGACCCGACTTTCCCTATGATGCGAAGGAGTCGTTGCTCTTAAAGTGGCAACCGACAACAGTCGTGTCCTTCGGCAAAAACTTCAAAATCATTCTACCGACGAATCCTTCCGACTGGTTTTTAAGCGGCGACACCCGGACACCGGTTTGTCTCGCCGTTTGCGACGAGGAAGTCTATATCTGCACAAACGGGGGGCAGTGGCCCGGTCCCTTCTTTCAATGCTTCGTCGAAGTGAAGACCGGGAAAATCGTTGAAAACCGGTTGCCGGGGATTTCTGCATTCACAAACCATTGGGAGATTGCACTTCCCGGTGCAGAACTGCGAACGATCTTGAAATATTCGGGCCAGAGAAAAAGTGATGACAAGCCATCATAAACCGGTGCTTGCCACCGCAAAGAAATCTACGCCTGCGCAACAGATAAGCGTATCGGCAACGATGAAGGGGCTATTGGCCGACCCGAAGGACCGGATCATGCTTGATGACTATGTCACGGACCTGCTGAAGAGCGTGACCGGTACGCTAGCTGCCGACACGTTCTGGCAATCCGTTCCCGGTGTTTCGGCAGAAACTTTTCAAGCGCGGCTCGACTATTATGACGCGATCATGAAAGACCTGTTTGAGGCCGTAGTGCTCCTTGCTCGATGGGGCAGCGCTGAGCAGATGATGTTGCTCGAGCGGATATTTTCTCGGCTTGCCGAGATGAACAAGAACTCTGGCGGATTAATCGCATGGCAGTCAGGCCGATGGTATCCGGTCAGCCTCCTTTCTTACGCAGGGGGAATAACCGCGCTGGCCTTTGGAAATTATCCTGCTTTGCGCCCCATATTTCTGACACCAACAGACCTCCAGCGCGGGGATGGCGAATGGGGAACTCTTGCTATCGCTGTCGCGGATGAGATGAACCAGCTTGAGGCCGTGTTCAAACTTCTCCCTGCCCACAAACAGCATCGGGTTCCGATTAATGAATTCATGTTCTTAAAGCTGCGGGCACCGCTGGATGAGTTGCTCTATCTTGGTAGTAGCTACGAGCGCTATTTCGACGAATTTGAAATCCTCGCCGCACTGACCTATGCGGACCAAAGAGCGTCTGCAGGCGACCGTGTTTGGGCGATGCCGGGTCGTTTCGGGTGGAAATTCGTGCGTACCGGGAAGCCCTACGACACCGTGGTGAACAACGCAGTTTTGATGGGTGCCGATTGGCCCGTTCTACGCGCAGGAGTGTTTAGCTCTTCGTCAACTCGGTTTCAGGAAGTGGCCAAGAGCTATCGTGAATTCCTAAGCCGACTGAACTGGTACTAGGCCGTAGCGCGTCCCTCCGGGACCGGGCGCTACGCGCACCGAACCCGCATTCGCGGTTTCGGCCTTGCGGTGACGATCCCTCGCGCTGCCCTTCGCGTCCGCCACCCTTCGACAAGTACTTAGAATCTAGCGTTTTCAATAATTGAACCCTGCATTTTGTAGTTGACAAAATATGATAAATTTGCCATATTAGGCAGGATGAGTTCGGGGCAGCGCAAACCACGGCGGGCGAAACTGCAGGGAGAAGGCAAATGGCCGCTTCTCGGCAAACCGCTCGTCTGGATCGGAAGCAGCAAGGCGGACATTTCAGCGATGCCCGCTCCGGTGAAAGGCTCCTTCGGCTATCGCCTGCGCCGGATACAACAGGGCCAGCCGACCGACGATACCAAAGCTTTGCCCCAGTTCGGTTCGGGTGTTTACGAATTGCGGGAAGCCTTTGACAAGAACGCCTACCGCGTCGTGCATGTCGTGAGTTTGAAGAATGCGATCTACGTGCTGCATGCGTTTATGAAGAAGTCGAAATCCGGCATCGGATTACCGAAGACGGATATCAACCTGATCCGCGCGCGCCTGTTACGGGCAAAAGCGGAAGATGAAGGAGAATAACGATGGCCAAGATTCCGGTTCACCGCAGCAGCGGCAACGTGTTTCGCGACATGGGTTTTTCAGCCGCCGAAACGGCCGAGCTTACGGCCAAGAGTTCGCTAATCGATGCAATTAGTGAAACCATCGAACAGCGCAAGCTTACGCAAAAAGAAGCCGCCGCGCTCTGCAGCACGGATCAGCCAACATTATCCAAGGTTCTTCGCGGACGCATGGAGAGCGTGACGATTGATCGTCTCGCGGGATGGCTCACTGCCTTAGGCCGTACCGTTGAAATTCATGTGCGCCCATATAACGCGCGTTCAAAGTCGGGGCAGTTGGTGGCGGTTCTCTAAGCTTGAAGCGTATTTGCGGCGCGTCGCTCCGCGAACAGGCGCTATGTGCTACGCAGAGTACGAAGCCACTGTGACCAGACCCAACAACTTTTCCAGAAAGACACAACAACAAGCTTTTGTCCGCCAGAAATTCCGCTGCGCAAGCTGCGGCGAGCCTATATCCGCTCTCGGTGAGAGCGGACGGGCGGCGCACAGATTTGGCGAAAGTGCGCAGGCTCATCACATGCGGCACGTCAAGCACGGCGGCACAAACTCAGTCGATAACTGCGTTATCCTCTGTTCGTCGTGCCATTTCTCAGCGCACGAGGGCGGCAACTACCGTTTCGGAACGGTGGACGGGACGGCAGAGGACTATCCGTATTTCAATGGGTAGGTAATGGTCTTATTTAGCTAACGTCCGAAACAGTTCATCAAAAACACGATCTGCGCCCCAAGCTTGAGCGGATGCATAGGCCAATAGCCGCTTTTGATCGGCATTCGGCACCTTTCCTCCGGGTTTATATCCGAGATCGTGATCTGCTTCAGACCATGCGTGCTGAAAGAGTGTCTTTATCTGAAGTTCAAACACGTCAGGTATCAACCCCTTGTCCACGTCGGGTTTGAGCAGCCCCTTGGGCATGAGAAAAATATAGTGTCTTCCGAAATAGCCGAATTCCGATTCCGAGTCCGGAATGACGTGCCTTGTTTCAATCGGTCGATAGTATTTTTCTACCACGCGGGCCACGCGTTCGACATCCGATAGATAGAACGTAACTACGCGCGCACCGACCTGGTCCTGAATTTGCCGAAGAGGTTCGGAATATTTCGGGTGCCCATCTTCTAGGATCCCCGCTTTCTCAAGAAACTTCTTCACGCCTTTAGGGCGCGCCACAACACGGTCAATGCGTGGCTCTTTCTCGAAATAGTCCCGTAATTGAGATTCGAGTGCAGCGGCCAGTGGACTCAGTGCAATATCGAATCTCTGACGATATTCGGTCTCCAGTGTATCCATCTTACCGTCCTAGCCGTTCGATCTTCGACTTACCAAGCCGCTCGCCCACGACACGGCCTTCGGTCGAAAAACGTACATCACTTGCCGAACCTCGGAGCGGTTCTCTTTGAAACACATCGTCAAATTTTGAGGATTCCGCGGTCAGCATGCCGCCATTATCGAGTTCAATTGAGCGGTAGGCGAGATAGTCAGAAAATTCCTTCCAATCGAGTTGAAATTGATCGTTTAGGAATTCCGTGGCGTGCTCGTTGATTGCGCTCTGTGCGGCCTGCGATAAATTCATCATCGCTTCAAAGCCCAGAATCGTTGACTTGCGGCCCTTCAATGCTTTTGCCAACGTTACAGCGGCGGCGATCTCGCTCTTGATCGCTACACTATTTGTCGCGTCACGGGCCGCATTTCGAAGGGCGATTGCGAATTTTCGCGTACCAGCCGCCGCAGTAACCTCAAAATCCGAAGCTAGAAATTCGCCAATCCAATATGCCGAAACTTGAGTGACCCTATCATTGATTTGGCGATCAACCGCTTTCCCTTTCCAAAAACCTGCTTTCAGCGAAGAGTCGCGGTAGACAGCGGCTTTGTAGGAATGAGCGCTTTTCATAAACACACGTTCTAAATATTCAATACTCAACTCTTGCTGCTTCTCCTCCGCGAGAATCGCGGTATCCGTGGGGAACCTTGAGATTACGAATTTCGAGTCTCGCCCTTCCTTTCCCGCGATTATGAAAAGCAGCCCGAGACCGGATCTTCTCGTAGTCACGCTTTCCAGACGCTCGGCTATCCGCCGTCCCCGAACCAAATTTGGTGTTTCAAGATAATCAACGAATAAGTCACGACAGGCATTTTGTTGTACCCCGCCTGCACCCTGATTAAAGGAAATACCTATGTCGCACTGAATCTCGGCATTGGAATAAATTTCATCGAGCAGATCAAAAAGCTTCCCAGAAAGAGGAAGCGTGGTTCCTCCGATTTGAGATACATGTCCCTCCCGCTTTCCGGGATGGACCAAGTAGCTATGTATATATTCGATGGCCATCTGTTTTTCTCTCGCCCAATCTAGAATAGATCCAGACTAATCTAGTTCACCGAATACTATACTCTAGGTGGCGAGATTAGAGAAAGACGCAGCACTTTTCATTGCGCGGCAATGATTCATCCCCCTATCTGACCGCGCCGTTTCACTTAGTGATTTGGCAGAAAAACTGATTTGGCGCGTCCCTACGGGACCGGGCTCTATGCGCTTTGCGCACCGAACCCGCGTTCGCGGCTTCGGCCCTCCGGGTAACGATCCCTCGCGCAGTCCCGCTGCGCGAAGTCCGGGTTACAGGCCACCTTGTTGGCGTAACGCGTCGATTTCTGCGCGAACGCCTAGTAGCTGAAATTTTGCCGTGAAGATGTGCTGAAACATATAGAGGACAGTGAGGCCAACTTGGGCGACGCTTTTAAGCGCATGAGAAATTGCCGTTACGTAGGTACTTAACGCAAGTGTTGTGATTCCCGTGCTTCCATCACCCTTGTCTTCCATTTGCATCGCGCTGAACGTCGCATGTGGGTTTGGATGACCGCCAAAATCGATTGAGCGTTGGTAGAAGACATCGAAGTTATCTGCCAACTTCCCGTCGAAGCGTCTCAAGCATGCTCGAACTTCACTTATCTTGAATTTTTCCTTCTGTGTTTTCATTTCCGCGTCGCTCAGGTGGCGGTTAATGAAGACGTTTACCAAACCGGGCGTTTCATGAATCACCAACGCATACCCAGCGTATTCGAGGACGGATCGAAGCATCACAAATGTCTCGACCACTTGACCCGCCAACGCCATGCCTGCGGCCGTCTTAAATGCGTACTGGCAGCGAAGAAGTAAGACGCACGCCATGATGGGTTTCGTGTTGATGAGGTTCTTGCCTGCCGTTGCAAGCGCCGCGTCCATACGCTGTATCGTCTCGTACGCCGGGGCAAAATTGATGCGGTTGGCCTGTTGGTTTGAACGGGCCATATCAAGGAATCTGCTCAGGTCATCTTCGCCCCAATTCGTCATGTGACGGAATATACCCCAAAAAACCGCGTTCATTAGGAAATTCCTAAAGGGCGCTGCCCCTCGCGCGCGGAAGGGTGCGCGAGCCTCCGTCCGCGTGTCCCCGTTCTTCGGCGCTGTGCGCCTTGCAGAACGGGTGATCCCCCTCGCGTCCGTCGCCCTTCCCCTTGCTACCCCCGGTCTCGCCGACGGGCAGAGGTTCAAGCGCAAGTGCTGCGCTGAACCTCAAACCCAAGGAGAAGACCATGAAGCTTTTTACCCAAGAACAGGAACAGCAATTGCTGGAGAACGGACGGAAGAACGCCGGGCACATTGCCCGCGACGGAAACACGGAAGACGTTAAGCCGGTCGTGAAGCTCTTTTGCCCGTGGGGAGCCGCAACCTGGCTCCTTACCGAAATCGATCCGGAGGAACCGGAGATCGCTTTCGGTCTTTGCGACCTCGGCATGGGTTCGCCCGAGATCGGCAGCGTCTCGCTTGCGGAGATCGCATCCGTCCGGGGACCCGGCGGACTGCGCATCGAGCGAGACTTGCATTTCAAGGCCGACAAGACGTTGGCGGCTTATGCCGACGAGGCGCGGCGCGAAGGCCGGATCAAGGCGTGAACACTCCATGACGGCACCGCGCTTCATTGTGATCGATGGAAAGCGTCACCTCTGGCGCGACATCCTCAAATTGCGCCGCGAACAGGTGCGGGCTGCGGCGAAGGCTTTGCAGCCCGCATTGTTCGAGCTTGTCGAAGACCGGCGACCGCCTGCCGAACGAACGGCGGCAGGGCGTTTTATGGAGCCGACCCTCTTTGTCCATCCCGAACGGGAGGGCTGAGTAGTGGGCGAACGCGAGATGATCTTGATTTATCCGCGGCGGAGGTTCAGCGGCGCTTAACGCCGCCCGCCCTGCACCTTGAGCGCAGCGATCTCGTCACGCAGTGCGCCGATCTCGGCGGCTTGGTTGTCGTTGGCGGCTTTGAGTTTCACGATTTCGTCGTGATCGGTATTGTTGGCAGCTTTGATTTTCTCGATTACATCATGATCGGAATCGTTGGCGGCTTTGAGCTTCTCGATTTGGTCATGATCGGTGCCGAACAGGGCTTTAAGTTCCTGAATGGCCTTGACCAGCTTCCACGGGTTAGGCTGGTCAACCGTGTAATACCCCTTCGGCCCCACATGGACCATGTCGGGATGTGTTTTGATGAGTTCCTGCGCGATCACGCCGGTAAGGCGCTCGTTGCTCGAACGCACGGTATAATCGCGTACCCGCATGTCGCCAAGGCCGGGCAGAGCCGGTCCGGTATCGACGATGTCTTTCTTTAATCGCGCGTCGGAGGAGCATGAAAAACTTGTCGCGCCGGCGGTCGGCGCGAAGGTGCATACGCCCGTGCCGTTCTGGAAATCCGCCACAATCGCCGATGTCGTCGCGGTGTAGACATGAAGCAGTTGCAGCGGCGTCGCCGTCCCGATGCCGACCTTGCCGGCGAAGTAGTTCTGGTTGGCGCTGTTGGCCTGATAGAGGCCGTAATTGGTCGTGCCGTAGATGGTGCCGATATAGACACCATAGCCGTTGGTCACCGTGCCGGCGTTCGTATAGCCAATACGAGCGCCGTCATCGAAATAGCCGGCATAGGCGTTCGTGACATGTCCGCCCGCATTATAGTTCTGGGTGAACGCATAGACGCCCAAAGCTGTCGTCATCGTGCCGGTGGAATAATTCTCGGCGTAAAATTGGCCGCCCTGGGTGATCGTCGTTGTTCCCGATGAGAAATTTATAGCCGCCCCATTGACGCCATAACCGGCAGTGATGGTGCCGGTGGATGAATTCTCACTGACTCCATTTACGCCGATGGCAACCGATACCGTGCCGCCACCAGCATTAAGAGCCAAGCTGCTCACGCTGTAGGCAGCGGTAAGCGTGCCGCTGCCGGCGAAAGTGGCGCCAAAATCGCCCCCGTATTCGAGGTTGTAATTATAGCTGTTGGCCGGCGGCGCCACCACGCCCGCGATGGCGACATTGTAGGCCGAGCTGTTGCCGCCGACGGTGGGAACATTCACGACATGGAGGCTTTCCTGATAAGCGACGGCGGTCGCGGTCGGGGCGTCGTTGATTTGCACCCCGGATGCGGTCACTAGGCCGTTGGGATCGCTGAGGTGGCTGCCGATCTCGAGCGTCGCGGCTGGCCCCGTCGTCCCGATGCCGACATTCCCTGCGTTGTAATAGATGTTGGAGCCGGTGACCGACCAGATCGCGTCGCTTACCGCCGTCCACAGGCTGGAAACGCATTGAATCACATGCCCGTCGGCGTCCGGCCACGCGAAGGCCTGCGTGCCGGTGTTGCAAGCCCCGCCCACCGTTCCCGCCGTATAGCCGGGCGCGGTCGCAAATTGCGCCCCGGCACTTGCCGGAAAGAAAAGTGCGGCGGCGAGCGCGAACGCGGCCAGCCGGAGCGTATGAACGCTCCGCGTCATTGCGGCGGCGTGCCGACGGTTATTGGCCGCCAGCCATGAGAGTTGCAGACCTGTAACTGATCATCCGCGAACCGGATCGCGCCCGCCAGCGTCGCGGTGCAAGGCGCACCGGTCGAACCGACCTTGACCTCGCCCCGGCTGACATCGAGCGTCGTCAGCGGCTCTGTGGTGCCGATGCCGACGCGGCCCATTTTGGCATCCGAATAAATTTCACTGCCGGTATCGGGCGGCTGGGCCGCGAGCGCCGGACACGGCGCAACCGCGACGAGCAAAAGAAAAACAAAACCGGCAACGGCAACCCGGATATTATTCGTCACGATCAACTCCCTCCGAAAGCATCAGGAAGAAGCCGACCAGAAGGAGTCCTATCCTCTGGTGGCGCGGGAGTTGATTAATCGTGTCTAGACGATTGCGACGGCCTTTAGCCGTGAGGCTTGGACATCCAAGAGTATCGCTTACGCGATACGCTCGCCGCCGCCTCCCGGCCCTAAGGGTCGAAAGACAGCGTTTGTATCGGCAACGCTACGTTCCGCTAGACACGAGGTAATCACACCCCGGAGACGGGCTTTCACCGCCTTCGTTATCGAAACTGCGAGCGAATCAAGGCGAAGGCAACAGTTTTCGGGCACGCGTAATTCGCATCGCGGAAACGCGTTTATATGCGCGTTTTTGCGTACCTTTTCGCGATTGCAGCACACACGCGTTCTGTTCCCGGACTCGCTCTGAACCCGCTTTCCATGTTGCAGCCACTCCGGTTTATGCGCGCGGCGCGATGATTTTCGATTCCTCCTTGCTGTCGTCGCGCACGAAGCGAATGCGCCTTTGCGAAACGGCGAGCAGGTTTTCAATTGCCGTTGCCGTTCTGCCTCCACGCGCAATCCCTTCCAGCGGCGTTTCGCCGTTCCGCACGCATGATGCCGTGCGTACAGGCTCTGGCGTTTCCTTTGCTCCGTTGTTCCTTTCGGAATTCAAGGGCCACACGCTGGCCTCCGAGAGATGCGTGGTTCTGCACGCGCGCGCATCGCCGTCAAAACCGAACGGGGAACCCGCCGCCGAAAATGGCGGCACCCCATTACGGCAAGGACCTTCGGCCTTTTGACCGCGCTGCTTTTCCGCGCGTGCGGACGAACCGCATCGAGGCCGCGATTAGCGTGGCCTCACAAACGAAAGGAATAAGACAATGAGTAACACAACCGAAAACAAGACCCTTCCGACCTATCGCATCTATAGCGTATCGCGGAATGGCGACAAGAAAGCCGTCTGGCAGGAGATCGGCGCAGCTTGGAAGCACAAGGACGGCAAGGGACTGAGCTTGCAATTCACGGCTCGTCCGCTCGAAGACGCGCAGATCGTCCTTCGCGAACCGAAAGCAAAGAAGGTCGTTGAGAAATCTTCGCGGCAAATGCTTGGCCGATATGCAGAACTGAACACCAAAGCATAATCGTTCGAGCCGAACCGGAGCGGGCAACCGCTCCGGTTTTTCGGTGCTCGTGGCAATACAAAACACCTTATTTTACAGCACTTTTGCGATGAAACTATATCGGCAGCAATTCCGCCGATATAATGCCTCCCGAAACCCCCGGGGGCTTATGAGTTATGACGATCCAGAACGTTCGCGGCGCACGCAGCGCCTAAGTGGGAAGATCAATAACGGCGAGGTCACGCCACGCGTGCAGCGCATCCTCGACGCCATGCAAGCCCGCCGCGATGAACCACGCACCGAGACGATAAGGATTCTAGGGCCGAACGGTTTCTGGGAACGGACATATGAGATCGATCCGGACGACGATGATACCGGACGCACTCGCGAACCAGAAAGACGGCATGGAGTTTCGTATTATAGACTTTGGCAAAGTCCGTATTTCAAGAACGGCCCAGCATAGCTACGGAACGTTAGGCGTTATCGCCTTCGCGCGTTCCTTGCATTTCTTTATCATCCAGTAGTAGGGCGCAAATAATCTCGTGCCGTGATCGAGACCTGCCAGCCACAACATTGCCATTCCGGACTGCAAACCAATCAATTCATGCGGCAGGAATAACGGCCTTCCGAATTGCTGATCGCTGCTGCTGGAGCCCGAGCTGGTTGAGGTTTGGCTGCCGGTCGATGTTCCGGTGTTTTGAGTAAAACCTTTGGCTACGATTGTTGCTTGTCCTGAACGCTTGGACATCCAGTCGGCCGTTGTGAGGTCGTTCGGTGCAAAGCCAAACACCGCACCTGCATTTGCGATGAATGTCTCCCACCTATCCTTGTAGAGTTGTTTCAATTGTCCCAAATCCTGAAAGATCGCAGCTATCTGGATGTTATAGCCACGGATAAGAGCATAGGCGTCTTCGAGCGGCGCGAGATGGCCTAGCGCCGCCATCTCGTCGATCAGCATAACCACCCGCTTGCCTTCCTTTTTCATATAAAGCGCGTTGAGGGCCGAGACGATCACGAGGCGCAACCAGACGCTATGTGTTCTCAGCCGTTCGGCGGGCAGGACTACATAGACAGTCGTCAAACGGTCCCGTAGGCGGGCGAAATCGATACCGTTCCGTTTTAGGTCCTCGCTGACAGGTTCGGAAAGC
>Ga0265342_10004504_pt1 | contig 10931 bp, 9 predicted proteins | sample 4CB327metaG_FD_203125 | JGI IMG/M metagenome (GOLD analysis project Ga0265342, IMG submission 203125) | Rhizosphere microbial communities from Carex aquatilis grown in University of Washington, Seatle, WA, United States - 4-CB3-27 metaG | ecosystem: Host-associated > Plants > Roots > Rhizosphere...
GGAAGGGATAGGACACCAGGGCCAGGCCGTAGGAGAGGCCCAGGACCGAGAACAGATATATCCTGACCTTAGCGAGCTCGAGCGGGCGGGGCGGCATCTTCGGTCGATTTCCTCGTCGCCCATGATAGAGCCCTTCGGCCTTCGCGTAAAGCGCGGGCGGCGGACCGCGCCCGGCCGAAGCGTTGACAGGGCCGAGCGGCCTGCTAGACTGGAAGCCAGATATCGACTCAGGAGCGCACATGTTCGAGCGAGCACGCATCCGCGGCAGGTCCGGGCCGAGGCCCGAGAAGCACCTCCCTTATTTCGCCTTCGTGAAGTCCCTCTCTGAACCGGGCTGCCCAGTCTGCGGGCGGATCCGTGCCTCGCTCGACGAGTGGTTCGAGAACCTCCTCTACGAGAGCGCGAACGACCGGCCCCTCAGGCACCGCTTCGACGCGGAGAACGGGCTCTGCTCGCGCCATGCCCACAGGATCCGCGCCTCGAACGACGGGCTCGGCGCCGCCGTCATCTACCGGAACGTCCTCGAGCTCGCGACCGCCTCCCTGGGCAAGGGCAAACCGCCGCCCCTCAACGCGGGCAAGTGCGTCGCCTGCGACGCGGAAGCCGACGCAGGCAGGCGCTACATAGGCCTCGTGGCCGACTTCCTGGAGGAGGAGGAGATGAGACGGGGCCTCGAGGCCTCCTCGGGTCTCTGCATGCCCCACCTCGCCGCCGTGATGCGCCTGCGCCCGGACGCGCCCGAGTGGCTCGTCAAGCTGCACGAGGCGCGTTGCGCGGAACTACTGGAGATTATCCTACGCTACATCGACAGCCAGAAGCTCTCGACCGAGGAGCGGAAGAAAGCCCTCAGCTTCGAGGACGAGCTGGCCTGGAAGAGGCTCGCGCCGCTCCTCACGGGGGAGAAGCTGTAGCCCGCGCCGCAGGGACGCGGCGCCACGCGGCCGACCGAGCGAAGCTCGGGCACGTCATGGATGACGACGATCGATGCCGGCGATCCTCCAGCCCTTCCTGCCCTGCCGGAGGACGAGCTCGTCGACCCGCTTCTCCTCCGTGGGCTCGGAGCCGACCTTGCCGGGATCGCCCGAGGGAGCGTCGATCCTCTCCAGGGACCAGAGCGAGTAGCTGGCCCGGAAGCGCACTACGCCTGCGCCCGAGCCGTCCCGCGACCCGGCCGAATCCGCGGCGATCTCCAGGCCCGCGATCCCGTAAAGGAAATCCGTCTCCTTCAGCGCCCTCTTTCCCGAGGCGATCCAGTCCCTCGCGGGCAGGAGCGGATTCCTGCCTTCGTAGGCCATCCGGGTCCTCGTGAGGACGATGAGGTTCAGGAGGACGTTCCTGTCGGCCTTGATCGCGTCCCTCTCGCCGCATGCCTCCAGTGAATCGAGGTCGAGGCCGTCTATCGCCGCATAGTACTGCCTCGCGACTTCGAGGGGCGGAAGGGCGGAGTAGTCCGGCTTGCCGCGCTGGGCGCGGTCGAAGTCCGCGACCGCGAAGCCGACGAGGAGGAGGGCGACAGCGACGACGACGAGGAGTCCTCCCCGCTTGCGGAAGAACGCGTCGCGCTTCAGGGCCTTGGCCTTCTCCGACTCGACGGAAACCCGTCGGCGGCCGAGCTCCGCTTCCTCGTCGGCCGAGAGCTTCCGCTCCCAGGCCGAGGCGGCGCCTCCGAGGGCCTCGACCCAGTCGCCGAGCCCGACCCGGTTCGGATCGTCCAGCGCCTTGTCTATCAGCGCAGCGAGGCTCCGGTCGAGCCTGGGCGCGGCGAGCTCCGCGGCCGTGGAATAGCGCCGGGTTCCGGCCAGGCTCCCCGGCTCGGCCGCCTCGCGATCGAAGGCGCTCTTGCCCGTCGCGATGCGGTAGGCGGCTTGGGCGAGGAAGAAGGAGGCGTCGGCGCCCGGACCCTTCGATAGGGGGCTCGCCAGGCGGCTGGCGGCGGCCGCACGAGCCTCGGGCCCCCGGGCGGAAAGGGCCTTCGCGACCGCGGCGGGCGGAAGGATGAGAACTGACCCCGAGCCGTCGGCGTCCTTCGCCGTCGACACGAGGACACCCGAGGAAACGAGGCTCCGGGGTAGCTTGCCCTCGGAAGCCAGGGAGGCGAGGGCTCGGGCGACGATGAAGAGGAGGGGCATGCCGTCGCGGATTCCCCCCGCATCGTCGAGGCTGAGGCCCTCGAAGGAGGGGCCGAAAAGGAAAACGCCCTCCCCGTCCTGGGCGATTCCGTCGAATTTCCAAATAACCGCGCGGGCGACTCCCGAAGGGACGAGGAAGCCTTCCTCGCTCATCGCCGCGGCCAGCGCGGAGCCCGAGCCTTTCACGGCCCCGGAGGAGAGGCGCAGCGCGAGCTTAGCGGCGCCATCCTTTTCGATACGGGACAGGATCGTATTCATAGGCGACCAGCCTATATCCTTTCGGCGGAGCCTGTCTCGTCCCTCCCGCCGGCGGCGAGCCTCACCGCGAACTTCACGAGCTCGTTGAGGAGGATGGGCGACAGAGCGAAGGCGAATACGACGAGCCACTCGATGCCGTCTAGCGCCGATACCTTGAAGAAAGCGGCGAGCGGCGGAAAGAGGACGAGGCCGCACTGAAGGACGAGGCCGAGCGCAAGGGCGCCGACGAGCCAGGGATTCCCGAGGGGGCCGATGGCGAACAGGGACTTCTTCCGGTTGCGGCAGTCGAAGGCGTGGAAGAGCTGGCAGATCGAGAGCACGCAGAAGGCCATCGTGCGGGCGAGGCTGAGCCTGGCCTCGTCGCCCAGCCCCAGGCCCGCGCCCCTGCTCATGCCGATCCAGAAGGCCGCGATCGTGATCGCCCCGACCCATGCGCCGTTGAAGATCGTGAAGCTCGTGCCGCCCCTCGCGAAGATGCCCTCCTTCGGATCGCGCGGCTTCTCCTTGATGACGTCCGGGTCGCCCGGGTCCATGCCCAGGGCGAGGGCGGGGAAGGTGTCCGTGACGAGGTTGATCCACAGTATGTGCACCGGCAGGAGCGGAAGGTAGGTGCCGACGAGGACGGCGGAGAAGACCGACAGGACTTCGCCCACGTTGCAGGACAGGAGGTAGAGGATGGCCTTGCGGATGTTGTCGTAGATGTTCCGGCCTTCCTCGATCGCGCGGACGATAGTCTTGAAGTTGTCGTCGGCGAGGATCATGTCGGCGGCGCCCTTGGCCACGTCGGTTCCGGCGACGCCCATCGCGACGCCGATATCCGCGGCCTTGAGGCTCGGCGCGTCGTTGACGCCGTCGCCGGTCATCGACACGACCTGCCCGTCGGCTCGGAAGGCCTTGACGATGCGGACCTTGTGCTCGGGGGATACGCGGGCGAAGACGCGGACGGTCCTGACCTTGAGGGCAAGGGAGGCATCGTCCAACGCGTCGATCTCGGGGCCCGAGAGCGCCTCGTCGGCGCTCTCGGCTATGCCCAGTTCCTCGGCGATAGCCAGCGCCGTAGCCTTGTGGTCGCCGGTGATCATCGCGACGCCGATGCCGGAGCGGCGGCATATCTCTATGGAGGGCTTCACCTCGAGGCGGGGCGGATCGATCATGCCGGCGATGCCGAGGAATACGAGGCCCCGCTCGAGGCCGGTCTCGGGATTCGCGGCCTCGAGCCCCTCGGCCTTTTCCTCGGGCCCTAGCCTGCGATACGCTGCGCCGAGCACGCGGAGGGCCTTTCCGGCCATCGCGTCCGCCTCGGCGAGTATCGCGGCCTTGCCCGCGGCGTCGAGGGCTTCCTCCCTGCCATCCCGCATGACGCGGCTGCAGCGCTCGAGGAGGCGGTCCGCCGCTCCCTTGGCCATCACGATGCGCTCGCCTCCGCGAGCGTGGACGGTGCTCATCATCTTGCGCTCGGAGTCGAAGGGAAGCTCGCCCACGCGAGGGGCGACCTCGAGGATATCCTCCTTGCACAGGCCGTGGTCGTTGGCCAGTTCGAGGAGAGCTATCTCGGTGGGGTCGCCGGTGGCGGAGGTCTCTTCGCATGAAGCCGTGCCGGGGCGGCCGAGCGAGGCGTCGTTGCAGAGAAGGATAGCCTCGAGGAAGAGACGCTGCCCCGGCGCGGCGGGATCTAGGGCCGAGGCTTCGCCGGAGGAGCCATCGGCTGACCATGCGACGACGGTCATCTTGTTGCGCGTGAGGGTGCCGGTCTTGTCCGAACAGATCATAGTCACCGATCCGAGGGTCTCTACCGCGGGGAGGCGGCGCACGATGGCCTTCTCCTTGCTCATGAGCCGGACGCCGATGGCGAGGACGATAGTGACGATGGCGACGAGGCCCTCGGGGATGGCGGCTACGGCCAGCGATACCGACGTGAGGAAGAACTGGAATAGGTCGCTCCTCGGTATCGAGCCGGACTTCAGGCATTCCTCGCCGACGGCGAGGAGGAACATCAGGCCGCAGAGAACGACGATGGCGAGGCCGAGCCTCTTGCCGAAGTCGTCCAACTTCTTCTGGAGCGGGGTTTCCTCTCGCTCCTCCGCCTCGAGCATCGTCGCTATGCGGCCGAGCTCCGTGTCCATGCCCGTCCCTACCGCTATGCCCATGCCGCGCCCGTAGGTGGAGATAGTCGAGGAATAGCCCATGTTGATCCGATCGCCGAGGGGCGCGTCCTCCTCGGCCCCGAGGCCGGTCCCCTTCTCGACCGGCACGGACTCTCCCGTCAGCGAGGCTTCCTCGACCTTGAGGTTCACGGCCTCGATCCAGCGGAGGTCGCAGGGGATCACTCGCCCCGCGTCTATGGAAACGAGGTCTCCGGGGACGACCTCCTCGGAATCGATCTCGCGCGGCGCCCCGTCGCGGACCACGATGGCCATGGGCGCCGACAGCTTCTCGAGGGCCTCGAGGGCCTTCTCGGCCTTGGACTCCTGGACGACGCCGACCACGGCGTTTATCACGACGACGACCAGGATGATGATCGCGTCCGATGCCTCGCCGAGGAGTATCGATACGACCGCCGCGGCCATGAGTATATAAATGAGGAAGTCCTGGAATTGCCCGAGCAGCCTGACGATGAGGCTCTTGCCCTTCTTGGCCGCGAGGCGATTCTTCCCGTATTTTTCGAGGCGCAGCCGCGCCTCCTCCGAGCCGAGGCCCCTGGCGGGGTCGGTCCCCTGGGCGGCGATGGTTTCCGCGATCGTCATTGCATGCCATTTCATCATGTTCCACCGCCTTTCGGAGACGGGGCAAGTATACGCCTCGCCTTTTCATCCATACAAGCGATGAAGGCTATGCTATCGGCCGGGACGTATCGAGGAGCCGGAGGCGGGATAATCGAGGGGAGATGGCGTTAAAAAGGGGCCGCCGCGCTAAAGCGGCGGCCCCCGATAGGGGATCAGGAGACCGAGAAATCCTTGAAAGCCTTCACCCGCCGCGCCAGGCTCGGGTGGGAGGCGTTGACTTCGGCCAGCCACATGAAGAAGCCGGTCTCATCGTCGAGCTGCTTGATCAGTTCGTCCTCGTTCACCTTTTCGTAGAGCTCCTTGCCCGCGGCCAGGAGGAGAAGGCCCTGGTTGCCCGAGGGCTTCCCGTAGGCCTTGCCGTACCGGTCGCAGGTGTACTCGCAGGCGCGGGAATAGGCCATCGCGAGGAAGGGGAGGATGAATCCCGGGATTATCTTCCATCGTCCCCTCAGGTGCTTGCGGTGGACGTGGCCGAGCTCGTGGGCGATCACGAACCTGAGCGCGTCCTCGCCCTGGGCATAGGCGAGCTCGAAGATGTCGGAGAAGATGACCACGAAATCGCGGCTCATGAATTTGGTGGCGAAGGCGTTGAGCGCTCCTCCCTCCTGGAGGAGGTAGACGTCGGGCATTTTCTTCATGCCCATCTCGGCGGCCATCGACTTGATGATCGCGAAGACGTCGCCGAACTGGCGCTCGCTGATCTTGACGGAGCTCTTGCGGATCCGGGCTATGAAGTAGCCTTGGGCGAAGTGGATGAAGAGCCAGATGAGGAAAACGTAGAAAAAGACCAGGATCAAGGGGGCCGCGCCGGCTCCTCGCGCCACGGCGACCATCGCGATCAGCGCGATCGCGACGATCGCGTACACGATCATGCTGAAGACTAAAGCGATTCGATAGTAAGACTTCTCTTTCGGATAGACGAGATTCTCCATATAACTGCCTCCCTTGAAGCGCCGCTATTTCCCTTCGGCGGCCTGGGTTCCCCCGTGGGCCTGCTTCTTCCTGGCGAAGGGATACTCGACTTGCGACTTCGTGATGAAGAAGCTGATGACGCCTATGATGAGCCCCGTCGTCATCGTGACCGAGCCCGAGCGCATAGCCGAGCCCGCCAGGACCAGGGCGAGGAGGTTGGCTCCGATGGCGAGATACAAGCCGAAGGGCTTCTTGTAGAGAAGGAGGAAATACCCGACGGCGACGAGGGCGGATATAAGCATGACCATCGCCCCGAGCCAGGCCAGCCTCGAATCCCGGACGTTCTGGATGGAGGCGAGGACGGCTGCGATATTCCCGACTATCCAGAAGATGAGCCAGCCCTTCGCGAAGCCCGAGACGGTCTTCTTCGGGGGCTCGGGGGAGATGGGGACGGGCTGGGCCGTCGGGCTTCCGTCGGCGGCGGAGACGATCGACGCCTGCATCCCGGCCATGATGGAGTCGAGCTTGCCCCTGTTGCGAAAATACATGATATAGCTGCCTAGGCCGGGATAGGGAGCGAAGTTCCAAAGCTCGAGATGCGCGATTCCATCCTTGACGCTGACGCTCGCGGTAATGGACCAGTAGAGGCCCTTCTTCCAAAGGTACTTGTCCTTCGGCCCCTTGCGTTCGAATCCCTCCCGGCTCAGGAACGCCCCTACGGCGCCGGCCACATCGGCCTCGCTCCTCGTCGTCGACGCATCGAATTTCTTGCGCGGCATGAATCCTCCTCAACCTGACATTAGGCGACGCAGCCGAGTCGGCTGATGCTCCTTCATACACCCTCCCCGGCCCGAGCGCAATAGTATATTCACCTGTCGAAGGCGCGCGGTCAATTCGCGCGATGCCCGATTCATGGCTTGCGCAGCAGCCTCGCTATCAATTCCTGGATTTTACCCTTGAATGCGAGGCCGAGGGCGAAGAGGGCGGCGGCGACGGCCAGTACGATTATCGCGCTGCGGTAGGCCCCCGTATACGCGGCGCTGCCCATGAACGCGGAACCGAGGATGCCCGGGAGCCTCCCCGCCATCGACACTGCGAGAAAGGCGGGAAAGCCGAGCCTCGAGACGCCCGCGACGTAGCAAAGGACGTCCTTGGGAATGCCGGGGATGATGAAGAGGAGGAAGAAGCCCGCCGCTCCTTTTCCCGAGCCGGTGACACGCTCGATCTCCTCGATTCTCTCCCGCGCGAAGAGCGATTCGACGAAGGGCCGGCCGAGAAGCCTGCCCGCGTAGAAATTGACGAGGGAGCCCAGGGCAATACCGACGAGGGTATAGAGACTCCCGAGGGCGAAGCCGAAAACGTATCCCCCCGCCACTTGGACGAGTTCGCCGGGAATCACGAAGATCACTACTTGAAGGACCTGCATGGCGATGTAGGCGAGGGGCCCCAGAACGCCCCGCTCGCCGATCCAGACGCGAATCGCCTCCCTGTCCTTGAAGAGGCCCCATAGCTCGTCGCGGAATACGAGGACAAGGGCTATTATAAGGCCGATGAATAGCGGGAAGGCGATATAGGCGAGGGGGGATTTCCGCTCGATTCGATCCATAGCGGGAATTTAGGGCCCTCGGGGCGAAAGGGCAAGGCGCTCCGCAGGCAATTTGACTTTATATTCATTTCCTGTTATCCTTGCCTTCTCATGGATAAGGGCCCCGTCACGGAATTCAAGGTCAATCAAAGAATTGTATATCCGAGCCAAGGCGTCGGACGGATCGTCGAGCTGCACGAGAAAGCTTTCAAGGATACGAAGCTCCTCTACTACACGATCTACCTCGAGTTCTCGGACATGACCGTAATGGTCCCGGTGGACAAGGCGATCGAGCTCGGCATCCGCGCGATAGTGCCCAAGGACGAAGCCGAAAAGGCGCTCGCCTTCATCTCGGAGGAGTACGCTCCCATCCCCACGGACTGGAAGCTCCGCTACCAGATGAACCTCGACCTTCTCAAGAAAGGTTCCGTCCTCGACATAGCCTCGGTCGTGCGCTCCCTCTACCACCGCTCCAAGATAAAGGAGCTGCCCATCCTCGAGCGCAAGCTCTACGACTCTGCTCTCAATCTCCTGCAGGACGAAGTCTCCTTCTCGCTCGGCAAGTCGAAAGAGGAGATAGCCGAGCTCATCCGCGCTAGGCTCGAAAGCTAATGCCGAGCGCGCGCCTGGAAAGCTGATGGGCGAAGCGCGGCGCATCGCGGTCGTCGTCACGGCGGCCGGTTCGAGCGAACGCTTCGGCGGCGGCAAGAAAGAGCTTCAAAGGATCGGCGGCCGCTCGATCCTGGACCGCGCCCTTTCCCCCTTCCTCGAGCTCAAAGGCCTTGAAGCCCTCGTGATCACCTCCCCCGTCGGCCGAGAGGCCGAGCTCCTCGCGGCCCTCTCTCCGGAGAGTCTGGCCGCGCTCGACGCCCTCGGGAAAGGCCGCTTCGCGATCGTCGCGGGCGGCCCCGCCCGCCGCGATTCGGTGAGGCTCGGCCTCGAATGGCTCGCCGAAATCCTCGACGAAGATGCGGATTCGAGCGGAACGCAAAGCGTTCCGCAAACGGTCGAAGCCCTTCGGGCTTCGACCGTAGTCCTCGTCCACGACGGGGCCAGGCCCTGGGCGAGCGCCGATCTCGCGGCCCGCGTGGCCGCGGGAGCCTTCGCGCGGGGCGCCTGCGTGCCCGTGGTTCCCCTCGTCGATACGCCCAAGGAACTCGGGCCCGACGGCTTCGTGACGCGCCATCCGCGCCGAACCTCGATGGCCGGCGTGCAGACGCCGCAGGGATTCCGTCTCGGCGCTCTCCTCGCCGCTCACCGCAGGGCGAAGGATGAGAGCCTGGACTGCACCGACGACGCCGAGCTCTGGGACCGCTACGTCGGGGCCGTCGCCTCGGTCCCCGGAGAGGAGGCCAACCGCAAGGTGACCTATGCCGCCGACCTCGGGGTCGGGAGCGCCGGGCCCCTCGCCGCCCGCTTCGGCCAGGGCGCCTTGGCGTTCAGGATCGGCCAAGGGATGGACCTGCATAGGCTCGTATCCGGCCGAAAGCTCATGCTCGGCGGCGTCGAAGTGCCGAGCGAGCTCGGCGAGGATGCCCACTCGGACGGCGACGTCCTCCTGCACGCGATCATCGATGCTCTACTCGGAGCTGCCGCGTTGGGCGACATCGGCACGCATTTCCCGCCTTCCGACGAGAGATGGCGCGGAGCCGATTCGAGGGAGCTCGCGCGCCGCGCCATCGCCCTTGTCCGCGAGGCGGGCTGGGAACTCGGCAACCTCGACTGCACGGTAGTGCTCGAGGAGCCTCGCCTCGGCCCCTTCCGGGCCGCAATATGCGAATCCGTCGCGGCCTGCCTGGGAATCCCCTCCGATTCGATATCCGTGAAGGCGAAGACCAAGGAAGGAATGGACTCGGTCGGCGAGGGCCGGGCGATCGAGGCCGTTGCCATCGTCGCCCTCTTCCCCCTCGCCTGACTCCGTCGCCGCAGTCCCTATCCTTTACCCCTAAGCTCCGGCTTGAACTCCCACGGCCGCGCGCCTGAAATGAAGGCGACGCAGACGGCCACCGCGACGAAGGCGGCCGCCTGCGCCGGGCGGAAGGCCGCACCGAAGACGATGATCGAGCCGACGGCTGGCCATAGCACCTGCATGCCGTAGAGGGCCGGGGCGACCGTGACCATCTCCCCGTCCTTGTACGCGACCTGGACCAGGAGGAAGCTCGTGACCCCGGCGATGAGATAGGCGTAGAGGTAAGGCGAGGAGAGGAAGCCCGCGATGCCCGGGGCCGCTGCCACCTGGATGGCCCGCATCGGGAAGATCATGAATCCCCCCAGGGCTCCCGATGACGCCGCTATCCCGGCCGCGAGCCGCGGGCTCTTCAACCGGCCGCGAAGCGCCAAGAGCAGGGCGCCGGCGGCGAGGGGAACGACGAGGAAGGCGTAGAGCGCGGAGGTCGAGAGCCCCGCGGCCCCTGAAGAGCCGCCCTCGCCCAGGAAGCCCGCGGCCGCGATCGCCGCGAAGAGGATTATCGTCCAGGCGAGGCGCCACTTCCCCAGGCGCTCCTTGAGCATGATCTTGGAGAGGATGGCGGTGAAGGCGACGCTGGTGCCGGTGATCGCGCCCACGACGTTGGTCGACAGTCCCATGAGGGCGAAGAAGGTAAAGACGGAAACGAGGTTCATGAAAAGAGTGCCGAGCAGCCACAGCGCGAGGTCGTGGCGGAAAGCGCCGCCGGAGGCGCCGCCGGAGGCGCCATCCCGCGGACGCCCGCGCCCGATCCAGCCGATATGGCGCTTTTGAAGCGTCATGCCGAAGGAGAGGAAAAAATTGCCCGAAACGGCTATCGCGACCGCTGCGGCCGGAGAGATGCTCAAGGCCGGTCCCCCTATATCCGTCTCGACGTTCGCCTGAGCGCGTCGAAGAGCGAGGCGAAGGGAGACGATGCCCGATAGAAGACCGCCGGATATCCCACCGGGCTTTCGATCGACACGGATCCGCCGCGGAAGATCCGCGAGGTCCATAGATGGACCCACTCGTCCTGGGGCAGGTAGAGCTCGGTCAGCGGGGAGCTCGGCTCGAGAACGGGCGCGACCATGAGGTCGCGGCCGTAGAGGTACTGAAATGCGATCCTGCGGGCCTGAGGGTCCGCCTCGTAGTGGATCCAAGGATGGCGGATCGGCGGGAGGCCGCCCTCCGCGAGCTCCGCGGCAGCCGCGACGTGATAGGGCTTGAGGGCGGCGTAGATCCCGGACATCCGCGCGAGGAGCTCGAGGGCGGCCGGGTCGGACCAGACCTGCGCCGCGGCCTCCGGCCTGAGGCCGTCG
>Ga0265342_10004507_pt1 | contig 10927 bp, 7 predicted proteins | sample 4CB327metaG_FD_203125 | JGI IMG/M metagenome (GOLD analysis project Ga0265342, IMG submission 203125) | Rhizosphere microbial communities from Carex aquatilis grown in University of Washington, Seatle, WA, United States - 4-CB3-27 metaG | ecosystem: Host-associated > Plants > Roots > Rhizosphere...
TATCGCGACGCTTCGCCGAATCATCGCGCGGCTACTCGCTGCTCAGCTTTGCGTGTGCCACGTGTGTGGAGCGAGCCGTGTTCTATAACACAGTAGTACTAGGCCCGCGCGGGTCTACGCCGGCGTTCACGCTGGGTGAGGAGAAACGCAATGGCCGCGATGGGTACGAGAAAGATGGGAAAGGAAAGCCAGAACCACAAATTGGATCGAAGCTCTGGCGCCGAGCGCTCGTCGGCGTCGAGCGGCAGAGCACGCAGGGTTCCGTCGTAGCTGCCCACGAACGCCATCCAGCGACCGCGAATGCGACCTGCCACTGGCGAGGACCAGTTGCTATCGTCCATGCCACCGACGTTCCACAAAGGACGGCCAGTGAAGGACGCAAACAACGGGCTTCCGTGTTCGAGATCGCTTGCATGCAGCATGTGATCCCAGGCCATGGCCAGCACCATGGGCTCGCTGCTGTTGGCGATGAGGGCAGGCGAGGAGAAGATCCCGCCGCGGGTCGTATCGTGCCAAAGTTCCGAACCATCCATGGCGCCAAGCGAGTAGAGCTTGCGATCGTACGATCCCACAAACGCCCGCGGCTGCTTGCCGTCGAGAATCGCCGGAGACCCCGTGATGCGATCGCCAGTGCGGAACTGCCACCGCTCAGCACCTGAAAGCGCATCGAGACCCCGAATCGTTCCGAACTTGGACCCGGTCACCAGCAACGGGCCCTGGCCGGTCATGACAAAGGCCGGTGGACTTCGCACGCAGTCCAGTTCGGCCTTTTTCCAGAGCACCTGGCCGCTCTTGGCCGCGACTGCATAGAGATTGCCGCTGGAAGAGCCAAGGAAGAGCACGCCACGGCCCTGCAAGCGCACAAAGATGGCGGCGGTCAGCTCGTTGTCCCCCAGATCCGCGCGCCAAAGCAGATGGCCGTCCTCGATCGAGAGCGCGGCCACGCCGCTTTTCTGCTCGCTGTTGGCCAGGGAACGATCCCAGATCCAGTAAGGCACAAAGACGGCGTCGTCTTTGTCGCCGGTCCCCCCCACGCATGGAGACGCGAGACGCGCGCCGCCCAAGGTAGGCCGAAAGTCCTCCACTGCGTGAACCCAAATCTGACGTCCCAGCAGTGGGTCGATGGCGTACACGATGCGGTCGTTCGAGGCCGCGAACAGCATCTGGTGCGTGCTGTCCCGAACGAACACCGGCGCGGCAAAGACCGGACCACCGGTGGTGAATTTCCACAGCACATCGCCCGTGGCCGCGTTCAGGCAGTAGAGCGTGTGATCGTAGTTGCCGGCCACCACGATGGGCTGGTCGCCGGCCACGCCCAGCGCCGGCGAGGACCAAATGGTGAGACCGGGCTCGTAGCCCCACACTCGACCGCTGCCATCGAAGCTCCAGGCACGCGGCGCGGTGGTCTGCCCCGCGCGCAACTCAATGGCAGCCTGGTTCTGGGCATCGCAACGGCTTTGCGACCAAACCTCGCAGTCCGCGGCCAAGGCGTGTCCGGGCAAAAGCAGCGCCATGGCGGCAAAGACTGTGCGTGCATTCATGCCGACGGGCTCTGGCTGGGCAGGGACGGCTTCGTGTCGGCCTGGAGCCGCTCGTTCTCCTTCGCCGCTCGAACCGACCACACATCCACGACCTTCAGCGCCGAAGTCGAACAGTGATCCACGCAGGCGTGGCAGAACTGGCAATTCGAAAGCCTAATCACGCCCTTCTCGATAGCCGCCACATCACAACTGGTGTCGCAGACACCGCAACGGTTGCACTTGCTGACATCGAGCAAGATGCGCAAACGGGAAAACCGGTGCAAGAACCCCATGAACTGTCCCCACGGACACAGATAGCGGCACCACGAGCGGAGAACGAAGGTGCCTGCTACCAAGATGACCAGCGTAGTCAGCGCCGAGGCAGGATCGTCGCGCGCGGTGAATGCGAAGTGCACGGGCGAGGTCACCACCATGTGGGAGACCGCGGTCAGGAAGATCGCGGCCAGACTGAAGATGCGCAGCTTGCGGGTGGGAATGTCATCTATGACGCCGGCCAAGACCAAACAGCACAGCAGCAGCAGCATCGCTGCCCAGTGCAAGCTGGAGTCTTCGACGAACAACTTCTTTTTCACGCCGAGCCAGACCAGAAGGGCGATGAAACCCAAGCTCGCGCTGCCGATACCGAGCATCTGCGCACGTGAGAGCCCGCCCGGCCGCCGCGGCAGCCGTTTGCGAATCCAGCCCGAAACATCCTGCAAGCTGCCTGTGGGACAGATCCAGCCGCAGAAAACCGGTCCGTGCAACAAGGTCACGGCGATGATCACGATGGGCAGGGCGAGCCAGTAGAACGATTCACTGTAGGCCGACCCCACCAGGGTCAAGCCATAGAGGCCATTGCGGATCATGCCGAACACGCCCAGGCACGAATAGACGACGTAGAAGAACACCATGAAGGATAGAACCTGCACGCCACGCCGGATCCATTGCCGGTGGCGGTTCGCGTTGCTGATGACGATTACGGCCAGGAACAGAAACAGCAATGCCGCCATCTCCACGCTGGTGCCATCGAGCGACAGGAACGGCGTATTGAAGACCTTTCCAAGAGGGGCGCGCTCCGGTTGCATGGCTCTTTAGTTTGCCCCCTCTCCGACGCATTCGCCCGGCTTTTCGTCGCATGTATGGGCGCAAGCCGGTAAACTGGCAATCAAGGACGGATTTAGTCCCAAAAACCGCGCCACGAACGGACAACGCGGACGGCTCTGAACCTCGGCCGCGCTGCCCCGCTGCACGATGCGCCCGCCCAGCATGATCGCCACGTGGTCGCCCAGGGCCGCGGCTTCTTCGCGACTATGGGTGACATGTAGGGTGGTCAGCCCCAATTCCTTGTGGACCCGAGCCAGCTCGACCTGCAGCTCGAGGCGGGTGTTGTGGTCGAGGGCACTCATGGGCTCGTCGAGAAGGAGCAGGTCTGGCTTGATGGCCAGGGCCCGTGCGACGGCCACCCGTTGCGCCTCGCCGCCGCTGAGCGTGGCCACCGGACGCGGAAGGATCGTCTTCAATTCCAGACGGTCGACTAGATCGTCGACCGTCCGGTCTATTTCCTCGCGGGCGACCTTGCGAGCGCCCAAGCCGTAGGCGATGTTTTCACGCACCGATTTGTGGGGAAAGAGCGCAGCCTGCTGAAACACCAGACCCATCTTGCGATGTTCGGGCGCCGTCGCGGTCACATCCCGACCATCGACGAGAATCCGTCCTCGCGAAGGTGCAAAAAATCCCGCTATGGTCTGCAATAGGACCGACTTGCCGCAACCACTTGGCCCGAGAATGACCCAGTAGTCGCCCTTGGCGATGCGCAACGAGATATCGCGAAGGGCAAAATCGCCGAAGGAGCATCGAATGTTTTCCAGCTCGATCACGAACGTCGTCCTCTCCGCGGGCCGCGCAGAGCGAACGGCATCATGGACTGTCCAAATTGCAGCATCACGAACACCCACAGGCAGATGATGAGGAGCAGGATGGCGATGGGTCGGCTTTCCGAGGCACCGGCGCGCAAGAACTCGGTGTGCACCAGAATCGGTGCCGTGACCGGCGAGCTGGCGAAGAGTACGATGCAGCCGAATTCGCTGACCGCGCGTGCCCAGGCCAAGGTGGCGCCTACCAGGATTCCCCGCGAAGCCAGGGGTAGGGAAATGCGCGCGAAGGTAGCTGCCGGCGATGCCCCGAGGCTGCGCGAGGCCAGCTCGTACTGCAACGGCACCGACTCGAACGCGGTCATCGCTGTTTTCACCAGAAAGGGCGCGGCCACGAACACCTGCGCGACGATAATGCCGAGCAGAGAGCCCGAGATGGGCAAGCCGAGACGCTCCAGCTCGCTACCGAGCACGCTGCCGGGCCCGAGCAGCACGATGAGGGCAACCCCGGCCACGGACTGAGGGACCAGAATCGGGACATCCACGATGGACTCGACCCAGCGCTTGCCTGGGAAGTCGATCCGCGCCAGCGCGTAGGCCAGCGGAACGGCCCAGATCGCCAGCGCGACCGTCGCGATGGTCGAGGTCAGAAAGCTCAGCCAGATGGCGCTCGCGACGTCGCCCCGGGTGAAGGTGTGCCAGAGCGTCTGCAAGGAATCCTGCATGCCCAAATGGATGAGAGGGAAGAGAACCACGGTCAGAGCCAGGAGCCCGCCGCACAGACACAGCCGTGCAAAACGAGACGCCTTTCGACGCGTCAGCCAGTAGACCGAATAGATCAGCGATAGCGGAATGAAGGTTTCGAACGCGAAGGGCTGCAAGATCACAAAGCTGAGAACGAAGATGGCAAAGAAGCCAAGCAGAACCGGGGCGCCGAAGACGCCTGCATAGGCGATGACCATCAGGATGAACAGCGGTGGCTTGTTCAGCACGGCAAGAATCAGGACGAAAAGTGCGGTGTAGCCCGCCACAAACGAGATCACGGCGCGCGCCGAGCGACGGCGCAGCACGGTAGCCGCAGTATAGAAGACGAAGAGGTTGGTGAAGAACAGCGCCAGGTTCACGCCCACCGAAAACGGCGGCATGGGCACGAGCCCAATGCCGACGTGAATCGCGGCCAGGGCGACAATCGCGATCACGACTTGTATCCAGGTGCGTTTCACGGTGCTCTCGCAGGTGCCGCGTCCGTCGAGACCACGAACGAACGAAGGGCCTCCGGAAGTCCAGTGCACGAAACGCACTGCGCGGGCGCGATGGGATGGAAACCTCGTCGCGCAAGCAGGCGCCGCCCGGAATCGCCCAAAAGAAAGGCGGCAAAGCGCGCCGCCGCGTCCGGGTGGGCCGCATGGCTCGGGATGGTAAGGCCGTAGGTTACGGGAGCCCCTGCGATGCGAGTCCCGCCCTGCCCTTGCTTCATGCGGATCTCGACTTGCGCGCTTTGGTAGCGCGCAGCCTGGTCCTGGCGGGACAGATTGATCTCGGGCGGCAACGCTAGAATCTTCACATGGTGGTCCTCGGCGGTCGAGCGAAAGAGGAAAGCATAGTCGATGGAGCGCGATTCGAGCAGGCCAAGTAACTCGGCCTCGTCGTGCACCACATGGTTCTTCGAGCACTGGGCCTTCAGCCGGTCGGACAACCGAATGCCGGAAGAGCCGTAGGCGGCCGAAGATTCAGCCAGCTGCCACACCATCAACGTCTGGTAGCCGATGGGCGCGGTGTCGGGATCTGCGCGCCCCAGGCGAACGCCGTCGCGGGTGAGGATCTCGGGCCAATTCTCGGCGGTGAGCTGCTCGGTTCCCTTGCTATGGTCCTTGTGGGCCACGACGATCTCGTTGGTCGCGAACACGGCGTTCCAGGTGGCATGGGCAGGAATCATCATCTTGTCGATCAAAGCCGCGTCTGCCACAGCGACGATGTCGGCGCGCATGCCGAGCTCAACGACCTTGCGCGCGGCGACCTGAGAACCCGATGGTTCGAGCCGGACGCGTAGGCCCGGGTTGGCTTTCTGAAAGGCCTCGGATGCGTCGCCCAGGACCGCCGAAAGGCTGCTGGCATAGAACACAACGACTTCCGTGGTACTCGACCTGCAGCCCCACGGCGCCAGCGCTGCCAGGACAAGCACACTGCCAAGCACGATGCACTTCCTCGCAGAAACCAGAGCCACGAAGTCTCCTACCACAACCCTAGAGGTTCATGGTGAAGTACAGGTGCGGAAGCACTCTCGAAGTGCCGGAGCACGCTATGCCGGACATACAGCCGAGATAGTCGTAGCTGAACTGGGCATCGAGGTACATCTTGTCGCCCACGCGCCAGATGGTGCCAGCGGCCGGCTGGATCTCCCAGGCCTCGAAGGCGCCGGCGCCACTGCCAAACCACCGGGTGACTCCGGTGGTCTGGTAAATGTAGAGGGCCGAGACCTCTGGCAGAGGGTAAATACGGACCTGGAATTCGCCGTAGGCGGAATACTTCGAGTGATCGGCAGGCAGATACTCGCCGGTAAGAGAGTCCGGCGCGAAGAAGTCCGCGGCGTGCTCCAGCGTTCCGGTTGCGGTCGTGCGCGTGGTGAATTTCTGGTTCCACCGCATGAGCCATTGCAGGGTACTTTGATAGGTTTCCTTGGTCGACCACGGACCCGCATTCGAAATCAGCGTTGGGTCGTTGACGTTCCGGTCGCGGCCATAGTTGAGCAGCAAGGTGATGGGCGAGGTAAAGATGGGCCGGTAGACGATGCGATTCTGCAGGATGGTGCTGGTAGCGGTATCGTGCGAATCGGGCTGCGCCTCGGTCGAGGCGGTGGTAACGCGGTAGCGCTGGTAGAGCTGCATTTCCAATCTTCGCCCCCCCCACACTTCCAGCACCACGAAGTCATAGATGCGGCCATAGGTGGTCTTCTTGCCGGTCTCGGTCGCCTCGCTGTCCCCCACTGCGACGCTGGGAGAAAGCGCAAGTGGAGCGAGCTTGGTCCACCATTGCCCGGGATAAATACCGAGCCCGGCACCGATCGATCCCGTCACCGCCACGGTTGGAGCTTGCAGGATGATGGGCCCTGGCCCAATCGGCGTGAGGGCAGAGCCCGCAGGCCCCATGGGCCCCGTATTGGCCCATTGGTTCACACTCAAGGGACCCGCAGTGGCGCTGACTGCAGAGGTCGCGCCTGTCCCCGTGGTCCCGGCTGGGGCGAGCGCCGACACGCGATTGTCATCGTAGATAAGGTTGTAGTTCAGTTGGGGCACAAGGCCGGGGATGATCCTGCTCTGCGCCCCGGAAGTAAGCTCCCAGTGGTAGAGGCTGCGCCAAAAGGGACTGCTCGGGTCGGTCTGTCGGCCCACATCGCGCGATCGGTAGAGCGCGTAGATAGATTCGGTCGCAGTGGGCGAGAGCTTGCCCTCGAAGCGCATCAGGCGCACGCGGTCCTCGTAGGCGTACGTCCCATTCTCATCGGTTTCACCTTGGGAAATACTGTAAAGGGCCCGGACATTGAACTTCTTGATGTGGGTGAAGGCGAGCGCGGGCGCCAAATCGTAGTCGGTCTGCACGGACCCTTGCAGGCGATGGGTCTGAAAGCCGTTGGGGTTATCGAGTTCGGTGCTGCTCACTTGCAGCGTCGTGCCGGGCAATCCGGCCTTGTTGAGCTGGATGCGCGCAATGGCGTGTTGGAGCGTGCCCGTGCCTCCACTTCCGTCGGGCAACCAGGCCCGCTGTCGGGTGAACAGCGCCGTCACCGGCAACCAAGCCACTGGATAACCGGTCACATTGAATCGGGTTTCGTCGCGCAGGGTCCCCAGCCGCGCGTCGTTCCAGGTCCTGGTGGACGGATTCACGGACGTGGGCGTGGTGTGCCCAATGGGGGTCCAGCCCTCGGAGTTCAGTCGGCCGGACAGCGTGCCTTCCAGGGTCGGGCTGGAGAGGCGAAGAAAACCCATCCCTGCCAGGCCATCGGGTCTCGGGCCGGTTGAATCGTGCGAGCCTGCCATTTCGGCGTAGCCGGTCAGCAAACCGCCCTCGCCTACCTGGGTCTGGTAGCGACCATCCAGTGCCCCGGTGGTCAGGTGCAAGGCGGGGCTGACGAGATTGCCCTTGTCATCCCTGGTGTCCGACATCTGCTGCAGCTCGACGGCGCGCGCACCAATTTCCACGCCTTTGACCGGCGAGGCTGCGACCCTGGTTGCCACCATCCATTCCTTGAATTGATCGCCAAGGCTCGCACCGGCCTGCTTGCTGCGATTGAGAATCTCCATGGTGAAGGTCTTGACATAGGCAAGCGCCGCATCCGAGCGCTCGTCGATGTTGACCTCGATAACGTACTGACCGACGATGGCTTCGGCGGCGTAGGCGGTTTGCAAGCCTATGTCCAGGACGGCGTTGGGGGTGATGCCATCGGGAAGCGTGCTGATCGTCTGGCGCGAGGGGGGCAGGTCAAATGTGTAAAGCGACTGTGCAAAGTCTGGCGTGCCCAAGTTGTGGATGGCGACTTGAATACTACCTCCGCCCTGTTGGTAGACGGCGTACACACTGCTTATCCAACCCCGGTCGATGTACTTGGGAGCACCACCGTCGATTTGACTGTAAAGAGCGGTGTCATTGCTGACGATAGTTGGCGTACCGGAAAGCGCCCAATTTCCAATTTCATTGGTCACCGGTAGCCGGGAGGACAGGGAAAGGTTCCCAAGGTCTTTCTTGGGCACCAGATCGTGCTCGTACTCGACCGTGATGACGCTCAGATCGTCAACGCGCTCGGGATTCAGGAACAGCAGCTGCCCGGCGGTATAGACGATGGTGTAGTCCGTGCCATTGTTGAGCAATTCGCCATCCACGTAGACCCGGTCCGTGCCGGGCAAAATGTATTTTTGAGAGAGCTGGTAGGTGTCCTGCCGCGGACCTGTGATGAAATCGCGCACCACCTGGCCGCGCCGGAAGCCTGCGTCGACGGACATGCTCGCTTTCGGCTCGGCTCCGGGCGTGGCCATGCCCACATGGGCGCCCTGCAGCAAGAGTTGTCTCTCCAGTCCTTCTTCCACGTAGCGGTACTTCAGCTTGTCCTCGATGCGCACATCGCGCACCACATCGTTCTGGTTGCCCAGGTACTCGATCTTGTATTGCAAGTCGCGAATTCCGCTCGCGTTGAGCTGACCATAGTCGAGATACACGGAGCCGTTGAGAGTCCGATCCTTGTCGAGTTGTTGTCCGATTCCAAAACCACCGGTGGCGTTGGCGTACTGGTTTTCCTTGTCCGGGCTTCCGTGAAGAAAACCTGGCCCCAGGTGAACCTTGTTGTACGGCATCTCCGAATCGAGCTGTCCAAACACACGGCCGGTGGTCTTCTTGGTGCTCGCGGCCTTCACCTCGATTTTGCGGTCCGTCCACTGGTCGAGTTGGATATTCAACATCATGGCCGAATCCGCGAACATGGCGGTGAAGAAACCACCCTGGGTCAGGGTTCCTGTCGCCCCGTCCTGATGGCTCAGGCCCTCGGCCGCCGTCCACCGGCGAATGGCCAGGGATGTACGGCTGTATTGCAGAATTTCTCTGTCGGTGGTGATGTAGACGTAGGAGCTGGTTGGCTCGACGCCAACGATCATCTTGCTCCCTAGCGCCGCCTGCAGGGGAAACGGAATGATGCTGTCGCTGGCGTCCTGGAATTGAAAAAGGCCGTTGTCGGTTCCCAGCCAAATGTCGGCGCCGTCGACGGCCATGACGCGGAGTTGCTGCGCGCCCATCACGGCCAGGGGAAAGTTGTTGAATACGCGTTGTTGAATGCGGAAGCGGGAAAGCCCGACGTCGGTACGACACCAGATATCGCTACCGACCTGAAACACCTCGGCCACATCGCCCGAGGCCATACCATCCACTTCGCCAAACGCGCGCAAGCCGTCCACATCGGGGCTGAACACAGCGATTCCGGCGTGGGTGCCGAACCACACCTGCCGGCCGATGGTGACAGAGTAGGTCACCGCCTTGTTCGGCAAGCCGTTGCTCTCGTCGTACAATTTGAGCGCGCGATCCGTCTTGCGATAGCGTACCAACCCCTTGTTGGTCCCAAACCAAACGTACTGGTCATCGAAAGCGACAGTGCTGACCCTTTGACTCGGAAGACCTTCCTCCATGCCGAGCTTGGTCGAGCGCTGACTGCCGGTTTCGAAACGAATCACGCCATCGTCGGTGGCGATCCACAGGATATTCTGATCAACCACGAGCTTGTTGACCGTCGCGCCCGCCGAGAAGACTGTCCAACGGTCGATGGTCTGGAAGATGAACTTGTCGTCTTGGGCGATCCAGATGCCGTTGACGGGATCGACTGCGATCTCGGGGGTACGAGCCCGCGACGGCGCCGCATAAAGCAGTACCACCGCGGCCACGACGAAGGCCGCTCGTTTCATGGACACGGGCTACGCGTTGACCTTCTTGACCTTCATCTTGGCGACGTCGATTTCGCCAAGTCCGGCCTTGCCCGCGAACTCGATGTGGCGCGCATCCGCCGGAGTCATGCTCTTGCCGTTGAACTTGGCCAGGGTCAAGCCATAGGCATCGACGGACGTTACCTTGCGACCGAACACCATGCGCCCTGGCGTCGAGGTGTCGCCTGGCCCGGCCGGACCGTTGGTGAGCAGCGCCCGCGTGGCGTCGAGAATGGTGAGATGGGGAACGATCACGCGGCCCAGATCGGCCACGGCCTGATGCAGCTCCATCGCCGTGTGGAAGGCCTGTCTGTCGAAAATCAGCCCCATGTGGTTCTTGAGCCCAAAGGAAACACCCGCCTGGTAGTGGGCCTTGGCGGCCGGCACGTTGATGAACACGTCGGCGGAAATGATCGCCTTGGCGACCTCGACCGACTTCAGCGTTACCCCACCTTTCACATCGACTTTCTGGAAATCCCCTGCTCCGCTCAGGAGCTTGACCTTGACCCCTGGCAGGGTAGCCAAGGCAGCCGTCAAGCCGCAACGCTCGAGGCACTTCTCGCCTTTGGCCTGTGGAAACTCCAAAATCAAGACTTCCTTGGCCTTGGCGTCGAGGCACGCCTTGGCAATGGCCACCACAGTGTCAGGGTGTGTCGTGGTGCCCCAGGCCGGCGGATTGGCGAACGCCGCGTTCGGCTTAATCACGACAAAATCGCCCTTCTTTACGAATTTTGCGATTCCGCCAAAAGCGGCCAACGCAGCCGCGACCATCTTCGCCGGATCGCTGCCCGATACATCCACGATATCGGGCTCGCTGCCCGCGGCAAAGACCCGGCCGTACTTCAGGGCCGCTGCCGCAGCGATCGATCCACTGACGAAGCTCCGTCGAGAAATGACTTTCATGCCGGCATTCCTTATCGGTTGTGACCGCGTTGACACGGTCGTTGACAAAACCCATGCCCCACAACGACCGCGGGGAATTGTACCAGAGCAGGGGCAATCTATATGCTAATCTTCATCCGCTATTCCGATTTTATGATTTTCCGATTTTCGCCGGAGGCAGGAGCACATGGCGGCCAAA
>Ga0265342_10004510_pt1 | contig 10920 bp, 7 predicted proteins | sample 4CB327metaG_FD_203125 | JGI IMG/M metagenome (GOLD analysis project Ga0265342, IMG submission 203125) | Rhizosphere microbial communities from Carex aquatilis grown in University of Washington, Seatle, WA, United States - 4-CB3-27 metaG | ecosystem: Host-associated > Plants > Roots > Rhizosphere...
GACGCGGGGTCTCGGTCGACATAGCTTGGTGAAGGCGACGTAGGAAGCTTGGATCTCGTCGGGACTCGCGTCTCGTGCAACCTTCGTGGGATCCAACCTATCCCATCATGGATTGGGGAACGGCAGTGGCTCTCCTGCGCGGGCAGCCCGCTCGTTGGCCGCTCGTTGGTCGAGCGCCAATCTCTGTCGCTGCGCAGTCTTTGCGGGTGGCCGCTGCATGTACCAATGGTAGCGCGGCGGCCAGTTGCAGACCGGCCAGTTGCAGACCATCGAGAAGATGCCATCGAACGCGGGCCGGCTGCTGCCACCCTCGTCCTCGCTGCCGCTCACGCCTTCGGCGTCACCCGTCCCGGGCTCGTCTTTCCTCTGACCGTGTTGCAGCGGACGGGGCTTTGCTCCGCCGCTGAACACCAAGCCGTTCGGCAGACGGCAGTCATCTTGTCCAGTCCGCGATCTCTAAGGCGTCGAAGTACCGGAAGTCCTCGGTGTTTGCGGTGACGAGGGTTAGGCTCTCGTTGTGAGCGATGGCCGCGATTTGGCCATCCACGAATGGCGGCGTTCTTCCCCTCTCTTCGAGTCGGGCCCTTTCCCGCCCGTGCCATTCGGCCGCAGCATCGTCGTAAGGCAGAATGGGGAAAGACCGTCGCACCACACCATGGAGGTACTCTTCCAAGGCACTTTTCCGCTTCCCGGCCGGAAGCCGACTACAGCCATAGATTAGCTCGTGCCAAACTGGCGCAGCAATAGCGCAGTGATCGCTCTGTTGCTCCAGCTTTCTTACGACGCGCCGGTTGGGTATCTTCGCGATGGGTGCAGAGATGATGGTCGTGTCGAGCAAGAATTTGAGCGTCACAGTCGGACTCGACGTCCCGGCTCTCGATCGCGGATGGACCCGTAGAAATCAGGTTCCAGACCAATTTCCTCTGGGGCATGTCGCCCAAGAAACGCACGGAACGCATCGCCAAAGTTGGTGTGCTCGCTACGAAGCATGTCGTACCTTTGTGGAGAAAGCACCAGCGCCACTGCTCGTCCGCGCCGAGTCAGCTGTACGTCCTTGCCGGCCTCCACGTCGTCCAGGATGTCTGGAAGATGTGCTCTCGCGTCTGCAACGGAATAGCTCTTGGACATTCTCTTAGTGTACATCTATTTGTACATCTGGCAAGGTGTTCCTTCTCGACGCTGCCGAACCCGCGCCCTGAGGCGGACCGCAAGAGTATTATGAAGCGCCCGATTCGGGAGCCAGAGACCTGCGGAGCGGGAAGAGAACGCCAACAGCAGGCTAGTCCACGACGAGAAGCATCCGGCCGGGAAATAGTGGCGCGCCTATCCGCCGTCGACGAAGGATCCCAGGCAGAGCGGGCACGAGAATATCGCGAATGGCGGGTAACAATAGTTCGAGTAGCCGCATCCGCCGCAAGGTGCGTAACATGACCAACCCTGGGGACAGACCGCATCGCCGTCACAAGTGGTGAGGGGTGGCTGCGAGCATTGCCCTCCATTGCAGGTAAACCCGTCAGGTCCGCAATCAGAGTCGACCCGGCACGGAAGCTGATAGCGAACGGAACACAAGTTGACGGTCACCTGAGCCACCGTGGGACAGAGCGGGAGGTTGTCGGGAATGTTCCCCGGCAAAGTCTCGCTGCCCGCGTCTGCACTCGGTGAATTCGGGTCGCGGCAGAGGGTGGCCAGTTGGGAAACACAGTCCAGAAACGGGTTGCCACAGTCCGAGTCGACGGAACATGGCATGCCGGGCTGAGCATTGGCAGGTGCGCTTGTCTCGGAGGCGCCAGAGTCGGAGGAAGCCGGGGGCCGAGCCTCATCGGCACCGCTCGCATCATCTGCCTTCTGGGAGGTCCCACATCCGCCAGCGATGAGAACCACAGCCAAGCTGCAGGCTCGGAGAGGACCAGCGTCTGAACAGTGTCGTCGGATCTGCATATGAGTCTCCGCTGATGAGATCGGCTATGCCAACACAAGCAGGAGTATAGGCGAGACCGGCCGTGCGTCGAGCACCCTACCGTGCCGGCCTGCGCGACCAAGCCGTCGTGCTCGGCGAGCCCTTGAGGAGAGGACTCTAGTCTGGGCCGCATCGAAGATCTGGATGGCCTGCGCATCCGTGAGCCGGAAGCCGCGCTCCCGGTCGACGTGGCATACCGCCGCCTCGACGGGGCGTGCGAGATTCTGCAGGGTCGGATCCTGCATCTCATGGGTGGTGAAACTCGGGAGGTCATGGGAACGGTCCTGGGTCCCCGGGACTCCTGCTTGCTGGCTTGAATCAGGGTGAGCAATCGGCGTTCGTGAAGCAAGCCCCCACGTCGGTCTCGACCTGGGCAAGGTTGTTGCACTGGAGGGCCGCGCTGCAGTTCACGAGTTGTGTGACCTTCGGGCATCCTCCGTTCGTGCACCTGGCGATGCACGTATCCACGGTTGCGTAGTTCGAACCGAGTATCGTGCTGGGCGCGACCCCGAGCTTGGTTCCGCACGCAAAGAGGGTATTGCAGGCGTCTGCGCAGCTCTTGTCGGAACCGCCGCAATCGGCGATGCCCATGAATGCGACAGCGGCACCCACTACCAACAAAGAGCGAAAAGGCCAGGAATGAGACACGGGTTCCTCCAATCTGGAGGCCGACTATACACCCTCCGTGCGCAAGAAACGGATGGCCTCGTTGCCGATGTCCTACGGGACAACGATCAGCGTGCTTTCGATGGTGTTTTGGTTCTAGCTAGCGAAGCTGATCGAGTAGCGCGCGGGCCTCTTCGAGGTCGGGGTTTTCTTGCAGCGCTCGCTTGACGAAGATGATGGCGCGCGAGCGATCTTTGGCCCGATGGGAGATGCGGGCTTGGCGCAAATAGGCCAAGGCCAGCACTTTGCCGTCCTTGACCGGGTTCGCTGCGACCACGCGCAGGGCGCGCAGGGCCAGATCGTCGTCGCCGATGGACTCGGCCAAGTCGGCCAGCTCGTTGGCGATGGCGACACTTCGCCGATCCACGTCCAGTGCTTTCTTGAGCGCTTGCAGCTGGCCATCGCGATCGCCCATGATCGCGGCGAGCTTGGACTGGCGCTGGTAGAGCGTTGCCAGCTCCTCGGACTTCATGGCCTTGGAATCGGCCAGCAGGTCGCTTAGCACAGCGGCCGCCCGGTCGAGCATGCTGGCGGAGGTGTAGGCGTCGAGCAACAGCGCGCGCGTTGTCCGATCCGCGAGCGGAAGCGCGACCGCCTTTTCGAGAGCCACGGCCGCGTCCGCGCCCCCCCCAACGGCGAGCAAGGCCTGGCCGATCTGCACATAGAGGCGGAAGCGCTCCCTGGGGTCGGGCTCGCTGTCGGCCATCTCGTTGCGCAGACGGGACGATTCGGCGATGTTGCCGGTCGAGGCGTAGAGCCCGGCCAGGCGCACTTGCAGCTCGCGATGGTTCGGAAACTCGCCGAGCACACTGGAGAGCCACGGAATGGCCTCTTCTCCACGTTCGAGCTTTTCGCACGCATCGGTCAATGCCAGCACGGCCTTTACCTTGGCCTCACCCTCTTCGATATGCACCAAGCGGGCCCACACGTTGGCGGCGGATTCCCAACGCGCGGCCGTGATGAAGATGTCGCGCATCTGATGAAGCAAGTCACGATCATCGGGAAAGGCCTCGATCCAACGGAACAGCACCTGGTCGGCTTGTTCGTGGTCGCCGCCCAGACGCAGAATCTCGGCCAGGCGCAGGGTTGCGGCTCGCGCCGCCGGCTTGTCGTCTGTCGTCGCGGTACGGCCGGCCACGCGAGTCAGCGCCGCAACGAGGTCGGTCGCGCTGTCGCTGGCGCCGAGAGCCAGGGTTTCTTCGAGATCGCGGATCGCCGCGGCGTCGTCGTGGTTGCGCGCGGCCAGCTCGGCGCGCAGGCGTAGAAGTCCGATGCGCATCGAGGCCTCGGGGCTGCGCGCCAGAATCTCGCCGACCGCGGCGACTGCCAGCGCCGGTTCACCGGCCTCGACCAGCGAATCGCACAGCTCGCGCACCAGATCGAAATCGGACGGATCGGCTTGCGTCGCCAGTCGCAGGGTTTGCGCGGCGGCCTTGGCATCGCCCAGTTTCTCTCGCTGCAGGTGGCCCACCTTGCGCAAAATACGCGTGGCCTTGCCCGCATCGGTTTGGCGCCCGGCTTCCATCGTGTAGAGCTGGGCGAGCTCTGCCCAGCGCTCGCGCTGGGTGTAGAAGGCGCCCAGCCTCTCGAAGATCTCCACGCTTTCCGGGGCGCGCTCGCGGCCCAAGACCAGGGCTCGCTCCGCGCCTTCGCTGTCGCCGTGGTCGCCGATGCGCAGGCGCAGGTCGCAAAGCGCGAGGGCTTGCGCGGCCGCGTTTTCGCCGACTTCACCCAGCAGGACCTCTTCGTACAGGGCGGCCCGCTCGGCGATTTCGTGGTGGTCCGTCAGAAGCTCTGCCAAGGAAAGTTGCAGCGAACGCTTGATGCCCGCATCGGGCAGCGAGGTTGCCAGGGCCGAGCGGTAGACTTCCTTGGCCTGGGCTGGATCGGCTTTCTTGACCAGATCGCCGAGCCGCCGCGCCAAGGTCGCGCGGGCCGCGCCGCCAGCGGAACCGATGGACGAACCATCTTGGCTCGACAGCGCCTCCGAGAGCAGGGTTACGGCTTCGCTGACCTCCCCCCGCTGCTCGTAGATATCGGCAAGCAGCGTGAGCGCTTCGGGGTGACCCGGCTCTTCCATGAGAACATCGCGTAGCGCTGCGGACATGGTTTCGCCCGCATCGCCGCTCTCGCGCAGAAATTTGGCCCAGGTCATGCGAACGGCGCTGCGATCTCCGCGACTCATGAGCTTCCCGACGAGATCCTCGACCAGAGCCTGCAAGGCAGAGCGCTCGCCGAGCCGTGCGTACAGACCGAGCAGCGGCTCCCACACCTCGCGGTCGGTCGGGTACAGGCCACGCAGGTGCTCGAGCAACTGCGCGGCCACCGCGGCGAATTCCGGTTGGGCAGCAGCGGCCTTGGCGGTTTCGCGCACGAGCGGCGTGAGGCGAGGGTTGGCCCATTCTTCACGCGCCTGGCCCAGCACGCGCGCCGCACCGGCCATGTCGCCGCGCGCGCGCAACCTGCGCGACAGATCGCCCACGGCCCAAAGGCCTTCGTGCAAACCGCCGCTGGACGCGCGCGCGACCTCGATGGCCCGGAGGAGCATGCGCTCGGCCAGCTCGCCTTCGCTGAGCGAGATGGCCAGCTCGACGCCCTCGCGGATGTCGCCCAGTTGCGCCCCAGGCAGGGCCGAGCGCCGATCGAGGAAATCGAGCAACATGCGGTCGTCCTTGGAGGCCCGCGCCACCTTTTCGTAGACCGGCAGCACGCGCGCCAGGGCCGAGTCGGGAACCTGCGCGCTCTGCACGATGGTCGTCGCACGCGGCAAGTCGGGCAGCACCTCTACTGCCTGGGCCAGGGCATCAAGTCCTTCCTCGCGCAGCTCGACCTGCCCGATCTGCGCTTCTGCCAGGCGATAGAGAAGATCGCCCTTCTCGGCATCGGAGACCGAGGCCGAAAGCAGGCGGCGTAGGCCAGCCACGGCGCGTTTGATCTCGGCCGAATCGCCAGCCTGCGCGGCCACGCGAACCAAGGCACTTTGCACCTCGGCGGTGCGCCGATTCGACTGTTCGGCGCGACGAAGGAAGGCCAGCGCCCGATCGAGAAGGTGCAAGTCCTTCTCGGCCACATCCGCCGCCCGCAAAAGCAAGTCGGCCAGCGTGCCCGCATCGTCGGCCCGCCTGAGCTTGTCCGCCGCGACCGCGACGGCATCGAGATAGGCATTGGCCTTGGAGAGGCGCACGGCGATGCCGCGGGCCAGGTTGTGCGCCTCGGCGCTGTCGGGCACCTTGGTCAGGATCTCCAAGATGGCCGCCAGGCCCTCCTCGGCGCGGCCGATTTTTTCGAGCACGCTCGCGCGCTCGCAGACCACCAGGGCCTCGTCGTTGATATGGGTCGCCGCGGCCTGGCGTTTGCCGAGCAGGTCGAGCAAGGTTTCGCTATCACCATCCGCGAGCAAGGCAGCCTGAATCCGCCGCGCTTCGATGGGATCGTGCAGCGCCCGCGTCGATGCCGATTCGAGGTACTCGGCGGCCTGGGCCGTCTGGCCCTGGCGGAGCGCGAGCCGACGTAGGCGCACCAGCACCTCGCCAGCGGTCATGGTGGAATCGCCGCTGTGACCGCGCCGGGCCAGCACCAAGAGCGCCCGGTAGGCCTTCTCGGCCCGTTCCAGCTCGCCACGCTCTTCAGCGACCTCGGCCAGCGCCAGTTGCACGTCCACGCTATCGAGCAGAACCGCGGCCGCTTGCTCCAGGTGCTTGGCCGCGAGCTCGGGATTCTTCTCGGCCCGTGCCACGGTGGCGATTTGCAGGTGCAACCCGGCGCGCTCGCGGGATTGCCGGCGACCGTACTCTTGCAGCAAGCCTTCCAGCACCGTCCGCGCCTCGGCCAGACGGCCGGACACGCGCAAGCCATCGGCCAGTGCCAGTCTTAAGTCCCTCTCCTCGGGCGCAATGCCCACCGCCCGCTCCAGCACCGGCACGGCCTGTGCGGGATCGCCCAGTTTGTCCTGGCACAGCGCAAGCACTTCGCGCGCACACGCGACCACGGTCTCGGCATCCTGCGTGTGCGTGGCATGGGCCGAGAGCGCGCGCAGAAGCGCCTCGTGATGCCCGGCCTCGCGGTGCAGACGCTCCAGCATGAGCCACAGCGCAGAGGCCTCGGGATCCTCGCCCAGGGCGCGCTCGAGAGCCGCCACCGCGCGGTGGCGCTGGCCACCATCGAGGTAGGTCTGTGCCAGCTTGGCCACGGCCTCGCGCTTCTGGGCGGGTGGGCCTGCGGACATGCGCTGCTCGAGCCAACCCGCGGCGGTCAGCGGCTCGCCCGCGGCCTCGTAGAGCCGCGCCAGCGCATCCATGGCCGTGGGCTCGGCCGCAAGCTGCGCTACCTTCTCGTACGCACCGATGGCACGCGCCGGATCGCCAAGCTGCTTCTCGAACAGCACAGCGGCTTCTTTCCACAACTGGGCCGCGGGCACGCCGTCGCTTTGTTCTTCCAGCTTGCGCGCCTGCGCGACCAAGATGTCGGCCAGCTCGGCGAAGCGGCCGCGCGAGCGCAGCAACTGGCCGAGCGCGCTCAGCGTGGCGGCATGGCCGGGACTGTCTTCCAAGTTGGCAAGCAGGATCTCGAAGCGGCCGGTGCGGCTCTCGACGATCTCGCCCAGGCGTGCAATGTCCAGGCGCAACGCTAGACGCTCGCTCGCCCCGCTTGCCTCTTCGAGCTCGCGCCGGCGCAGGGTGAGCAGATCGCTCAGCATGTCGGCTTCTTCATAGAGCCGAGCCAGCGCCTTGACGGCGCCCCGGTTCTTGGGATCCTGATCCACGGCTTGGCGGAGCAACTCGCGGGCGAGCTTCTTGTCGACCTCGGTGGCCAGCTCGCCGGCCCGTGCGCGCAGGGTTTGCGCCACGTCGGCAGCGATGGGCAGGCGACTGGCTTCGAGGAGGTAGTCCACGGCGCGCCGGACATCGGCCTTGTCACCGGCTTTGTCACCGGCCTTGTCCCGGCTTGCCCCGAGCTGCTTGGCTAGGCCTTGCGCCGCGCGCACGAGGCAGTCCGCCGCGGCGTATTTGCCGTCGGCGGGTTGTCCCGAGCGCAGCAGACCCGCCGAACGATCGAACAGAGTGGCGTACAGGTTGGTCAGGACAGCGCGCGACCTCGCGGGCTCCTTCTTGTCTTGCGGGTCTTGCTCGACGACGTCCACGGCCTCGACCAGCGCGTCGAGCTCGCGCGGCACGAGCGCAGCAATCTGCACCAGGGTTTCGTAGAGCGGCTTTCCGCCGCGGCTGCGCTGGGCCTGGGCCAGCCGGTGCAGAGTCGGGACGTGCGACGGATCGTAATCGCGCGCACGCAACAAGGCCTTTTCCTGCCACCCGGCCAGCTTCTCCGGCGCCACGGCATAGTCCGCGATGCGCTCCTCGATGGCGCGGCCAAGCGCGCCGGAGACGCCGTTTCTTTTCGCCAGGGCGGCGGAAAGCAGTTTGCCCAGGGTCTTGAGACTTTCCGGCGCGTCGCTGGCGCTGGTCGCGGCCTTCTCCATCAAGGGCAAGAAATCGCCGACCAGGATGCCAGCGTCGAAAGGCTCGGCCAAGGCCGCCTCGACGGCGGTTGGCCAGGCCCCTTGCAGACTGGCCAGGCGCACGAGGCTAAGTCGCACCACGCGATCCGCGGGCGCGGCAAGCAAGGCCTTCTCGGCGCAGGCCAGGGCCGCGGCTCTTTCGCCCGAATTCTCGTCGAAGAGCCGGGCCGCGATGAGGAGGAGCTGGGCCCGGCGAGGGGCGACGGGCGGCAGCCCTGTGCTGGCTTGCTCGATGGCTTTTGCTGCCAGGCCGTACTCGCCGGTGGTCGCGGCCAGGCGCAGGATCTCGGCCTCGGCTTGCATGTCATCGGGGTGAAGCTTGAGGATCTCGATGTGATGAGCCAGGGCTTCACTCGGCCGCTGGGCGCGCTTCTCTTCGAGCTCGGCGGCTTCCCGGTGGATGCGCACCCGTTCGCCGTCCCGAGTGGCCAAGCCCAGGCGATGGGGGAGAACCGCCAGCAAGCCCTCCCAATCGTCGGTGGCAGCACAGCACTGGACGACGCCCTCGACGGCCGGTACCCGCGCAACCTCGTTGTCCGCCAGGGCTAGCAGCGCATCCCGCAGTCCCTTGGTGTGCGGATCGACGGCCAGCGCACGGGCGTACCAGGTGGCGGCGCCCTGCGGGTCGGAAAGCTGCGCCAGGCAGGCCTCGCCCAGGCGCACGAAAAGCGCAACCAGCTCGCCCTGGGCGCCCTGGCCAACGCGCGTTCCCAGGTTCAGCAGATCCTGCCAGCGGCCCGAAGCCGCCAAGAGATCGAGGATGGCCGCGACCGCCCCGGCATCACTCGCCGCGGTTTCCAGAATCTGCGACAACGCCGCGATGGCGTTGGCGGGATTGTTGAGCTTGTCGCGTTCCACCTCGGCCACGCGCATGAGATCGGCGCGTCGCTGGATCCACGGCACGTCGGCGCTCGCCCGCCGCGCAAGGGCCACCACCAGCTCCTGCCAGCGCTCGGCGCCCTCGAGGATGTCGATGGTCCGCGCCAGCGCCTTGCGATCGTTGGCGTCGGCGGCCAGGCGCTCCTGCCACAAGCCGAGCGCACGATCGAGCTGGCCGCGCGCTCGGGCCAAATCGGCGGCTTCGCCCAAGGCTGCCCGGCGCATGCCAGGCGATGGTTCCAGCTTGGCCTGGCGTTCAAGGATCTCCAGACGCTCGTCAGCGTCGGGAGCGAGCAGTGCCGTCAGCCTACGCAAGGCCAGCAGCACCTGCTCGGTCTGCGCGGCGCTGCTCGCCAGGGTCTTGCGATAGAGCTCGATGGCTTGCTCGGCGCCCACACCTGCTGCGCGCGCCTCTTCGATCTGGGCGGCCTCGAGCCACAGCGCCACTTGCAGCTTCTTGTCCTTGGTCGCCTCGGCCGCGACGAGAAGTCCACGCACATAGGCGGCCGGGGTCGAGGTCACCTCGGCCAGGAACTTGAGGCGAGCTCGCGTGGAAGCCTCCTCGGGCTGGAACCCCACCAGCTCGACCAGCCGTTCGCGCGCCGCCGCCAGATCGCCTTTGCGCTCGAGCATCTCGGCGGCTTCGTTGACCAGAGCGCGCGTCTCTTCCGGAGTCGCGAAGGTCAAAGCCACGCGCAGGGCCGCGATCACGCCGTCCAGGCGGCCAAGCTGGGCGTGGCGCGCACGCACGATGTCGAGAGCGCGCCGGCGCACTGGAGCAGACAGTTTGGCGTTGGCCAAAACCCTTTCGGCCTGGGCACACGTCGCGCTATCGTCGGTGAGCGACGGCAGTGCCAGGATCTTCTCGATCTCGTCGAGCGCCTTCTCGGGCTGGTCCAGGTGATCGAGGTACAGCCCGGTGAGGCGCTGGCGCACATCCATGGCGTCGTTGCCCGCAACCACCGCCAAACGCTGGGTGAGCACCGACGCCAGGGTGGCGAAATCGCCCAGCTTTTCCAGCAGATGCTCGAGCTCGGAGGAGACTTCAAGGATTCCGGGCGCGGCTTCGAGCAAGGCGCGCAGGTAGCTTGCGGCGCGCGCGATGTTGCCCGAGTCGCGCGCCACACTGGCGGCATCCTGCAAGAGCCGGCGACGGCGTGGACCGTCGGCTAGGCCGTCCAAAACCCGATCGTACGACGACAGCAATTCCTCCCACTGCTGGTTGACGGAGCGGAGAATGGTGAGGCGTTCGAGCGCCCAGTCGGCGCCCGGGTCGATTTGCAAGATGCCATCCAGAAACTCGACGATCACGGCGGTCTCGCCCGCGTACCATTCCTCTAGGAAGCGAAGGGCACGCTGGCCCAAGGAGCCGACCAGATCGGGGCCGAGGCCGGGCGCGAGCACCTTGCGATAGGCAGCCGCCACATCGTCCGGCTTCTGGGTCTCGGCCGCGAGAGCCTCCAGGTCATCCCAGGCCGACATTGCCGCTGGCTGCGCTTGAACCTTCTTCAAGGCGGCCTTGAGTTTTTCTGAAGAGGCCTTTTCGGAGTCGGATGATCGCGAACCCATCGAATCCCGCTTCATGTCCCCTCGCTGGAACAAAGGTTGGAGGATACCGATAGTAACAGGTTCGCCGAATACGGGCTGTGTTTTCGCTACGTTGCGCGAGCCGGTCCGCCGTCGGGCCGGAGGCCGGATCCTTCAGACATGATACTTGGCAGCCCCTAGTATCTTACGGGGGACTGGCTCGCTCTCGCTCGCAGTCCCCCGGTCCCCCCTCGCTTCGCCCAGCAAAGCTGGGCTACGCTCGCCCCCAAAAGCGAGGGAAGATGACAAATTTCAACGGCACGGCAGAACCGTTGCCCCTCAGGTCGGAAAGACCGCGGCCCGCCCCTCGGCCGCG
>Ga0265342_10004514_pt1 | contig 10918 bp, 4 predicted proteins | sample 4CB327metaG_FD_203125 | JGI IMG/M metagenome (GOLD analysis project Ga0265342, IMG submission 203125) | Rhizosphere microbial communities from Carex aquatilis grown in University of Washington, Seatle, WA, United States - 4-CB3-27 metaG | ecosystem: Host-associated > Plants > Roots > Rhizosphere...
AATCTGCTGGAAGATCTGGACCTCGCTACGCTTGAAGGTAGCTTCATGCGCATCAACCTCGGTTCGTAGCATCACACCCAGGTCGACTGTCGACAAGCGCAGCTCCACCTTGCCTTGTTCAAGGCGAGCAGCATCCGTCAAACCGTCGAGCAGAGCCACAAGATGGCGTATCTGGCGGTCCATCACCGAAATTGCCCGCTCTGCTTGCGCCTCCCCGGGCAGGCTGCGCTTCAGCACATAGAGACTATTGCTCAGCGCCGCCAGCGGGTTGCGCAACTCATGGGACAGCGCCGCCAGAGCGCCATGGCGGCACAGCTCGCAGCTAACCTTTGTCACCCACCCCCTCCAGAAAATAGCGCTGACGCATGATCGGCGCTGCGCATCGTTGCCTCGGGCCGTGTTACCAACCGGTGACAGAGGCCTCTGGCAGAGTTACCGCTTTCGAACGAAAAGCGCCCAGCGGTGCTAAGGTGCTGACCAAGCTCCCAACTTGGCGGCCTTTGTTCTTGCTCCAATAGGGGCGTCGATCGCTTAGCTTTCGCGCTCGTGCCCCCTTGCTCCCTCGGCTCCGTCATTTGTCGTAGCCACAGCGATGCAAGTCGCGAACCAAGTGCGATGACGAGCTGCTGGGGCCACAAAAATGCCACTTGCCTTCGCTGGGCCCGGGCCCCACTATCCGGTTGGCGTCGCCTTTGGGTAACGTGGACCTTATATGCTCGATATTCTGCTAGTTGACGACGAGGCGGAGATCCGGCTGCCTCTTGGGGAGGCCCTGCGCGACCTCGGCCATCGCGTATCGCTTGCCTCCGACGGGGGCGAGGCCATGCGCTGCCTCGACCACCAGACCTTCAACCTGGTGCTGAGCGACATCCGCCTGCCCAAGGTGGACGGCTTCACCATCCTGCGCCGCGTGCGCAACGAACAACCCGAGACCCACGTGGTCCTGATGACCGCGTTCGGGACCATCCAAGAGGCGGTCGCCGCGGTCAAAGAGGCCGCCATCGAGTACGTGACCAAGCCCTTCGAGCTGCCGGAGGTATTGGCCATCGTCGAGCGCATCGACGAGCGTTGTCGGCTGCTGCGTGAGCTTGCGGAGGTTCGCGCCGAGCTGGCCTCGCGGAACGTGGGTCAGGTCATCGAGGGCCGCTCACCGGCCATCGTGCAGGTGCGCAATCAGATCAGCGCCATCGCGTCCAGCTCTGCTGCGGTCTTGCTCAGCGGCGAGAGCGGAACCGGTAAAGAGCTGGCCGCGCGCATGATTCACAGCACCAGCGAGCGCCGAGACGCGCCCTTCGTGGCGGTCAACTGCGCGGCCGTGCCGGCGACGCTCATCGAGGCCGAGCTTTTTGGACACGAGCGCGGGGCCTTCACCGGCGCGGTCAAGCGGCGCGACGGGCGCTTCAAGGCCGCGGACGGAGGAACGCTTTTTCTGGACGAGATCGGCGAGATGCCGATGGAGGTGCAGGCCAAGCTCCTGCGCGTCTTGCAAGACGGTGCTTTCGAGCCGATCGGCACCAATACCTCTGTGAAGGTCGACGTGCGCCTGATCTCAGCCAGCAACCGCGACCTCAAGGCCATGGGGGCTGAGGGCAGGTTCCGCCAGGATCTCTACTACCGCATCAAGGTGTTCGAGTTTCGACTGCCGCCCTTGCGCGAGCGCCAGGTGGATCTGCCGGTCCTGATCGAGGGATTCCTGCGCGAGTTCACGCCGGTCGGCCAGACCACCCCAGCCGTCGCGCCCGCGGCGTGGGCGGCGCTTCAGGGCTATACCTTCCCAGGCAACGTTCGCGAGCTCAAGCACGCCATCCAGCACGCCGCCATCCTGGCCCATGGGCAAGAGATTCAGACCTATCACCTGCCGGCCGAATTTCGCGGCTCGACCGACACGGTGCCGAGCGATCGCAACGAGCCACTTGCCGCGGTCATGGCCCAGTTCGAGAAGGACTACATCGAGCGCACGTTGCAAAATGCCAGCGGTGAACGCAAGCGCGCCGCCGAAATGCTGGGCATCACCCGCAAGAACCTGTGGGAGAAGATGGTCAAGTATGGGCTACAGTAGCTCCGCGGCTGCACTCGCTGAGCGCGCCGGCGAGCGTTCTCTACCAGGACCTACGCCTGCGCGTCCTCATCCGAAAGGCTTTGCAGAAGCGCTTCGAGAATTTCGATGCTGGGCGGCTTGGCAAGGTGCTGCTCGAAGCCGGCCTCCCGTGCGCGCTGAACGTCCTCCGGAAGCGCATAACCGCTCAGTGCCACGAGATGTGCGCTCTTCAATGCTGCGTCGCCGCGAACGTAACGGGCGACGCTGTAGCCATCCATCCCCGGCAGGCCGATATCGCACAGGATGACCTCGGGCAGGAATGCTCGGGCCTTGGCCAAGCCGTCCCTTCCGTCGTTGGCCACCTCCACTTCGTGTCCGCCCAGCTCAATGGCCTCGCGCAGGCTGTCCGCCGCGTCGACGTTGTCCTCGATGATGAGGACCCGCCTGCGGGCCAGCGGGTAGGTCGGTCGGACAGTTGCCGATGTGACGGTTTCTTGGGTGTCGAGCGGCAGGCGCACCAGGAACTCGGTACCCTGGCCGGGCCCATCACTGCCAGCGGAGACGCCGCCACCGTGCAGCTCGACCAGCCCCTTGACCAGGGCCAGACCCAGGCCGAGCCCGCCCTTACTGCGGTCCAGGGTCTGATCTGCCTGCATGAACGGCTGGAACAGACGCGCAACAGTCTCGGGAGCCATCCCGACTCCGTCGTCGGCCACCCGGACCGTGGCCTCGTTTCCCGCCGCGGCCACGGTGACTTGGGTAGACCCGCCCTTGGGGGTGAACTTGGCCGCGTTCTGCAAGAGATTGCCGATGATCTGGGCTATGCGGGTGCGATCCGCGCGCACAGGGACGGTCCCGGCCGCCAGCGTCAGAGCCAGGCGCACGCCGGCACCCTGGAAGAGAGAACGGTTGTCCTCGACCGCGCGGCGCACGACCTCATTCAGCTCGAGCCGCTCTTGGTCGAGATGGATTTTGTTGCGGGTAATCCTGGTGACATCCAGGAGGTCGTCCACAAGGTGCGACAACTGGGTCACCTGACGTTCAATGACCTGCTTGGCGCGGCTCGCCTGCTCGCTGCTTGGCGGAGCACGGTCAAGGATGTAGAGGCTGTTCACGATAGGAGTGAGAGGGTTGCGCAGCTCATGCGAGAGCACCGCCAAAAACTCGTTCTTGCGGAGGTCGGCCTCGGCGAGACGCGCGTTGGCCTGGCGTAGCGCCTCCTCGGCGAGCTTGATCGACGTTAGATCGACCGTGGCGGAAGCAACGCCCGTGACCTTGCCGCCTTCATCGCGAATCGGCTCCCAGCAGACGTCGAGCGAGACTCGGCCGCTCGGCCGATCGAACCACAGCTGCTCGCGGAGCTCGATCCCCTCGTCCATCACACGTCGCTTGATAGCGGTAACCCGCGCCGCCTCATCAGGCGTGAAGATCTCGTCGTCCCGCTTGCCGATGATCTGGTTCGGGCTCGCAGTTCGCTGATTGAATGCCCACACGTAGCGTAGGTCGCGGTCCTGGGCCGCCACCGACACTGGCGCGTTGCGGAGTGCAAGGCGAAACCGCCTTTCGCTCTCTTGCAACGAGGCGGTCAGACGGTCACGCTCAGCCAGTGTCCGGGCCAGCGCGAGGTTGCTGTAGCTCAGTTTCGACAGCATGTGTGCAAGCCTGGCGTAGAAGACCATCCCCTCTCGCACCGCGCTTCGGGTCAGACGCGGGACGCGGTCGACGGCCGCCAGATACGCCTCCTCGGCAAAACCGAATCGTTTCGCCTGCACACGGAAAACCTCGCGATCCACGACCTCATCTTCGAAGAAGAACTGCCCAGTGAAGATGTTTCCGAGGTGCCGGCCGCCGACCGTGATCGGCGTGGCCACATCCCACATGTTGTTCTTGCACTTGTAGATTTTGTGCTGTCCCTCGGGGACGCCCGCCGAGAGCTGGGTGTCGCTTTCGATGCAGTGCCGGCAGGATTCGGGATTCACACGGTGGAATTGGGTGCAGACGTCCTGCCAGCCGATGCCGATGAGCACCTTGCCCTTCATGTCGATGATGCCGACGGGAATGCCGGACAGCCGCTGGAAGCTCTCCATTTGCGACGTCAAGGCCTCCACATCGAGCAGATCGGAGAGCTCCAGGTTGCCAATTTCGCCCTCAGGCGAAAGAACGCTTTCCAATTTGAGCCGAACACGTCGCTCGCTCTCCCGCAGCGCCTCCTGAGCGCGTCGCTTCTCGGCAACGTCATGAAAAACCAGCACCACGCCGGAGATCGAGCCGTTGCTGTCGACAATCGGCGCCGCGCTGTCTTCAATCGGTGTCTCGCGTCCGTCCCTAGAGATGAGCGCTGTATGATTCTCGAGCGCCACCACTCGTCTTTCCCGCAGCACCCGCGCGACGATGCTTTCGGCCGGCGCACGCGTGACTTCGTTGATGATCTGGAAGACGCGCTCCAGCGGCTGCTCGTGGGCGGCTTCCCTTGACCAACCCATCAGCGAGGCCGCGACGGGGTTCACGTAGGTGATTCGGCCTGCGGTATCGCATGCAAGCACCGCGTCCCCGATGCTGGCCAAGGTCACCGCCAAGGTTTCCCGCTCCCGTTGCAGCTCGGCCGAAGCGCGACTAACCCCTCGCCCAACGAGGTAAGTCGCGCAAGCAAGGACGACGATGTAGATGACCATCGTGATTGCGGTTCCCATCGCGGCGTCGAAGAGTTTCGACCGCTCGCCGAGAAGACGCAGCCAGCCGATCGCCACCGGAAGCAGCAGCACCGGCAGCGCTAGCCGGCGGATGACCGCACCGCCTGCATCGAATGCCGTGACCTGAGTCATGAGTCCTTCCGACGCCCGAGCGCAGGCCACCGCCAAACCCAGCACCAGTAGCGACAACGCCGTGGGCCAGGCGATTGCGGTTACACGGGCCACGCCGTAGAGCCACTGGACACCGTAGACGTACCCGACGGTGCTCAGCAATCCGATGAGACTCGCCCCGAGTGCCATCGCCTGGGCCCCTTCGAGCCACCGCGTGTCCCGGCGACTCGAGATGAGCAGCGCGATTCCCAGCAGCGCGATTCCGATGGAAGCCGGCGTTCCAATTCGATTGGGGTTCACCATGCCAAGCCCGCCCACCGACTCCTTGGCCAGGATCTGATCGATGCCGAGGTCCCAACCGAAGATGTTCTCGCTGAGGGTCAGCAGTCCCACGAGCAACGCGAACCCCGCCAAGGCACGCCCCAAGCGGCGGGCAGCGGTAGCGTCTCTGGCCACCAGGAGGATCAGCGAGGCACCGAGCAGCAGCAAGCACAGCGCCGTGTTGGTCTTCATGGTGATGGTGCTGAAGCCTCGATGCGCCATTGCTCCGGCGAGCCACGCCACCAAGTGCGCGGTTCCGATCAAGGCGACGAGGGCTCCAGTCCCCAGGGTTAGTGCGCGAACGGCACCGACGAGACGCCTGCCGCCAATGCTCTCGCTGCGCAGGGTATTGCATTGGCCTTGGAAACTCTGTGTGTTCATCGCCGCCTGCAAACCAGGTGATCGTCTCACTCTTCAGCCATCCTACAGCATGAAACCGCCGGCAGGACAGCCCGACAGTGGCGCCCTGACAGTGGCGCCCTCTGGGTCCCGGAGGGAGAGGGAGCATTAGCTTTTCAGACGCCCTCTTAGGTGACTGTGTCCGCTGGCGGGCTCGCGTTACCGTTTCGGAGTGCCCGTAGGTCGTTGGTTACCGTTTGGAGACATTCAAAGCTGCGCCGACAAAGGTCCGTTCGACACCTCCCGACGATATTTTGGGCAAAAAGGCAGCTGTATTCTGCAATGAAAGGACTGGTGAGCCCTGCGCGAAGCTTTGGTCAAGAATTTGCAATTCGAGGTCGCCGGTAACCGTGGAGACCATGATGAATGGGGTGATGACTTACGAGAGAGGTGCGAAGCCTGAATGGTCGATTGGCCATGGCTCGCCTTGCTCTGCCTCTCTGTGCCTGTCGGTGACTGACGCCTGCAACCTGCGCTGCAAGGATTACAAGTACCCCCAGGGCGCGATGATGTTCAGGAGGGGCGCCCTGCTTTCCTTCAAGGAGATTGTTGCCCTGACCAGGCAGGCGGTAGGGTTTGGCATCGGCAAGGTCCGCTTGACCGGTGGGGAACCTCTGGTCCGCTGGGGCATTGTGCGTTTGGTGGCCATGTTGCGTGAGATCCCGGGCCTCAGGGATCTCGCCATGACGAGCAACGGAATCCTCCTTTCGAGCTTCGCCAGGGATCTCCACCGCGCAGGACTCGGTCGGCTGAACATCAGTCTGGATACCCTCGACCCGAAGCGATTTCGCGAACAATCGGGGGGCGGAAATCTGCGCAAGGTATTGGCGGGCATCGACGCCGCAGTCGCCGCGGGGTTCGAGACCCTCAAGTTGGAGTGCGTCGTCGAAACTTCGCCGGACGAAACCGACGCAAGACTGGTGGCCGGGTTCGGCAGGGAGCGCGGCATCGAGGTGCGCTTCATCAGGAGAAGGGACTTGCGCCAGGGTCGATTCTGGCCAGTCTGCGGGGGCGATGGGGCGCACTGCCATCGCTGCGATCGCCTGCGTGTGTCATGCGACGGCAGGGTCTTTCCCTGCCTCTTGGATGATCAGTCATTTTCGATCAAGAGATATGGCATGGATGGAGCGCTTCGCCTGGCAGTGGGGCACAAGCCTGCGACCGGTCTGCGCATCGATGTCCCGCATGACGCGATCGGTGCCAACGCTTAGGCTAAGGAGTGCTTGTTCCCGCTAGCCGAGGGCTGAGCCTAGCACCAGCCACCTAGGACAGGGCTTCTTCGATGGCCTGGATGCTGGCCGGCTTGGAGATGTGTGTGTCGAAACCCGCTGCGGCGGAGCGTCGCAGATCCTCGGGCTGGGCATAGCCGCTGAGGGCGATGAGACGTGCCGAGCACAGCTTCTCGTCCGCGCGCAGGGCCTTCGCGACCGCGTAGCCGTCCATGCCTGGCAGCCCGATGTCGCAGATCACCACGTCGGGGTTGAACGCACGCGCCTTCTCCAGGCCGTCGCATCCGTTGTAGGCAACCTCGACTTCGTGGCCGCACAGGATGAGCACGTCTCTCAAGCTGAGGGCGGCGTCCACGTTGTCCTCGACGACGAGCACGCGTCTAGGTGGCAAGGGGGCTGATGCAACCTTGGCCTCTCTCACCGAGGGGCTCGGCGCGGCCTCGACCGGCAGCTTGACGATGAATTCGGCTCCGCAGCCGAGCCCTTCGCTGTGCGGCTCGACCGAGCCGCTGTGCATCTCGACCACGCCCTTGACCAGGGCAAGCCCGAGTCCCAGCCCGCCTCTGCTGCGATCGATCGTGCTTTCGACCTGCATGAAGGGATCGAATAGATAGCGGAGCAATTCCTTGGGAATACCGACCCCGGTGTCTTGCACCCGGATGGTGGCGGTGCCTGGCGAGTCCTCGTCGATCCTGAGGACGACCTTGCCACCCTTGGGCGTGAATTTCGCCGCGTTGGTGAGCAGGTTGCCGACCACCTGCGCGAGCCGGGCCACATCGCCGAGCATCCACAGCGGGCGGGCCACCAGCATGACGTCGAAGTCGATCCCCGCCGAATCGAAGAGCGGTCGATGGTCCTCGGTGGTGCGACGGATGGCCTCCACGAGATCGAGGCGCGCCCGCTCCAGGCGCAACTTGCCTCGGGTGAGACGTGTGACGTCGAGCAGGTCGTCCACCAGTCGGGTAAGTTGGTCGACCTGGCGTTCGATGACGGCTTGGGCCCGGATGGCCTGATCGCCCCCGGGTGCTACGCGATGGAGAATGTGCAGGCTGTTCTTGATGGGCGCCAGCGGGTTGCGCAGCTCGTGCGAAAGCACGGCCAGAAACTGACTCTTGCGCTCGTCGGCCTCGCGTAGCTTGGCCTCGCTCCTGGCCAGAGATTCTTCGGCCAAGGCGCGATGGTGCTCGTCTTCGATGGCATCGTGGGCAAAAGAGAGGTCGGCCGCAAGCGCCTCCAAGAGCCTGGTGTGCTCGGCATCGAATGCAGCCGGCTCCCGAGCGTATAAGGTCAGCGAGGCGACGACCGCGTCACCTCGCCGAAGTGGAAATGCGGCCGAGGAGCGGAAGCCGTGGCGGATAGCCCGTTCGCGCCACGGACCCATCAGCGCTTCGGCTCGAAAATCATGATTGACCACCGCTCGTCCCTCGCGAATCGACGTGCCAGTTGGGCCCTTGCCATACTCGCCATCCACCGTCACCGTGATTTCGTCGACATACTGGGCGTCGGGCCCGCTGGCGGCAGTCGGTACGACCCGCTCTCCTTGCACTTGGCCAATCCAGGCCAAGGGATAACCGCCCACCTCCACCAGGATGCTGCACACGCGCTCGTGCAGGTCTTGTTCCTCCCGGCAGCGGACGATGGCCTCGTTGACCCGGCTTAACATCCCGTAAAGGCGGACGATCTTCGCCCGCGACTCCAAGGCGGCTTCGAGGCGTCGCTTGTCGCTCTCGCTCAACTGGCGCGCAACTTGGAGTGCGGTGGTTTGGTCGCGCAACTCGATCTCGGCCTGCTTGCGCTCGGTGATATCGGTGAACGCCGTGGCAAAGCGACCTTCACCCACTCGGTAGGCACTGATGAGGTAGTGCCTATTCAGGGGTTTGAAGTACTGCTCGAAACTGACGGGCTCGCCGGTCAGCGCCACCTTGCCATAGATCGCAATGAGCGGCGTTTCCTCGATGCCCGGCAGAACCTCGGTAACTCGGCGGCCCAGAATATCGGCCAGCCGCAAGCCCGTATGGATCTCAAAGGCCGGATTCGCGATCCGGAAAATGTAGTCCACCGGCCGGCCCGCCGCATCCAGCACGATCTCATGGACGGCGACTGCCGAAACGGCATGCTCAATGAGTAGACGGTATTTCTCCTCGCTCTCGTACAGCGCCGCCTCGGCCCGCTTGCGGTCGGTGATGTCGTGCGAGATCGCGCCGACCCCATAGACTCGACCGGCAGGATCAACGAGCGGGAACTTGCTGTTCAGGTAAACATGGCGGCCATCGACGAACTCGGCCGTCTCTTCGACGGTTATGGGGCGCTTGGACTCGATGACCCGGCGGTCGTGCTCGCGGTAGGTAGAAGCATTGTCCCTGGAAAAGATCTCGTCGTCCGTCTTGCCCTTGAGTTGCTCGCGGGTAAGCCCAAGGAGCTCTTCGAGGCGCTTGTTGACGGTCAGGAATCGGCCATTCAGGTCCTTGAGGAATACCGGCATCGGGCTGCCGTCGAGGACGTCCGCAAGCAACCGCTCGCTCTCGCGAAGCGCCGCCTCGGCCCGCTTGCGCTCGGTCACATCGAGCACGAGGGACAAGACGGAGAACTTCCCCGACACATCCCGGACGGTGGAGTTGTACCACTCGCAGTGGATGACCGAGCCGTCCTTGCGGATGTTGCGGTTCTTGTTCACATTGCACGGACGCTTGCCACTGAGCATGTCCGCCATCACCTGCTCCACGAGCGGCAGGTCCTCGGCGTAGATGCAATTCAGCTCGTCAATGCGCTTGCCGACGGTCTCCTCCGCCGTCCAGCCAAAAACCCGTGTTGCTTCGTCGGACCAGCGCACGATCCGGTAATCGGCCGAGGACCACTCGATGACAGCCAGGGGAGAATTCTCGAGCAAAGACTCCAGCCGCTGTTTGGCGTCGGAAAGCTCATCCTCGTGGCTGGCAGGTTGGACGTTCAAATCTCCTTTGGGTTTTAGCCGAGGAACGTCCATGGGTGAGACTCACGCACCGTCCGTCTACTACATATCCAACGCCGGTAAAACCGAAAAACTTCGTTCCAATCGGCCGTCTCGTTCTTAGGGCGCCAAAGAGCCGACTTTGGCAAAAATCCGCCGAGCGGTCACCGCACCGTCTTGGCCGGCCCCTGGATTGCACTACGACCCGGCCGTGAACCCAGGAAGCGCCGCGAAGACGACGACGTCCGAACCAAGCTGCGAGACCGAAATAGCTAGCGGGCGTGACTCGAAGGGATGGTGCTGCAGGATTGGCAGGATCACGGGATTTGTCCTGCTCGCAAGCGGTGTCAACCTGGCCTTGGGCGGCGTCTTCGCCGACCTTAGGTTCCACTGGTCTGGAACCGAGCTTCCGCTGTCGTGCCTGGCCAGCTCGCTGCCTTTGCTGGGCTTGTATCTCGTGGTCGCCACGCGCCGACCGGGTAAGCCCGTCGCCCGTCCCGAGCTGTGCCGACCCTGACGCCAACCCCCTGCCACCCGAATCGCCCGAACGCCTACACCCGTGTGAGGCAGCCACCAATCCCACAGGCGCTACCGTCTGGTGTCGTCGCGACGCGCGCGATTCCAATTTGGTAACACTTGCCTATCAGTCGATTGCTCCCAACTTCCGTTTCTCGTTACATGCCGGAAACCTACCAGGGATCTGGTGGAGTATGAGGCTACAGCTGCTGCTGTTGCTGCTGCTCTTGCTGTTGCCGTTGGCTCTGCTGTTGTCGCTCTGGGCTGCGGCCTGACTCTGCCGCGGGAGCCTCGTCCTGGTGGGCGGTTTCGTTGACCTGAACCTGGGTGCGGTTGGCCACATCGAAGTCCTACCAACCTAGGCCATCGATCCAGGCCTCGGCTTGAGCTTGCGACAACACGAGAGGAACACGTGCCCGTGATCCTGGCAGCCTCCTGCGTGTTTGGAAAACGCCTGGGCCGTCGAGGTGCCCGCGGCATAGCGGTATTTGGTTTCGAAAATGATGGATAGGTGCATGCGATTCCCCCTCGACTCCCGTGGGCGAAGTGCCAGAGGCGTGCCAACCCCATCCACGGGATCCGAATCGTCACGCTCCAGCCAGCGTTCCTCCGCTCCTTGGTCCCCAGCTTGCATTGGGATGGCAGCCATTCGGGAAAACAAGAAAAA
>Ga0265342_10004516_pt1 | contig 10918 bp, 9 predicted proteins | sample 4CB327metaG_FD_203125 | JGI IMG/M metagenome (GOLD analysis project Ga0265342, IMG submission 203125) | Rhizosphere microbial communities from Carex aquatilis grown in University of Washington, Seatle, WA, United States - 4-CB3-27 metaG | ecosystem: Host-associated > Plants > Roots > Rhizosphere...
GAGTGTGATCCGTATCCGGCTTTTGGGCGTTCGGTCCGGAGAAGTGGGCTCGATTGGTTTCAGAGCTTGGACGCATTTGCTACGCTCTTGGCACCATGTGCGCCAGGCAAAGCTGGCATCAACCAGCGGGTGAAAGACCCGTCCGTGGAAACAGGGTCAACGTGGAAGCGGCCTTTGGCTGCGACCAACGCACGCCCTCACGGTACCGAGTCTTGCGTGGACTGTCGCGAGGCAGGCTGCGAAGCGTAGACAGGGAGTGTGCAGGCCGTAATGCGATAAGCGTGAAGGTGTCGAGCCCCGAAATACAGCTCTTTCCGTGGTGGCCGAGCAAGTATGAAGCAGCGAAGGCAACACCGGCGACCCAACAGGAAGCCGGCACCACCGGGGTCCAAGTCCACGGCATGTACACAAGGCTGATGTCGGAACCTGGGAGATCTCCGTCGGGCGGGGCACAGAAAACGAGCCAGTGTCACCAAACCCAAGGGCAACGCGTAACTGCCAAGTCCTGGGTGAGTACCGGCGGAGAAGTCAGATCTCGTCGTAGTAGCGAGGAAGTGGGGTAATGCCCATGGAGCGAAGGGCGAGACGTAGTGTGAACCAGGGCCCGAGGGCTCCCGAGGTCTGCCCAGACGGACCTCTCAAGGGATACACCCGACTGCACTGGATACACACAGCCGCGCAGAAACGACCGGGGGAAAGGATGCACAACCTGATGCATCACTTCAACCAGCACAATCTGCGTCGGGCATTCCAAACCCTGGATGGCTCCAAGGCGAGTGGAATCGACCATGTAACGAAGAGCGACTATCAACAGAATCTTGACCAAAATCTGCAAGCGCTGGAGCAGGCGCTGCGTGGCGGTGGATGGCGGCCTAAGCCGGCCCGAGAGGTGCTCATTCCCAAACCGCAAGGCGGGATGAGGCCCCTGGCCATCGGATGCCTGGAGGACAAAATCGTCCAGGTTCTGGTGGCGCGAATTCTCGAAGCGACCTACGAACCGACATTCCACCGACGCAGCTATGGATTCCGGCACGGCAAATCAGCGCATCAGGCGCTGGGCCGCGCATGCGAAACCATACGCAAGCGGCAAGACCGCTGCGTGGTCGTTGAGATGGACATCGAGAAATTCTTCGATTCCGTCAACCACGACTGGCTCATCCGCACGCTCGAAGCGCGCATCGGCGACCCGCATTTCATGCGGCTGATTCGTCGGCTGCTGCGTAATTCGACACTTCAGGCGGATGGCATGCTGGCGGAGAAGGGAGCGGGAACCCCACAGGGCTCACCCGCAAGCCCCATCCTCGCCAACATCTGTCTGCACGTTCTCCTCGACGACTGGTTCCAGAAGCACTGGGCGTCACAAGGGGAATTCGTTCGCTACGCAGACGATGCCGTCTACGTCTTCAGCGATGAAGACGTTGCGCGTGCCTTCAAGGAAGCCTTGGTGGCACGCATGGCCGAGGCCGGGCTCAAGCTCAACCTCGACAAGACACGCATCGTGCCCTTCGACGCACAGGAGCCGAAAGGAACCATCACCCTCCTGGGCTTCGAACTTTACTGGGGCAACAAACCAGGGGTCGGAAGACTCCTGAAGGTCAAGACCATCCCGAAAAGGCTCGCAAGAGCGATGCAAAACTTTGCAGATTGGGTCAAAGAAATTCGCAATCGCAAAACCATGACAGTGATATGGGCACAAGCAGCCGTCAAGATGGTCGGCCACTACGCCTACTACGGTGTCAGGTCCAACGAGGCGAAACTGGCCCACTTCTACTGGTCCTGCGTCGGCGCGCTGTTTCGATGGCTCAACCGCCGCTCCCAGAAACGCTCCTTCACGTGGGAGCGCTTCAAGCGGCGTTTGTGCTTCTCCCCACTGCCGCGTCCTCCTCGGGGTCCTGAGCTGATAGATGTCTTCTCCGAGCATGGTACTGTGAGAAAACACAAAACGAAGAGCCGTATGCCTAAATTGGGCACGTACGGTTCTGTGAGGAGCGCCGGCCTAAAGCCGGTGTTTACTTGATGGCAGACGATGCGAAGCGGGACGAACGGTGGACCGGCGGGTCGGCCGAGAGCGAGGCGCGCTCCGATCACGGGCTGTCCGATCGCGTACGGCGGGCTATGGCGGTCGGACTGGGCGTGGCCTCCCGTTCGAAGGACGACCTCTTGCGCGCGGCCACCTCGGAAATCGGTTCGTGGCTCGACCGCCTGGATGTGCAGGGCGAACTGGCCAAGGTGCTTGCCACGATGGTGATCGAGGTCAAAGCCGAAATCCGTTTCAGGCCGAGGGAGGATGGAACCATCGCACCCGAGATCACCAGCGACGTCCACATGAAGCCTCCGGCTCAGAAGCCGTAGGCAGCTCACGCCTTGGGCGTGCCGCTGGGGCGGCCGGCGGTGACCCCGATGCCGTACTTCTCGAGCTTGTAGTAAAGAGCGCTAGTCTTGATGCCGAGCAAGCGCGCGGTTTCGGTCTTCACGCCGCCGGTGCGGTCGTAGGCGCGCTGGATGAGCTGGCGTTCGAGATCGTCGAGGATCTCGGGCAGGCTCATGTTCTCGCCGGGCAATGCCAGGGTGCTTTCGCTCGCACCCTCGCGCAGAAACGCCGGCAGGGAGGCGATGTCGATACTGTCGCCACTGGCGAAAACCAGCGACTGCTCGATGGCGTTCTCCAATTCGCGAACGTTGCCCGGCCAGGCGTAGGTAGCGAGACGCGCGAGCGCGGATTCGTCGATGCGCCGAACCTGCGGATTGGCCCGCGGCCCTAGCTTCTTGATGAAATGATCCACGAGCAGCGGAATGTCTTCGCGCCGCTCGCGCAAGGACGGCACGCGGAACGGGATCACGTGCAATCGATAGAACAGGTCTTCGCGAAAGGCGCCTTCGTCGACAGCCTTCCTGAGATCCCGGTGGGTGGCGGACACCACGCGCACGTCGACCTGCACGGTTTCCTCGCCGCCCACGCGTTCGAATTGCTGCTCTTGCAATACGCGCAGAAGCTTGAGCTGAAGGTTGGGCGTCATGTCGCCCACTTCATCGAGGAACAGGGTGCCCTTGTCGGCCAGCTCGAAGCGCCCGAGCTTGCGCTTGATGGCGCCCGTGAACGATCCCTTCTCGTGGCCGAACAGCTCGGACTCGAGCAAGGTGTCGGTGAGCGCCCCGCAGTTGACTTTGACGAACGGGCCAGACGCGCGCCGCGAACGCTGGTGAATCGCGCGCGCCACCAGCTCCTTGCCCGTGCCCGATTCGCCCGCAATGTGCACCACCACGTCCGAGGCCGCCACCTTGGCAATCGACTCGAAGAGCGCCAGCATGAGCGGCGACAGCCCGACCATTTCGTTCGGCACATAATCGGCCGCGGCGTCGGCGCGCAAGACCTCGACCTCGGCCTCGGCGCGCTGGCGCGAGAGCTTTTCCTGGCGCAGCTCCAGCGCGCGTTCTACCTTGAGGCGCAGCACCTCGGGCGCGAAGGGCTTTTGCAAGAAATCCATGGCCCCAAGGCGCATGGCCTCGACCGCTGTCTCCACGGTGCCGTAGGCGGTGACGATCAAGGCGGGGCACGCGGCGTCGATGCGCTTGGCGGCTTCGACGACCTCGAGGCCATCCACGCCCTCCATCTTCAAGTCGGTGATAAGGAAGTCGGGCGGCTGCTTGCGCATGAGCGCAAGTCCCTCGGCGCCACCACCTGCCACCTGCGCCTCGTGGCCCATGCGCCGAACCGTCGCGGCCATGCCTTCGCGCATGGTCTCGTTGTCATCGATGATGAGAATGCGAGCCATTGACGTGACGATAGCACGCGCAGTCGCTGTCTTCGTTATCCCCGGCTGGAGGCGTACGAGCTGATGAAGGGGTTGTGTTCGCGCTCATGGTCGATGGTCGTCTCTGGCCCGTGACCAGGGATCACGCGCGTCTCGCCGGGAAGAACGTAGAGCTTGCTGCGAATAGAAGTCGCCAGGTCGGCGTACGATCCGCCCGGCAGATCAGTGCGGCCAACGGATTCGGCGAACAAGGTGTCCCCTGCGAACAGGATCGGGGCGTGGCCGCCGAGGTAGTAACCGACCGAGCCGGGCGTGTGTCCCGGGGTGTGCAAGACCAGTACGGCAAGCTCGCCAATGGCGATGGTTTCCCCACCAACCAGCCACTGCGAGGGGGCCGGTGGGCGAGAAGCGCGAAACCCGAACATGACGCCCTGGCCGGGCAAGTTTTCATAGAGAGGCCGGTCATCCTTGTGAACCAGAACGGCCGCGCCCGTGGCCGCGGCGACCTCGCCGGTCGCAAGAATGTGATCGAAGTGAGCGTGGGTGTGAAGCAGATGCGTGACGGTTACCCCCATGTCCTTGACGACCTCCAGGATGCTCTCGGTGTTGCCACCCGGATCGATGATCGCGGCCTGGCCAGTTTCCGCGCAAGCCAATATGGCGCAATTGCAGGCCACCGGCCCGACCGCGATCGTGCGAATCCTCATGGGTGCCATCTCTGCGCGAAGTATAGCGTCCGCGGCGCAGGTCAGTAGGTATTGTCGATTTTTCTGGCCGGGAGCTTCCCTTCCTACGAACAACCCGACGTCGTCCCGCAGTTGGTGCACTTGTGGCAGCTGCCGTTGGGCACCATGATCGATCCGCACTCTGGACAGGTCGGCGCATCGGTGCGAACCAGGAACCCGTACATTGACGGGGTACTGGGCTTGACCGGTATCTGAGCGGTTGGCACGGTTTGCGCGATTTGCAGAGTTTGATCGACGACCACGACAGGACTCGACGACGGCAGCGCGACCGGAGCTGCGCTCTCCGCGGGCTTGGCTTCTTCGTTCCCTTCGGCCTCGGACTCGGAGCGCAGGAATTTCGCCCCCAGCCAGCGGAACAGGTAGTCCATGACCGAGGTGGCGCGCGGGAGCTCGGGATTGCCAGTAAACCCGGAGGGCTCGAAGCGCATGCGCGAGAACTTGTCCACCAGCAGGCGCAGCGGCACCCCGTGCTGCAAGGCCAGCGACACCGCGGTGGCGAAGCTGTCCATGAGACCCGAGATGGTCGAGCCTTCCTTGGCCATGCGAATGAAGATCTCGCCCGGCTCGCCGCTGTCGTAGAGACCGACGTGGATGTAGCCCTCGTGGCCGCCCACCGAGAACTTGTGGGTCAGCGAGTGGCGCTCGTCGGGCAGCTTGCGCCGCACCAGCGTTTGCGCCGCGGCCACCTGAGCCCGCTGCAGACCGGGATCGGTCTTGCTGGTCGACACCGGTTGGGTGCGCTTGCAGCCTTCGCGGTAGACGGCGATGGCCTTGAGCCCCGCCTTCCACGCTTCCATGTACGCGTTTTCCACGTCCTCGACGGAGGCGTCGGCCGGCTGGTTGACCGTCTTGGAAATCGCGCCTGAAATGAAAGGCTGGGCCGCGGACATCATGCGAATGTGGCCCATGTAGTGGATGGAACGTGTGCCGTTCGCCGCGCGGAAGGCGCAATCGAACACGGGCAAGTGCTCGTCGGACAGACCGGGCGCGCCCTCGATGGTTTCCTCGCGATCGATGTACTCGACGATGGCCTTGCGCTGATCTTCGTCGTAGCCCAAACGCGCCAAGGCTTCCTCGGTCGTGTTGTTGACGATCTTGATCATGCCGCCGCCCACCAAGCGCTTGTACTTGATGAGCGCGATGTCCGGCTCGATGCCGGTGGTATCGCAATCCATCATGAAGCCGATGGTTCCCGTGGGCGCCAGCACGCTGGCCTGGGCGTTGCGGAAGCCGTGCTCGCTGCCCACATTAATGGCCTCGTCCCAGGCAGAACGTGCGGAGGATAGAAGATCTTCGGGGACGTAGCCGGCCTCGATGCGCTCGGTGTGGTAGCGGTGTTTCTTCATCACGCCCAGGAAGGGCTGTTCGTTTTCCGCGTACCCGGCGAAGGGCCCGGTCACGTCGCGCGCGATGACCGCGGAGGTGCGGTACGCCCACCCGGTCATGAGCGCGGTGATGGCGCCACACCAAGCGCGCGCCGCCGCCGAATCGTAGGGCAAACCCAGCGACATGAGCAGCGAGCCCAGGTTGGCGTAGCCGAGGCCGAGCGGCCGGAAGCGCAGCGAGTTCTCCTCGATGCCCTTGGTCGGGTACTTGGCGTTGCCGACGATGATCTCTTGCGCCAGGACCGTCACCTCGACCGCCTTCTTGAACGACTCGGTCTCGAAGGTTCCGTCGGCCTGCATGAACCTGCGCAAATTGAGCGACGCCAGGTTGCATGCGGAATTGTCGAGGAACATGTACTCGGAGCACGGGTTCGAGGCATTGATGCGATCCGTGCCCGAGCAGGTGTGCCAGCTGTTGACCGTGGTGTCGTACTGCATGCCGGGATCGCCGCATTCCCAGGCGGCCTGCGAGATGGCCCGCCAAAGTTCACGCGCCTTGAACGTGCCGACGGTCTGGCCGTCGCGCACGGCCTTTGTGGTCCACTCGCGATCCTTCTGCACGGCCTCCATGAATTCGTCGGTGACCCGCACCGAATTGTTCGAGTTCTGGAAGAAGACCGACTTATACGCCTCACCGTCGAACGAGCCGTCGTAGCCGGCGTCGATGAGCGCCCAGGCCTTCTTCTCTTCTTTGGCCTTGCACCAGATGAAGTCCTCGATGTCGGGATGGTCGATGTTCAGGATCACCATCTTGGCCGCGCGGCGGGTCTTGCCGCCCGACTTGATGACGCCGGCAAAGGCGTCGAAGCCCTTCATGAAGCTGACCGGACCTGACGCCGTGCCACCGCCCACCAGCAGCTCTTTCGACGAGCGCAGCGGCGACAGGTTGGTCCCCGTACCCGAGCCGTACTTGAAGAGCATGCCCTCGGTCTTGGCTAGGCCAAGGATCGACTCCATGGTGTCTTCGACCTGGTTGATGAAGCATGCCGAGCACTGGGGATCGGACTCGATGCCGACGTTGAACCACACCGGCGAGTTGAACGACATCTTCTGCGACACGAGCAGGTGGCGAAGTTCGGCGCGGTAGTTGTCCGCGGATTCCTGATCCGCGAAATAGCCGTCCTTCATACCCCAGTTGGTGATGGTGTCGGCCACCCTGCAAATGAGCTGGCGCACCGAGCGCTCCCGATCGGGTGTGCCGAGCTGGCCACGGAAGTATTTCTGCACAACCACGTTCGTCGCGGTCTGGCTCCACGTCCTGGGCACTTCCACATCGCGCTGCTCGAAGACGATCTTGCCGCCCTCGCCCACGATGCTGGCGGTACGCTGATCCCACTCGACCCCGCGAAAACCGTCGTCGCCTGGCCTGGTGAAAAAGCGTTCGACCTTCATCCCAGGGGACACCTTGCGACCTCTCCCGCGCTGAGCACGCGCATCACTTGCCGTCTTGCCGTCTTTTACTTCCTTGCCCGTACCCTGATTCATACCCTGTTCGCTTATCTGAAACTCGACCCCATTTGGCCTATTGCCGCGTTGACGCCGATTGTCATGTTTGTCAAGCATCTCTACTCCTCCTCCAACAATCCAAAGTTTTCATGCCGTACCGGTTGAACCTGCCACGTAGCCAAAGCACGCTCAATCCGATGCGACGGCTGGCCAGAATAACTCGCCCCAAAATGGGCTCGTGTCAATAAAAAACACTATAGGTAGTGTTATGCCACAGGTGACTACACTATATATTGTGTGTTCGTAGTCTGTGGATAGTCTCCGAAATCGCCTTCCCGGTCGGCCATTTCGGCCCCCACGCCGCTTGTGGATAGAAGGCAATGGTGACCATACGTTGCAATACCCATATGGCTCATTGCACCCAGGAAGTGAATGCCAGAAAGTATCGTCCTAGCACCTTCTCGCTTATGATCATTGGGTGATTTGGCTGGAAGGAGTCTGTTGCCAGCGCGATGGCGCCTTGGTGCTCGACACCGTGACTCTGGGGGTTGCCCGGAGCGAACTCATCGTCATTGAGGGCGCATCGGCCTCGGGCAAGTCCACCTTGCTTGAACTGGCAGCAGCCGCGCGCATGCCCGACCGGGGCGCAGTGTGGTTCGCGGGCCGGAACACCGCGAGTTTGCAGCGGGCGTCGCTGCCCTTCGTCCGCCGCAACATCGGGTACTGCACCGCGGATCCGCTTCTGCTCTTGGAAGAAACCGCGCTCGTGAATGTCATGCTCGCGCTGGCCGTGCGCGGCGAATCCCCCGAACGTGCGGAACAGTTGGCGCGCGATGCACTGGCGCTGGTAAGGGCGAGCGACCTCGAGAACCGAAAAGTGGCTTCCATGTCCTCTGGCCAGAAACGCCTGGTCGCTCTGGCGCGTGCAGTGGCCGGACCACCACCCCTGGTAGTCGCCGACGAACCCGCCGCTGGCGTCGGCGATGAGGCCCGCGAGATCGTGGCCCGCGCCCTCATCGCGGCCCGCGATTCGGGCGCCGCGGTCTTAGCCGCCACGGCGGACACGGCGCTAGCTAGCCAGCTGGTGCAAAGAGGCGGGCGGCGAATACACCTCGATCAGGGTCGCATCGCGGGCGCGCCCGCCATTGGGCTGGTGCCCGCATTCACGCCCTCACCCGTGCTCGCCGAGGCGGATCGGCCCGGGGTCATCACGCTCGAAGTTGACGATGACGAGGAGAGCGCGCTGCCACCCGCCACGCGAGGTCCGGCGTGAAGGCGGTCTGGCTCGGCCGTCATATCCGACGCCAGGTGGAAGCCCACCGATGGATCGTCCTTGGCGCCAGCGCTGCCTTCTGCATGCTTACCCTGGTTGTGGGCGGGGCCAGGCTGGGCGCGCGCACGGTGTCCCGCTGGGGCGCTTTCGTGGGCCAGAACATCCACGTCATCGTGTACCTGGCCGACGACGTGGACCAAGATCGAGCGCAGGGTCTGGCCGAGCTTCTTCGCCGCGTGCCCACCGTCGCCCACGTGACCGCCATCGAGCCCGCCGCCGCCCTGGCCCAGCTCAATGCCTCGGCCGCGGCGTTCGGTGTCGACGGCAAGGCTCTCGACGGCCTCGAACCCGCCTATTTTCCCCGCTCGCTCGAGGTCAGCCTGGCGCCAGCGGCAGATCTCAGCGAGCGCGCAAACGACTTGGCGAAACGCCTGCGCCCTGTGCCGGGGGTCGTGCAGGTCGATGCCATGGGCAACGGGCTGGCTCGCCTATCGGTGTGGGTCAAGCTTGGCCGCAAGCTTGGCGCCGTCATGCTAGCCGCCTTGGCGTTGGTCACCCTCGGGATCCTCGTGGCGGTGTTCTTGCGCAGCCGTAGCGCCGTGGCTCGGCGGGCGGCCGTGCTCGTGCAGCTTGGCGAGACTGCCTCGGGGATCCGGCTGCCCGCGAGCTTGTGGATGGCTGCGGCCTCGGCGGTTGGCGGAGGCGTCGGTGCGCTTTTTCTTTCGCTCGGCTGGCAACCTTTCGTCAGCCGACTCGAACGGAATCTCGGCATCGTGAGCGCCCCGCCCTTCCCTTCCCTCGATCGCGCCGAAATCGCCACGGGATACGCTCTGGTCTTGCTCGTCGGACTTGCCATGGGCTATTTCGCGACGCCTCTGCCTCGGACCCAAGACCGTGCTTAGGACTTGCTTGCAAGCCGCGCTCTTGCTGATTCCTATCAGCGCGCTGGCGGCAGAGCCCAGCTCCGAGGAAACCGCGCTGTTTGATCGGCTAGGCACACGCGAGCAGATTCTCGACACCCAGACAGTGGCCGCCGAGACCACGACCCGCCAGCGCGCCTTGCTTGCCTACCGGCTGTCTCGTCGACGCGAGCTCGGCTTTGCCGCGAACCCCGAAAACCGCCTCGACGATGCGCGATCCTTCGACCTGGCCCTGGTGGCTTTGCGCCGCGGCCTCGACGAATCGCGAGCCCTGGCACGCGAGCTGGATTGCGTGCGCGTTGAGCGCAGCGCCCTCGAAGTCGCCCTCATCGCTCGCGCCCTGGACGATAACGCAGACGAGTCCGCGCCGGCCGCCAGTCCCGGCCTGGGCAGAACGCGCTTGCTCCGCCCGGTGCGCGGAACGCCCGTGGCCGTGCCTGGGGCGCGCCGGGACGGGCCGACCAAGATCGAAATTCGCCACGACAGCGTCGAAATCCTTGCCCGCCTAAACGAGCCGGTACATGCCGTCGCGGCCGGGGTGGTCAAACGGGTCGAGCCCCTGGCCCAGGGCGGATTCGCGGTGATGACCGCGCATCCCGACGGCCTGACCAGCATCCTCACTGGGCTGCGCGACGTCGCGGTCCAGTCCGGCGAAACCGTGATCGCGGGTCAGACCTTAGGACTCGTGGGAAGGAATCTCGACGGCGCGGCCGTGATCTCGGTCGCGCTTTGGCGCCATCGCCGTCCGCAAGACGCCGGCAAACTGCTGCGCATCCGTCTGGCGCCGAATACTTGACTACTTGACGCCCTTGCTGGTCAAGAAATCCTTGTATTGCATATCGATGCCGAGGATGTGCTTGGACAGCCAGTCACGCAGAAAATCGAGCGTCGAAACCGACAGCGCCACCGTGCCTGCTTTGACCTGCGTTTCTAGCTCGCCGATCTTGGCGCGAAAGATCTCGTGGAGTTTGAGATGCTCGGCGAATCGAGGATAGCCGTGCAGGCGCAGCAGGGCCTCTTCATCGCCAAAGTGAACCTTCGTGTACTGGCCCAGATTGGCCAGCACGGGGCGAAGCGTGTCGTTGCCGCGCCCGGCGAGCATCCCCTCGTGAAGCTGGTTCATGATGTCGAACAACCCCTGGTGCTCCTTGTCGATCTTCGCGATACCGACGGACATTTTCGGCGTCCAGTTGAACAAAGCCATGGCGATCCTCCGCAACCCGACTGGGTGATGCCCTGGCATCGGCGGCTTGGGGAGTGCGCTTGAATCGTCCCCAGAAAGCTAGAGCACCGAACGGGTTGAGGGACCGAGTGAAATTGCGCAGTTGCGAGCGGCCCGAGGCGCGAGGAGGGAGAATACTTGACGTATTTGACCGACGAGCAACGAAGGGACGCG
>Ga0265342_10004517_pt1 | contig 10916 bp, 6 predicted proteins | sample 4CB327metaG_FD_203125 | JGI IMG/M metagenome (GOLD analysis project Ga0265342, IMG submission 203125) | Rhizosphere microbial communities from Carex aquatilis grown in University of Washington, Seatle, WA, United States - 4-CB3-27 metaG | ecosystem: Host-associated > Plants > Roots > Rhizosphere...
GTTCCACCCATCGCTGTCGCGCCCCCTGCCGTCGCTGCGCCGCCGGCAGTTGCACCACCCATCGTTGTCGCGCCCCCCGATGCAACGATGGCGCTCGTCGCGGTCCCGCCCGTTCCCCCGGTACCGCCGCTCGTCGCGCCCGTGGTCCCGCCGGTGCTACCACCGGTTCCACCCGTGGCCGCTCCGCCTGCCGGACCGATGCCAGGTCCTTGGGTGGTCGATTCGAACGCGCCAATGTCCTTCGCGGTCGCACGCACGCGGTATTCGCGCGCGGTCGTCTCGTCCTTGTAGTATTCGTGATCGGGCAGGCCGGGGATCGAAGTGAGTGCGGCGCCAATCGCGGTGCTGCCAGCCGCCAACGTGAAGTCGTTCTGGACGGCGTTGGTGAACTTGGGGTCAGCGCCTGTCACCGAGCCGGTGAGCCCGGTTGCGTCGGCGCCGGTCATCAGCCAGTTGTTCTGACCGGTGACCTTCCCGTTTGCCGTGTCCTCAACCAGCGTGGGCTTGCTCGTGCCGAAAATGATGTTGTCGTCGAGTTCGGCGCTCATGGTGGTCGCGTCGTCGTTGGACAGGTGGACCAGCGCCGCGCGCCCCCCGGTGGTGCCCACGAAGGTGTTGTACAGGAGCTTGACGTTGAGGGTGAGGTTGGCTGCGCCGGCATCGTTGTACACCGCCACGATCTGTGACGTGTTCGATTGAGTGCTCCCCTGCACGATCACGTTTCCCCGCAACGTCATATTTTGCGTGGCGGCCGTACTGCCGTCGTTGTCGTCGTCGGTCATCAGGTCGCCCGCATACGACTTGGCACGCGAGAACCAGTTGTATTCGACGACGGCATCGTGAGCTCGAATGTGGAAGTTCTGCCCCTGGATGGGATCGTGCGCATACGAGTAGCGCAGGGTGAAGGTGCCTCCGTAGATGTAAATGTTGTGCGAGGGCGCGCTCGCCGAAGCCGACAGATTGCCGTTGCTGTCGAACTCGCAATACTCGACCGTGATCTCGCTGTCCTGGCTGCCTCCGGTCAGACCGTTGTCGTTGTCACGAAAGACCACGTTGCTGAGCTTGATCCCCTTGGAAGCCTCGTAATAGCGAACCCCCGCGGAGTTGAAGCCGGCATTGTGACAGCCGGTGATGACGATGTCCGAAACTTGGATATTCTCGGCGCCACTGAATTGCCAACACCCGCGGCCGCGATCCCCCGCGGTGTAGCTGCCGGGAGCGGCCTCGACGTTGCTGCCGTTGAGGTCCCACACCGGAGGGTTGGCCGGATCCTTGGCGTGAATGACGATGGGCTGGGTGGTGGTCGCCTTGGTTTGCAAGTAGACGCGAAACTTGTAGGTGCCCGGATCGATGATCACCTCGTCGCCCGGCTTGGCCCCTTCGATCTTGGCGAACGAATCGGCAGGGGTGACTTCGATGGTGGCACCATGGGCTGCGCTCGCGAACGATGCCAGAGCGCATGCCAAGGTCAGCCCCTGTTTGGCGAGAGTTCGCATGATCGAATGCTCACACCGCCCGCCCCTGCTGGCAAGCCTTCTGGCGCGGGGCGATGCTGACAATAGTCGGGCAATGTGCTGGAGGGTGGAGATAGAGTCGATTACTCTAGGGTTTGTCGGTCACGGTGAGCACTGCGGTGCGGACGTTCGGAAACGCCCAAGGAGCCATCCATGCGAATGAGAAGTAACCATCACCTGGCAGATGCCAAACCAGGCGCATCGCTTGGGGGCCGCAATCGGCGCAACCTGTGGCGCGCCCTGATCTGCGTACTGACGGTCGCTTTGCTCGCCAGCTGCTCCAACTCCACCAATGGCCAACCCGCGTCGACTCGGACCGCTGGAACCGGGGGCAGCGGCGGCATATCCAGCCCGCTCGCCTCGGGCGGATCTAACTCGGCTTCTGGCGGCGGGACCACTTCGGTTTCCAGCAATACCGGCGGCTCAAGCTCAGTGCCAGGTGATACAGGCGGTTCGAGCTCGATGTCCAGCAACACCGGCGGCTCAAGCGCGGCGCCGACGGGAGGTTCCGCTGGCAATACCGGCGGCTCAAGCTCAGCGTCCAGCAACGCCGGCGGTTCAAGTTCAGCGTCTAGCAACGCCGGCGGTTCAAGCTCGACGTCCAGCAATGTGGGTGGCTCAAGCTCGACGCCGACCGGAGGTTCGACTGGCAAAACCGGCGCTTCAAGCTCAGCGTCGAGCAACACCGGCGGATCGATCTCGACCTTGGGCAAGACCGGTGGTTCGATTTCGCTGTTGGGAGGCACAAGCGGCTCTGCGGGCGCTCTGGGCGGCAGCGGGGGACCGAGCGGCGGCTCATCGGTTGCCAGCGGTGGCGCATCGACCGGCGGCAAGGGCGGCAGCGCCGGGGGCAGTGGAGGGACGGCCACGACCGGCACACTGGCGCCCCCGGTTCGCGATACCGCGTCCAAGGTCCCCATCTCGAGTGCCCCAGGATACACGGTGGAAGGCAACTACCCCTACGGGCTCCTGACCGCGCAACGCCTCGACATCATCTACCCGACCGGGGCCGGACCCAAGGGCACGCAGGTGCTACCCATGGTGATCATGTTCCACGGCGGCGCCTGGATTCACTCGTACACCAACGACTACGGCTCCGGGAAAGACCACATGTCGACGTTCTTCGACCGCTTCCTGGCACACGGATTCATGGTGTGCAACGCCGAGTACCGAGTCAACGACGGTACCGTCGACGGCGCGGTTGCCCCAGCCGCTGTGCAGGACGCACTCCTGGCGGCCAAGTGGTGTTGGGACTACATGGACTATTTCCACGGCGACCGGGCCCGCTACGTGGTGACCGGCGCTTCTGCGGGCGGGCACTTGGCCTTGATGGTCGGCATGACCACTCCCGCCGCGGGGCTCGGCCCCACATCCCCGACTGATTTCAATATTGCCGGCATCGTCGACGGCTACGGTCCCGCTGACATCGAGGCCGAGATCAATGGTGTCGCCGCGGGTTGGATTCCCGCAAGCCTGCCCAACCGCGCCGCGATAGCCAAAGAAGTCAACCCCATGACCTATGTGCGCGGAGACATATCACCGCTCATCGTGGTCCAGGGATCGCTCGACACCACGGCCCCGCTCGCCGACAGCCTCAATTTGGTCGCCAAACTGCAGGCGGCTGGTGCAGATGTTACCATGCACGAGGTGGCCGGCGCTGGTCACGGATTTACGACCCCGGCCACTGCCTGGCCCGACGCGGAGAAGGCCATGTTCGACTGGCTTACCTCCAAAGGCATTGGCAAGTAGCAGGTCAAGGACACGCGGATTCCTCCATCCAGGTCGTCGCGCTCAGCACGAGGCCGTTGCGGATCAGGTAGCGACCGAACAAGTGCGACGGCGCACCATACAGGCTGGGTAGCGTCACGTCGAACGCGCCATGCCCCGCATCGAAACGAACGCCCATGTCTCGGAATTCGAGGAAATGGTGGGTGGTCGGAAAGAGACATTTGTAGGCGCTCTTCTTGGCGCAGAAAAAGAGCCGATCCCAGGGCAGACCATCACCCTGCCGGCTGGCTAGCCATTCGCACTCTTTCGCGGAACAGACCACACCGACGAGTTCCTCGGACAGCGACACGGCCCGCTCGCTGTCGAGGCCAAGACCCCGGATGGCAGGGTATCCGCTGGAAGGAAGTGTCCGTGCAGCCGCGACAGCACAGAAACCCTGACAGTGCGCAATCGAGCCCACGTAACCGAACGGCCACACGGGATCACGGAAACGGCCCACCGGGATTGCCCCCCGGGGTCCGCCCAGGAGGGCCAATGCTTCACGCGCGCACCGCCGGCCCAGGGCGAATTCCCGCTGACGCGCAAGCGTTGCGCGCGCCATGGCCCGCAACTCCTCGGGAAATAGCTCCCAAGCGTCCGCCCCTTCACTGCGAGTCACCAGAGCTACGCCTTCGGGGAAGAGGTGTTCCTCACTTCGCTCGCCGACCGGAATCAGTGCCGCAGCCACCACAATCCTCAGAGCAAGCAGAATCGGGGCCAGGATCGTTGCGGGCTGGGTCGGGCGCGGAAATTGCGTGTTTTCCAGACCCAGCCCGTGATGGAGCAGGCAGATCCCAAGGCCAGGCTGTGGCGTCGAGTTTGCAGCGGTGTAAGACTGCGCTGGCGCACGTTGGCCCATGCGCGAGGAACAAACTCTCATGCGACAGGCGAAAGAAGCGGCGGCGGTGATTGATGCGAACCCGGTACCCACCCTAACCATTCGGTGGCCCGAAGGAGCAGCCCAGGCAGCGCCATCCAGGCGCCGAATCGTACTGTGCGCAGAGGAAGAGCGCGACGTTCTGTTCAGGAATCAGCGTATCTGTCCGCGACACGTGGAAATCGTGTCGCGCCAGGGCGAGTTCTTCATTGTCGCCATGGCCGACGACGAGCCCATTTCCGTAAACGGCAAGACGGTTCTGGGCGAGGCGCACCTGCGCGAGCACGACGTCATCAGGGTGGGAGACAGCGAGATTCGTTTCCGCTTGGCCCTTCCCGACGAGCCGGATGTCGACGAGGCCAAAAACTCCATGGTCCGCCGAGGGACGCCCGTCATGGGCACCAGCGTGATCCCGAACCGTACCATCAGCGTGACCGAGTTTCTCTTGCAAAGCCGCGCCATGCGGGTGCTGTCGAACGCCACCGCCAGTCTGCTGGTGCACCACCCGTTTTCCGTGCTCTTCGATCGCATCCTGGACTTGGTATTCGAGGCCGTTCCCGCCGACTTTGCCGCCATCATGTTGCTCGACCAACAAAGCCACGAACCCGTGCTCAAGGCAGGTCGCGATCGGCAGGGACGGCCGGTCGAGCAGCGGATCAGTCATACCATCGTACGCAAAGCTATCGAGGGACAGGCGGCGGTGATGGCCGGGGACGCCTTCGATGACCTGAACCTGCGTCAGCAACCGAGTCTGGCGAATGAGCCAATCCACCGCGTGATCTGTGCCCCGCTCTGGGTGTCGACCCAGCAGGGCGAACCGGTGCGGGTCATCGGCGTGCTCTACGCCAATGCACGGCTCGATCGCCCGCTTTTTCGCGAGGCCGACCTGGAGATACTGACGGTGCTGGCCAACACGGCTGCGGCCAAGATCGAGACCGCCCGACTGCTTGAGGCAGGCCTGCATCAGCGGCGCATGCAGGAAGGGCTACGCGTGGCCGCGGAGATCCAGGCAAGCCTGTTGCCGCGTTCTCCGGCCCAGGTACCGGGTTACGATCTGGCAGGCCGAACCCAATCGAGCGAAGCCGTGGGCGGCGATTATTACGACCTCGCCTATGACGGAAGCCTGCTGCACCTGGCGCTGGGGGACGTGGCTGGCAAGGGCGTGGGCGCGGCCATGCTCATGGTCGAATTGCGCGCCACGGTGCGCGCGAATTGGCAGCAGGGGCCGCTGGCTGAGGCCGCGACCCGAATCAACGGCCACTTTCATCTCCACATTCCCGCTGACCGGTACGCGACCTTCTTTCTCGGCCGTCTATCTCCTGACAGCGGCCGGCTCACCTACGTGAATGCGGGCCACAATCGTCCGCTGCTGGTCGGCGCCGATGGTCACTTCGAAACACTGGGCGAAGGAGGCACGGCGTTCGGCACCTTTGCCGAGTCGAGCTACCAAGAGGCCGAGGTGGCCATGCGACCGAACGACACGCTGGTGGTGTACTCGGACGGCATCAGCGACGCTTGGCCCGAACCCGGAGCCGCCGACCGCGAACTGGCCCAAATCGCCTGGAATGCCAGCAACGGCAGCGCGAACCAGATCCAGGACGCCATATTCGAGGCTGCGGACCGGCGCACCCCCGAGCTGCCCCGCGATGACCGAACCCTGGTGGTCGTGCGCCGATTGGCTGTGTAGCAACGGGGCTATTCATGAGTGCGCCCGATGACAAGACTCCACCCGACCTGTCGCTCGGAATTCCAAGCGGCGACCTGGTTGAAGGCAAGCCCCTGGTCGGCAAGCTGGCAGACGATCTCGTCCTGCTGGTTCGCGAGCGTGGACGAGCGTTCGCCGTCGGCGCCAGCTGCACTCACTACGGCGGCGCGCTCGCCCAAGGCGTCGTGGCCCACGGACAGATCTGCTGTCCTTTGCACCACGCCCGCTTCGCGCTCGCCACCGGCGAGGCCACGCGCGCGCCGGCCTTGAACCCGCTGGCTTGCTGGAATGTCGAAGAGGTCGAGGGGAAGATCCATCTGCGCGGGCAGCCACCGGCCGTGACCGCGCGACCAACACCTGCCAACAGCCCAGCCTCGGTGGTGATCGTGGGTGGTGGCGCCGCCGGCCATGCCGCCGCAGAGACGCTGCGCCAGGAAGGCTACACCGGGCCGCTCACCTTGGTGAGCGCCGACCAATCAGAGCCATACGATCGCCCCAACCTCTCCAAAGACTACCTGGCCGGTACGGCGCCCGAGGAGTGGATCCCTCTGCGACCAGCCGATCACTACCGCAACCTTGACATCAACCTTCTCGTCGACACGCCGGCGGTGAAGGTCCACGTCGACTCGCGGTCGGTGGAACTCGGGGACGGCCGCTCGCTGCCCTTTGCTGCCCTGCTTCTGGCAACCGGAACGCAACCCATCAGCCTTGACGTGCCTGGCGCTGACGATCCCTCGGTTCTCTGCCTGCGCACCTGGGCCGACAGCAAGAAGATCCGAGAAGCCGCACGCGTGGCACGAGATGCCGTCGTGCTGGGTGCCAGCTTCATTGGCTTGGAAGTTGCGGCCGCCCTTCGCACCTTAGGAATCCGGGTCACTGTGGTGACGCCCGCGGCTCATCCCATGGGGCGCCTCTTTGGTCCGGCCGTGGCTGATTTCATTCGACGCATCCACGAACAACACGGTGTCATGTTCCGTTTTGGCAGCTCTCCCCGGCGCATAGGTCACAAGACTGTGACCTTGAGCAGCGGCGAAGATGTCCCGGCGGATCTGGTGGTAGTGGGGATAGGAGTAGGGCCCGTCACTGACTTGGCCCAGCAGGCGGGCCTTGAGGTCGACGATGGGATTCTGGTCAATGACCAGCTCGAGACCAGCGCGCCCGGGATCTTCGCGGCCGGCGATGTCGCGCGCTTTCCCCATCCCGTGTCCGGTGAACGCATCCGCATCGAGCACTGGGCGGTAGCGCAGCGACAGGGGGCATTGGCAGCCCAGAACATGCTCGGTCGAGAGAAACGCCTGGCGATTGTGCCCTTCTTCTGGAGCCAACACTACGACGTGACGCTGAGGTATGTGGGCTACGCGGCGGACTGGGACGAACTGCGTGTGGACGGCACTATCGATGGTCTGGACGCGCGCATCGACTACCTCGCCGCCGGGAAACGCCTGGCCGTGGCCACCATCAACCGCGATCGGGAAAGCCTCGAGGCAGAACTGGCCTTCGAGCGCCAGTGGGCGGACGCGACGTCGCAATAGAGCCAGCGCATCGGTGGAGATACTGAAGTGGATCTTTCTTTCCGCTCATCGCGAACCCAATTTTCCGGGGATCTTGTTCGCCGGGGTGGCGCTCTGCGCGGACTCTTCTCCTTTCCGCGAGGCCGCCGTTCGCTGCGGCTCCTCGAGTGGGAACCTGCGGAACCGCGTGCGCGCTGGGAGCCCTGGATCCGGGCCGGCTACGTGGTGTTTGCCATCGCCTTCTCGCTCACCGTCGTCGTCGATGCGTTCGCCCATGAAACCGTCATGCTCGGCCTCGGGCTGGTGGACGAAGCGGGCGGCGCGCTGGCACGCCTCGAAATCCAACTCGCCGGCGTGTCGCCCCGCTGGCTGGTCGTGATGGTTCCCCTGTCTGCGTTCGTGCTCGCCTGGAACGGCGTCATGCTCTATCGCGGCTTCTCGCTTGCTGAAGGGTTGCCGCGGCGACAGATCATTTCCTTCTTCCTGCTCACCATGGTCGTTTCGCTGATGCTCTATGTGGGCCTGGCGCTTGCCGGTGCGGTCAGCGCGGCGTTGGGGCACGGCTTCTTCTTCGGCTTCTCTCTTGTCCGTCACTACACAGTTTGGAGCAGGGCCTTGGTGGCTCGCGTGCCCACCCTGGTGCACCTGCCCTACCCGCTTCCGCTTTTCGCGAGCATGGCGCTGGTCGATCTCTTTCAGTATTGGTTCCACCGTCTAGGCCACACCTGGCGGCCGTTCTGGCTACTCTGGCATCGCCCGCACCACCTGACCCCCTATCTGACGATCCCCACGACACAGCCGGTGTTCGCAGCCTTTCCACTGTTCTTCCTCCTGAGCGTGCCCTTTCAACTCGGGGTCGGCATCGGCGCCAAGCTCTTCTACTCAGAAACGATGATTGCGGAAGCATTGCTCGTGCGCATGATCGGCCAAATCGTCTTGATCGGCTCGCACAATACCGCCCTGTACTCGACCTTTTGGCGAAGCCGGACGTTGCGCGTGCTCGGCGCATTCTTCGGCGAAGGTACCTACCACTACATGCACCACTCAGCGCTGCCGGGCCACTCGCTCATCAACTTGGGCGGCCCCCCATTCATGCTCTGGGACCGCATCTTCGGCACTTATGTCCCGCCCACTGAAACGCCTCCGCCGGTGGGGCTGACGGGCTCGCCTCGCCTGCACTTGAATCCGCTCCGGCTCGGGCTGGCTGGCTTGCTCCAGCTTGGCTACGAATTGCGCCGCAACCGCGGCATTGTCGCGCGCCTGCGCGTTCTCTTCGGCAGCTCGAACTATGTCCCGGCCCAGACCAAGGACTATGTGTCTCCGTAGCCGGAACGGCCGTCCTTGCCATTGAACCAGGCTGCTGGGAGGCTTGACCAGTGAACTGTGGTGTGCAGGAAGGATGAATCACAGCTGAGCCCCGAAGGCGCAACAATCGCGCATTCTGGGGAAGCTGCACTTCGCGCCAAGCTGGGGATTCCGCCCGAAGCGAAGCGTGTGCTGGTGCTCGGCGAAACCAGTCACTGGGATCCGAATTGGCTGCACACCACCGAGGAATACTACCAACTCTGCATTCCACGCATCTTCGAGCGAGTCTTGCTCGCGCTCGAACAGGAGCCGCGCCGGGTTTTCTCCATTGAGAGCCTTTTCTTTCTGCAACGCCACTGGCAGTCCTACCCGGCCCAGCACGAACGACTGCGCAGCCTGATCAACCAGCACCAACTGCGTCTGACCGGCACTGGCATTACCACGCCCGACACCGTGCTGCCCGACACCGAGGCGATTCTGCGCGACTACGCCGACGGACAGCACTGGCTCAAAGACAATGGCATGACAGTGGAGCCGCGGCTGGCCTACCTGCCCGACGACTTCGGCCATTCGCCCGCGCTGCCGACAATGTTGGTCGCGTTGGGCTTCGACATGGCGGCCATCACGCGCATCGATGGCATGTACTTTATCGGCTGCGACTATCGCGGTTCGTCGGCTTTTCCCCTGCCCGGATCGAGCGCCGAGTTGCTCGCGAAGAAACTCAAGACCGCTGATTTCGTATGGTGTGGCCCGGATGGCTCGCAGGTCCTGTGCCACTGGAATCCCTTCACCTATTTCCAGGGCGATCTTCTTGCTCACGTGGGCGTGGTGCGCTGGATGGACCGGATCTATGGGTTCCCGTGGCGCACTGAAGCCCATGTCGCCCGCCGCATCCAGCGCTATGTCCGCGACCTGGCGCCGCTCGCCCGCACGCCCTACCTCTATTGCCCAATTGGTGGCGACTTCAACGGTCCCATCGCGGACCTGTGGGGATTGCTCGACCGCTACAACCGCACCCGCTACCCGTCGAGCGGAGTGTGGACGCTCAACGCCGGGTTGGATGACTACCTGGCGCTGGTCGACTGCCATCGCGCGGCTCTGCCGGTGCTGGCGCTGGACCCGAATCCCTACTGGATGGGGTTCTATGCCAGCCGCCCGGAGGCCAAACGGCGCGCCAACCGCATCGTGCGCCAGCTGGTCGTCGCGGAAAAGCTGACGGTGCTGCCGGCGCGGTCGGCGTCAGGCGTGTCCCCCGAGCACGCCGCCGTCGAGTCCGAGATTGCGCGCGACCTGCGCCGCGCCTGGGATCTGGTGGTGTTGAGCAATCACCACGACTTCATCACCGGGACGTCGCCCGATCGCATCTGGCAGGAGGAGCAACAGCCCTGGCTGGAACAAGCCGAGGACATGGCCAACCACGCGCTCGCCCGCATTCGCACCATCCGACCCCCGGCGCACGACTTTCCGCCCAGCCCGCCGCCGCTCTTCAGTCTCGACTCAGGCAGGCTGGTGGTGGAGACCGACGCCTATCGGATTGAACTGAGCGAACAACAAGGAGGTGCCATCACCAGTTTCCGCCTGAGCGGTTCAGGTGAAGAGTTGCTCGCTGGTCCCGCCAACGATCTGGTGAGCTATCGTGACAGCGGCGGCTTGTGGCGCATGGGCCACGAATTCCGTGGCGGCTTCTTTGTCGAGCACGCGCGAGCCAGTCAGCAACCGGCTCGCATCAAGGTGCATGTGCGCAATGACGTGCTCGAAGTGCGCATCGACTCGGAGTTCGACGAGCGTCGCTTCGTTCGCCGGCTGTGGATGCGCAAGAGCGCGCCGGTATTGCGCATGCGTCTGGAAGGTTCGGCCCAGCGCGGCCGGACCATCACCTGCCGTTTTCCCACGCGACTGGCCTCGCCGGGACTGACCATGGACGTGCCGGGCGGGATCGTCGAACGCCCAGCGCACAAGCTGTACCATCCCACTTTCTGGCCCGCGCGTTCCTTCGTGCACCTGCGCGACGGGAAAAGCGACATCGGCCTGGCGGCTTTCCTGGGCGGACCTGCGGCGGTCGCCAGCGACGGCGCGGGCGCATTGGAGTGGATCGCTCTGCGCCATGCGCCCCGCGAGACGGCCTTCCACCTGCTGCCGCTGCTCGCGCACCCGGCCTCAGGAACTGATCCGCGCGAGGGACAGCTCGACTACGCCGTGTGGTTCACTCCCCAGGGAGATGCCAGGAGCAACCGCCT
>Ga0265342_10004524_pt1 | contig 10900 bp, 4 predicted proteins | sample 4CB327metaG_FD_203125 | JGI IMG/M metagenome (GOLD analysis project Ga0265342, IMG submission 203125) | Rhizosphere microbial communities from Carex aquatilis grown in University of Washington, Seatle, WA, United States - 4-CB3-27 metaG | ecosystem: Host-associated > Plants > Roots > Rhizosphere...
GACCAGCGAGCTGACGTCGCTGGCAGCGGAGCAAGACACGCAACGGGCGCGGCGCCGCGACATGAATCGAGTCGCTCTGGTGGGCTACACCAACGCGGGCAAGTCGACGCTGATGCGCGGGCTGACTGGCAGCGAGGTATACGTCGCCGACAAATTGTTTGCCACGCTCGACACCACGGTGCGTGCGCTCTCGCCCGAAGCGCATCCACGCATCTTGGTGTCCGACACGGTCGGTTTCATCGACAAGCTGCCGCACGGCTTGGTCACCTCGTTCAAGAGCACGCTCGATGAGGCCCTGGAGGCCGGCCTGCTGGCCCATGTGGTGGACGCGTCGGATCCGGGGTTCGCGCGCCAGCTCGATGTCACCACCGAGGTCTTGGCGGACATCGGCGCCGTCGAGATTCCGCGCCTTATCATCTTCAACAAGATCGATCGCGTGGGCGATGCGGCGGCCGAGGAAGCGGCGGCGCGTGCGCTCACCGAGCGTTGGCCCGAGTCGTTCGTCATGTCAGCGCGCCGGCCCGAGGATGTGGCCCGGTTGCGCACGCATTTGTGCGGCTTCTTTGCCCGCGATCTGGTCAAGGGCGAGATTCGCGTGCCCTACGATCACCAGCACCTTCGCGGCGAAATATTCGCCTCATGCGAGGTGTTGGGCGAACGCTATCAGGAGGACGTCATCATTTTCGACGTGCGCGCCCACCCCTCGGTGCTCGAACGCCTGCGCGCCGCCTGAGCGCCACTATTCTTCCCGCAGGCGTGCCGGCAGCCCATTGCGAATGACTTCGCGGGCACGAATTCGGGCCATTCGCAAAGCTCTGCGCCCGCGAGAGTCACGCTGCGGAACCCTAGCTTTCAATAATCTGCTGCTCGGGCCCAGCGGTTGGCGGCAACACAATGGTGAGACAAGTGCTCTGGGCCACCCACCGGAAGACGTTGTACCAGAACTGAGGCACGGCGTAGGAGGTATGCGGGGTGTAGCCAACGCATTGTGCGTACTTCACGGCATCGTCATACTGGGTATCCGGCGTCAAACCCCATTGACTGGTGTAGGTTACCCACTCGTCGCCCCAGGCGAATACTCGGCCCTTTCCAACGACTTTCGCCACACCGGCGATCTTGGACTGAGCCGTGGTATCGACGTTGTTCGTCCCCACAATCTGGCAGTCCGAATCCGGGCACGTGATCGACCGCCCCATGAAGACGCCAACCTTCCCCAAGTTCTTCGTGATGTCGGGGACCGCGGTGCTCCAGTTGTCGAATGGAATCGAGCCGTAGGCGCAATAGCAGAGGCTGGGCGGATTGGGGCAGTCGTTGCTGGTGTAGGTATTGTCCCCATCGTAGGTGATGCCGAAGGGAGCAAGCAGCTGATTGAGTGGCGCGATCTCGACCGTGCTATCACTAAAATAGCCTGACATCGCGATAATAGCACCGCCCTTGTTGTTCACCCAGTCGGACAACGCCGCGGCGTCGGCAGCGTTGTACGTCCACAGTCCATAGGGGTCGTATGGGTTGGTGTAAAGTGCCTGCAGAATGATGACGTCGTACTGGCTGAGATCCAAGTCGGTGATGTGAGTGAACGTCTTCAGCATCTGCATGGTCGCAGTGCCCTTGGTGTTGCTGTTCATGAACGCCTGGAACGCATCCGTGTTGTCGGTGCTGCCGCTGTTCGCGCCATACTTCGCCGGCTGCCCTAGCGACAGAATGCGCACCGGCTGGCAGCGAGTGCAGCTGCCAGCATCGTCACACTGAAACCCCTTGAGATCGGGGAGCGGCTCCGGGCTGCCCGCGTCGAAACCACTGACCATGACCGCGGCATCGATGTTGTTGATGATGACGATTTGTCCTCCTGCGCCGCCGTCACCACCAGCGCCGCCGGCGTTTCCACCCCCACCGCCAGAGCCGCCGCTGGCGGGTGTTGCCTGCACCGTGGCCCCGGTGCAGGCCAACGGGAGGGAGATTGCAAGGAAGCCAATGAGGAAGATTCGATCGTATTTCACGACAAAACAGCCTTGTTTGGATAAAGGAGCCGATCTCGGCAAGGATACCATGCGGGGGAGCCTTGATCGCGTTTGATGCTCCTGCCCGCAGCTGGCCCGAACCCACGATTGGTGCGCCGCAGCGTGGGCTTCGGCCGAAATCTGCCCGTGCTACTGGACGGTGCAGTAGTAGTTGTCGGTATCGAGTCGTCCCGTACCGACGAACACCTCGGTACCCGCTTCGATGCTGGTCAGATAATGCGAACTGCTCATCCAACCCTTGTTCACCAAGTCCTTGAGGAAGTCCATCATGTTCAGCGTGGCCGACGTGGTGTTGGTCGTGCGCACGTAGGAGTACACATTCCAAGCGCCAGTGCTCCCCTTGTGCACTTCCCAGGAGGCGCCACCAATGGAAGTGGTCGAGTCGACGCCGCCGATGGGGCCTGCTCCGCCTGCTTTGTACAGCCAAATCATGATCTCTTCCGTCGGCTGGTCGGCGTAGCCTGGGTTGGCCAGAGCGTGGGCGAAAAGATCGTAGGACACGTCGATGGTCTGACCCGGGGTGACTCGGTAGTTCCACCCACAAGTCACGTTCTTGTTGGCTGAAATCTGCACCGGGAGCCCCGTGCCGGTTATCTTCCAGCCCCAATGCCAACCAAGGACAGCACTGGCATAGGATTTTACCTGGTTGCTGGTGCCGCTCCAGTTCCAATCCGTGCCCCAACCAATCGTATTGCCGGAAGTGCAGGTATCCCAAATGCCTTGCCAGCCAGTCGCTCCAGAAATGCCCCACAGGTTGTTATTGATCCAGTACTTGTTCTGGGTTATCGACGCATAGGTCGTGCGTGTGTAGTCGAGTTGCGACATGCCGGAGGTGCAGGTGCTGGCCTGGCAAGCGCCCGCTGTGCAGATGCCACTGCAAGGTTTGCCGCAGCCGCCGCAGTTCTGAACGTCGATCTGGGTATTTACGCACTCTCCACTGCAGTCCGTGTAGTTCGTTGGGCACGTACACTTTCCCGCCTGGCAAGTGCGCGTGGCCGGACAAGCATTGCCGCAGGTGCCGCAATTCACGTTGTTCGTTTGGGTGTCGACGCAACCGGTGCCGCAGATCGTAAGCCCGTTGCCACAGGCCGTGTTTCCGATGAATTCAATGTCGTCGATGGCAAGACTGTAGGCGCCGGGTGCGGCAACGTAGCCGGCGTCCCCAGCCGACACGTAGTTCAGTCCCACTTTGTAGCTTAGGCCGGTAATGCCATTCCCTGTCGTGGTAACAGTGGTCCCATTCGCGGTACCTGCAGTGAAAGTAGCCCAAGGTACCAGCACCTGAGTCCAGGTCGTCGTCACCGGGAAATCAATATAGGGCGCTGCGCAGGTTCCCGAGGTGCAGGTTCCCCCACCGTAGCCTGTCGTATCAGGGGCGCTCGTATTTTCGGTGGTGAAGGACATCGAGGCCTTTCCGGTAGGCACCGTCCCCTGAACCCAGAACGAGATTCCCTGATAGGCCGAAGCATCAACGCAGCCCATCCACATGGCCAGGGCGCCGCCCCAGCCACTCGCTTGGGTGTTGGAGATGCTTATCGCGTATTTGCTGGCGTTGGCCCCAGATGCGGGCATCGACAGGAGTGGAGTGCCGGTTCCGTCGTCATACTCATAGAAGCCCGCGTAGACTGTATTGGTCGCACCTGCGGGCGCGTTGAAGGCAAAAACCCAATTCGTGACTGGATTCGTCCCATCGTAGGTGTCGAAATTCACCAACAGGGGAGAACCCAAAGTGGTCTTCTGGTAGCAGTCTTTCACCGGGCGACAGACCCCCGCCGTACAGATCCCGCTGGCGCAAACCGTAGCGCATTTGCCGCAGTTTTTGGGATCGGTTTGTAGGTTGGCACATCCCCCAGTGCAAGCCGTTTGCCCCGCGGTCGTGCAACTGCAGACGCCCGCAGAACAAGTCGCTCCCGTCCCACAGACAACGCCGCAGCCCGTCGTCCCACAATGGGCAGGATCGGTCTGTAGATCAGCGGGGGCCAGGCATACGCCGCCGCAAGGGGTGCTACCGGTCGGACATTGACAGACCCCCGACACGCAGACTTTTCCCCCGGTGCAAGTGATGACGTCGCAAGACAAAGTACTCGTGCTCGCGACGCTGGTGCCGCCGGTGGCGGTCACACCGCCAACGCCACTCGTCGTGGTGCTCCCGCCCGAGGTCGGAACGCCACCAGCCCCCGTGGTAGTGGTACTTCCGCCCTTGGTCGCTCCGCCGATGGTGGTTCCACCCACGCTGGTTCCGCCCAGACTCGCTCCGCCGCTGGTTGCGCTGCCACCCTTGGTTGCGCTGCCTCCGACGTTGCTCGTGCTGTTGTTCCCGCCAGCGATCGAGCTATCGAAAGTCGAGCCACCCATGATCGCATTGCCGCCCCCGCTGGCAGAACTGCTGCTTCCGCCTGCGGCGCCGCCTGAGCTAGACACGGTCCCATTGCCACCCACGCTGCTGTTGGCGCCACCCAGGTTCTGGGTGCCACCCGCGTTGCTGGTGGTTGCGCTGCTTGCGCTGCTCGTCCCCCCGTGCCCAGTCGCTCCACCCGAGGAAGGCGGGAGTGTCGTGGTCGGTTGCGGCTTGGTACATCCGGCCGCAATCATGAAGGTGGAAAATAGCGTAACGCCCAACTTCAGCCAGGCACTCGAATTTGGCGATTGCATAGACGGCCTCCGATCGTCAACGAGCGAAGCACTACCTAAGACAAGCCGCAGCCTGTTACCACCACAGGATCCCTGTCCAGAAGTATTCCCACAATCCTTGTCGCTGAGAGCAGCCGTTTTGTCAACCAGCCCTCCAATAGCCGGTCTTGTAGCGACAGGATGCGCTAACGAAACCGGGGCGACGTCCGTATAATGCCGGCCATACCGGCCCCACACCCTCACTACGGTAACCACTATGCTGCTCGTCCTTCCTGCCACCGCCCTCGTTGCGCTGGTCGCGGCCGTCGCTCCTTCGCCCGTCCCGCTGCCTTTCCAAAACCCAGATCTTCCGGCAGAGGAGCGCATCACCGATCTCATCTCGCGGCTCACCCTGGAGGAGAAGATCGACTGCATGGCCGGTCGCGCTTCCGTGCCGCGCCTCGGGGTCGTGGGCTCGCCCCACATCGAGGGCTATCACGGCGTGGCGCAGGGAGGGCCGAGCAACTGGGGTCGCCGAAACCCGACAGCCACGACGCAATTCCCCCAGGCGTACGGACTCGGCGCCACATGGGATCCCGACCTGGTCGGTAAGGTCGCGGCCCAGGAGGCGCAGGAGGCGCGCTACCTGTTCCAGAGCGCGAAATACAAGCGGGCTGGGCTCATCGTGCGCGCGCCCAACGCCGACATCGCGCGAGATCCGCGCTGGGGCCGCACCGAAGAGGTCTACGGAGAAGATCCATTTCTCGTCGGCGCCCTGGCCACGGCTTTCACGCGGGGCTTGCAGGGGGACGATCCGCGCTATTGGAAGACCGCCGCGCTGCTCAAGCATTTCCTCGCCAACAGCAACGAGGACGGTCGCGCTAGCTCGTCCTCCAACTTCGACGAGCGCCTGTGGCGCGAGTACTACGCCAAGGGGTTCGAGCAGGCCGTCCGGGTGGGCGGCTCGCGCGCCCTCATGGCGGCCTACAACGCCGTGAACGGCACACCCGCCCACGTCCACCCCATGTTGCGCGAGATCGTGATGGGCGAGTGGGGCCTCGACGGCATCATCTGTACCGACGGCGGCGGCCTGAGCCAGCTGGTGAGCGACCACAAGGCATTTCCCGATCTGCCGACCGCTGCGGCGGCTTCCATCAAGGCAGGCATCAATCATTTTCTCGACCGACACAAGGATCCGGTGACCGAGGCGCTGCACAAGGGCCTGCTCACCCAAGCCGACATTGACACCGCCCTGCGCGGCCTGTTCCGCGTGTCGATCCGACTCGGCCTGCTCGACCCGCCTGATCGCGTCCCCTACGCCGCCATCGGCTCCACGGGCGATCCCGAGCCGTGGAACGCACCCGAGACGCGCGCCCTGGTTCGCGAGGTCACGCGCAAGTCCATCGTCCTGCTCAAGAACTCCGCCCACCTGCTGCCGCTCGACCGCTCGAAGACGAAATCCATCGCCGTCGTCGGGCCGCTCGCGAACACGGTCCTGCTCGACTGGTACTCGGGAACGCCGCCCTACGCGATCTCACCCAGGGAGGGGATCGAGCGCGCGGCGAACCCGTTGCCGTTCGGTCCGTACCCCATCAGCGTCAACTGGGTCGGCGACATGAGCGACGCCGCCATTGAGCTGGCGCGCGGCAAGGACGCGGTCGTGGTGTGTGTCGGCAACCATCCAGAGGGCAACGCCGGCTGGAATCTCGTCACCGCACCCAGTGAGGGCAAGGAGTCGGTGGATCGCAAGGAGATCGCCCTACGGCGCGATCAGGAAGACTTCGTCCGCCGGCTCTACGCGGTGAATCCCAATACCATCGTCGTTCTGATCTCCAATTTTCCATTCGCAATGCCCTGGGCGGCCGAACACGCCAGCACCATCGTGCACATGGCGCATGCCAGCCAGGAGCAGGGCAACGCACTGGCCGACGTTCTGTTCGGCGACGTCAACCCCGGGGGCAAGCTGGTCCAGACTTGGCCCAAGTCACTCGACCAGCTCCCGCCGATGATGGACTACAACATTCGCCACGGCCGGACCTATATGTACTTCAAGGGAGAGCCGCAGTATCCCTTCGGCTACGGCTTGAGCTATACCGGGTTTTCCTTCGCAAACCTGACGACGTCGAAACCCTCGATCTCGGGCAAGGGAGAGGTGTTGGTGCGGGTCGACGTGAAGAACACCGGTGCGCGCGCGGGCGACGAGGTCGTCCAGCTCTACGTGCGCCATGTTGGCTCGAAGGTCGATTGGCCGGGCAAAGCCCTCAAGGGTTTCCGCCGCGTCGAGATCCCGCCGGGGAAGATGCGGATGGTGGAGATCCCGCTTCGTGGGGCGGATCTCGCATATTGGGATGTAACTCGCCACGCGTGGACCGTGGAGCGCGGCCGGGTCGAGCTGATGGTGGGAAATTCGTCGGCTGACCGCGACCTCACCCTGCGCAAGACCATCGAAGTCGGGCCGTGAAGAACATCCCTCGCGTAAAGCGGTCGACTGGCAGAGTCGGTTACAAGAATGTGGCCAGCCGCGATCCGAATATGGCGCGCGGGGCTTGCACGCCGAACTGCGAGCGCGGCGTCGTGGTCGGGGCGAAGCGCGATCTAGCTTCTGCTCCGTCGCCGTCTGGCCAGCAGGGCGAGGGCTGCCACCATCAAGAAGGCAGCCATTCCGCCGCGCGGGGAACGTGAGCCGACGACGCATCCGCAGCCGCTCGAGCTGGCTGTTGCTTCTGCGGTCGATCCGCCGGGGGCGCTCGCTCCAGTCACTCCACCCGCACCCGCTCCACCCTGGTTCGATGTGCCGCCTGCGACGGCCAGGCCGGCAGCGCCCTGGCTGGCCCCACCTGTGGCGACGCTGCCAGCGGCGGCGCCGCCGGTCTCTGCGGCGACACTTCCTCCCGTGCCGCTCGCGCCTCCGGTGTTTGCTATCGTCCCCGCGGTCGGGGACCCGCCCGTCTCGGTGCTACCAGCGGCAATGATGCCGCCGCCGATCCCGATGCTGCCGCCACTGGCGATGCTCCCACCCCGGGCAGTGCTGCCACCGCCGACGATGCTGCCAGCGGCGCCCGTGCTGCCGCCGCTGCGGGTGCTGCCGCCTATGCCCGTGCTGCCGCCAATGACCGTGTTCCCGCCAACAACCGTGCTGCCGCCAACAACCGTGCTGCCGCCAGCGCCCGTGCTGCCGCCGCTGCGGGTGCTGCCGCCACCGCTGGTGTTCCCGCCGCTGCCGATGCTGCCGCCGACGCCGGTGCTGCCGCCGCTGCCCCCGGATGTTCCGCCGGTGGTGGTCACAGCACCGTATTCGTAGGCGCCGAGGTCGGGAGCCTTGCCCGTGTAGGGCAGGCCGACATCCGTGCCCTTGTCGATCATTGCGCTACCGGCCGCCAATTTCATGAAAGTGCAAGCTGACGGCATGCTGCCATCAGCCTCGCGCGGGCCGGTGCAGCCGGTGTCCGAGATGCTGGCGAAATCGGCTGCCGCCGGGGTGATGCCCAAATCCCAGGAGTTGGACGCGGTGTCGACCCCGGTCATGTTGGAATTCTTGTTGGGGAAGCCGATGTTGTTTCGCATGATGTGCACCTTGGTGCCCGTCAGCGTAATGACAGGTGTGGCGATCGTTCTTCCGTCGGCCTCGAAGCTGGATGCCAGCATGTTGTACTGGGTCCCGTTGTTGTACGACGTGTTGTTGTACCAGGTGTTACCGCCCGAGGAGTGGTTGGCATAAAAGCCTGCTGCGCTGTTCTTCCAAGCGACGTTGTTTTGGACAAGATGCCGAATGCCCGTGCCGCTGCTTCCGATCTTGAACCCGTTGCCGTTGCCAGAACCGCCGTAACCACATCCTGTCGCCCAGCTATTCTCGATCGTGACAGGAACCTCCTGGTAGATGAAGTCGTATCCATCATCGGAGTTGTGCCACGAGCGGCACCCGCGGATGACGGTGCTGGGGCCGGTGGTTTGATAGTGAACACCGAATCCGTCGCCGTTTTGCCCATCGCCCTGACTGCCGTTCACGTCGTAATTGTCGTGCGAATCGCAATTCAGAATCAGGTTGCCGCCAGTTCCTGTGTCGATGAAGAGACCCGGCCCGAAGCCGTTATGGATGTTGAGCAGCTCGAACGTGTTGTTGCTCGCTCCCTTGGTGCGGAGCATGGAGTAGGAGTGCGAGCCACTGGATCCGACCTTACCGTTGGCGATCTCAAGTCCCTTGAGATGCATCCAGCTCCCGGTCACAGTGATGGCTGGATTGTCCGACCCCGAGCTGGCCAATGAGTAGTTCGAGAAGTCGATAACAGGCACCTCGCCCGAATACGCCCAAATCTTGGTGCGGTTGGTGTCCGATGTCCCGCTCTTCGAAAGCGTGATCTGGCCCGTAGTGTTGTAGGTTCCCGCACGCATCCAGATGGTATCCCCCGCCGCGGCGGAGTTGTTTGCCTTCTGAACCGTGGCGAAGGGCGACGCCTGGGTCCCAGGGTTCGAATCGCTACCGGTCGGGGACACATAGTATTCCGCGGCCGATGCGCGCCCGGCGGCCAGAAAGAGACAGATGACGACGCCAGCGGGCAACAGGGCTAGCACCTTCGAGCGCTGCGACTGCTTCCGGATGGGGGCCGATGTTTGCGTACAGATGTCTTTGTTTGTCATGACAGTTCTTCTCGCAGGAGTCAGTGTACTCTGCGCGCCCCGACCGAGCACGGCTTTGGTCGCAACCCCGGCTTTTCCGCCGTCACGAACGCCGTCTTCGAATCCCCAGCACGACCAGGAGCAGCCCAAGCAGCGCGAGACCGCCACGGTTGCTTGTATGAGCCCCGGCGACGCGGCAGGAGCAGCCACTGCTGCTCGCCTGCGCCGTGTTGGGCGCACCCGTGGTGCCACCCGCTGCCTCGATTCCCGAGGTTCCGCCCTGGGCTGGAGTGCCGGCGATAGCGACCCCACCAGTACCTGGCACGCCGCCGTTTGCCGACAACCCGCCCGTCGTGGCTGTTCCGCCGATCGCGACGCTCCCGCCGGTCCCCACGGGGCTGCCTCCGGTTGCGACAGTGCCACCCACGTCAACCAGGCCACCCGTTCCACTGCCTCCAGTCCTGCCACCGGTCGCAGGGTTGCCGCCACTTGCCAGCGCTCCACCGATGGCCGTGTTGCCACCCGTTGCCGGTGCACCAGCAGTTGGCGTGCCGCCTGTGGCCGGTCCGCCGCCAATCGGCGTACCGCCGGTTGCGGTCTTGCCGCCGGTTGCCGTGGCCCCCGCGCTTGCTGGGACGCCGCCGGTTCCGGTCCTGCCCCCGCTTGCCGTGGCCCCGCCCGTCACCGGCGTGCCGCCGGTTGCTGGTGTGCCGCCGGTCGCCGGTGTGCCGCCCGTCGCCGGTGTGCCGCCCGTCGCTCCGTATTCATAGGCGCCCAAGTCCGGGGCAGCGCCCACAAAGGGAAGACCGACGTCCGTGCCCTTGTCGATCATTTGGCTGCCAGCAGCCAGTTTCAGGAAGTCAACATCGGGCAAGCTGCCGTCCGCCTTGCGCGGTCCCAACGCCGGCGAACTTGCCTCTATCGCCTGACCCGTACCTGAGACGGTCGGATCGTCGATACTGAGAAAATCACTGGCTTTGGGCGTGATCTTGAGATCCCAGGTGTTGAATTGCGTGTCGACCCCGCCCATGTTGGCGGTCTTGTTGGTATAGCTGATGTTGTTGCGCAAGATGTGGGCCAGCGCCCCCGTGAGCTGGATGGGCGCGGCGCTGGGGCCGGACAGCATGTTGAAATCCGTGCCGTTTTGAAAGGCCGTGTTGTTGTACCAGGTGTGCCCACCCGTCGAGTGATTGGAATAGAAGCCGCTGTCCTTGTTCTTCCAGGCGACACAGTTGCGGACCATGTGGCGAGTGTTGGTCACGTTGCCGCCCATCTTGAAGCCGTTGCCGTTTCCGTCCACAGGACTGGCGGTGCCGTAAACGGGGTGGCCGCTGCCCATGGCCCAGCAATTCTCGACGACGAGAGGCACATCTTGGTAGATAAAGTCGTAGCCGTCGTCGGAATTCCACCACGAACGGCAGCCCCTAAAGGTCGAGTTGGCGCCGGTTGTTTGGTAATGGTGGCCAAAGCCATCGGCATTTTGCCCGTCCCCTTGACTGCCGTTGATGTCGTAGTTGTCGTGCGAATCGCAATTGAGGATGAGGTGCCCTCCACCGCCCTTGGTATCGTCGATGAACAGCCCCGCCCCGAAGCCATGGTGCAGGTTGAGCAGCTCGAAGGTGTCATAGCTCGCGCCCTTGGTTTGCACCGTGGAATAG
>Ga0265342_10004525_pt1 | contig 10900 bp, 17 predicted proteins | sample 4CB327metaG_FD_203125 | JGI IMG/M metagenome (GOLD analysis project Ga0265342, IMG submission 203125) | Rhizosphere microbial communities from Carex aquatilis grown in University of Washington, Seatle, WA, United States - 4-CB3-27 metaG | ecosystem: Host-associated > Plants > Roots >...
AACAAGGTCCTCGACGAGGATTTTTTTGACGCCGCTAGAGTGCTCCGCGTATCTTTTCCGCTGTTGCCTCCGCCTCCTTCTCCTTATATGTACGCTGCGGCATGAGCTTCAAGCCGTCGCCTTTGAAACGCGGGATGATGTGCACGTGCGGGTGGTCCACGACCTGTCCCGCGTGCTCGCGATTGTTCATCGCAATGTTGATGCCGTCGGCCCCCACCCCCTTTTCTATTGCTATAGAGAGCACGCGGACGGTCTCTGCGACCGCTCCCCAATCTTCTTTCAAAATATCGAAAATATTCGTCGCGTGAGCCTTTGGCACCACCAGTGTGTGGCCGGCATTCACCGGATGGATGTCGAGAAATGCGATGGTCTTGTCGTCCTCGTAAACTTTGTAGGAGGGAAGTTCGCCTCGGACGATTTTGCAGAAGATGCAATCGGGCATAAGCAAAGTATATCAACACCAACGTTTTGTGCTATAATATGAGTCGCTACAGGACAGAGTGGAGATTACCGATGAATGTTCGCAGTAAGTTGCTATCCTCAGCGGCAACGGTTCCGATGAAACCCGAACTCGTTACAGGGAGTCCAGGTGGATTTTTCGCCTCTGCGGCGCTTGGCGTGAAAATCCAACCGGGGCTGACTCAAGCGGAGTCGGATTACTTCCTCGGAGGAGGCCTGCCGATCGAGGTGATGTTCTCAATGTTGCACGAAGGCGAGCCTCTGACTGAGGCCGAAGTGGAGTATTACCTCGGTGAAGGGGTACCCCTCCGTCTTCTGTTGCCGTTGTTGTTCGGTGACAACAGCTCAGGCGACACGTCGAGCGAGGCGGCATGATGCCGACATCTGTGGCGGTCGCTTTCAAGCGACCGCCGAAAACTTTTTACAGGTGCTACAATCGCCTGCATGGAAGTCTCCGCGCTCGTCCGCTCGCTCCTCGCAAAACGCGGCGTCGAATCCGACGAAAATATTGCCGCGTTCCTCGAACCTGATTACATTTCTCATACGCACGATCCTTTTCTTTTAAAGGGAATGGACATCGCAGTTGACCGGCTTCTTTCTGCACTACAAAAAGGCGAGCGCATCGCGGTTTACGCAGATTTTGATTGCGACGGTATCCCGGGAGCGGCGCTCCTCTCGGATTTTTTCCGCAAAATTGGATATGAGAATTTTGAAGTGTATTTGCCGCATCGCGATCGCGAGGGATACGGCTTCCACAAAAACGCGATAGAACAATTGGCGTCTCGCGGCGTCTCGCTCATCATCACGGTCGACGTCGGCACCAAAGCGAATGATGCGGTCGCGTTCGCAAAAGAGAAAGGCATCGATACGATAGTCACCGACCATCATGAGATCGATGGTGTGTTGCCGGATGCGGTCGCGGTTTTGAATCCGAAGATCGCGCCGTACCCATTCCCGCACCTGTGCGGAGCCGCTGTCGCGTTCAAGCTCGCGCAGGCAACATTCGTCGAAGGCAAAAAGCGCGGCATTGAATCCTTCGCGCAGATACCCGATGGTTGGGAAAAGTGGCTCCTCGATATGGTTGCGCTCGCCACTATCGCCGACATGGTGCCGCTCACGGGAGAGAACAGAGCGCTCGCGCACTGGGGTCTCAGAGTCATGCGCAAATCGTCCCGCCCCGGCATCGATGCACTCGTCGCAAAGGTGCGGTTACGCAAGAACGAACTAACGGAAGATGATATCGGCTTCTCGCTCGCGCCCCGCATCAATGCCGCGTCCCGCATGGACGAGCCCGACCTCGCGCTCAAACTTTTGACGACGAGCGACAGGGAAGAAGCGGCGTCGATCGCAGCACAGCTCGAGAGCCTCAATGCATCGCGCAAAGGCGTCGTCGCGGGCGTTGTGCGTGAAGCGAAGAAGCACGTGCACGCGCGTTTTTCCGAGGAAGACCGCGTGGTCGTCGTCGGCAACCCCGAGTGGAAGCCGGCGCTTCTGGGACTTGCCGCCAACTCAATCATGAACGAGCGTGGCGGTGTCGTGTGTTTGTGGGGCAGGGATGCGAATGGTAACCTCAAAGGCTCATGCCGCTCCGACGAAAGCGTTTCTCTCACCGAGCTTTTCGCGAATACCGGAGATGCATTCATTGAATACGGGGGCCACGAGCGGAGCGGCGGGTTCTCCGTTTCACATGAGAGCGTTCATACGCTGCCCGATGTCTTGAAACAAGCTGCACGGGCACTTGCGGAGCGTCCCGCATCAAAAATGCGCGAAGCCGACCTCCGCCTCTCGCTCCCCGACGTGTCGCGCGCGCTCTTTGCGGAAGTTTCCCAGCTCGCACCCTTTGGTATCGGGAATCCGAAGCCGCTCTTCCTCGTGCAGGGCTGCATCGTGACCGAGATGAAACGTTTCGGACGCGAGAGCGCTCACATGGAAGTTATGCTGGAGGACCGGGCAACGGGGACCTCGGCGCGTGCGTACGATTTTTTCAGGTCCTCCGACGACTTTACGCAGATACCCGCGCAGGGCGTAGGCGCCGGAATCCTCGCGACCCTGGAGCGCGACTCGTATCGCGGGGGATTGGCGTTGCGTATTGTTGACGTCCTTGCGGAGTGATACGATGACGGTATGGATTTTTCGGCGGGGTCATGTGTCCGGTTCGGCTGGGATACATTCAAAAAGCGTCCCTGGTTCTTCATTGGCGCCATCCTCCTCACGATAGTCGTCTCGGGCATCGCCTCGCGCGTCGATGCGCCGCCGACGACCGCGAGCTACGTCAGCACCAGCCTCACGCTCCTCGGTATTGCGGGGGCCCTTATCGGCATCGTCGCCTCTATCTTGGTCAAAATGGGGACGATTCAATTTTTCTTGAAGGCGCATGATGCGCCGGAGAGCGCGAAGATAGAAAATCTCTGGGCGCCGCATCCCTTTTGGACGTACATCATCGCGAGCATTGTTGTCGGCGTTATCGTTGTCATAGGTGTCATTCTTCTTATCATTCCCGGTATCATTTGGGGGCTGCGCTATATGTTCGTGCCGTACATCGTGATGGACAAGAGGCTGGGCGTTTCAGCCGCCCTTTCGGAGAGTGCACGCATTACCTCGGGACACAAGTGGGAACTCTTCATACTGCTCCTTATATTTCTCGGGCTCAATATTCTCGGTGCTATATGCCTTATCGTCGGGCTCCTCGTTTCCGTTCCTGTCACGTACCTCGCGACCGTGCACGCCTACCGCGTCTTGCAGCAGAAAGCCGACATTTCTGCCGCTGCGTAACACATGCCGAAGGTCATCATCTACACCGATGGCGGTGCTCGCGGAAATCCCGGCCCCGCCGCAGCCGGTGCTGTCATACTCGACGGCGACCAGAAGATCGAGCTGAAGAAATATCTAGGCGACGATCGCACCAACAACTGGGCGGAATACGAGGCTGTCGCGCTTGCGCTCCAGGAGGCGAAAAAACATGGGCTCGCGAACCGCGAAATAGAAGTGCGCATGGACAGCAAGCTCGTTGTCGAACAAATATCGGGTACCTGGAAAATAAAAGAACCGAACCTGAAAACGCAGGCCGCTGCGGTGCGCGCGCTCCTCTTTGATTTCCCGCAGAACCGCTTCGTGCACATTCCGCGGGAGGAAAATAGCGAAGCCGACCGACTTGTCAACGAGGCCCTCGATGAGGCACAATAGGCGTATGACCAGCGTCAAAAATCATGTGTCCGGATTCGTTGATTTCATCCGCGACCGCGGTGTTGCAGGTTTTGCCATCGGTTTCATTCTCGGAGGCGCCGCGCAAAAACTCGTGCAAGCGCTCATGGACGATATCGTGAGCCCGGTCTTGGGGTTGCTCTTGGGACACGTGCAGAGCCTCACCGCCTACACGCTCGGCGTTTTCAAAATAGGAGATTTTATTTCGGTCTTCATCAATTTCCTCATTCTCTGCCTCGTCGTCTATTTTATATTCAAAATATTGCGCCTTGAGAAGCTCGACAAGCCGAAGGGCTAGCGAATGCGCTCCGGGGTCTACCTCTGGGCAGTAGTCGCCGGGTTCCTCGTCGGAGTATTCGCACGCTCCTTTTTCCCGCTTGGCATTTCGTTCGCTGTTTGGACTGCGCTCCTCGCAGTCGCTTCCGTATTCTTTGTGCGAACGACCAAGGGTGCCATAGTCGTAGCCCTCGTTCTCCTCGCTTTTTCGGGAGGCATCATTCGTATGAACGCCGCTGTCATGACGGGCGACCAGAATGTGACCGCGCACATCGGCGAGAACGCAACACTCGAGGGGGTGGTCGTGCAGGAACCCGATGTGCGTGATTCCGGGACCCTCATCTCAATCGCCGCGGATACGCTCATCACGAAATACGAGAAGAACTCGATACACGCGGGTATTCTCGTGCAGGCTCCGCCGCACGCCTCTGTCGGGTACGGCGACAGGGTGCGTGCGTTCGGCACGCTGCAACTACCGGAGAGTTTCGACACAGGAGAAGGACGGCAATTCGAATATCCGGAATATCTCGCGGTGCAGGGGATGAGCTACCAGCTCATGCGCGCGCAGGTCGAGACGGCTGACGGAGACTGGAGCGGAAATCCACTGAAAGCGTTCGCGATAGGTGTGAAAGAGCTCTATCTCAGGGGCGAAGAGGCGACCCTGCCGGAGCCGGAAGCGGGGCTCGCGGGCGGCATCACGGTCGGCGACAAACGTTCCATCGGGCCCGAGCTCTCAGCCGACTTCCAGCGCGTCTCGCTCATCCACATGGTTGTTCTCTCCGGCTACAACATCACCGTTGTCATCAATGCCGTCGCACGCATGCTTATGTGGGCGCCGCAATTGGTCCGCTTCGGCGCATCGGGATTCGTCGTTGTCTTTTTTGCCCTCATGTCAGGAGGCGCCGCGAGTGCCGTGCGCGCGGGCGCGATGGCGCTCCTCGCGGTCTACGCGCACGCATCGAAGCGGGTGTTTCTCGCGAGCCGTGCGCTCGGCGTCGTCGCACTGGGCATGGTCCTCTACAATCCGTTCACGCTCGCATTCGATCCGAGTTTTCAGCTTAGCGCGCTCGCGACCATCGGGCTCATTATGTTCACGCCGATATTTTCGACGTGGCTTCGGCGCGTGCCCGAGCGGTTCGGCATTCGTGAAATACTTTCATCGACCGCGGGGACGCAGCTTGCAGTACTCCCGTTCCTCCTCTATCAAAATGGAATGCTCTCGGTCGTAGCGCTCCCGGCAAACCTGCTCGCGCTCGCACCCGTTCCATTCGCCATGCTCTTTTCATTCGCGGCCGCTCTCGGCGGCATGCTCTTCGGCTCATACGCGACGCCGCTCGCGGCTCCCGCGTACCTGCTCCTTGCATACATCATCGCGGTCGGAAAATTCTTTGCCGGACTGCCTTTTGCTGCCGTCTCGCTCCCGGTTTTCAGCGCGTGGTGGATGTTCGCAGCATACGCCGCACTTTTCTGCGGAGCTGCGTGGTGGTACGCGGGGCGCAGCATACCCGTAAGCGCGTGATACAATTTTCAGCATGAAAGGACCGGAAGGCACGAAGGACAAAGCTGGAAAAAGAGGGCTGCGTGTCATTGAGGGAGGAGGAGTTCCAGCGTCGGATTCGACGAAAGAGCCTGTTCCGCCCCCGGCGAAACCCGATGAACCCATTGAAGGCAAGAAGAAAGCTCCGGTAAGCGAGGCGCGACAAATGCTCGATGCACTCGGGAAGATAGCCACGCATGGCCCGTATACCGACGCCAAAGAGGGTCCGGATAAGAAGTAAAAAGCCCTGATACCGGATAGATATGAAAAACGCCGCCCGGAGGGCGGCGTTTTTTGAGTTCGAGACTTTCGATTACATCATCGTCGAGGCGGTAGAAGGCATACCCTTGCCCTTCAACCATCCGATGACGACCGGCGGAATGACCCAGTAGCCGAGGAGGACGAGGGTCGACCAGCTGGCGAGGAACGGCCAGAAGTTGGGAAGGACGCTCACGACCTGCGAGAACGAGCCGGACTGGGCAAGAACGCCCGAGATGCCCGTCACGAACGCGGTCGCAATGGCGACAACGAAGCCGATGATGCCGAAGATGATGCCGGCATTGAAGCCTTTGACACCCTGCCACCACGCGAAGAATGCGACGATGACGACCGCCAAGACCACAAAGCTTATGTATTGCGGGGTGAGGACGCCGCCTCCCGTCGAGGCCGGGATGAGGGAAACGAGCGCTGTTGCGACGGTATTAATGAGGTAGTTGGCGAGGAAAGTTGTAAAAATAGAACGTTCAATGTTCATAGACGAGATAATTATCCTAATCCATTCAGTATACCAGGTCCGGATGCGGCAAATAAGAGCCTGTGCACAGCCCGATTTTTGAGGAGGCCTTGAGTTTTTGGCCAGACGTTGTATGATTTTGCCTTCAGCTCTTTCGGATCCCTGGTTCTTTCACAGTTTTGGCGTATGCCACAGCGGAAAGGGCTTCCGAGAGGAGCATTCTCCGCTGTGGCATCAACTCAAGTACAGAGTAATGAGGAGGCCATGGCATCGAAAATCCCTGATCGGAGGAATTAATGACATACAGGAATTTAGGTGCTGAATGCGCTGGTGCGGCTCGCGCCCGTCACCGGGCGGAAGGGCCAACGAAGGGAGTCCTTCCAAAAGTGCGCGAAGGCGTGAAGGGCTCCGAACTTCCGGTTCCGGAAGTACTCCATCTCCGGCCTAACGACCCGGGCGACGGAATCTTCGTCTCGGACCGGAAGGAAGTCATCCCCGACGACTATTACTAGGGGCGCGGGTGCGGCAATGAAACAGATCAGAATGAAGCCGATGCGCGCGAGCGTATTCGACCTGGGGGAAGCGGAACGCCGCCTCGACCCTTCTGACGTTCCTGAAGAACGCAAGCGGGGACGACACGATACGAAGGACATGGTCGTAACGACCGCGGCCTTCTCGTCGTTCTTGTCGGCGAAAGTTCCGGTGAATGGGTCCATCGAATTCGGTATTCCGAGAAAGACTCTCGCCGAACTCGTCGCCGGGAAGCCGAGGAAGGCAGTTTCAAAGCCCGGGCCCTTCGTCGTCAACGGCGAGCCTGTGCACGGAACTCTTCACGTCGATTTCGGCAAACAGGAAGCCACCTTCGAATACTGGGATTCGTAATCCCTACAGCGATGAGGTCTCCGGCGCGTTCGCGTGCCGGAGACCGTTTTTTTATAAAAACTGCTCGAACCTTTTTTCCATCACACTCCAGTTCAGATTTTTGAAGAATGCGTCAACGTATTTGCCGCGGCCTGCAGCGCCGTAGTCGAGGATGTACGCGTGCTCCCACACGTCGAGTGCCAAGATGATGGGCAGCGTTGCGAAATGTCCTTGATGCTGTTCGCCCGAAAAGCCCGTGAGGAATTGTTTGGTCAGAGGATCCCAATAGAGAATGGCCCATCCCGGTCCGCGCATGAGGCTGATGGCGCGGAACATGCCGATGAAGTATTCGAATTTGTGGTATTCAGCCATGAGCGCTTTCTCGAACGCGCTCCCCGCGGTGAGCGCTTTCGCACCGCCTTCGAATTGCGGGAAATAGAGTTCGTGTAGGCGCATGCCGCCGAATTCGAAAGAACGGCGGCGGATGAGTTCGGCGAGTGCGAGCGCGTTTTTATCCGCATCTTTCGCGTATTCGGGCAGGAGCCCGGAAATGGCGTTGAAATTTTTGACGTATCCCGCGTAGAGCCCCAGGTGCTCCTCTACTGATTTCTTTGATATGCCTTCCAGCTCGGGAAGGTCGAACTTTTTTTCTTCGTACATATGCTCATATTATACACGTTGCGGTATGAGGAGTGCGTGAATAGGTTGCGGAAAAAGAGAATCGTGGCATAATATAGGACATGAGAGGCCGCGACGGTCTCTCTTGATAAGAGGCTAGGAAGAAAATGCGGTTTTCTTTGAGGCTGACATGTATGGTTGCGTTGGCCACTGCGATTGCGGCGTGGCCGTTGGTTCTCCCGCGGAATGAGAGCACTCCCGTCAGGGGAGACAGGCTCTCACCCCCGGTCGTCAACACCTCCATGTTCATCGCGTCGTGGACGGAAGGCAACACGACCCATCTCGCGATGGTACCGTTGCCCATCTTTCCGAAGGTGGAGAAGACATCGATCGTTCACGCGGACGGCAAGATGGAGTAGCGAGAGTTTGGGTGCGGTGGCTTCGGTCGCCGCACCCGCGTTGTTTAAATAATTGACGATATACTTTCCCGATGCGGTTGAGCCGTCGTATCACCGGGGTCACACTCCTTCTCCTCTGCGCACTCGCGCTCCTTATATGGAGCGCCGCTATACAAGCGGACCATCGCGGAATGCTCAGCGTTTCTTTTTTAAACGTCGGACAAGGCGATGCGATATTCATCACTGCTCCTTCAGGGCGGCAGATGCTTATCGACGGCGGTCCGGATATTTCTGTATTGCGCGCACTTTCAGGAGTGATGCCATGGTGGGACCGCTCTATTGATGTCGTCGTCTCCACGTCACCGAACAAAGATGATTCGACCGGGCTCGTAGATGTGCTCGAACGTTTTCACGTTGCCTCAATCCTGCGCTCGAGCGTCGAGGGCACTGACAGCTTCTCGCGGGCACTCGCAGATGCGATAGATGCGGTGGAGGCGCGCGGTACGAAGGTAACGACAGCGCAGCGCGGGCAGGTGGTCGATCTCGGGAGCGGTGCGTATCTCGAAATTCTTTCGCCCGACAGAAATGCGGCGGGCGTCGATGCGGCGAACGGATGCACCGTAGCGCGGCTCGTGTACGGCGCGACGAGCTTTTTGCTTCCGTGCGATGCGCCGCAGGGATTGGAAAATTATCTTGCATACCTCGATGGTGCGTCGCTGCATTCCGATGTGTTGAAAGTAGGGAATGGAGGCGCGAAAACCTCTTCGTCGCCGATTTTCGTCGGCTACGTCTCGCCCGCATATGCCGTCTACTCACGCAGCTGCAAAAATGCTCCCGCATCGGACACCAGCGCAACGATGACGCAATTCAGTATTCAAACATTCGACACGTGCACCGACGGTACGGTCACATTCGTCTCCGACGGGGACACGGTAGGGGAGGATTAAACGAGGCCGGCTTTCTTGAGGGTCTGGAATGCACCGCGTTTTTTCATCGTCTTCAAACCTTTTGCAGAAACACGCACCGTAACCTTCTTTCCCAACTCGGGAATGAAAAGAGTCTTTGTCTGAAGGTTGACCTGGCGGCGGCGCTTGCCGGTCGGGTTGAACTTGGTCGCACGGGTGCGGTTGGAATACCCCCCGCCCACCTGGGAGTGTTTGCCTGTTATGTCGCAGACGCGTGCCATATAAGTGCGTTATGCTAACATTCCGTTTACGCTTATGCAAATCCTCGATTCTGTTTTTCTTGTCGTCATCATTATATTTTCTGCCATCATCCACGAGGTGATGCACGGCGTTGCCGCGGATAGATTGGGCGACCCGACGGCGCGCTACGCAGGTCGGCTCACGCTGAATCCCATCCCGCACATCGACCTCTTCGGCTCCATCATCCTCCCGCTTTTTTTCGCACTCTCCGGCTCGCCGGTATTTTTCGGCTGGGCGAAGCCCGTTCCATATAATCCATACAACTTGAAGCCTGGAAGATTTTCCGAAGCTATCGTCGCGGGCGCAGGCCCCGCAGCGAACCTCGTTATCGCCGTCTTGGGCGGGCTCGCTATCCGCTCCGGCATATTCGCGGGCATGAGCGACGTGATATTTCTCATTGTCGTCGTCAACGTCATGCTCTGCATTTTCAACCTCATTCCCGTGCCGCCCTTGGACGGCTCCAAAGTGCTCGAATCGCTTCTGCCGCGCTCCTTGCAGTATGGCTACGCCAATTGGCGGCACCGCATGGAAATGAACCCGCTCCTCGGGACCGGCATCGTTCTTCTTATAGTCATCTTCTTGGGCGCAGAGTTCAGCGCGTTCATTTATGCGATCGCGAGCGCTATCGCGGGTATATAGAGGGCTCTCTTGCGTCCGCGTTCAATAGATAGTACACTCGTGCCACTCCCTTCGGGGATTTTTAATTGTCATGTCGACCATCAATCAGCTTGTAAAAAAGGGCCGCGTCAAAAAGACGTGGCGCACGAAGACCGTCGCCTTGACGCGCGGCTTCAACACGCTCAAGAACCGCCCCTCTTTTTACCCGGCACCGTTCAAGCGCGGTGTCTGCACGCGTGTCACGACAAAGACGCCCCGCAAGCCGAACTCCGCCATCCGTAAAATTGCCCGTGTGCGCCTTACCAACGGCATGGAAATCACTGCCTACATTCCCGGCGAAGGCCACAACTTGCAGGAACACTCCGTCGTCTTGGTGCGCGGTGGCCGCGTGAAGGACATCGGACTCCGTTACACCATCGTGCGCGGCAAGCTCGACACGCAGGGCATCGACAAGCGCCGCCGCGGCCGCTCTCGCTATGGAGCGAAGAAGCCGAAAGCTGCCAAGTAATAATTTTTGTAATTTATATGCGAAGACCAGTTAAGAACAGAATGCACCCGGGGCCCGATGAAAAATACGGGTCGCTCAAAGTCTCGAAGCTTATCAACTACGTGATGGAACGCGGCAAGAAGGACACTGCCCGCAAGATCGTCTACAAAGTGATGGAGGAATTGAAGAAAGAGGGCGACCCTGTCGCACTCCTCGACCAAGCGCTCGAGAATGCCGCTCCTTCAGTCGAAGTCCGCTCACGCCGCGTCGGCGGTGCCAACTACCAGGTCCCGCGCGAAGTCCGTCCGGAGCGCCGCCTCGCACTCGGGCTCCGCTGGATAGTGGAAGCTGCAGAAGGCACCAAAGGCAAACCCATGGATGTATCGCTTCTCGCCGAATTGCGCGCTGCCATCAAGAACGAAGGCGTCGCCGTCACCAAGAAAGAAACAACGCACCGTATGGCTGAGGCCAACAAAGCGTTTGCTCACTTCGCCTGGTAGTTCGAAT
>Ga0265342_10004527_pt1 | contig 10898 bp, 10 predicted proteins | sample 4CB327metaG_FD_203125 | JGI IMG/M metagenome (GOLD analysis project Ga0265342, IMG submission 203125) | Rhizosphere microbial communities from Carex aquatilis grown in University of Washington, Seatle, WA, United States - 4-CB3-27 metaG | ecosystem: Host-associated > Plants > Roots >...
TTCTGGGGCGGCGATCCTGGTGGTTGAGAATAGTCCAGAGGTGCGTCACTCCCTGGATTGGTTGTTGAGAGCGGAGGGCTATGTGGTCGTAACGGCGATCCACGGTCCCGATGCACTACGGAAGTTGCGGGCTGGGCTGCGTCCATGCCTCATTCTGCTGGACGTGGAGATGCCGGAGACGGACGGTGTTCAGTTTCGCCAAGCGCAACTGCAAGATCCGCAGCTGGCCAATATTCCCGTGGTGGTCGGCTCAGCGCTGGTGGATTCAGAGATACTCGCGACGCAGATCACCGCGACGTCGCACTTGGGGAAGCTGTTTGATCTGGAGGCAGTGCTGAGGCTCGTTGAAGCGCACTGTAGGCGGCGGCTTTCAACGAAGGCCCTGCAGGCTCAGCCGCAGCCCAGGGGGGGCCGGTGAGTCGTTGAGTGAGCGTTTGGGCGCGGTGATTGCGTTGGGTTCGTTTCGGGGGTCAGTCGAGCGTTCCTTGGCCCCTCCTGTTACCCAATCATCGGTGTGGATCACCGGACCTGGCCCACGACCCAGCCCGCGGGGACTCGGGGTCGCGGCCCATAACCGCCGCTCGCTACAACTAGACAACTAGCGAGGCGCGCCTCCGACCAACTGAAGCATGCGCGCCTCGCGCTGATGGCTGATCGCCGATGGCAGATGGCTCCGACGCTCAGCGATACGCCATCTGCCATCAGCAGGCGCTTGAGGAAATGAAACTTGACTCACCAGCAACGACTTCTCAACCTCAAGCACCCCAGGCCGGTGCCGCCGTCGGGATTCTCCTGCAGCTGACGTTGAATGTTGCGTATCTACCGTGCCGGCATCGCCGCTGCGATCATGCTGGCCAGCTGCGCGACCGCGGGTCGAGACTTCGATATCACGCGCGTCCACGAACTGAAATCAGGCGTGACGAACATTGCGGACGCTGAGCGGCTGTTCGGCAAGCCGCGACTCGACCAGCTACTCCACCCAGTGCAGTACGTTACGCATCACGCTCCATCGTGGCCCGTCGTCGCGGCGTGGCTCGCCGTCCAGCCAGTACTCGCGCATGCGCTGCTCGAAGCCACTCGCCTTCTGCAAGTCCAGCCATTGGTCGATGAAGCGCACCAGCTCGCGTGAATTCGGCGGCATCAGGTAGGCCATCAACAACGGTGCACCGAAGTCGGTTGGGACCACGGCCGAAAATCCCGAGTGAGCCGCCGCCCAGGCGCGGGCCTGCTCGAGGGTCCAGAAGGCTGCATCGATACTGTCGTCGTTGAGCAGCACGTCGTAGTCGGGCACCACCACGACTTCGGCCCGCGGAAACAGCGCCCGCGCCAGTGGGATCATGATGTCGCTCTTGAAGGTTGCGATCCGCGCCCCCTTCTCCTTTTTGATCGCCGCCCCGTTCAAGAATCGCTTGGCGCTCTTGGAGCGGGCGATCAGTGCCAGCTGACTCTGCAGGTACGGCCTTGATGCGGTGACCCTCTGCAGTCGCTCGTTGGTCAGGTAGATGCCGCCGATCGCGAGATCGTAGCGCCCAGCCTCGAGATCGTCGTTCAGCGTCGCCCAGTCGGTGATCGGGGTCAACTCCAATGCGACGTTGAGGTCGTGCGCCAACGCGTATGCAAACGCGACGTCGTAGCCGACCAGCTGGTGGGCTGCGTTGAAATAGCTGAACGGAATGACATCGGGACCGTAGCCCACACGTAGCCGGCCGCTGTCTCGGATCCGTGCGATCGTCGGCTGATCACGCCGTGCGTCTCCAGCGGGCGGCGTGGGGTCGAGCGTCACCTCGACGGCGCGGGCGAGATCCGCGTCCAGAGTGAAATGCAGATACGGGTTTGGGTCCTTCTCGATGAGCCAGGGCCGGGCGGCTCGCCCACCCAGCGTGAGTCCGCCGAGCATCAGCACGCTGATGACGAGAGACCTCAACAGCCGGCGGGGCTGTACATTGACCACGCCATAGTACGACAGCGGCACCAGAATGGTGATGAAGGCGAGCCCCATGGTCGACACCAGCACCTGCGGGTAGCGGGTCAGGGTCATCATCCCGACATAGAGCAGCTGTGTGTTTGCGGGGAGACCCAGCCAACTCGACATGAACCCAACGGCGGCGACGGTCGAGACTGGGGTGCCTACGGTCGACAGGAGGGTCATCGGCGGCAGGCTGATCCAGGCCACGTCCGACACGACGACGTGGAAATAGAACGCGGCGAACACCATGAACAGGAACACGAACAGATTACCAAGCTGGGCAATCGGATAGCTCACCGCCATGGTGGTCGAGATGATCTCGTCGCGGTCCGCATCCTCGACCCGGCAGCGTGCCGCCAGGCGCTCGGTCATTTGCACCAGGAGCGGCACCGCGGTCACCGGTAATGACGTGACCACGGCGATCACCAGCGCGCTTTGCAACTCCTTGAGCAGGGCGCGGTAGCTGATCGGCACGAGCGACGCGATGAGCGACGGGATTACCCACAGGGCCAGGATCAGGGAGCCGCCGAAGAACAGGCCGACATACAGGAGCAGGCTGCTGAGTCGCGACACCTGGATCGTTCCCGTGAGGTCCGCGAACAAAGCGAATACGCCGAGCGGCGCAAGGCGTACCACCCAGCTCCAGATGGTGACGCTGGCGCGCCGTATTACCTCGAGGCCGGTCAGCAGTCCTTGCTTGTTCTCGATGCGCTGCATCGCAATGCCGTAAAAGACGCTAAACACCACGATCGCCGGCACGTAACTGCGCGTGAGGTCGGCGAACGGATTGGCGGGAATCAGCAACGCGACCAGTTGCGCCGCGCTATAGCCCTGACCGGCGGTGACCACGATGGGCGACCGGCCGCTGGGAACCGCCTGCGCCAGCAGCCACAAGGCGGCCAGCGTTCCGCCCCAGGCCGCCAGGAACACCGGCCAGCTGGATCGCAGCAGCTTGAGTGCGGTCGTGGGACGCAAGCTGCCGAGGCCGTGCAGCAGCGAGCTCACGATGAAGGGAAACACGGCCATCTGCAGGAGCGCCACATACACATCGCCGAGCGGCTGGAACACGGCGGCATATTCGCCGAAGAACACGCCGCAGAGCGCTCCCAAGAGGGCGCCGACAATTACCCACGCCGAGAGGTTCACGTGGCGCGCTCGCTTCTACGCTGCGGCGGCGTCCGAAGCCCTTTCCCTATCGGGTACATGGCGGGCTCTATATCGGGTTTCAGGTGCGCAGACCACGACGTCGGCTGTCTGGTGAACGCAAGGGCCGCGGCGGTGACATCCGAGCAGTGTTCCCCCTGCAGCCGGCTTGGAATCTTCGTGGGGGCGCGGATCTGTTGTCCAGCGAGGCAAATCACGAGCCTCCCGAGGCTGAACGGTGGCTCAGTTAGGCGCCGGGCAGCTCACGCGGGCGTTGTTCACCGCGTGGATAATCAGCGTGATGTCGCTCGGGATCCCGTTCGGACGAGGGGCAAGACGCATCGTGCCTACGGCGCCTGTGCCTGGAGCCATCATCACCGCGAGATCGCGAACGGCCATCTGCGCAAACAATGCAAGACGCTGGTCAAGAACTACTACAGCAGGGCGACATGCGGACGGAATCCCGCGCTGCACACGCAACCGTGCATTCGGACCGTAATCAAGACGGGAAACCTTCGCTGCCTGATCACCGCCACCACCAAGAACGACGGGGCGACCGCGGTTTACCTGTGTCGCAGCAACTCCAAATCGACCGCGGTTGGCTGTCCGCGGTACAGCCACTGCATCGACGCCGGCGAGGCTCTGCGGGTCTGCGGGCCATCGAAGCTCGTACACACGAGAACGCCAGGGTGACATGGGGGCCATGAGCCAGCGAAATCACCCGGGTCACTAGTCAGGGCGAAATCAGGGGAATTGAACGAGATGATCCGACAATTATAGCCATTCGGGCCGGCGCTCGTATTGCGCCATTCCCGCGCAATGCGGCGCGAGGCAGTGTGCGACAAGACTACGATGCCCTTCGGGTTGACGGCCCGATGCGGCCTCGGTCGCACCCTTTCAGGGGCCAACGTTGCGTGCGCGACGGGCGCACAGATCGCGGCGGTCGTCGTCGCTTTGATCTCAGCCCCGTGTGTCCATCCGTTCGACCCATTGAGCGCGCCATGCGGGAGCTACGAATGAATCCGCAAAGTACTGTGTTTCCCGCGCGACCTTGTCGTCCATGAATTCCATGATGCTCACGGTGTAGGACGGCTTGCCGTCATATGTCAGAATGAATTCAGTGACCCAAAGGTCACCGCCGCCAATGATTCGTCGGACAGCAAACCGTTTTTTGCTCGGCTGACTAGCGCGTTGGTTCTGTATGTTGCGTCGACCGCGGGTTCGCTCGCCTGACTGCGGGTATTCCAGCACCGCGTCCTCGTGATAGATGCGATGCTCCGTTTCAAAATCGTTGGCATCGGAGGCCGCCCAATGCTGATCTAGTGCCGCACGTATCTGTTGATCTTGCATCTTACCCTCCTGGGGCAGGAAAGCTTAGACTCCCGCATGGCCTGGTTTCAAGCGGATCAAATTCGTACCTTGAAAATTGCCTCGAAGGGCAAACCGGAGTTGTGCGGCCGACGGAGACGGCGTACATTCTGCCGCCGGCGCTTCATGTCTACGACGCGGCAACAGGAGCCACGCTCGCATCCTTCACCACCCAGGGCACGGTCAATTCGGGTGCGGCAATCGTAGGGAATGCGATCCACTTTGGCATGGGGAACTCATTTGATGGGCGCGGTGGTGCGGTGTTTGCCTACCGGCTGCCGTAAGCTGACATGATCCCGCGCACGCGGGGACTTGTGTGCCTCGCCAAAATCCCCTCCGCGGTGCTCAGGCCGCCTGTCGCCACTTGTAGCGGTGGTGAAGTCCGTCGATGCGGGGGAGCGAGGTCACGCTGGCCGTCGACGATGACGCGGCGCACACGGGCCGTCCAACGGCGGATCTTTCCCGAGCGAGAGATGAGTCCGATCGTTGTGACAGCCTGGCCGCTTGTCGTTCCCCCTGGATCACCTGGCCGAACGCTTGGGAGGAGCGAGCCTTCATCCCACCCGTTTGCGGTGACGGCGCGCATGTGTGCTACACCGCTTGGATGTGCATGTGGATTCTTGTGCTCGCAGCGCTGCTTGCTGCGTGTGCGCCGATTCCTACAGCCACACCCACGCAGAAACCCTTCGAAGTTGCCGATCGCATCGGCTCGTCTGGCGACAATGGCAACAGTGAATCCACTCCGCGAGTCGTAGCGACGTCAACGTCTTGCAATTCCCTAGTGCCGCCGAAGGTAACCCAGACGGCAGATATCTACATCGATGCGCGGGGTGGGCTGCACTTCTTGAACACGCCGCAAGAGTCTGCAGCCACGCCGGTTGCTTCTGCGCCGTAGTGGTTGTGCATGCAAGGACCATCTCTGTTTTCAGAATATCGACGAGGCAGAATCCAACGGGGTGCCTGTCGGGTATACCACTCACGCCCGAACCGAGACGATCGAACGAATGGCCGAGCGTGAGATCAACGGCTGCTTCGATCAGTTGCGCCGGTTCTCGATTGCCGCCGCGTTTGAAGATGACTCCCCGATCAGTGGCGCGCTGAACGTCTGGAGGACAAACCTCGAATACATGCAGTGGTGGTCGAGGAAAGAAACGGAGGCCTGGGCGCTGATGGGGGGAAGACCCGAACCAGCGCCAAGCGCACGACGCGCCTGAAGACGCGATCCACCAGGATCTTTTCCATGGTGATCGGGGGCGTCTTGATAGGCTGCGCGTCGCACAATGGCCGGTTGCCGCGCTGCACTCCCCGGCGTTTTGGCTCATAATCCCTAGGGGCGCGGTTCGAGTCCACGCGCCGCCAGTTTCTTCTCAATACCTTCATCCCCTGGGATGCGGCCGCACTCTCGGCCCCTTGCGGTTCGCGGACTAGACGCGGACCGTCGAGGTGCTTGGCGCCCGTCATGGTCACCGGCAATGGGGATGCGTTTGCGGCCGACGCTCCGTCATCGGGCAGCGCGCCATCGATTGCCGCGGCCATCCCAAGTTCGTAGCTTCCCTCCCCAAGATGGGGGGCGTAGAATGATACTTTGGTGGGATGGATCATAGTGGTGAGGTTACCTATTTGTCAGTGGGGTCGGGACATGCCAATCGAAGCGCCATGGTGGGTTTTTGGGGACGTGTTGATCGCGAGTGAGCGTGAGCTCCCGGGTGTGTATGAGCTGGGCAACGCCGCCGGCGAGGTGATCTACATCGGTAGCTCGGCGAACATTTGTCGGCGGCTGCGCGAGCACTGGGTCGAATCCGATGATAGTTGGGTAAAGCGCTATACTACGCAGTACCGTATTGAGTACCGTAGTGATTATGTCGCGCGCGAGCACGAGTTGTGCGACCTGCACTTGAGACTCCACGCGGAGTTACCGCGCTACCACGCCGATACGGAATCCGTCGGCAGCCCGTCGGACCTGGTGAGCCCGAGCGACCAACGAGCCGGTCCCACGTAAGGAAGCGCGCGGCGGCTCAGGGCCCGCCGGCGATTGCGGCGACGCTCCCCCCATTCTGGATATAAACCACGTCGGGAAGGATCAGTTGCACCTGGACGCCGTGTGCGGATTCGCCCTCGTGCAAGGTCGTGGTTTCTCTGCCGGCGAGCAAGGTCACCGTGCGCCTGCTGGGCTCCGTCGCATAGCGGATGGACTTGACTTGCACGCCGCCACTTCCGGCCAAGGCTGGCGGGGCTGCCGCCCGGGTCGTCTTTGCCGGCGCCGGTGCGCTCGCCTTTGCCTGTGACGCTGTCTTCGCCTTCGGAACGGCGAGTTTCCGGCTTGCGGCGGTTGGCAGTTGCTTGTCGGCGAGGTGTCCTCGCGGCAGGTCTTCGGTCAGCGTCGGATGCGCGTTTGGCGGCGGTGCAAGAACGAGTGGCTCGCGTGCGACTGGCGCGGCCGGCGGAGGAGCGGCGACCGGCGCGGCCGGCGGGACCGGGACGCTCGGAACCTCAGGCGCCTTTGCGGGTGCGACGCTGGACTCTGCGCGGTGCGCGTCGGATCCGCGCATGACCACGAGGAGTAGAAGCCCTAGCAGGGCGACGGCGATAGCCGCCACCAAAGCCCATGGGGGCCGCCGTCTGTGGTCGAATGGAGGGCGGGCGCGTTCGGGAACGCTTGCCGCACCCCGCTGCTGTTGGCGGACGGCATCGAGAACCGTGCTCACGATCCGGCCTGTGGTTGGCTTGCAAGCCGCGGCCCAGGGTAACCGCCCGCGGCCGCGTACAGCAGGATGTCAGTAAAGGGGCCGGCGACGCCGTCCTCATCGAGAAGATGGACGCGTTGGAAACTGGCGACGCCGTGCGCTGTGGCCGCATCGAAGACACCGGAGGGCTCGGTCGTGAGCAAGCCGATGCGCCGCAGGAGCTCCTGCAGGTGCACGACAGCCGGGCCGCGTCCTCCCGCGTGCAGCGACGGTCCCAGTCCCTCGAAATCGCGCCAGAGCACGTACGCGGTTCCGGACCAGTAATGCTCGAACAGATCGGGGCCGACCGCCATCGCGGTGCCGTCAATCGTCAGCACGGCCCGTGTGCCATCCATTCCGGTGAGCGCCGCATAGCGGAGACCGTTGTTGCCGGGCAGACGGAGCACAGTCATAGCCGGCAGGTCGAGCAAGCGCAGCATGCTGCGGTTGCCCGTGAGCGAGAGCGACTGTAACCCGCGGCGCCACGCAATTGCTTCCATATTCAACGGGAGGTGCAGCTCATCAGCCGCCAGGGGACGCTGGCCCCAGGCGGCAAGCACTGCGTCGATGGCGGTGTGCGTACTGGCCGTTGCGTCGAGCGCTGTCAGGCGTCGCGCCAGTTCCTCCTGCGAAACCGGTGGTGCGTGGGCGACCGCGGGCAGGGCGGGTGGAACTCGGGCGGGCGTCGGAGGGTCCGAGCGCGGCGGCGCCTCCGCCGGCGCCGCGGGAACTCGTGCCAGCGCGCCGGGGGGCGGCGCATCGCTGCGTTGGCTTTGCTCAAGCTGTGGAGGTGCGACCGGTGCTGGCGGATTGAGGAAGCGGTCCAGCGGTGGGCCAGCGAAAGCAACCAAGGCGACGCCGATGGAGAGTCCCGCCGCCGCCCATGCGGCTTTGCGTGCTGGTGACAGTGTGCCGGGCAACGGCACCGCCTGGATCTCATGGTACGCACGCGCCACGAACCGGCGGCTGACTCTGGGCTCGCGGGCAACGAACGCCGCCAGCAACGCGCGGTGCGCGACCATGTTGATCAGCCGTGGGACGCCGCCCGAGACGCTGTGCAAGAGGCGCAGCGCCGGGGTTGTGAAGAGGCGCGGAGCCCGGTTGCCGCTGGCCACGGCGACGCGGTGATCAACGTACCCGGCCGTTTCCCGATAGGACAGCGGTCCCAGGTGCCAGCGGAGGGTGATCCGCTGGTTCAGCTGTGCCAGATCCGGGTCCAGCAACAGCTTGCGCAGCTGCGGCTGCCCGACGAGAATGATGCGCAACAGCTTTTGGGTCGCCGTTTCCAGGTTCAGCAACAGGCGGATCTGCTCCAAGAGCTCAATCGAGAGTGCCTGCGCTTCGTCTAGAATGACCACGGTGACGCGGCCCGCCTGATGTTGCGCGAGCAAATACGCGTGCAACTCGTCTACCAACTCGCCCTGCGTCTGGCTGGAGGTCGGGAGTCCGAACTCGCGGCAAATCCTGCACAGGAGCTCGAATGCGGAGACCGGCGGGAGCACGGTGTATGCGGCGGTAACGTTCGTGCCGAGCTCCGCGAGGAAGACTCGCAATAGGGTGGTCTTGCCGGTGCCGACGTCGCCGGTGATGCAGACAAAGCCACTCGATTCGCTAAGGCCAAGCCGCAAATGAGCGAGGGCCTCGGCATGCTTCGGCGAAAGAAACAGATAGCGCGGGTCGGGCGTCAGGCGGAACGGCTCATCCTCGAGTCCAAAGAACTGCTCGTACATGCTCTGCCTACCCCGTGGCAGCAGCGGAACTCAGAGATATCCGCATTGGATGATAGCTCGCTTCGGCCAAGCTTGCCGGCCCCTATTACTAACGTCTCCTTATGAGTGTCAACCGAATGAGTGTCAACTGTGAGCCTTCTGAGCGCCAGCGCTCGGACTGATGACGGTGCGGCTAGCCGCAAGCCCAACGGGGCACGCCGAATGCCGATCCACGCGGGCCGCCTGCATGCCGCGCACGGGCGTGGATTAAGGATACCCGAGACCACACTGGAGGATAAAGAACCGGCTGTCGCGGCGTTGCCCCGTCGCTGCGCCGGTTGCGCGGGCATGGGCAAACGTTGTACAAAGGCCAGGTTAAGGTTAACCCGAAGCGGCCACACCGCTGGTACAGGGAAATCTGGATGGGTGCAGCGGCATGCTGCCAAGCGTAGAAGAGACTCTTCGGGCGGTTTTGCAGGTGGACGGGCAACGCATGACTGGTCTAATGGCGCTGAACCTCCGACAAGGCACTGCGCGGTGCTGGATCCTTGGCGCGCAGCTTGCCGGTACAATGGCGTGAGTGTGTATGGATTCACCGATCCGCATCGCCATTGCCGATGACCACGCTATGTTTCGCCAGGGCCTGAAATCTGTCCTGGCGCTCCAGCCGAGTGTCTCGGTGGTGGGTGAAGCGGAACGCGTGGATGATATCGTACCCCTGCTTGAGCGTTCACCGTGCGATATCTTGTTGCTGGACCTGCAGATGGATCGCAAGGTCACCGCCGATATCGCCCAGCTGTCGAGCCGCGCCAAGATCATCCTGCTGACCGCCAACGAAGATGTGGATGAAGCCGTGACGGCCTTGCGCGAAGGCGCCCATGGCGTCGTGCTGAAGCGGTTCGCGGTGGAAACACTGATGGACGCGGTCCGCACCGTCGCTGCTGGCGAAACCTGGTTGCCACCGCGTTTGCAAACCCGTATGGCCTCCGAGCTCCGCGGTGCGACGCGCATTACCTTGACCGTACGCGAGCGGGATATCGTCCGCCTGGTGGCCCGTGGGCTCCGCAATGGTGAGGTCGCTGGGAAACTCTTCATCAGCGAGGAGACGGTAAAGACCCATCTCAATAACATTTTCAGGAAGCTCAACTTGCGCGATCGGGTTGAGCTGACTCTTTATGCGGTGCGCATCGGCCTGATTGGCGTCGATGAGCGTATGCCTGAAGGGTAGGCTCCACAACGCTGTGCGGGATCGCGCACCTCGGCAGGTAGCCTCCCCCAAAAGGTGGAGTTGCGCGTCCACCTCTTGATGAATTTCGTGGTGTTGTGGATTCACATCTCGAAAATTCCTTGACTTCCGAATCGAGATTGGAGATACAGGTTGTTCTGTACGTTGTACAGTGTGATCTGTACGCGACGTATGACAGGAAGTGAACAGGAAGAGCGGTGCCAATGGGGAAGGTATCCGCAGTAAGGTTTTGGTTCGTCGGGTAGCTTCGCGCTCTGGACGGCCACGAACGATTTCCCAGCAGGAGGCGTACGATGTTTCGGAAGCACAAACCCGGTGTCTCGGCACCGTGGTGGATGGGCCGAGCTCTGGCTGTGATGGCAGTTTTCAGCCTGCTACTGGCAGCGCGGGCGGATGCCACTCAAGTCAGCGGCTCGCTGCTGGTGTCTCCGAATAAGGGACAGAGCCCGCCCACGGACGTGCTCGGGTCGGGCGAGAGTGTGAGCATCAATGTCTCCTTCCAGAATACCAGCACGGTAACTTCGGGGGTCAACCAGCTGCCGGCGGCGGTGAAGCTGATCAATACCGTGACCGCCGGTCCGTCAGGCTGCGGCGCCTCGCCGTGCCCCTCGCGCGTCTTCCTGTCGTGTAGCGACACCGGTGGCGGATGCAGCGAGAACGGCGTTAGTGAGCTCGGCGCGTTGATATTTGATTCCTGCACGACGACCACCGGCGTGGCGTCGTGTGCGGTGTCGGGAGTCGAC
>Ga0265342_10004533_pt1 | contig 10890 bp, 6 predicted proteins | sample 4CB327metaG_FD_203125 | JGI IMG/M metagenome (GOLD analysis project Ga0265342, IMG submission 203125) | Rhizosphere microbial communities from Carex aquatilis grown in University of Washington, Seatle, WA, United States - 4-CB3-27 metaG | ecosystem: Host-associated > Plants > Roots > Rhizosphere...
CATGCGCGGGCCAGCACTGGTAGATCCACGGCCGAAGTGGTGGACCGAGATCTCTTTCCGCGCTTGGTGTTTCTTGTGGCAGCCGTGGGCTGCGGAGTTTCCTGTCGTGGCAAGAACGCGATTTCTGTGCAGCCGACGCCTCCCGTGCCGTCGCTGCCGCCCACGACCCAGCCCGCTGTCGCGGCGCAACCCGCAACTTTGCCCGAGCCGCCCAAGCCGGACGACGATGCCTTGCCCGAGGCGACCGGCAAACTCCCGCCCGAGCGCCGAGCCGTCCAGGTGGTGAGCGGGAAGGAACGTGTGGTCGACGCGGATGTGGCGCGCGACCGAGGGTTGACCATCGTCGATCTGTCCGATGATTTCGCGCCTTTCATTTTTCAGGACGGCAAGGCCGCTGATGGGGCGCCTTTGCCCAACCACTACCGGGCTGTGTTCGTGGGGCTGGCCAACGATCACACCGACGGTGACGGCGAACCGTTGCCACCTGGCGAGCGCAACTACCTCGAGCTCTACGGCGTTCCGCCGTCGCTGTCGGTCATGCGCAAGCGCTTCGTCGAAGACGGGGCGCGTACCTGCGAGAGCACCGTGGACACGGCCAAGCTCTTGGCCGTGGATAGCATCGAAACCTGGGGCAAGACCACCGAAAGGAAGGAAGCGGCCAAGCACCATTTTCGCGCCATGCGCCTGGAATCCGCGCAGAAGAAATTGGGCGCGCCCACGCTCGAGGAGCTGGCGACCAAGGATCCCCGCTACGCTCGCGAGGTGAAAGAGCACTTGCGGACCGAGTCCGAACGCGTGGCCTTTGCCGAGGTCGAGAAGCGTCTCCTCTGCGAAGGGTTACTCGATGCGGGCAAGCACAAGGAAGGCTTCTACGACGGTGCTATGCGCAGCGCAGCCCTGGATTTTCAGCAGAAGAATGCAGTGTTCGCCCAGGCCGATCTAACGCGCGGAACTCTGGAGGCCATGGCTCGTCCCATCTTACAAAACGATTTTCTGGCCTTGCGCCGCGTGCTGGCTGAGCGGGCAGGGCACGCCGGCCGCATCATCGAGGACGGCAGCGCTATCGAGGCGATGCCACCAGCCAAGCGCAACCGGCCGCGCCAGCAGCCCACGTACAAGACCAAGGCTGGCGAGGATGTGCCGGTTCCCGATCTGGTGGGGCAGGCCACGGATGCCACCATGGCGCGTCTGGGGCTGACCACGCCTGAGGACGCACTGGCGTTTTTCCGGCGCCACCCTGAAAGCGATTTCCGGTCCATGCGGGTGGCCGTACGCTTTCCCGCCTTGCCTGAATACTACGGTCCACACATGGATCTGGTGGCCGAGATCGATCGCGGCGACGTATGGTACGACTTTCCCTACAACGACAAGGGCGTGCGCCTGCCGCAACCTCGCGAGCGCTTTCCCTCGTTCACCCTGTTCGTGAAGTGGCGTGGCCAGAAGGTCCCGCTCGTCAACTGGCGCACCACCATCGGCGGCTGGCGAACCGAAGTAGCGTCGGACGGAGAGGAATACTATCGCTACAAGGACTCGGACGTGGGCGCGCGGGTGTGGCGGCACATCGTGGCCGCTCCGGTGTGGTTGCCGCCGACGTCCTCACCCGTCGGCGCCATGGTCAAGACCAAGTACGTGGCGGGCGCCTATCCGCGCGTGGTGAACTACGATGAGACCGGCCCCGGCTATCTGTCGGCCTATGGCCTCGTGGCCGGGATTCACGAGCAGCTGCGTCGGCGCGGCGACCAGGCTGCCTACTTCGACAACGGTATTCGCACCCACGGCTCGTTCGACTACCTGTCTTTGCGCGGCCGCTTCTCGCACGGCTGCCATCGCCTCTACAACAACCTGGCGGTGCGCATGTTCTCCTTCGTGCTCGGGCACCGGCGGGCCAAGGTTCTCGGGCCCATGGCGTTGGGATTCCGTCGCACGTTTTATTGGGAAGGCGAGGTCTACGACATGCGCCTGCCCACGCGAGGGTTCTACTTCCAACTCGAACCGCCGTTGCCTATCGAGACCCTGAAGGGAAACATCAAAGGCAAGCTCAAGCAGCCCATCACCGACTACGTGCCCAAACCCGGCGTGAAGTACGGTGACGGCAAACCGCCGGCTGCGTCGAGCGGGCCCGAAAGCAAAGCGGGAGGTGGCCCATGAGGCTGCGTCGCGATGGGAGGGTCGCGCTGCTCTTACTGTGCTGCTGCTCGCGTCCGAGCCAGCCCGTGGCGCCGGCGGCGAGCCCAGCCGGCGAGCCGTCACCCGCGCCCGAGAGACCAACCAGCAAGCCAAGCAAGTTGGCAGCCGCGCGCGCGACGATGGCGCCCGAGGCCAGCAAGGAAGCGCCATCGCCCAAGGAGGCAACGAAGATAGCCGACGAGGAGCTCAAGACCGAGGAGCGCGAGTCCAATCCCTACTCCGAAACCGTGAATCTCAAGCTCAGTGTGACGCCACCCGTGAAAGCGCTGGTCATGTGGGGAGCGAAGCAAGTCGCTCGTCTGTCACCGGGCAGCATGGACACCGAGCTGAGTCGACCACGTGGCAGCGGGCCGGTGGATTTGGAGATCAAGGCCGAGGGGTTCATGCCCTATCACACGCGGCTTTACGCCGATCGCAGCGACAAGGTCGGCGTACGTCTCTATCGCGTCGAAGAGGCGCCCGGCCTTCTCGGATACAAACGGTCCGTGGAGAAGAGAGCGCTTCCCACGGAGAAGAAAGCTCCTGACAAGAGGAAGTAACAAGCGCGCGGTGTCGTTGGTCCGGGGATTGCTTTGCACATTGGCCACCGCTGGCTAGGAGAACACCGTGCAACGTTTCACTGCGAAATCCCGTCCGCTTTTCATCACCACCGTCCAAATCTCGTCAGGCAAGTCCGAAATCGGTCACGGCGCCTGCCAGCAAGGAGGTCAGCCATGATCACTTGCTTCGCCATCATTCCAGATGGACAGAACGTACCGTCGGCACTTTTTGCCGAGCTCGAGGACGCTGTGGACTGGGGGCTCGACACGTATGGCGGCAATGCGTTCCGCATTCGCTACTTGGAAGTCGCCCAAGTCGAGAACGAAGACCGCGACAGCTCGCGCCGTCCGACGTGAGCGGCGCTAGATCGCGCTAGAGTGCGACAGTCTTGTCGTGCCTTGGTCGTCCCCCTTCAGGTACGGCGTATCTGGATCTTCACCACAGAGACACAGAGGCCGGAAAGAAACGGTTTTCCGGATTTTGGATCCGAAACCCTTCTGCTTCCGTAATCTCTGTGCTCTCCGTGCCTCTGTGGTGAACCTCTGCAGACCTCTCCGCCCGATGCTCTCCTCTCCCTCCCTGCGGCGAACCTCGCACAGGCGGCGCTCGCGGTGGTAGTCTGCCGGTCCAAGTCATGTCCGATTCGGAGATCGCACCCACCCAGATGCTGAATGTCGCGCGGGATCCGCTCGTCGACACCATCATTGGCGAGCGTTATCGCATCCTTGGCCGCATCGGCGAAGGTGGGATGGGGACGGTTTTTCGCGTCGAGCACACCTTGATGAAGAAGGTGCTGGCGCTCAAGCTCTTGCGCGCCGAGTTTAGCAATGTTCCGGACGCCGCGCGGCGCTTCGAACGCGAGGCGCAGTCGGCCAGCCGGCTTTCCCACCCCAATATCATCGCGGTGACCGATTTTGGTCACGGCGCGGGAGGCGAGCTGTTCCTGGTCATGGAGTTCGTTGCGGGCGAGCCGCTGGCAGAGGCGCTCGCACGCGAGGGGGCTTTGGAACCCGGACGCGCATGCCACATCGCTGGTCAGATCCTGCGTGCCCTCGAGCACGCGCACACGGAAGGGGTCATTCACCGCGACCTCAAACCTGCCAACGTCATGCTGGTGCGGGATCCGGATCCACGCAAGCCCGAGGCCGTGAAGATCTTGGATTTTGGCATCGCGAAGATGACCCAGGCTCAGGGCACGGACGAACCGCTTACCCGCGGGATGATGATCTTTGGAACGCCGGCCTATATGTCGCCCGAGCAAGCTGCGGGGCAAGAGGCGGACATCCGCGCCGATCTTTACTCGTGCGGCGTCATCCTCTACGAGATGCTCGCCGGGCGAAAGCCATTCGAGGATCCCGATCTGGTGAAGCTGCTCGGACTGCAGATCACGGCACCTCCGCCTCGTTTTGCGGAGGCTGCGCCTGCCCTGCGCATTGCACCGGCCCTGGAATCGGTGGTCATGCGCGTCCTGGAAAAAGAGCGCGACAAGCGCTTCGCGAGCGCGACTGAATTTCGCGAGGCTCTTGAGAACGCCTCCACGGATGCGGCGGAGCTGGGCGCGCGCTTTGCCGCCTCATCGGTGCGCATGGGGTTCACGCTGGGCGCGAAGATTTGGGCCAAGCATCCGGTGGTCGTCGCGGCAGGTCAGCGCGCCTGGACCCGGGTGTGCGCGGTCAAAGGCAAGATCGATGAGCGCGCGCACCCGGTGCTCAAGTGCTTGCCCGAGAAACCGCGGCGCTATGCCGTGCCCGGCGCCGTCATTCTCTTGCTGCTGGTGCTGCTCTTCGCGCGAGGCGGCGGCAAAGGCAAAGGGACATCGCCTAAGCTCGAGCCGCCCAAGCCGAAACCGGTGGCCGCCGAAATGAAGTCGCCCATCAAACACATCGAAGAAACCATGGCCAAGGGCCAGCTTACCGAGGCGCGCGTGCTCATCATGCAACAGATCTCGTCCCATCCCACCGATGGACGCGTGCGCTACTTGCTCGGTAACCTGGAATTCGCCGACAAGAACCCCAGCGCTGGTCTGCAAGCCTACGAAGAAGCGCTACGCTTCGATCCCGGCCTGCGGGCCGACGCTGCGCTTCTGGTGAATATTCGGTCCGAGATCAACGACCGCAAGCTGGGGCAGGCTGCCCTGGACATGCTGATCAAGCAGGTCGGCAAACCTGCGGGCGATCTTCTGGCCGACATGGCTTCCGACGATCGGCGTGAAGAATTCCGCAAGGCCGCGCGCGAAGCGTGTGAAACTCTCGAGTGCGGCAAGAAGGTCGATCTGGTGAACAGCTATGCGTTGGATCTCTCGCAAGGGCGAACTTGCGAGGAAAAGCGAGTTGCCGTCCAGAAGCTAGGCGAAATCGGCGATTCCCGCGCTATCGAGCCTTTAAAACGGGCGCGCTCCGAACGCCGCAGTCTGTTCGGCGGGCTGCTCGGCAGCGGCGGAAATGGGTGCATTGTCAAAGACATCGACGCCGCGCTTACCGCCCTCGGCGCGCCACCGCCCCCGCCGCCCGCCAGACGACGGCGCCGGTAGGCGACGGCAGACGACGTTCGGATCATTCAATGCCTGGACTGACGCCGGCCGGCGGGGTGAGCCAAGGGTCCCGGATCTAGGATCCGGAACCCTTTCTTTTCCGTCCTCTGCGTCCTCTGCGCTCTCTGTGGTGAAACTCCGGCTCCGTCACCCCACGAGCCGCGGCGGAGGGGTCTCGGTGTGCGGATCCGCGAAGGGAACATTCGGCTCCTTGCCTGTGCGCAGGACCGAGTGTTTCACGCCGTAGGTGAAGTAGATGACGAGGCCAATGGCCATCCACACGAAGAGGCGGATGATGGTGTGGGTGGTGGCAGTGTACATGAGCATGCCGGAGAAGAGGGCGCCGCAGATGGGAACCAGGTAGGTGCCGCCAGGGACTTTGAACGAGCGTGGGATGTCGGGCCGCTTGATACGCAGGATCATCACACCCAGGCTGACCAGCACGAAGGCGAACAGGGTGCCGATGCTGGTCAGCTCGCCCAGGATGTCGATGGGCAACACACCGCCGGCCAGGGCGCAGAATCCACCTGTGATGATAGTGGTGAGGTGAGGTGTGCCGAAGCGCGGATGCACCGTGGCCAAGACCGACGGCAGCAGCCCGTCCCGTGCCATGGAGAAGAAGATGCGCGGCTGGCCGAGCAGTAGCACCAGCATGACCGACGACAGGCCGGCGATGGCGCCGACTTCGACGGCCGATTCGAGAATATGCGAGCCGGTGACCGCGATGCCGACCGCGATGGGGTGGGGCACCGACAGCTTGGTGTACGACACCACGCCGGTCAGGATGAGCGAGACCGCGATGTACAGAACCGTGCAGATGACGAGCGATCCGAGGATGCCGATGGGCAGGTCGCGCTGCGGATTCTTGGTTTCCTGGGCCGCGGTCGAGACGGCGTCGAACCCAATGTACGCGAAGAACACCATGGTCGCGCCTTGCAAGATCCCGGAGATGCCGAACCGTCCGAAGGTGCCTTCATTGGGCGGAATGAACGGTACCCAGTTCTCGTGCCGGACATAGGGAGCCGCCGCTACGATGAACATCAGCACCACGGCAACCTTCACCAGCACGATGATGCCGTTGAAACGAGCCGACTCTTTGATGCCCACCACCAAAATGGCCGTCACCGCCAGCACGATGAATACAGCGGGCAGGTTGATGATGGCCCCAGTGCCCTGCAGGTGCTGCGTGGCTTCGTTCCAAATGAAGGGCGCGCGCGTCCAGGTCGCGGAGAGCTCGTGGCCAGTCACGTTCTTCACGAACGCACACACGTAGCCCGACCAGCCCACGCTCACCGTGGCGGCGCCGACGAGGTACTCGAGAATCAAGTCCCAACCGATGATCCACGCGATGAGCTCGCCCATGGTGGCGTAGGCGTAGGTATACGCGCTGCCGGCGATGGGAATCATGGACGCCATCTCGGCGTAGCACAGGCCCGCGAACGCGGACGCCACGGCGGCAACGGTGAACGAGAGGGCGACGGCCGGACCGGCGTTAGCCGCAGCGGCGCGACCGGTGAGCACGAAGATGCCCGTGCCGATGATGCCGCCGACGCCGAGCAGGACAAGATCGAAGGCGGTCAGCGTGCGCTTGAGCCCGTACCCGTACTCGGCATCCGAGCGCAACTTGTCGACGGACTTCGTGGAAAAGAGAGGATTACCCATGGACTCCTTCAGCGGAATTGCGGCCATCCGGATCTTTCACCACAGAGGGCACAGAGGGCCCAGAGATGGGACCGGATGAAGAAGAGTTTCGGATTCGGATCCGGAAACCCCTTTCCCCTCCGGCCTCTACGTCCTCTGTATCTCTGTGGTTCAATTCCGTCTTTCTCCACGCGCGGAGTGGAGCATGGCAAGCGCACTATAGGTTGCCACGGCAATCACTAGCCAAAGAAGATACGCGACCGACAGCTGGCGGACCACATACGCCGCCAGCAGCACACCCGGCACGCCACCCAGGGCCAGTCCCAGGGCCGCGCGCGAGGCGTAGCTACCGCGGCCGATGAAGCGCATCCCGCTGGTTGGCATGATGAACGCGCACGAACCCATCATGACCGGGAAGATGGCTTTGAGATCCATGCCCAGGAATCCGAACAGAATCAGGCTTGGTGCATAGGCGCCGATGCCCAAGTTCATGAGCGCGCCGAAAGTGAAATTGCCAAGGAGCCCGGCTGCCATGCGCCAGCCGTGTAGGCCCAAGGTATCGCCGCCGCTCGGTAGCCAGTGCACGGCCTTGGCCAGCATGAGCCCAGCAGCACCCAGCAGGGCCAGTCCCATGCCGATCTGGATCTTGCGTTTGGGCCAGGCGGAGACCACGCCCGCGCCCAGCCACGAACCCAGGATCGACGCCGCAATGAGCGCGACCAGCGAGGGCATCTCCACCTGGATGATGGTGATGTAGATGACTGCTTGTGCGACGGTCGGCCACATGTGGCCGACCAGCAAGGTGCCTGGAATACGGCGGTCAGGGACCAGCCGGAACAACTTATAAATCGAGGTCGTGGTTGCGTAAGAACCTATTCCCAGGGTGTCGAAGAAATTGGTGACGAAGCCGATGGCGGTCTGAGCAGGCGAGGGCAGGCCAGGCCGGGTGGACGAAGGATCCTCGTCGTCCTTGGCAGACCCTTCACCCCCAGACGTCCTCGCCTCGGACCTTCGTCTCCTCGCAATATCGCGCCCCCAAAGGGCAGTGAAGGTGGCGCCGAATCCGCCCAGTGCGATGAGTAGCAGTGCCCGAAGCCCGAACATCCGCGCATGGTACACCGGGCCGTGTCGCCGAGGCTTCCCATATCACCCTGCCAGCGTCGCCGCCGGATCCCTTTTAGGGCCCCAGGTCCTCAAGTTTATCCAACCTTTCCGCCGATGCAGTCTCAGTCGGGATTTTGTTGGCAATGGGGCAAAGCGCAACGTGACAGAAACAGAACACGCCGGGCTCGAGGACTCGAGCACTGCTCTTCGGGGCAGTCCTCCCGCGGTCTTGGTCGTGGACGACGACTCCGAGTTCATGCGCGCCTGCGTTCGCGTGCTGGAATCCTGGAACTATGGGGTGGCGCAGGCGGCTACGAGCGAGACCGCGCTGCAGATGGCGAGCGAGCGCTCCTTCGACGCGATTCTCACCGACATCAATTTGCCTGGGTCGAGTGGCCTCGATGTTCTGCGCGTCGTGCGCTGCCGTGACAAGGACGTGCCAGTCATCCTAATGACGGGCGGGCCAGAGCTAGAAACTGCGCGGCTTGCCGTGGAATGGGGAGCTCAGAGCTACCTCATCAAGCCGCTTTCCATGCCTCAACTCAAGGAAGTCCTCGAGCGGGCGATTCGCGCCTACCACGTGACGCGCCGGCAGCGGCAGATCTTGGCCGTCAGCGAACGTCTGGCGCGCGAATCCGAAGTGCTGCGCGAGCAATTCGGCCGCACCCTCGATAGCCTGTGGATGGCCTTTCAGCCCATTGTTTCCTGGTCGAAGAAGACGGTGGTTGCGTACGAAGCCCTCATGCGCAGCACCGATCCGACGCTGTATCTTCCCTTGGACATTCTCAACGTCGCCGAGTCGCTCGGGGAAGTCCATACCCTTGGTCACAAGACCCGTGGCCTTATCGCCGAGGTTATGGAACGCCATCGTGATGTCCCAGGTGTCTTCATCAACCTCCATGTCCTCGACCTTCTTGACGAACAGCTCTACGCGCCGGACAGCCCACTTCTGCCCTTCGCTTCGCGTATTCACTTTGAAATCACCGAGCGCATGGCCATCGAGAAGGTTCCCGACACGCACAATCGTATCGGACGCTTGCGCAATCTCGGCTACAAGATCGCCGTGGACGACCTGGGCGAAGGTTATTCCGGTTTGAACAGTTTCGCGGATTTGGAGCCTGACGCGGTCAAGTTGGACATGTCTCTGATTCGAGGCATCGAGCGCGCGCCGACCAAGCGTAGAATGGTGCATGCCTTGGCCTCGTTATGCCGCGAGCTCGGTACGCCGCTGGTGGCCGAAGGCGTGGAAACCCAAGCCGAGCTGGACATCTTGATCGACCTGGGCGCGGATTGGCTGCAGGGGTTCCTGTTTGCCCGCCCGGACTATCCATTCCCTATACCGCGCATGTAGTTACCCGCGTGTTTCGGGCGGCAAACTGGGCCCTCTCTCTCGGCGATAATTGTGTTGCGCCCCACGAGCAGGAGACGTAAGAACAGGGCGCTTTCTTCACCAAAAAGCACTTCAAGGAAGGACCAAAGAAATGGCTCGCAAGACGGTCACCATCGACGGCAACGAAGCCGTTGCCTACATCGCGCATAAGACGAACGAGGTCTGTGCCATCTATCCCATTACCCCATCGTCCAACATGGGGGAATGGGCCGACGAGTGGTCGGCACAGGGCCGGACCAATATCTGGGGCACGGTTCCAGCGGTCGTCGAAATGCAGAGCGAGGGCGGTGCGTCTGCTGCCACCCACGGCGCCTTGCAGTCCGGGTCGCTGACCACGACCTTCACCGCTTCGCAGGGCCTCCTGCTCATGATCCCGACCATGTTCAAGGTCGCGGGCGAGCTGACTTCGACGGTCTTCCACGTGACTGCGCGTACCCTTGCCACCCACGCGCTCTCGATTTTCGGCGACCACAGCGACATCATGGCCATTCGTGCGACGGGGTTTGGCCTCATCGGCTCGGGCTCGGTGCAAGAGGCGATGGACATGGCGCTTATCTCGCAAGCCTCATCGCTCGCGTCCCGACTGCCCTTCGTTCACTTCTTCGATGGCTTCCGCACCTCGCATGAGGTGCAGAAAATCGAACAGCTTACCGACGACGACATCAAGGCCCTGGTCACCGACGACCTGGTGGCGGCCCATCGCGCCCGCGCCATGTCGCCCGATCGCCCGTTCCTGCGTGGTACCGCGCAGAACCCCGACGTGTTCTTCCAGGCACGCGAGAGCGGCAACAAGTTCTACAACGCCGCGCCCGCCATCATTCAGGCGCAGATGGACAAGTTCGCCAAGCAGGTGGGCCGTGCCTACCACCTGTTCGACTACGTCGGTCCGGCCGATGCCGAGCGCGTGATCATCGTCATGGGCTCGGGCGCTGAAGTTACGCACGAGGCGGTCAACTACCTCAGCAAGGCGGGCGAGAAGGTCGGAGTGGTCAAGGTCCGCGTGTTCCGCCCGTTCTCCATGGAACACCTCATCGCGGCACTGCCCAAGTCGGTCAAGGCCATCGCGGTCCTGGATCGCGTCAAAGAGCCGGGCGCTGCCGGCGAGCCGCTCTACATGGATGTCATCACCGCCATCGCCGAGACCAGCTCGGCGGGCAAATTGCCGTTTGCCATGCCGAAGATCATCGGCGGTCGCTATGGCTTGTCGTCCAAGGAGTTCACCTCGGCTCACGTCAAGGCCGTGTTCGACGAGCTCAAGAAGCCGACGCCCAAGAACCACTTCACCGTGGGCATCAACGACGACGTGACCTTTACCTCCATCGACGTCGACTACAGCTTCTCCACCGAGCCCGACAGCGTGAAGCGCTGCTTGTTCTATGGCCTTGGCTCGGACGGCACCGTGGGCGCCAACAAGAATTCGATCAAGATCATCGGCGAGGATCCTCAGTTCTTCGCCCAGGGCTACTTCGTTTACGACTCGAAGAAGGCCGGCGCGGTC
>Ga0265342_10004534_pt1 | contig 10890 bp, 12 predicted proteins | sample 4CB327metaG_FD_203125 | JGI IMG/M metagenome (GOLD analysis project Ga0265342, IMG submission 203125) | Rhizosphere microbial communities from Carex aquatilis grown in University of Washington, Seatle, WA, United States - 4-CB3-27 metaG | ecosystem: Host-associated > Plants > Roots >...
CACGCCGATCGGAGAAGTGAACCGCCGGCTGGCCTCAGCGCTCGCCACCGTGCGCGAATTCGATACGAGCTTCGACGGCGACGTCCTCATCCGCAAGGCGCTGCGCAAGGCCTACGCCCGTGGGCGCCGCGCCATGGAGCATGCGCACGCGACGCTGGCCACGCCGCACCTCCACGACTGGCGGAAATCGGTGAAGCAGCTGTGGTTCCTGCTCCGCCTCAGCCGCCGGCGCCTGGCCAAGCGCGGCGAACGGATCGCGCCGGACCTCGCCAAGCTCGGCGAGGTGCTCGGCGCCGACAACGACCAGGCGACGCTGGCGGAGAAGCTCGCGCTGTCGCCGACCGGCGATATCTCGCTGATGGCGCAGCTGTCGCTCATCGCCCGGCAGCGCAACACGCTGGAAGCGGAGGCCTTCGCGCTGGGCGCCGAGCTCTACCGCCGAAAGCCCGACGCGTTCATCGCCGGCATGCGCCGGCGCAAGCGCTAGTCTCAATTCGCCGGCGCGGGACGAATGGTCGGCAGGGGAACCGCGGCGGCAGCAGCCGTGCCCGGCGGATTGCCATCATCCAGAACATCGGCGCAGGCCTTCGGCAGATCGGCCAGCGTGATCGGCGGGGGCGGCGGCTTCGGCTTCACCGGATGCGCCGGAGGTGGCGGTGGCGGCTTGAACCAGGCATCGAGGGAGGCATCGCAGCCATCGCCGGGCGGCGGCGGATCCTGCTCGTCGCAGCCGGCAACGCCTGCCGGACAGGCAAGCCGGACGTGGAAGTGATCATCGTGGCCCGGCCAGGGGCGAAGCTTGCGCAGCCAAGCCGTATCGGTGCCGCTGGCCTCGCACAGTTCCTTCTTGATCGCCGGGCTGACGAAGATGCGCTCGACCTCGGGATATGACGTCGCCTGCTGAAGCAGGTGCGCATACACCGGCAACCATTTCGCCGGGTCGACCTGGAGCTTGCCGGGGATGAGCAGCGACTGCGCGCCCATGGTCTCGCGCTGTTCGGGCGAGAGCGTGTAGTTCGGCATCTGGGTGAACCAGAGATCGACGTCGAGCCCGATCTGGTGGCTGGCATGGCCGGTCGGCATCGGCCCGCCGCGCGGCTGCGACATGTCGCCGACGAGGAGCCCGTTCCAGCCGATCTTGGCGGCGTCGCCGGATAGCTTCTCGATATAGGAGACGAGCGCCGGCATGCCCCAGTGGCGGTTGCGCGACAGACGCATGACCTGCCAGTGCGGGCCGTCGAGCGGTAGCGGCACGGCGCCGGCGAGGCACCCCTTGGCGTAGAAGCCGATGGGCCGGGGCGCGCCGCTGCTCGGGCCGGTGACGTGACTGAACAGGATCTTGGCGGGCGTGGCGATGGTCGCCGCTGCCGCGGTGACGGCGAGCAGCCCTGCGGCGAGCGTGCCGGCGATGAGGGTGCGCTTTCTCATTTGATTTCCCGACCAAGCAAATCGCTCTGCGCCCAGGGCGATTATTCCTCCGATTTGCCGGGCAGGACAACCCGTGTCGGACGCAACCAACCTCGCGGCCACCGAAGCGCCGAAATTTGGCGCCGGTAAAACCACGAAGGCGTCAACAAAGCATCGCACGCGGCTCCTACTGCTCTATCTGTCGACAATGGCTGCGAGCGATGAGGAGGCTCTCATGTTCAAGCCGATTGAAGATCTGCCTGACGGCGCTGTCGGATTCGAGGCGCACGGCAAGGTTACCGATGCGGAACGCCGCGCGGTGCTGGAGCCGACCATAGAATGGGCTCTGGAGCGAGCCGATAAGGTGCGGCTGCTCTACGTCGCCGGTGACGACTTCGACGGTTACGAAAGCGGCGATCTCTACGACGACGCCGTGTTCGGCACCCGCCACTTCGCCGACTTCGACCGGATCGCCTTCGTTGCCGACGAGGGGCCATACACCCGCTCGGTGGCGGCGATCGACGGGCTGATGCCGGCGGCGGTGCGCGTCTTCGGCCGCGGCGAGGTCGCCCAGGCGAAGGCGTGGCTGGCGGCAGCGTAGCCAGCGATCGCTCTATTCCGGTTATCGGGCGCGTGCGCTAGGCTGCGCAATCAGCCTGGCACTCTGCGGAACGATACCCGATGCGATCCCATGTCCGAACTGCCGCGGCCGGCCTGCTTGCTGCTGGCGTGGTCGTGGCCACGGCCGCTACGGCCTTGGCCGATTGCAAGCTCTATGTGTGCGTGACCGGAAGCGACGACGGGCGGACCCACATCGTCTACATGACCGCGGTCGAGGCCTTCAAAGGCGAAGCACCGACATTCGTCGTGAGCATCATGGGTCTGCCGCAGCAGGACATGCCGGGCAACATGTTCACCATGTCCGAACGTCCGGGTCAGGTGCTGCAATATTCGATCGACGTGTGCTGGAAGGGTGCCGGCGGGGGCGGCTCGTCGGATTGCTCGGGGTGGGAATCGTTCAAGCATCACGTGACAACGAAGTTCTGAGCGGCGCCACAGAGGCGGCGGCTACTCGTCGATCTTCAGCGCCGCGATGAAGGCTTCCTGCGGGATGTCGACCTTGCCGAACTGGCGCATCCGCTTCTTGCCTTCCTTCTGCTTCTCGAGAAGCTTGCGCTTGCGGGTGACGTCGCCGCCGTAGCACTTGGCGAGCACGTCCTTGCGGAGCGCGCGCACCGTCTCGCGCGCGATGATCTTGCCGCCGATCGCCGCCTGGAGCGGGATCTGGAACATGTGCGGCGGGATCAGCTCCTTCAGCTTCTCGACCATGGCGCGGCCGCGGAGCTCGGCGCGAGAGCGGTGGACGAGCATTGCCAGCGCATCCACCGGCTCGGCGTTCACCAGGATCTGCAGCTTGACCAGATCGGCGGGTTTGTAGTCGGTCAGGTGATAGTCGAACGAGGCGTAGCCCTTCGATACCGACTTCAGGCGATCGTAGAAATCGAAGACCACCTCGTTCAGCGGCAGGTCGTACTTCACCAGCGCGCGCGTGCCGACGTAGGTCAGCTCCTTCTGGACGCCGCGGCGATCCTGGCAAAGTTTGATCACCGCACCGAGGTACTCGTCCGGCGTGAGCACCGTCGCCTCGATCCACGGCTCGCGGATCTCGGTGATCTTCACCGCGTCGGGCATGTCGACCGGATTGTGGATCTCGATCTTCGAGCCGTCGGTCAGCGTCATCTGGTAGATGACGCTCGGCGCGGTGGCGATCAGATCAAGGTTGAACTCGCGCTCCAGCCGCTCCTGGATGATCTCGAGGTGGAGCAGCCCGAGGAAGCCGCAGCGGAAGCCGAAGCCCAGCGCGGCGGAGGTCTCCATCTCGAAGGAGAAGCTGGCGTCGTTGAGGCGAAGCTTGCCAACGGCAGCGCGGAGATCCTCAAACTGGGCGGCATCGACCGGGAACAGGCCGCAGAAGACGACCGGAATCGCTGGACGGAAGCCGGGCAGCATCGTCGCCACCGGCTTGCGGTCGTCGGTGATCGTATCGCCGACGCGGGTGTCGGCGACCTCCTTGATCGAGCCGGTGAGAAAGCCGATCTCGCCCGGTCCCAGCGATTCGGCGACGGTGAGCTTCGGCGTGAACACGCCGACGCGCTCGACGTCGTAAGCGGCGCCGGTGCCCATCATGCGGATACGGTCGCCCTTCTTCAGGCGGCCGTCGACGATGCGCACCAGCACGACGACGCCGAGGTAGGCGTCGTACCAGGAATCGACGAGCAGCGCCTTCAGCGTGGCATCGGGATCGCCCTTCGGCGGCGGCAGGCGATGGACGATCGCCTCCAGCACGTCGTCGATGCCCTTGCCGGTCTTGGCGGAGATCAGGATCGCGTTGGAGGCATCGAGCCCGATCACGTCCTCGATCTGCTGCTTGACCTTGTCGGGCTCCGCCGCCGGCAGGTCGACCTTGTTCAGGATCGGCACGATCTCGTGGTTGTTGTCGATCGCCTGGTAGACGTTGGCGAGCGTCTGCGCCTCGACACCCTGGGAAGCATCGACCACCAGCAGCGAGCCCTCGCAGGCGGCCAGCGAGCGGCTGACCTCGTAGGCAAAGTCGACGTGACCGGGGGTGTCGATGAGGTTCAGGATGTAATCGTGCCCGTCCTTAGCGTGATAGCGGAGGCGCACGGTCTGCGCCTTGATGGTGATGCCGCGCTCGCGCTCGATATCCATGGAATCGAGCACCTGCTCCTTCATCTCGCGCGCCGCGAGCCCGCCGGTCGTCTGGATGAGGCGATCGGCCAGCGTCGACTTGCCGTGGTCGATGTGGGCGATGATCGCGAAGTTGCGGATGTTGGTCTGCGGGCCGGTCGTCATGGTGCGCGGCTCTTAGCAGACGAGGATGGCAGCGGGAAGCTTCAGGCTGGTGCCGGTATCGGCTCGGCCGGGACGATCAGCCGCGGCGGGCTTTCTCGATCGCGGCGACGTCGATCTTCTTCATGGTCAGCATCGCCTCGAAGGCGCGCCTGGCCTCGCTGCCGCCGGCAGCAAGCGCCTCGGTCAGCACGCGCGGCGTGATCTGCCAGGAGATGCCCCATTTGTCGCGGCACCAGCCGCACATGCTTTCCTCGCCGCCATTGCCGACGATGGCGTTCCAGTAGCGGTCCGTCTCCGCCTGGTTGTCGGTCGCGATCTGGAAGGAAAAGGCTTCGCTGTGCCGGAAGGCGGGACCGCCGTTCAGACCGATGCACGGGATGCCGGCCACGGTGAAATCGACCGTCAGCACGTCGCCGGCCTTGCCGGAGGGAAAGTCGCCCGGAGCGCGATGGACGGCATGTACGGCGCTGTCCGGAAACACACCGGCGTAGAAGCGGGCTGCCGCTTCGGCGTCCTTTTCGTACCACAGGCAGATCGTATTCCTGGCGATCGGCATGGTTCGGGCCTTCCTGTCGTCAGAGACTGCGGCGCGGCGGCGCCTACTCCGCCGCCTCGCTCTCGTCCTCGGCCTCGGTCGCCTTCAGCTCCGAGAGGCGCGGCATCGCCATGATGTTGTAGCCGCTATCGACGTAGTGGATCTCGCCGGTGACGGCGGAGCCCATGTCGGAGAGGAGATAGAGGGCGGTGTTGCCGATCTCGTCGATGCTGACGCTGCGACGGAGCGGCGCGTTGCGCTTCTGGTAGTTGAACATGAGGCGGGCATCCGACACGCCAGAGCCGGCGAGCGTGCGGACCGGACCGGCGGAGATAGCGTTGACGCGGATGTTGTCGCCGCCGAAATCGGAAGCGAGGTAGCGGACGCTCGCTTCCAGCGCCGCCTTGGCAACGCCCATGACGTTGTAGTTCGGCATCACGCGCACCGAGCCGCCGTAGGTGAGCGTCACAAGCGCGCCGCCGTTCTTCATCAGCGGCGCGGCGGCCCTCGCAACCTCGGTGAACGAGAAGCACGAGATCAGCATGGTGTGGGTGAAGTTGTCGCGCGTGGTATCGACGTAGCGGCCCTTCAGCTCGTTCTTGTCGGAGAAGGCGATGGCGTGGACGACGAAATCGAGCGCCGGCCAGCGGCGGCCGATCGCGGCAAAAGCCGAGGTCAGCGACAGCGGATTCTTCGCGTCCGGCTCGCCGACGTCGCAGGGCAGCACCAAGTCGGAACCAATGGATTTCGCCAGCGGCAGGACGCGCTTGGCCAGCTGCTCGGTCTGGTAGGTGAAGGCGAGATCGGCGCCGGCTTCCGCCAGCTTACGGGCGATGCCCCAGGCGATCGAGTGATCGTTGGCGACGCCCATGACGAGGCCGCGCTTGCCGGCCATCAGACCCGTACTCATACGACGCCCCCGCTCCTCACCCCGCGGCCGCCTTCACCCAGTATAGCGCTGCAGCACCAGCGATGCATTGGTGCCGCCGAAGCCGAAGGAATTGGACAGGACCGTGTTGACCTCGACGTTGTCGATGCGCTTCCTGACGATCGGCATGTCGGCGAAGGCGGGATCGAGCTCATCGATGTTGGCGCTCTCGCAGATGAAGCCGTTGTTCATCATGAGCAGCGAGTAGATCGCCTCCTGCACGCCGGTGGCGCCCAGCGAATGGCCGGTGAGCGACTTGGTCGACGAGATCGGCGGCGACTTGTCGCCGACGCCGAAGACGCGGCGGATGGCCTCTATCTCGGGACCGTCGCCGGCCGGCGTCGAGGTGGCGTGCGGATTGATGTAGTCGATCTTGTCATGGACGCCGGCGAGCGCGAGCTTCATGCAGCGCTCCGCACCCTCGCCGGACGGCAGCACCATGTCGTGGCCGTCGGAGGTGGCGCCGTAGCCGATGATCTCGCCGTAGATGCGGGCGCCGCGCGCCTTGGCGTGCTCCAGCTCCTCCAGTACGACGACGCCGGCACCGCCGGCGATGACGAAGCCGTCGCGGTTCACGTCATAAGCGCGCGAGGCCTTATGCGGCGTATCGTTGTAGTGCGAGGACATGGCGCCCATGGCGTCGAAGAGCACCGACAGCGTCCAATCGAGCTCCTCGCAGCCGCCGGCAAACATCACGTCCTGCTTGCCGAACTGGATCAGCTCGGCGGCATTGCCGATGCAGTGGCTCGACGTCGAGCAGGCCGACGAGATCGAGTAGCTCAGCCCCTTGATCTTGAACCAGGTGGACAACGTCGCCGACGCGGTCGATGACATCGCCTTCGGCACGGCAAACGGACCGACGCGCTTCGGCCCCTTCTCGCGAGTGATATCGGCAGCCTCGACGATGGTGCGGGTCGACGGGCCGCCTGAACCCATGATCAGGCCGGTGCGGACGTTGGAGATATCGGACGGCTCGAGGCCTGAATCCTGGATCGCCTGATCCATGGCGACGTGGTTCCAGGCCGTGCCGCCGCCGTGAAAGCGCATGGCGCGGCGGTCGACCATGGTCGAGGGATCGAGCTGCGGCGCGCCCTGCACGCGGCAACGGAAGCCCAGCTTGGCGTAATCCTCGGCGAAGCTGATGCCTGACTTGGCTTCGTGCAGGCTCGTGACAACCTCCTGCGTGGAGTTGCCAATCGAGGAGACGATGCCCATGCCGGTGACGACGACGCGTCTCATGCCTCACGCATCTCCCATTGTGGCCGGCGGCGCGAACCCGCGCCTCAACCCATCGCCGGCAGCGCGGCGCCCTGGAACAGACCGACCTTCAGGTCCTTCGCACGGTAGATGGTATTGCCATCCACTTTCAGCCAGCCATCGCCGATGCCGAGCACCAGCTTGGAACGCAGCACGCGTTTCAGATCGACGCCGTACTCGATGATTTTCGCGGTCGGCAGCACCATGCCGGAGAACTTGAGCTCGCCGACCTGGAGGGCGCGGCCGCGACCGGGGTTGCCGAGCCAGCCGAGGAAGAAGCCCAGCATCTGCCAGAGCGCATCCAGCCCGAGGCAACCGGGCATCACCGGGTCGCCCTTGAAGTGGCAGGCGAAGAACCAGAGGTCCGGCCGCACATCGAGTTCGGCACGGATATGGCCCTTGCCATGCTCGCCGCCGCCCTCGCCGATCGAGGTGATCCGATCGAACATCAGCATCGGCGGCAGCGGCAGCTGGGCGTTGCCAGCACCGAACAGTTCACCGCGCCCGCAGGCGATCAGCGCTTCGTAGTCGTAGGCGGAAGGACGCACCTCCGCTTCGGCAGACATAGCTTCGGACATTGCGCGTGTCGTTTGTCCTGTCATTGCTCTCCGCCGTTGCGAGGCCGGCCAAGCCGCGCGGGGAAGCCAGCCCCCAAGTGAATGGCCCTCTTAACATAGCATCACAGGGCTCGCTACAAGAGGGCCCGCGGTGCAAAAGCCGGCGTTTGCCACGATTTCTCCCCAATTTCAGAACGGCTCCGAACTGTCGCGGCGACCTTGCATTTCAAACGGCATGGCGTCAGAAGATGGCCTCGGCCGGGCATTGCCCGTGGGTTCGCCCCGCAGGCGCCAGGCCAGTCGCCCCGAGACGCCGGCGCCTTGAACGCCGGCTGGTCAAGAAAGACGACGATGGAACACGTTCGGCATCTTCATGCGCCCGGCGCCCCGGCGCGCTCCGAAATCCGCGCCATGCTGCGCAAGGCGGGCCTAAGGCCGACGCGGCAGCGCATGGCGCTGGCGGAGCTGCTCTATGGCCGCGGCCACCGCCACATCTCGGCCGAGACGCTGCACGACGAAGCAACGCTCGGGCGCGTGCCGGTGTCGCTCGCCACGATCTACAACGCGCTCCACCAGTTCACCGAAGCGGGGCTGCTCCGCGAAGTGGCGGTCGACGGGACCAAGACGTACTTCGACACCAACCTCGGCGAGCACCATCACTTCTTCGTCGAGGGCGACAACGAGGTCATCGACATCCCGGACGGCGCGATCGGCGTCGGCGCCATGCCGGAGCCGCCGCCGGGCTACGAGATCAGTCGCGTCGATGTGATCGTGCGGCTGCGCCGGCTGAAGGCCTAGCCCTACAACTTCACGACCGGGCTATCGCGGAGCAGGCGGCGGAACGGGACGCCGACCACCGCTTCCGTGTCGCGATCCCAGTCCGCTTCCAGGCCCATCACCATGTGCGTGCCGGAGAGACCGCGCGAGGCGAGGAAGCGTGCCGCTTCATCAGCGGTGCGGAACGCGAAGCCGCCCGGATAGGTGGTGCCGTCCGGGTTGGGGCCGCGGCCGCGTTTCACCACCGGCCCGGCGGCAAAGGCGCGGTCATACTTCAAGCGGCGGCCGACGGTGTAGATCATGCCCGCGAGATTAGCAGACGCCGCCGGCGCTCAGTCCACGGTCTCGTTGGCGTAGACACCCCAGAGCTGGCTCTGCTCGATCCAGCCGGCAAAGCCCTTGCCCGAAAGATCGCACCAGCCGCTGCGGCAGCTATCGACGGAGGCCTGCACGCCGGGCTGGAGATAGGCGGTGACGGACGCGGCCTGATCGGCATTGGCGTGGATCGGCAGCGCGGCGGCTTTGTCGCCGCCCCACGGCGCGACGACCGCGGTGCGCTTCGGCGTCAAAAGCGAGTGGAACACCCAGCCGGTGGCGCCGGAAGAATCGCGGATGCGGCGCCAGGAATCGTATTCCTGGATCACCTCGACCGGCAGCGACGGCCGCACGAAGATCCAGGCGACGTCGTAGCCCTCGCCGGGGCCGACGCGGACGTTGACGCGCCCGCTTGCCTTCAGACTGACGAACCGGGGGAGAGGCAAACCGCTCTTGCCCATCACGACACCGGGCGCGGGCGGAGCCGCGGCTTCGGCGGAGGCCGCCGCACGTTCGCCGCGAATGACCAGCGCCAGGCTGACCGCGACGACGCCGAAAAGAAACGCACCACCCAACGTCTTGCCGAGCCAGCCAAGGCCGGCACGCGCGCTCCTGCGCATCAACCCACTCCCCGACGCTTACGCCACCAACACCCAGAAGGGCCGACTATGGGGAGCGACGGTTAAGGCTTGCTCAACGGCGCGGCGGCGGAGCCGTTCAGGGGATTGGCCGGGTCCCAGGCGTAGCGGATCGTCTCGAAGCGGGTATCGCGGGCATCGAACAGGACGAGGCGGCCGACGAGGCTTTCGCCGAAGCCCACGATCTCCTTGATCACCTCGTTCGCCTGGAGCGCGCCGATGACACCAACCAGCGCGCCGAGGATGCCGGCCTCGGCACAGGTCGGCAGCAGGCCATCCGGCGGCGCGTCCGGAAACAGGCAGCGATAGGTCGGGTTCGGCGTGCCATCGGCAGCGCGGGCGTATGACTTGATGGTCGTCAGCGATCCGTCGAACTGGCCAACCGCGCCGGTGACCAATGTCTTGGCCGCGCCGTGGCAGGCATCCGAGACAGCGTAGCGGGTGGCGAAGTTGTCGGAGCAATCGGCGACGATGTCATAGCGCGAGACGAAGCCGGCGGCGTTTTCCGCGTCGAGGCGCTCGGCGTGCATCTCGACCTCGACGTGCGGGTTCAGCCTTGCGACGGCCACCGCGGCGCTCCCGACCTTGGCCGTGCCGACGGCAGCGGTATCGTGGATGACCTGGCGCTGAAGATTGGAGAGGGTCACCGCCTCGTCGTCGATGATGCCGATGGTGCCAACGCCGGCGGCGGCGAGATACTGGATGACCGGCGCGCCGAGCCCGCCGGCGCCGACGACCAGCACGCGCGCCGCCTTCAGCTTCTGCTGGCCGGGCCCGCCGACGTCGCGGAGCACGATATGGCGGGCGTAACGCTCGATCTCGGCGGGGCTCAGGCTCATGGCCGGGAACCTAGCGGCCACCCGCGCGCTTGACGAGCCGCGCGCCGTTCTTGGCGCTCCTCTTGCATCGTGCAAGGCTGGCGGCGATGCTTACGGCACGGATGGCTGCATGAGAATCAGGATCGGCTTCGAAATCGCCTACGAGTGCGTGCAGCCGACGCCGATGCTGCTCAGTCTGCGTGTCCACCCCAGCCGCGTGCGCGACCTCGAGACGCCGGACACGCTGCAATCCGATCCGGCGTTCCCCATACGCGAATACCGCGACAGCTTCGGCAACATCTGCAGCCGCGCCCTGCTGCCCGCCGGGCGGACCCGCTTCTTCACCGACACGATCATCCGCGACAGCGGCCTGCCGGACGAGGTGATGCCCGAGGCGGCGCAGCTGCCGATTCCCGACCTGCCCTCCGAGGTGCTGATCTTTCTGCTCGGGAGCCGCTATTGCGAGACCGACAAGCTGAGCGACACCGCGTGGCAGCTGTTCGGAACGACGCCGCCGGGATGGGCGCGGGTGCAGGCGATCTGCGACTACGTGCACGAGCGGGTGAAATTCGGCTACGAGCTGGCGCGGCCGACCAAGAGCGCATCGGACGTGCACATCGAGCGCGGCGGCGTGTGCCGCGACTTCGCCCACCTCGCCGTCACCTTCTGCCGGTGCATGAACATCCCGGCGCGCTACGTCACCGGCTACCTCGGCGACATCGGCGTGCCGCCCGACCCGGCGCCGATGGACTTCTCGGCGTGGTTCGAGGCCTATCTCGGCGGG
>Ga0265342_10004537_pt1 | contig 10883 bp, 8 predicted proteins | sample 4CB327metaG_FD_203125 | JGI IMG/M metagenome (GOLD analysis project Ga0265342, IMG submission 203125) | Rhizosphere microbial communities from Carex aquatilis grown in University of Washington, Seatle, WA, United States - 4-CB3-27 metaG | ecosystem: Host-associated > Plants > Roots > Rhizosphere...
ATTTCCGTCCAGGCTCCCGCCTTTGGAACGCCGACCCGGTACCCCGCGCGAAGCGCCCCGCTGTAATTGCCGACGGCCAGAAACAGCGTCCGTTCCATCGCGTCCAGCCTCAGGTAGCTGATGACATTGGAATCGGCATCCGTGCAGTTGACCCAGCGGAAGCCGCGCGGATTGAAGTCGTTCGCGTGCAGGACGGGCTCGGCCAGGTACAGCCGGTTCAAATCCTTGAGCAGCAGGCGCACACCCTCGTGGTCGATGAACTGGCAAAGGTGCCAATCCAGGCTCTCATCGTGGCGCCACTCGCGGGCCTGGCCGAACTCTCCGCCCATGAAAAGCAGCTTCTTGCCCGGATACGCCCACATGTGCGCGTACAGGGCGCGAAGGTTGGCCGCTTTCTGCGTGATGGTCCAGGCGCCCATCTTGAACAAAAGCGAAGCCTTTCCGTGGACGACCTCATCGTGGGAAAAGACGCTGATGAAGTTCTCCGCGTACTGATAGAGCATGCCGAACGACAGGTCCCCCTGGTGGTACCGGCGATGGATGGCCTCCTTGCTGAAATAGCGCAGGGTGTCGTGCATCCATCCCATGTTCCATTTGTAGTCGAATCCAAGGCCCCCGTCGGTCGTCGGCCGCGTCACCTTGGGAAACGAGGTGCTCTCCTCGGCTATCATGGCGACGCCGGGCCAGTACTTGTGCACCAGATCGTTCGCGCGCCTGAGGAAATCAATCGCCTCGAGATTCTCGCGCCCGCCGTAGCGGTTGGGAATCCACTCGCCCTCCTTCCGCGAGTAGTCGAGGTAGAGCATCGATGCCACCGCATCGACGCGCAGGCCGTCGATGTGATAGCGTTCGATCCAGGCCAGGGCGCTCGCGATCAGGAAGCAGCGCACCTCGTTGCGGCCATAGTTGAAGATGAGGGTTCCCCAGTCCATGTGCGCACCCTGGCGGGGGTCCGCGTGCTCGTACAGGTGGGTGCCGTCGAATTCGGCCAGGGCGAAGCTGTCCCGCGGAAAATGCGCGGGCACCCAGTCGAGAATGACCCCTATGCCGCGTTCGTGGAGGTGATTCACAAACCAGGCGAAATCCTCCGGCACCCCGAAGCGGCGGGTGGGCGCGAAGAAACCGGTCACCTGGTACCCCCACGAGCCGTCGAACGGGTGCTCCGCCAAGGGCATCAGTTCGACATGGGTGAATCCCATCTCGGCGGCGTAGTCGGCTAGCTGCGGGGCGAGCTCCCGGTAGCTGAGCGGCCGGCCCGCATCCTCGGGCTTCCTCTTCCACGAGCCCAGGTGCACTTCGTAGATCGACATCGGGCGGTCCAGCTTTTCCGCCGCGGCGCGCCGCCGCCCGATCCATTCGGCGTCGTCCCAGGCGAACTTGCCCACATCGCAGACAATCGCCGCATTGCCCGGGGGCGCCTCAAAATAGGTCCCATACGGGTCCGTCTTCATGCGGACAGCGCCCGCCCGGTCGCGGACCTCGAACTTGTAAAGTTCGCCCTCGTCCAGGCCCGGGATGAACAGCTCCCAGACCCCGGAGGCTCCGAGCGGGCGCATCGGGTGATACCGCCCGTCCCATCGGTTGAAGTTGCCAACGACGGAGACCCGCGCGGCGGACGGCGCCCACACGGCAAACGAAACGCCGGTGACTCCGCCCAGATCGCGAATCTGGGCGCCCAGCTTTTCGTAGATCCGATGCTCGTTGCCCTCGTTGAAAAGATACAGGTCCTGCTCGCTCAGGGTCGGCAGGAAGCAGTAGGGATCGAAGAACTGGCGCAGCTGCCCGCCCGGGTACGCAGCGCGCAGCTGGTACTTGAAGACTTCAGGCCGCCCGGGAATGAAGAGTTCAAACAGTCCCTCCGGTGCCAGCCGGTTCATCGGAAGCGCGGGGGTGCCCGGGGCATCGGGTTCGACAACCTCGCAGCCCGTGGCGCCCTTCAGCAGCGCCCGGACGACGACTCCCTTAACACCCTGTTTCTTGAATGCCAGCGGGTGCATGCCTAGCACCGAGTGGGGGGCCGAATGCCGGCCCTGCACGAGCGCTTGGAGATCGGCTTTGGCGATTATCACAGTCTGACCGAAGGGTGCTTGAATCCCACCCAGGTTCAAGGATTAACCCGCATGCATCCCAAAACAGGCGACCTTCGCCCGATTTGGGATGCACGCGGGCCAACGCGAGAGAGCTTGCCTGTGCGGGGGCCGGAGTTTTGGCTGCGGTCGTGATTTGTCGCACAGCAATCGCCCTGGCCATCGCCCTGGCCGCGCTGCGCGCGGGGGCGGCGCCAGCCGCCCAGGCGGCGCCGGTGCCCGGTGAAATCACGGGCGACGATTCCTCGACCAATCTCGACACCGGGGAAACATCCGTGCGCGGGCACGCCCGGTGGACAAGCCGCTGGAAGGGCGCCGAGGTCCTGCTCACAGCCGACGAGATCCGGGTCCTCCCCCGGACCAACACGCTCGTCGCGACGGGCACCGTCACGCTGACCGACAGCGACGAGCGGCTTCTCGCCGACCGCCTGGAATACAACCGCACGGACGGACGTTTCTCGGCCCTGAACATCCGGGTGGGCCGTTTCCCCGTGTATATCCAGGGGGCTTCCGCCGAGGGAACCCTGCAGGAGATCACGATCCACAAGGCCGTCATCAGCTACACCGAGCCCGGCCGCTGGAAGCCTTCGGCCAGGGCGGAGACGATCGTGTACTCGCCCGGACGCTACGTGCGGACCGTCAGCGCCCTGATCGGCCTGAGCGGCGCCGAGTTCATCCCCATATCATCGCTGCGCCAGGATCTGAATGACGCTGTGACGGCGAATTACTTCACCTTTGACGCCGGGTACCGCTCGACCCTCGGCCCGATCCTGGATGTCGGCTTCCACGTGCCGGCGGCCCCGGGCTTCAGGGTCGGCGGGGACCTCGGGCTGTACCTGAAGCGCGGCGCCATGATCGGGCCGTCGGGGACGTACTCCTCGCCCGACGGGAGCGGCGACATGAGCGGATTCCTCCTCTCCGGCTTCATCCACGACTACGGCCAGCGAACGACCGACATCCTCGACAAGCCGGTGCCCGCCGACCGCAGCTTCGCCGAATGGAGGCATCGCCAGCAGGTGTCGGACAACCTGACGCTCGAGGCCAACATCAACTGGTGGTCGGATTCCGAGATCCTGCGCAATTTCCGCCCGAAGGAATTCTACCCGATCCAGGAACCCGACAACACGCTCGAGGCCGTGTATTCAGGGCAGAACTACTTCGCTTCGGTCTTCGCCCGGCTCCAGCCGGACAGGTTCGAGCCCGTCCAGGAGCGCCTGCCCGAGCTGCGCTTTGACCTGCTGCCGACGGCGGTCGGGGCCGGGTTCTACGAGCGATTTGAGGCGAGCGCGGCGTCGCTGCTCGAACGGCCCCCGAACGGGGGCCCGGAGCTTGCGAGCAACCGGCTCGACGCGTTCTACGGCCTGTCGCGGCCCGTCTCCCCGGCGGACTGGTTCACCTTCACGCCGGTCGCCGGCGGCCGGATCACGGACTACCTGGACACGAAAGGGGCCAGCGTCTCGGGCGGCTACCTCCGCGCCCTCGGCGAACTCGGGTTCGACGCGCGGCTGAGGACGAGCGGCACCTTTGATTTCAAGAACCCGGTGTGGGGAATCGACGGCCTCCGGCATCTGCTGACGCCGGTCCTGAGCTACCGCTACATTCCCGACGCGACCGCGGGCCAGAAGTACATCCCCGAGATCGACCGCCAGGCCTTCACGACGTACCTGCAGCCCCTCGAGCTCGGGGACCTGCGCTCGATCGACCAGCTCGGGCCCGAAAACACGCTCCGCCTGGGACTGGAGAACACGCTGCAGACACGGGCTGCGGGCTACGGGTCGGCGGATCTCATCAAGTTCAATGTGTTCGACGACCTCAATTTCCGGCCGGGCCCGGGGGATCCGGATCATTCCGACGTCCACGCCGAGGTCGCCTTCACGCCCGCCCACTGGATCGATTTCGAGGGGGCGGTGGTGTTCTCGCCGACGTCGTTCAACCTTCGCGAGATCGATTCCGGCCTGACGCTGCGGGACGGCGACACCCGGACCCTCCAGCTCGCCTCCGACTTCGTGCGCCACGAGGACAACGACTATCTCCTCAATTTCAGGCAAAAGTTCAACGAGCAGTTCTCGGGCCTCATCCTTGTCGAGTACGGCGCCCGCCAGCACCAGTTCAACCAGCGCTCGATCGGCCTGGTCCAGAACCTGACCAACACGTGGAGGATCACGTATCTATTCACCTACAATGGAGGGCCGAACAAGGAGGGCCCCCTCGATTTCCAGGTCAACGTCGAGGCCATCCGCTTCTGAACGATCATGAGCCGGATCGGCAGCCAGCGCCGTGTCCTTCTCGAGTTGCTGGGCCGGCTTCGGCCGCACTGGCGGCTCGATGCGGCGCTGCCCGCCCGGATCGGGCGGCTCCTGGGGGGCGACCGCCGGCTCGGGGCGGCGGACCGGCGGCTTTACCGCGAGTTGATCTACACGACGCTTCGCCACCTGCCCTGGATCGAGCCGCTGCTCGATCCGGCTTCCGGCGCGGAGCCGGTCCCGGCGGAGCGCGCGATCGCCTGGCTTGCCGCCGACACGCCTTCAACCCACGCGTTTCGGGCGGAGCTCGCGCGCGGCTTCCCCTCGGAGCCGCCGGCCTCCGTGGCCGGCAGGGCCCGGATTCTTGCGCCGCTCGCCGGCCTGGACCGCCTGCCCTCCCTCCTCCCGGAATGGTTCGAGTCGGAATGCCCCGGAATTGCGGATTCGCCCGATTACGATGTCCTGAACAGCCGGGCTCCCCTCTGGCTGCGGCTTCAGACAAACGATCGCGCCGCCGTCCTCGATGAGTTTGCAAGCCGGGGATGGAAAGCCCAGGAGAGCCCGCTGCTCCCCGGAGCCGTCGCAATCCGGGGCGAGGCCGACGTCTCGGCCACCGAGGCTTACAAGGCCGGTCTCGTCGAAGTCCAGGACCTCGGCTCCCAGATGATCCTCGAGGCCGTCGGGATCGATCCCGGGGGCGCGTGGCTCGACGCCTGCGCCGGGGCCGGGGGAAAGTCGCTACAACTGGCGGGGCTTCTCGGCCCGGCCGGACGCGTCGAGGCGCACGACATCAGGCCGGGCGCCCTGGGCGAACTCGTGCGCCGGGCGCGCCGCGCCGGACTTTCAGGCAGGATCCGCACCACGCCCTCGCCCCTGGGCCCCTATGACGGCGTCCTCGTCGACGCGCCCTGCTCGGGCTCGGGGACATGGCGGCGGTCGCCGCACCTGAAATGGGTCACGAGGCAGTCCGGCGTCCGCGACTTCGCCGGCCGGCAGCTCGCCCTCCTGGAGCGTTTTGCCCCGCTTGTTCGAACCGGCGGCCGCCTGGCCTATTCGACATGTTCGCTCTGCAGGAGCGAAAACGAGGGGGTCGTCGGCATCTTCCTTTCCCGGCATTCCGAATTCGAACCCGCCGGATGGGCCCGTGAGTTCACGGGCGAAAGGAGGGAATCGGCGCTTCTTTTCCGTCCATCCGGCCATGACGGCGACGGCTTTTTCGCCGCGAGCCTGCGCCGTCGCGACAACGGACCGCATTTGAAGGCCCGATGATTTTTCCGTTGCCGGCCGCCTGCGGCTCCCAACGCTTGTGACGCCGTGGAACTCGACACCGATACCCGCATCAAGCTGCCCGTTTTCGAGGGGCCGCTCGATCTGCTGCTTTTCCTGATCCGCAAGAACGAGCTCGACATCTACGACATCCCGATCGAGTCGGTGACGCGGCAGTACATCGCCGCCCTCCGGGCGATGCAGGAGCTCGATCTCGACCTGGCCGGCGAATTTTTCGTCATGGCGGCGACCCTGATGGAGATCAAGAGCCGGATGCTCCTTCCCAAGGGCCAGCATGCGGTGGATCCGAATGCCGAGGACGACGATCTGGATCCCCGGTGGGAGCTGGTTTACCAGCTCCTGCAGTACAAGAAGTTCAAGGAAGCGGCGGCAAAACTCTCCGAGCTGTCCGCTGTCCGCCAGAACCTCATGGACCGCCACGTTTCCGCCAGGGCCGGGGACTTCCTGGAGCGGCCCCTGGTGGGAGTCGGCCGGATCGACCTTTGGAACACCTTCAACATCGTTCTGCGCCGGCTGGCCGAGAAGTTCGTGGTCGGCGAGATCCACGATGAGGTGGTCACGGTGGCCGACCAGATGGAATGGCTTTTGGCCCGGATCCAGACTGAGCGCTCCTTCGTCCTGTCGCGCCTTTTCTCGGACGGGGTGTCGCTCAGGCGGCTGGTCGCCACCTTTCTCGCGGTGCTCGAACTGACACGCCTCCACAAGCTGCGGCTGCGCCAGGACGGGACATTCGCCGACATCATTTGCAGCGCGGCCGATGAAATCCCGCTTGATCCGGGCGCCGTTGGCGCCACGTTGCCCGCGTGAACCGAAAGAAGAAGAAACCCGCCCCCCAGGCGGCCCTCCTCGGCCTCGGCCTGGACAACAAGGACGGGCACAAGCGAATCACGACGGGCGAGAAGTTCGCGATCCTGGGCGGCTCGGCTGAAACCCACGAGAAAATGACGGAGACGGTCGTCAAGACCTTCGAGGAGCTGAAGCAGCGGGGAAAGGAACTGGAACAGGTTGAGCCGACGGAACTTGCGGAAATCATCCACAAGTCCTCGCCGCGGTGACCCGGCGTTGTTGCTTTTGGATTTTATCCGAGTTTGTTTGTCAGAGCCAAATACCATGTCCGATAAAATCAGCCATCTCACCGCCGAGAGCTTCAAGTCCGCAGTCGCGGATTCCGCCACACCGCTCTTGGTCGATTTTTGGGCGCCCTGGTGCGGGCCATGCAAGGCCATCGCACCCGTCCTCGAGGAACTCGCCGTCGAATTCGACGGCAAGCTCAGCATCGCGAAGGTAAATATCGACGACCACAACGATATCGCGGTGCAATACAACATCCGGGCCATCCCCACGATGCTCCTCTTCAAGAACGGAAAGCTTGTGGATCAGATCGTCGGAATGCTTCCGAAGGCCGCCCTGAAGGCCAAGCTCACCCTGCAGCTCGCCTGAACCGCTACAGTATCACGCCCAGCGCGAACAGGCCCGCATAGCAGGCGAGAAGTTTCCCGGTGTCGCCCAGGAGCGGAACCAGTTCCGCGGCGCCCCCGCTTCCGCCAAGACGCCGCGCGTGCAGTATCCCGAGCGGCGCAAGGGCCGCCGGGAGCAGGCACCAGGCCCGGTAGCCTCTCAGCAAAAAGACAAACGGCACGGCCAGGGCAATCGCCAGAGACAGGCCGAACTGGGCCCGGGCCGCACCCCTCCCGAATCGGACCACGAGCGTTCGCTTGCCCGCGGCCGCGTCGGATTCGGCGTCGCGATAGTTGTTAACGAGCAGAATATTCGCCGCCAGAAGGCCGATCGGAACCGAGGCGAGCAGGACTTCGCCGGTCACCCTCCCCGCCTGGACGAAATAGGTCGCCCCCACGGCGACCAGGCCGAAAAAGATGAAGACAAACACGTCTCCAAGACCGACGTACGCTAGCGGCATCGGCCCCGCCGTATAGGCGAAACCGCAGCCGATGCTGGCCAGCCCTATCCCGATGAGCCAGGGGCCGCCCCGGCTCACGAGGCCCAGCCCCACGAGAAAGGCCGCTGCAAAAACCGCGATCATGGCGCGCTGCATTAGACGGGGAGCCACCCATCCCGAGGAAACGGCCCTGCGGGGCCCGATGCGATTCACCGTATCCGCGCCTTTGACGAAGTCGTAGTAATCGTTCGCGAAATTGGTCCCGATCTGGACAAGGAGCGCGAATGCGAGGCAGATGCCTGCGGCCGGGGCATCAAACCGCCCGTCATGCGCGGCGAGCGCCGAACCGACGGCGACCGGGGCGACCGCGGCGGCCAGGGTCCTCGGCCGCGCCGCGCCCAGCCACACTCTCCAGGCCGGAGGGGTCCCGGACCGTCCCGAATCCGAATGATCCGGTTCCAGGTCCGCGCTCATTTTATGCCAAAGCCCGTGAACTGCGAGGTCCTGACATGAACCGAGCGATGCGTCTTCCGGATGAAGTGGCGCATCCGCTCCTCGACGGTCGAGACGAAGGCGTCGAGTTCCTTCTCCGCGCCCTCCGCCTCGATGCGGACCCGGCCGTCCGGAAGGTTCTCAACGTAGCCCGCGACCTCGAATTCACGCGCAACCTCAAACGCGGCATACCTGAACCCGACGCCCTGCACGTGGCCTTCGAAGTGGATTTCTGCGTGGTGCACGTCCGCCATGATCCGAACCCATTTAAGCAAATGGGGACCAAAGGCAACCACCCCGAAGCCCGGGCGGCACACCCCCTTTTCGTTTGCTTTTTGGGCCCCCCAAGACTCAGTTTCTCCCGGCCAATGGACAATTCTTATTCAGACGGCTCTCTCGAGAATGAATGGGAAGATCGGGGCGATCTAATCTGGAATGAGTTCGATTGGGAGCGCTACCTTCGGGATCAGGAGGACGTAATCCATCGGTATCTCGGTTTTTATGAGGCATTCCGAACGAGCCCGGACCGGATAGACCTTGTCGCCGGGCAGATGGGCTGGGAATCGCCCGAATCCCCGGACGAGGAGGGGGATGCGGAGGTTGCGCCCGGCGAGGATGATGCCGTGGAATTCACCGAGGACGACGTCTACACGCTTCACAAAAACCCCGTGTACGTCGCCACGAAGGCCATCTACCTCGGAATCCGGCGCCCTTGGGAGTTCCTGGCCGGCGATCCGAAGCGGGTGCCGACTCCCCTTGCCCTCTCGTTTCTCGTCTCGCTGCACCGCGGCGAGGAACAGGCCCTCCAGGCCGTCCACGCTTTGGACTTCGGCGACTATGCGATGGCGGTCAGCCTTTTCAAGCGGGCCCTGGGAGCCCTGAACGGCTCGCTCGCGCAGCTCAATGCCGAGTCCTCCCTCGGGCATTCCGCCGTGCGCGACTACCGGGAGGATGCCCTCCCCCGCCTATTCGACCTCAGGGAGGTCTGGCTGCGGGTCATCGAGGAGTGCCGCCGCGAGCTTCGCCGCCCGATCGACGAGGAAAGCTGATCGGTTCGCCCTGGCCTTCCGGAGCTCGATCCGTTCGCTTGGAAATGCTGATCCGGAGAGGTGCCATTCGACTCGCCCCCTCTGATGGAACTCGCTCATGGCGGGCCATCATGCGGATCGAACGCCCCGAGCGAAGCCGCGGGGCGGTGCCTAGCGAGCGTCCTTCGTGTCCAGAGGCTCGGGGCCGATTGTCGTTCCGTCCGGATACATCATCGGCCGCTTGCGGCTCCATCGCAGGACCAGCTCGTGTATTTCCTCCAGCCAGAGCAGGCGATTGCGAAGGCTCATCCGCTTCCCTGCATCGAGCGTAAACCGCTCCGCCGCATCTTCGGGGAGACCACCAGCCAGCCGGGAGGAATCCGTGCTCACGGTCCTGCCCCTTTCGACAGGATCCTCAACCGGCGAACGTCCTCCAAGTCCTGCGGGCGGCCGACCGCCTCCTTCATTGCTATCAGGCGATCCAGATGAACGAACGGCACAGAGACGTTCGGCGCCACCTCGTCGCGCAGCGCCCGACGATATTCCACGTCGAAGTCAAAAGGCGGCAGAATGAAGATATCGACCGGGGCGTCGTCGCGTTCCAGGAAGGAGAGCTGAAAAACGATCATGTTCTTCTCGGTCGCCCAGCGCTCGCGTTGCGCCGGGTCGGCGAAGACCTCGGCTGTCACCGGAATCCTCGGGACAAGGCCGATGCCTTGGAGCGCGCGGATTCCCGCGGCCAGGTTCGTCGGATCGAAGGCAAGAACCAAGTCGATGTCATTCGTCACGCGCACGAACCCATGCGCGATTACGGCGAGCCCGCCGACCACGATGTAGCGCACATTCGCTTCGTTGAGCGTCCGAAAAATGTTCTCAAGCCGCGCCAGGCGCATCCAAATCGGATAGTGCCCGCCGGCACTGCGCGCAACCGCATTTGTCGGCCTTGCACAACCGTGCAAATTTGACTCGAGGGTGCGCTGAAACGGAATCGGGCACCTTGGGGGCGCTCCCGGCTGCGGCTTTTCCGCTTGCGCCGGCAATCCGCCCACACAAGGTTCTGGACCCAGCTGATCCGGAGAGGTGCCTGAGTGGCCGAAAGGGACGGTTTGCTAAACCGTTGTAGGGCTTTAAAACCTTACCGAGGGTTCGAATCCCTCCCTCTCCGCCAGCTAATACACGTTGGATTAGCGGGTCTAGTTCAAAGTTTGGGGACGGGGGTGTAGTTGGAAGGAAGGTTATGTTGCAGGGAAGGGCCAAGCGCTTAGCGCTCGCCCGTTTAAGGAGGATTGGGCGGTGCCCTCGCGGCAGTGCAACGAGAGCGACGGTTTGGTCGATGAAGTCAGCGGAGCGACGGCGCGAAGCGCCGGCACTGATTGGTTGGAGGTGAGGGATACTCATCCGCATTGGGCGATGACGCGGAGTCTGTAATTTTCGAACGAACGGAATCCATACGCTCTTCGCTGTATCAACTTCATCTTTCTGTGGAAGCCCTCGGTGACCCCATTGTTGCGGGAGAAGCGCCACATGCGGGCGATCTCCTCGCTCCAGTCGGTGAGGGTCTTGGCCAGGGTCTGGGCGGGCTCAAAGCCGCTGTCGCGCAGCTGGCCGATGAGAGTGAACAGCTCGCGGATATGCCGCCGGCAGGATGCCTTTGAGAGGCCTTTATGCCTCAGCAGCGCCCAGAGCCGCTCCTTCATCTGGTAGATCGGCTCGAGCACCGGGTTGTCGGCGAGCAGCTGTGCCAGGCGGCTGCGGCGCTGGGGGTCTAGCCGGTCGTTGCGCGCCCGCAGAAGGCCGAGCCAGGAGCGGTTCCAGCCCAGCTGGGGCACGAGCTGGCGGGCCAATCGCA
>Ga0265342_10004539_pt1 | contig 10869 bp, 5 predicted proteins | sample 4CB327metaG_FD_203125 | JGI IMG/M metagenome (GOLD analysis project Ga0265342, IMG submission 203125) | Rhizosphere microbial communities from Carex aquatilis grown in University of Washington, Seatle, WA, United States - 4-CB3-27 metaG | ecosystem: Host-associated > Plants > Roots > Rhizosphere...
ACTCTGTGGAGATTGATGGTATCTCTAAAGTAAGCCCCGGCTAACTACGTGCCAGCAGCCGCGGTAATACGTAGGGGGCAAGCGTTGTCCGGATTTACTGGGTGTAAAGGGTGCTCAGGTGGTCTTGTAAGTCAATGGTGAAAGCCCAGAGCTCAACTCTGGAACTGCCTTTGATACTACAAGGCTTGAGTATGGAAGAGGTTGATGGAATTTCGGGTGTAGCAGTGAAATGCGTAGATATCCGAAAGAACACCAGTGGCGAAGGCGGTCAACTGGTCCATTACTGACACTAAAGCACGAAAGCGTGGGGAGCAAACAGGATTAGATACCCTGGTAGTCCACGCCTTAAACGATGAATACTAGACGTTGGGGTTAAACTCAGTGTCGCAGCTAACGCATTAAGTATTCCACCTGGGGAGTACGATCGCAAGGTTGAAACTCAAAGGAATTGACGGGGGCCCGCACAAGCAGTGGAGCATGTGGTTCAATTCGATGCAACGCGAAGAACCTTACCTGGGCTTGACATGTAAGCTAAGGCGAATGAAAGTTCGCGTCCCGCAAGGGGAGCTTATACAGGTGCTGCATGGCTGTCGTCAGCTCGTGCCGTGAGGTGTTGGGTTAAGTCCCGCAACGAGCGCAACCCTTGTCTTTAGTTGCTACCGGATAATGCCGGGCACTCTAAAGAGACTGCCTACGCAAGTAGTGAGGAAGGTGGGGATGACGTCAAGTCCGCATGGCCCTTACGCCCAGGGCCACACACGTGCTACAATGGCTACTACAAAGGGCTGCCAGACCGCGAGGTTGAGCCAATCCCTAAAAAGTAGTCTCAGTTCGGATCGGAGTCTGAAACTCGACTCCGTGAAGCTGGAATTGCTAGTAATCGTGGATCAGCACGCCACGGTGAATACGTTCCCGGGCCTTGTACACACCGCCCGTCAAGCCATGGAAGTTGGGGGTACCCGAAGTCGCCTTTAATAAGCGCCGAAGGTAAAACCAGTGACTGGGGCTAAGTCGTAACAAGGTAGCCGTACCGGAAGGTGCGGCTGGATCACCTCCTTTCTAAAGAGATAAATTTCATCCGCAAAGGAACCCGTCCCCGCGAAAGCGGGGATCTAAGATTCCCGCGATGGTTATTGAAATCAAGATTTAATTATAATCTCAGAAGACTACGCACACATTTTATTTTTATATTCAACTGTTCTTTTTTATAATAAACAGTATAGTCCGGCTTATTCCGGACGCAAATACTGTAAATAAATTGGGCCTATAGCTCAGTTGGTTAGAGCGCACGCCTGATAAGCGTGAGGTCAATGGTTCAACTCCATTTAGGCCCACGTTAAAATGTCAGATGAAGTTCTAACAACCAACTGAATACTATAGGGGCCTTAGCTCAACTGGGAGAGCACCTGCCTTGCAAGCAGGAGGTTATCGGTTCGATCCCGATAGGCTCCACGATACAAACGTTCTTATAAATAGGTGTCTTAGCTCAAAATCCGCCGCAGGCGGAACCCCGCTAACAGCGGGAAGGGAGAGCATCCCGACGTACGTCGGGAAGGTTACTTGTCCCGAAGAGCGAAGCGACATCGGGATCGGTTCGATCCCGATAGGCTCCACGATACAAACGTTCTTATACATAAGCAGTCAACTGGTCTACGACTCTTCGAGTCGAAGACTCGTAGAGGAGAGCATCCCGACGTTCGTCGGGAAGGTTACTTGTCCCGAAGAGCGAAGCGACATCGGGATCGGTTCGAATCCCGCTGCGCCCCGCAGACTTCCGCTTTAGCGGGAACATAGCGGGGATAGGCTCCACGATACAAAAAGTCCCGCCCTTTAGGCCGGGCAAATGTTCTAAAACATATTTGAGGTTAAAGCTCATTTCCACTTAAGCGAAAGCTCAGGCATACGCCGGTGAGTGGGAGGAAGAGCGTCTCCGGAAGAAGATATCTGCATATGGCGGATTCTAATCAAGATTGATTGGATATTTCGGAGAAGGTTACCGGTTCGAATCCGGTTAACTTCACAATTCAGATCAAGCCTAGCACAGGTTTTGGTTCGAAGAGTACAATTTGTTCTTTTAATAATAGTAAGTTTTTCCGTAAAAAAAACAAGTTTATCAGAGCACAGTCTATCTGTGATGATAAAGATTTTTGGTTAAAGTTACGAAGGGCATACGGTGGATGCCTTGGCACTAGTAGGCGATGAAGGACGCGGTTACCAGCGATACGCCACGGATAGGTGGAAGCAACCTTAGACCCGTGGATTTCCGAATGGGGCAACCCAGTGCGAGTAATGTCGCACTACTGGACACTGAATACATAGGTGTCCTAGAGCTAACCCAGGGAACTGAAATATCTAAGTACCTGGAGGAAGATAAAACAATCGTGATTTCCCGAGTAGCGACGAGCGAAACGGAAACAGCCTAAACCTTGTGATGTGTATAAGACTCGAATCGTTGCATCACGGGCTAAGCGGGACTCTCAGTCTGAATTCGAGTAGGACAAAGAGTTACAAACCGGCATATTAGCTGAACAGTCTGGAAAGTCTGGCCATAGAGGGTGAAAGCCTCGTAAGCGAAAATGTAGCCGGCTCTTGAGAGTATCCCAAGTACCACGGAGTAAGTGGAATTTTGTGGGAATCTGCGAGAACCATCTCGTAAGGCTAAATACTCACTAGTGACCGATAGTGGACAAGTACCGTGAGGGAAAGGTGAAAAGTACTCCTGACAGGAGGGTGAAATAGTACCTGAAACCGTATGCCTACAAACGGTAGGAGCCTCGTATAGAGAGCTTGCTCTTTATACGGGTGACTGCGTGCCTTTTGCTTAATGAACCAACGAGTTACTCGTGTCATGCAAGGATAAATTCTTAAGGAATGCATCCGCAGCGAAAGCAAGTCCTAATCGGGCGAAATTAGTATGATGCGGTAGACGCGAAACCATAGTGATCTAGTCTTGGCCAGGATGAAGCAAGGGTAACACCTTGTGGAGGTCCGAACTAGTGTGGGTTGAAAACCGCTTGGATGAGCTGAGACTAGGAGCGAAAGACCAATCAAACTTGGAGATAGCTCGTTCTCCTCGAAATAGCTTTAGGGCTAGCCTCGGATAAGAATATGACGGAGGTAGAGCACTGATTGGGGTAGGGCTGTCACAACGGTACCAAACCCAGACAAACTCCGAATTCCGTACATATGTTTTCCGGGAGTCAGGCAGTGGGGGATAAGCTTCATTGCCAAAAGGGAAATAACCCAGACCACCTGCTAAGGTCCCCAAGTCTATGTTAACAGACTAAGGATGTTAGACTGCATTGACAACTAGGATGTTGGCTTAGAAGCAGCCATTCATTTAAAGAGTGCGTAATAGCTCACTAGTCAAGCGGTCTGGCGCCGATAATACTCGGGACTCAAACATAGCGCCGAAGCAGTGGGCTCCGACGCAAGTCGGAGCGGTAGAGGAGCATTCTGTATGCGACTGAAGGTTCTCTGTAAGGAGGGCTGGAGCGTACAGAAAAGAAGATGTTGGTATAAGTAACGATAATGAATATGAAAAATATTCACGCCGAAAATCTAAGGTTTCCTGAGCAACGTTAATCGTCTCAGGGTTAGTCGGACCCTAAGCCGAGGCCGAAAGGCGTAGGTGATGGAAGACAGGTCAATATTCCTGTACCGCCGAAATTTAAACATGGAGGACGCAGAAGTGAAAGGAGAGCCATCTGATGGATTAGATGGTCTAAGGGCGTAGTCGCAAGATGAAACCCGAACGGGATGGCGCAAGCCTACAAACTCTCCCTAATCCGGCTGCCGAGAAAAGCCCGTGTGTATACTAAGGCGCCCGTACCGCAAACCGACACAGGTAGATGAGGAGAGTATCCTAAGGCGCTCGAGTGAGCCGTGGTTAAGGAACTCGGCAAATTAGCCCCGTAACTTCGGGATAAGGGGCGCCCAATTTATTGGGCCGCAGAGAAATGGGCCAAGCGACTGTTTAACAAAAACACATGTCTATGCTAAGCCGTGAAGGCGATGTATATGGACTGACACCTGCCCGGTGCTGGAAGGTTAAGGAGAGAGGTCATCCCCGCAAGGGGGGCAGCTTTGAACCGAAGCCCCAGTAAACGGCGGCCGTAACTATAACGGTCCTAAGGTAGCGAAATTCCTTGTCGGGTAAGTTCCGACCTGCACGAATGGTGTAACGATTTGGTCACTGTCTCAACCACGGGCTCGGTGAACTTGTGGTACCGGTGAAGACGCCGGTTACCCGCATATGGACGGAAAGACCCCGTGCACCTTTACTGCACCCTAGCACTGGAAACGGGTAACTCATGTGTAGAATAGGTGGGAGACTTTGAAGCGGCGGCGCTAGCCGTCGTGGAGTCGCAATGTGAAATACCACCCTTGGCTTATTTGCTTTCTAACCTGCGCCCGTAATCCGGGTGAGGGACACTGTTAGGCGGGTAGTTTGACTGGGGCGGTCGCCTCCTAAATGGTAACGGAGGCTCCCAAAGGTATCCTCAACCTGGTTGGTAATCAGGTGGTGAGCGCAAACGCACAAGGATGCTTAACTGCGAGACATACAGGTCGAGCAGATGCGAAAGCAGGGGTTAGTGATCCAATGGTTCCGTGTGGAAGGGCCATTGCTCAAAGGATAAAAGGTACGCCGGGGATAACAGGCTGATCTCCTCCAAGAGTTCATATCGACGAGGAGGTTTGGCACCTCGATGTCGGCTCATCGCATCCTGGGGCTGGAGAAGGTCCCAAGGGTTTGGCTGTTCGCCAATTAAAGCGGTACGTGAGCTGGGTTCAGAACGTCGTGAGACAGTTCGGTCCCTATCCTATGCGGGCGAAAGAAACTTGAGAAGGGTCGTTCTTAGTACGAGAGGACCGGAACGAACGCACCTCTAGTGTGCCAGTTGTCATGCCAGTGGCACCGCTGGGTAGCTATGTGCGGTTGAGATAAGCGCTGAAAGCATCTAAGCGCGAAACTCGCTTCAAGATTAGGTTTCTCTGTCCTTCGGGACAATAAGGCTCGTCGAAGATGACGACGTTGATAGGCTGCAGGTATAAGCACAGTAATGTGTTCAGCTGAGCAGTACTAATAAGCCGAATGACTTTGCCTTTAATTTTTATCAGGCAGATAAGCTGTCGCTGTGATAAAATATTGTTTAATACGTGTTGGCTAAATCCAATATCGGTTTTTTGCAGGAAAAACTTACTATGATTTTTTAATGCAGCGTGCGCTGCATTATCCAGGGTATTCTGGTGACTATAGAGAGAGGGTCACACCTCTTCCCATTCCGAACAGAGAAGTTAAGCCTCTCATCGCTGATGGTACTACTACCGAAGGGTTGTGGGAGAGTAAGTCGTCGCCAGGTTTTTATTTAAACCCGATCAATAGAAATGTTGGTCGGGTTTTATATTTATATTTCATTGACACTTCATGCAGGGTCACACCTCTTCCTCTGCCTTCACGAAAGATTCGGCAGACAGGCATTCCGAACAGACCTGTCCCGATAAGCGAAGCGACATCGGGAGAAGTTAAGCCTCTCATCGCTGCCCTCCGCAGGCGGGTAAAATGGTACAACTACCGAAGGGTTGTGGGAGTCCCGCCTGTGGCGGGATAAAATCCAGCCGTCGCTCCCGCTGGCGCGGGATTTCATTGCTCGCTTTCGCTCGCAACTCAACAGGTTTTTTTTAAAACCCGATTAGCATAAATGTTGGTCGGGTTTTTTATTTACAGACCTGTCCCGATAAGCGAAGCGACATCGGGAGAAGTTAAGCCTCTCATCGCTGATGGTACTACTACCGAAGGGTTGTGGGAGTCCTGCCAATGGCGGGATAAAATCCAGTCGTCGCTCCCGCTGGCCCGGGATTTTAAAGCTCCGATAGAATTTATTTCTGTCGGAGCTTTTTTATTGTGTGAATGTGATACTCTTTTTCAGCATACAGGCATGTATATATTTTTAGAATTAATCTCTTGCCTTTCTTTTGTTCGCCCAAAAGAAAGGCGAAAGAAAAGGGCGCCTTTAGAAAACAGTCGTCTCGACGCTTGCGCAAGTGAAAAATTTCGAAACTCGTTCCGTCACTTTGTGCCGGAACTCAAACAGTCGAATTTTTTTCTCACTTGCTTGGCGTCTCGTAAACCCGACTGTTTTCTAAACGGATAAAATCAAAAAACAAAATCAAAACAGAGCTTTTTTAAATACGGGAACATGAGATTTAAGATTTTCGATTTGAAATTTAGAAATAGTTGCAAATCAATAATAGGTTCGTGTAATTCGATTTTAATTAGTGAAATTAGTGTGCGTTGTTTTGATTTATTCGTGAAATTCGTTTTTATTTGTGTAATTAGTGTGTGTTGTTTTTTGTTTGTTATTTATTTATTCGATATTGTTTAGGATTTAGATATTCTGATTCAGTGTTTTTTCTGTTATTTACTATTTATTATTTGTTTATTGTTCATTGTTTTGTTATTATGCCCGCAATATGCAAAACAATTTTCGAAGAAATCCTATCTACATAACTCTGTTCGCGGTTTCATTCGCGTTTGTGGAGGCAGCCGTGGTTGTTTATCTGCGGGACCTTTACTATCCGCAGGGATTTCATTTCCCGCTGAAGATGCTCATCGACCGCAACCTGATAATTGAACTCATCAGGGAGTTTACCACAATTGTTATGATGGCGTCCGTCGCAGGACTTGCCGGCAGAAAGTTCTGGGAACGGTTCGGGTATTTCCTGATCATATTCGGCGTGTGGGATATTTGTTTTTACGTTTGGCTGAAAGCTGCGCTTGGCTGGCCGGAGAGTCCGTTCACATGGGACGTGCTCTTTTTATTACCCGCGCCATGGCTCGGGCCGGTTCTTGCGCCAATACTTGTGAGCGCTACAATGATATTTATCGGCGTGGATATCACTCGTAGATTTGCGAAAGGAATTGAAATCCGACCAAGGTTAATCCATTGGCTGGGAGTCTTAGCCGGAAGCGCGCTTGTGTTATACTCATTCATGAACGATACAGCCGCATCGCTGCATGAACAAATGCCACAACCATACAAGTGGGAATTCTTTCTTCCGGGACTAGCGCTATACCTAATCACTTACATTCATTTAATAAAACAAATCAAAAACAAAACATAACCCACGAATTACACTAAGAGAAACGAATACGTAAATGTGTAACAGCAAATTTCACGCCGCGTGCCGCCATAGGCGGTGAATGAAAAAGTAAACCAGGAAGAAAATAAATCTGATTATTTCATATCCAATCTGCGTTTATCAGCGGCTAATGTTTTGGCCTTCGTCTCCCTGCCTGCAGCAGGCAGGCGCTCAGGCTGACAATTTGTTTTTACCTTTGCCGTTTCAAGTATTTTATTCGTGTAATTTGCTGTTTATTATTTTATGCGTTTGTTTGCTGTTTCGTGTAATTCGTGTGTGTTTTTCTTTTGCCGTTTGCCGTTTTACTTTTGTCTTCTGCCTTCTCCCTTTTGCCTTCCTTTACAGGGACAATTTATTTCAATTTAAAGCAGAAATGTTTCGTTTTTCATCATTATTTAGCTTTTTATAACCGGATGTGGAAGATTTTTTTTCTACAATTTGTTTAAAGTTTCATTGGATTATGAAAATGATTTAAGATAACTTGCATATAAATTTCTAAATCATAAATAATCTAAGGCTATGAACAGAGCAATATATATAGCGCTTTTTTTCATCCTTGCCGCGGTAAGTTACTCATCGAATTCAAAATTTTTTGGCGGGGGAAATCCGCATGATTCGCTTTTGTTTGACGGAGGCGCTACTAATTATTTGAGAAATGAAAGCGGTAATTGCAGCATTAAAGTTATATCGGCGATCGGGAAATGCATCGGGACCTATTACGCAGATAGCATTGGCCATATCTGCGGCGAGCCTGATACAATACAGGTGATAAGAACCGGACAGCTTCATAAAGGATATCAACTTGTGCCGGGCACGGAGGTTACAACCGGTCCGCATGATGATGTAACAAATGGAACTTATAATATTGTGTCGCTGAAAAATGGCGACTCACCCGATGGAATTATGCTTGGCAGCGAGGGCTCTGTGGGGAAGGTACTTATAGGAAAAGACTGCGTGTATCATGTTATAAGCGGGAATATCAGCGTAATAGGACAAATGGATATAAGCACATCAAGAAGCAAGGTAACGCACAAAAATACACAGTACACCCTGGAAGTGCTTGAGCAGGACGGAAAATTTACCGATGTTGTAAAAGTTTATGAAGGCTCGGTGGAGCTGAATGCAAACAGGGAGGATGCGGACTACAAGCAGGATTCAAAGAAGCGCCAGGATGAACTGAAAGCGGAAACCCAAAAACTTTTAGAAGACTTTCAAAGCGGCAAGCTGACGGTAGACGAATTTAAGCAAAGAAACGAGGAAATACAGAAAAAAGTGAATTCAGTAACAGAGATGGTAAAGACCGTGACTATAAATGCCGGCTATACAAGCTCGATTTCCGAAGGCGAATCGCCAACCGACCCGGTAACGTTTGATACAAATGAAAACCGGTGGTGGGAGAACAAATAAATTACGAATTGTGAATTTCGAATTGCGAATTATAAAAACAACAGCCAAAGATTCACAAAAAAAAGAAAGAAGGCAAACGTAAAAACAAATCAAAACATCAATACACGAATTACACGAACAATAAACATAATGAATAAAATATAAACAGCAAATTGCACGAATCACTTGTTGAATTGCGACTAAAAGGAGCAATGAAATCCCGATCTATCGAGTTAGGTCGAAGGCCCTACATAAAGATAAAAGCGGGGCTTATCATAATTGTTCTGCGTTCCTACTGCGGCAAATGTTCTGATTTTAACCCTTCGGCGGAGTTTATCCGCTACGGTGGGACTCAGGATTGATTATATTTGTATTATGAAATTACGCGTCATAATAACGGGTTCGACGGGAATGGTGGGCGAGGGCGTCATGCTTGAGTGTTTAGCTCATGGTGAGGTGGAGCATGTACTTGTTATCAACCGCAGGCCCCTTTTCCCCTCACCCCCGCGCACCATGGGTGCGCAGCCCCCTCTCCCAAGCGGAGAGGGGAACAAGCTGGAGGAAATTATTTGTCCGGATTTTATGGATCTTAGCGCCATTGAGGATAAGTTTACAAACTATAACGCCTGCTTCTTCTGCGCGGGAGTCACATCCGTTGGCAAGAAAGAAGACGAGTACCGCAAATTAACCTACGACCTTACTTTATCATTCGCTAAAACAATTTCATCGCTGAATAAGGATATGACTTTCTGCTATGTTTCAGGCGAGGGCACGGATAGCTCCGAGCGCGGACGCATGATGTGGGCGCGCGTAAAAGGCAAAACCGAAAATGACCTGTTCAAGCTTCCATTTAAAAGAGCTTTCGCATTCCGCCCGGGAATAATGAAGCCGGTTAAAGGACAAATGAATGTTCCCGGATGGGGGCGTGCGGTTCTTTGGTTATTTCCGCTGATACGTTTGGCTGCGCCGCGTCATGCCTGCACATTAAAAGAGGTGGCCCGGGCGATGATAAATGCGGCATCGCGCGGGTATGCCAAGCAGGTGTTGGAAGTGAGGGATATAGTGGATTTATCAAATTTATCAGATCCGTCAAATTCATCAGATTAATCACTTTTAATTACATCAGGTAATAAATATTCTGTAGGCTGAAAGCTCGCCTCAGGCGAGGGCAGACCCGTGTATACGCCCGATTTTTTTTAAACAAAAGGCGGTTACGTTACTTTCTTTTCAACGATTCCCGCGTCAAGCGCGGGACAGGGGCCAGAAAGTAACCAAAGAAAAATCGCCCGCTGCTGAAAAAGCGCTTGAAATTATCTTCGCATCGCTGCAGGAAAGCAACTCGTGCCGCCGATGGCGTCACTCAAACAGGCTTTCCTGCTCAACGCTCGCTCGATAATTTCTTAACCGCGCTTTTTCAAATGCGGGGATTATATAAAAAGCAAAGACAGAATGCTTGCTTTCTTGCTTAATTCACAAGTTCACAAGTTCACTAGTTCGCCAGTTTTCATGTTCACCAGTTCGCTATTTCACTATTTCGCCATTTAACTAGTCATCAAATTGAAGTAATTTGCGGTAACAATTTAGCGTGAATGATGAAAAATAATATACTGCTGACAATAATTTTATTTTCGGCGCTGGTTCAATTTGCCGCCGCGCAAAATTCCGGGACCGTAATATATAAGCATTTTTCCAACGGGAAAGAAGTTACCGACGAGCCGCAGCTTAAGCTTGAATATAATAATGGCGCCGCAAGGCTCACAAGTATTATCGATGAGAAAAACAAACGCGCTGATGAAGAGAGCTGGTTTGATTTTGCCAACTCTAAGACCTACCAAACAATTTTATTTAAAGGTGGCAGAAGATTTACAACGGTTGATAGCTTTGTAAGCTACCCGAAGCCCGAACTCACAGAAGAAACTATAGCAATTGTTCAGGGCTACTCGTGCCGGCTGGCGACGGTTACAATACGTTCAAATCACATTGAGCTATGGTATACAACGGATGCCGGCATTAAAGGAACGCCCGGAATGAATCTGGGGCCGGAGCTTGGGCTTGTGCTAAAAGTTGTCAGAAATGGAAATTACGTTATTGAAGCTGATAAGATTGTCGTTGGTGATAACACCAACGACGGCGAGCATAATAACATCACTCTGCCTCAGGATTGGGGCGAGATGGTTGACGGGCCGCGGTACAGGCAGCTTGTCACTGAAAATAATTATACAACAATCAGAGTGTTTACCTATGAGCGGATAAATTTCGGGGATACTATTGTGAATCCCGCAGACAATATAGAAAATATTACGTACCGCTATTCCAATGGAAATGTGCTGCTGAAGAAAA
>Ga0265342_10004545_pt1 | contig 10862 bp, 10 predicted proteins | sample 4CB327metaG_FD_203125 | JGI IMG/M metagenome (GOLD analysis project Ga0265342, IMG submission 203125) | Rhizosphere microbial communities from Carex aquatilis grown in University of Washington, Seatle, WA, United States - 4-CB3-27 metaG | ecosystem: Host-associated > Plants > Roots >...
GTAACTGTGCCCCATTTCATGCGCGTAGTTTGCGCATGAGTGGGATAGCAGCAACTCAAGTCCAGCATGAAAAATCTCAAATCTGCGTGGAATTTCACCCTCGCTCCTTCACCACAACCTCCCAACACGGGTTTTCATAATATGCGCCTTGACAGATATGTTCAGCCGCAATATATTCGTCTTAGCGTATGTAAAGAGCGCTTCCAGCACCACCCTCTCTTCTGAATCGAGCTCGCGAAGGAGAACGCAATGGCCGAACACTACAATGTCCTCTTCCTCTGCACGGGCAATTCAGCGCGCTCCATCATGGCTGAGGCCATCCTCAACAACCGGGGCAAAGGCCAATTCACCGCGTACAGTGCAGGAAGCCATCCCAGCGGCAGGCCGCGGCCAGAGGCGCTCAGGCAGATCGAGTTGGCCGGTATGCCCACCGCCGGTTTCCGCAGCAAGTCCTGGGACGAGTTCTCCGGCCCCGACGCGCCCAAACTCGATTTTGTCTTTACCGTCTGTGACAACGCCGCCAACGAACAGTGTCCCTACTGGCCAGGCCAACCCATGACCGCGCATTGGGGCATCCCGGATCCCGCGGCAGTTCAGGGAACACCGGAAGAAATCGCCCGCGCCTTTCATAACGCCTTTGTGATCCTCGATCGCAGAATCGGACTGTTTGTCTCCCTGCCGCTCGCCACGTTCGAACACCTCGCCATCAAACGCGAAATCGACGCCATCGGCCGCTCATAAAAACGGCGAAACACGCCTCAGGAGGCCCGCAGTTGAAAAAGAGTCGCCTTTCGTTTCTTGACCGCTATCTGACCGGCTGGATTTTTGCCGCCATGGCATTCGGAGTGGCGCTCGGTTGGCTTTCGCCCGGAGTGGTGCCCTTCCTCAACCGCTTCAGCGTCGGCACAACCTCCATCCCCATTGCCGCCGGCCTCATCCTCATGATGTATCCGCCCTTCACCCGCGTCCGCTATGAGGAGTTGCACCTGGTCTTCCGCAACAAGCGAATCCTCGGCCTTTCGTTGCTGCAGAACTGGCTTATCGGACCCGTGCTCATGTTTGCGCTCGCCATCATTTTTCTGCGCGGCTATCCCGAGTACATGGCCGGCCTCATCATGATCGGCCTAGCCCGATGCATCGCCATGGTCATTGTGTGGAACGAGCTTGCCAAAGGCGACACTCAATATGCAGCCGGCCTGGTCGCCTTTAATTCGCTCTTCCAGGTTTTCTCCTATTCGGTCTATTCGTGGGTATTCATCACCGTGCTGCCAGGTTGGTTCGGATTGCGTGGCACAACCGTGAACATCTCTATTCGCGAGATTGCGCAGAGCGTCTTTATCTATCTCGGCATTCCATTCATCGCCGGATTCCTTACGCGAACCTTGCTGGTAAAGATCAAGGGCCTTGCATGGTACGACCGCAATTTTGTGCCGCGCGTCGCTCCCGTCACACTGCTCGCGCTCCTGTTCACCATCGTGGTCATGTTTTCGCTCAAGGGCAGCTACATCGTCCGCTTGCCGCTCGATGTGCTTCGCATTGCCGTGCCGCTGCTCATCTACTTCATCGTCATGTTTCTGGTGTCGTTTTACATGGGCAAAAAAGTGGGCGCGGACTACTCCAAAACCGCCACCCTCTCGTTCACCGCCGCTTCAAACAACTTCGAGCTCGCCATTGCGGTCGCAGTCTCGGTTTTCGGCATCAACTCCGGCGCCGCCTTTGCTGCCGTTATCGGACCGCTGGTTGAAGTACCGGTAATGATCGCGCTGGTCAATCTATCCCTTTACTTTCAGCGCAAGTACTTCCCAGACCCGCAGCCCGCTCAAATCGAAGGCGTTTGCAACCAGCGCTAACTTGCTAACTCGTAAACTTGTCAACCTGTAGACTCTTCCCCTCGTCCCCTGCCTCTCCCCCCGGTCCTGCTATATTCAAAAAGGAATGGCAACAGCTTCGACCAGAAACTCCGCTGGACAAAACTCTCAGCGCGGATTCGTTTATCTCCCCCTCATTGCCGGATGGCTCGTCCCCGGACTGGGACACTTCCTTCTACGCAAATGGATTCGTGGAGCCCTGCTGGCGGCGTCCGTTATCGGGATGTTCGCGCTTGGCCTGCTGATGAAGGGCAAGATATATACCGGCGGACAGGAAATTCTGGACTTGCTGGGTATGGCAGGCGATCTCGGCAATGGGTTGCTTTTCCTGGCCGCTCGCACCTTTGGCTGGGGAGCTGAACACGTGCAGGTGACTACCGCCGACTATGGCACCAAGTTCATCGTCGTGGCCGGACTGCTCAACGTGATCGCCGCTGTCGACGCCCACAACCTCCGCACCGGGAGGAAGCCGCTGTGAGCCACCCTTCGCACTTCGCAGCCGTCGTCCTGTTCGCGCTGTTTGCGTCCACGGTATTTGGCATCACACAGCGAGAAACTTCGCAACGCATGTTCCGCTTCGGCGCATACTGTTTTGCGCTGTTCGTCGGATCAGCCGTTGTGCTCAGCTGGGTAATGTATCTGATCGCGAGATAGAAACAGCCATAAGCTTTCAGCCCTCAGCTTCCAGCCTCATCCTGCGTAAGCGCACAGCATTGCTAAAGCAGATTTTCAATATTTGTGTTCGTGAACAGCTCCTGATAAGAGCGATCATTAGCTGAGAGCTGTCTTCATCACCGCTCCCACACCGCCGCATCAAACTTGTGCGTGCAGGCATATCCCTCCGCGTTATAAAGACTGATGGCTTGTTGGTTGGCTTCTGTCACTGTGAGCGAAATCTCCGTTGCGCCCTGCCGCATGAAGTGGAAACCAGCCACGCCCAGCAGCATCCGCGCCAGCCCATGCCGGCGATAAGCCGGATGGACGCACAGCTGGGTTATGTGCCCGCTCTCCTGGCTTACGCGCGAGCCCAGCACCAGCGCCATAAACTCGCGGCTTGTGCGGTGCACAACCACGTGCGATACGGGCGCAGAAAATGTGCCACAGCCCGAGTAGCGCACGATGTTGTTCAGGAAACGCATCGAACCATGCACCGAGCGGTACTGGTCGTTGATCAAGCTGTCGGGATGGTTACGGTACGAATCGCAGATGAGCCGCGCCGCCGGCGCAAGATCCTCATCGCGCCACGAACGCAGTTCCAGATCGCTCGGCAGGTTCGGTTGCGGCGCGCTCCACAAACCAGCAAGATGCTGCACCATAAACAGCCGGCTGAAAATATCAAAGCCAGCCCGGCGAAATATTTCCGAATGAGTTCCTGTCGCATGCAGCAGCAACTGCGATTCAATGCGATCCACCTGCGGCGAATTGACCAGCAGTTCCAGCAGGTGTTTCAGCAGCGTATCTTCAAGCATATGAGCCTGGTCTGTGTGCTCATGGCCGTGTTCCAGAGCGAACACGTCGCCGATCACCGCCTTTGTTTCTTCGTAAACGCAAAACACGTAGCCGATTACCTGCTCTGCCGCAACCGCCGCAAACCCAGGCAACATATGGTTGTCCAGATACTGCATGAGCAAACGCGCAGAAGCCCGATAGTCCCACTGCAATCTTTCCTTCCAGATCCGGCCTTCCGCGTCCAGCACGGGACGCAGCTTCGCCGCTGAGAAATGCCTCAGATCCAGGATCTCGCTGGAAGTACTCAATCCCATCCCCTTCTCCAACCTCTTTCGAGCCTTTTCACTCGAAACAGGATTGCAACGAACTTACCTATCTTGCTCCAACCAGGTACACGTCTAAACCCTGCTCCGGCCAGCTGAATACCTGCTCGTAATGCCGGCCTTCCAGATAGGCCTCCAAGGCTGCTTCCGTGCGCAAATCCACTCCGCCCCGTCCCGTCACTCTGGCTACCAGCAGATGTTGCTCATCGGGCACGCCTGCCTGGTCGTAGTTCACTACTTCGCGATTGCGATAGAACGAGATTCCATATTCAATGTCGCGTCGTACGCGGAATACCGCAATGGTCTCATTCCCTGGTGCAATCGTCCCAAGCTTCTCTGCAAGCGGCCTTGCGGAGTAAGAACGATCGAGCAATTGAATCACACGCTTGGTGGCCGACACTTCGGGAATTCCGAAAATCGGTCCCACGCCATACAGAAAAAGCAATAAAAGAACCAGCACGGAGCAGGTAGCGATTCGTAGCCTTGCCACGCCGAATCCCTTGGTCACGATCACGATCAGAAGAGCCGCGCCTGCGCCCGCCAGTATCGAGGCAATTAAAGCATTAGACGGCGGCATGGTTTTGCCGTGTGCAATAAACCATGGCAACAGAAACACCGTGACCGACATAATGCCACACAATGCTGCGTGGCCCAGCAAGATCCAACGATTCAATCCGAACTTGCGGCGACGGAACAGAAAATCGCCCGTCAGAATCGCAATCGGTGGAATGGAAGGCAGAATGTATCCGGGCAGCTTCGACTTTGAAAATGAAAAAAAGACAATCGGGATCGCCGCCCAGAGTACCAGAAATTCAGGGAACGCATCGCCGGGGCGGTTCACACTCGGCGCTCCATTTCTGGAGTGGCGAAGGCGCCATTCGGCAACTGACGTTTGAATGCCATCGACAAGTGCGCGAACCGCAATCACAGTCCACGGCATCATCGCCAGGATCACGACCGCAAAGTAATACCAGAACGGCTGCAAGTGCTGATAGCGATCGGTGGCGAACCGCTCCAGATTGTGCTCAAGAAAGAACTCGCGGAAGAAGGTCGGATTCTGTTGCTGCACCGCGATGAACCAGGGCAGAACCATGGCAAAGTAAAGCACAATGCCAGGCCACCAGAACGAACGCCGAATAATTACCCACTCACGGCGCAGCAGCGCAAAGGCAGCAATGATCAGGCTAGCAATGAACGGAGCCACCGGTCCCTTGGCGAGCGTGGCGAGACCCGTAAAGAAATAAATATCGTAAAGCCAGAACTTCGAGCCGGTTTCATACCATGCGTACCAGCCAAGCAGGCCGATTGAAAGCGGCGCCGCCATCTGCATGTCAGTTGAAGCGCCGCGAGAAAAGGCGATAATGCCCACGCACGCGACTGTGATCAGGGCCGCATCCAGGTGCCCGCCGGGGCGAAATCGTCGCATGTGCAGGTAGATCAACCCGATCATGACGAACGCGAATGTCGTCGAGGGCAATCGCGCGCTCCAATCGTGCACACCGAAATCCTGAAACAGGAACATGGCCCGCCAGTAATAGAGGGCTGGTTTCTCAAGCCATGGAAGGCCAAAAAGATAAGGAGTGATGCAAGCGACGAGGCGTTCTCTAAGCGTGTGAGCGGAGTCGAACCGAACCAGCATTTCATGCGCAATCTGCGCATAACGCGGCTCATCCGCACCTACCAGCCCCAATCCATCTCCACCCAGAATCGGAGTCAGTCCATAGAAAAGGAAGAAAATAGTAAATATTAAAAAGACAGTCGCTTCGCGGACCGTCGCCCAATGTGGCAGTCGCTGGCGCCAGTTTTCGTGCAGTTCCGGAGCAGGTGATTCCACGTTGGTTTCCACTACCAGCAATTCTCCTGGGGGCAAGCCATAGTCATCATCAGGATGGTGCAGTATTGCTTGGAACGTTAAGTTTTCCGGCTTGCCGGGCGTGCCCTTCGAACCGTAAATGGCGCGAAGAAGAGTGCTTAAGCTTCAACAGGCTAAAGGCTAACAGATTCGACCATAAACTCCGGAAGACCTACATAGCCGGCCCCGTCCTACTTCAAATGCCGGGCGAATATGATGCCTTAAACCACGACTGGAAACGCCACCGCAACAGCCAGACGCAATTCACCCAGAATCTCCTCCAGGGCATGCCCAAGCGGGCCTTCCAGGGTGCATCCAGCCGCATTCCCGTGGCCTCCGCCACCCAGCCGTTCTGCAATGACTGCAACGTTGACTTTGCCCTTGCTGCGCAAACTCACTCGGATATGCTTCTCTGGCAACTCGCGCAGGAACACCGCCACTTCTACGCCGGCAATGCCCACCCCGAGATTCACAATTCCTTCGCAATCTTCTTCAACCGCGCAGGTGCGCACCATGTCTTGATGCGTGATCCATAACCACGCCAGTCGCCCTTCCCGCTTCAGGTTATTTAGCGCCGCTCCCAGCAGCATCACTTTTGAAGTGGTCGCGGAATAGAAAACATCTCTGGCAATGCCCACAGGATCTGCTCCCGCCAGAACCAGTTCCCTGGCAACCTCGAATGTGGACTCTTTTACCGAGCCGTAGGTAAACCCGCCAGTATCGGTAAGCAGAGTGGTATACAGGCAAGTCGCCATCTCGGCTGTCACCGTGGCATCGGCCGCCTTCGCCAATCTGTGAACCAACTCGCCGACGCTTACTGCGCCATGATCAATCCAGTTCAGTTGTCCGTATGCCCGCCCTGTCAGGTGGTGGTCAATATTGACGAGGTAAAAGCGCTCCAGGCCGCGCAACTGTGCGCGTTCAACTCCATCGCACTCCAGCAGAATCACGGCGTCGTAAGGACCATGGACGCGCAACGCGTGCCGTATGCTCTCTGCGCCCGGCAGCCCGCGATAAATAGTCGGAACTCTATCGGCGGTCACCAGGTCAGCGCGCTTGCCTAACTGTTCCAGCAGCATGCCCATGGCGAGCATGCTTCCCACCGCGTCGCCATCGGGCCGCGAGTGCGAACAAACTAGAAAACGCTCTCCCTTGCGCAGCACTGCCAGAATTGCGGCAACCGGGTCGGCGGAAGCTTGATCTTCCTCCATCGCTTCCGGTTCGCGCGGCTCATCTGTAATCTGCCGCGCACTACTGGATCGCAATTCCGGTTCCGAATTGACAGGCGGTCTAACCATATATGCGCTTATCTATTCGCTCTACTCCGCCCCAGCCTTCGCAGCAGAGGCCGCGCTCCCAGGGTCTGTAACCGGCGATTCGGCTTGAGCTTTGCGACGCTTGCGGGAACGGGTCATCAGTTCATCGATCCGCGCCTGGAAACGGCCCGAGCGGTCTGCAAGAAAACTAAGCTCAGGCACATGGCGAACTCCCATGCGTTCCTTGATCTCAAAACGAATAAAGCCTTTGGCAGCTTCGAGCCCGGCAATCGTGTTGATCTCGGCCTTTTCAATGTCCTTGACCGAGTTGTCAATCGCCACATAAACCCTCGCCGATCTTCCGCCCGGATTCAATACCACTTCGGTCACGTAGCAAAAATCGATGCGCGGATCGGAGAGCTCGCCCTCGATCATGATGCTGATTTCTTCTCTCAGGGTCTCAGCCACCCGGTCCTGATGATGTTTCCTTGCCCTGTGTTCCGGCATAGCGCCCTCCCTGCTCAGGTAAACCATTCAGCATATCAGAGGCGCACCTTTGGCGCGTCCGGCAGTCCCTTATAATTGGACCCTGACTCAAGCAAAGGACGTGAAACCATGCGCCTTAAGAATTTCGCGATTGTCGTCGTCGCATCGTTCTCTCTCTCCGCCGCATCCCTGGCCCAGACACTCCCGAGCGGCGTCGAGAAAGTGACTTCAATTGAAGGCGTTAACGAGTACGCGTTCCCCAACGGCTTGCATGTGTTGTTGTTCCCTGACAATTCAAAGCCAAAAATCACGGTCAACGTGGTCTACAAAGTGGGTTCGCGCAATGAGGGATACGGCGAAACCGGAATGGCGCACCTGCTGGAGCACATGGTCTTCAAGACATCCAAATCCGGCCGCGAGCTCTTCAAGGAGCTGACCGACCGCAGCGGCGGCAACTTTAATGGCACCACTTCTGAAGACCAGACCATGTACTTTGAAACGTTCAACGCCGGGGACGACAATCTGCGCTGGGCGCTGCAGCTTGAATCCGACCGCATGGTCAACATGACCATGCTGAAAAAGGATCTCGACTCGGAGATGACTGTCGTTCGCAACGAAATGGAATCCGGCGAAAACAGTCCGATGAACATACTGCGCGAGCGGGTGCTTGCTGCGGCATACAACTTCCACAACTACGGAAAGACCGTGATCGGCAATCGCACTGATGTGGAGCGCGTGCCGATTACCAATCTCGCTGTCTTCTATGAGAAGTATTACCAGCCGGACAACGCTGATCTGATCATCGCAGGGCAGTTCGACGAGTCGAAAGCCCTCGCCATGGTGGCGGAAACCTTGGGCAACATTGCGCGGCCCACGCGTGTTCTTACCCAGCCCTACACCGTCGAACCAACGCAGGAGGGCGAGCGTTCCGTAACGCTGCGCCGTGTGGGAAACGTGCAAGGCATCATCGTGGTCTATCACATCCCCGCAGCCCTGCATCCTGACCTGGCTCCGCTTGACGTGATGGCGCAGGTGCTGGGAGCGCCGCAAACCGGCCGCCTTTACAAGGCACTCGTCGACAGTCAAAAAGCAGTGGCCGCCAGCATGAGCGCGGAAGACGAACACGATCCCGGAGTGGCGCTCGCCTATGTGCAACTCAAGCCGGAGCAACCCATCGATGACGCGCAGCAAATTCTGGTGAAGACTATCGAAGGGCTGGCCAATGATGCTCCCACACAGGAAGAAGTGGATCGCGCCAAAGCGCGCATCCTCAAGAACATTGAACTCGCGTTCACAAACTCGCAGTCCATGGCCATCATGCTTGGCGGCTACGTGGGCGATGGAGACTGGCGCGATTTCTTTCTGATGCGCGACGAGATCGGAAAAGTGACTCCTGCAGATGTTGCGCGTGTTGCCAAGACATATCTCAAGTCCTCGAATCGCACGCTTGGCGAGTTCATACCCACGGCGACTCCCGACCGCGCTGAGATTCCCGCAACACCCGATTCGGCGATTCGCTTCAAGGACTACAAGGGCGGCGAAACCATTCAGCAGGGAGAAGTGTTCGATCCGACTCCGCAGAACATTGAAGCTCGCGTAATTCGCGCCACTCTGCCGAACGGTCTCAAGCTCGTCATGTTTCCAAAGAAGACGCGTGGCGGCACGGTAACGGCAATCGTCAACGTGCGCTTTGGCGATGAGAAATCGCTGTTTGGCAAATCCACGGCTGCAGAGCTGGCCGGCGCCATGCTGATGCGCGGAACGAAGACAAAAAACAAGCAACAGATTCAGGACGAGACCGACCGTTTGAAGGCTCAGATCAACGTATCGGGCGATGTGCAGAACGTTTCAGCAAATGTCCGAACAGTGGAAGCCAATTTGGCTGAATCACTACGCTTTGCGCGCGAGCTTATGGGCGAGCCCTCGTTCCCGGCAGCCGAATTTGAACTGATCCGCCAACAGCGCCTTTCCGCCGCCGAAGCGGGCAAAACAGAACCCAACAACCTTGCCTCGATCGAACTGAGCCGGTACTTCAACGCCCGCTACCCACGTGGCGATGTGCGCTATGTGCCCACGCTCGACGAGGACATTGAAGACCTGAAGAAAGTAACGCTCGACGAAGCAAAGCAGTTTTACCAGCAGTTCTACGGTGCAGGCGAGGGCGAAATCGTCATCAGCGGCCAGTTCGATCCTGACCAGATTAAAAAGCTGGTTTCCGATCTGTTCGGCGATTGGAAGAGCGCAAGCCATTATCAGCGGCTCACCAATAACTACACCAAACTTGAAGCCATCAATCACAAAATCGAAACTCCAGATAAACAGAACGCGATCTTTCTCATCGGCATGCCGCTCAAGATGAGTGAAGATGATTCGGATGCAGCCGCGCTCAGCATTGCCGGCATGGTCTTCGGGGGATCGCCAAACTCTCGTCTGTTCCAGCGAATTCGCGTGAAGGATGGCTTGAGTTACGGTGCCAGCGCCAACTTTTCAATGCCGGCGAAAGACGATGGCGGCCGCATGACAGGCTATGCTATTGCGGCGCCGCAAAACATGCCCAAGGTCGAAGCTGACTTCAACGAAGAACTGGCCCGCGCGCTCAAAGAGGGCTTTACTGCCGATGAGGTGGAGAAGGCGAAGAAGACCTGGCTCGATCAGCACCTACAGGAGCGCACTGAAGAAGGACGTGTCGCCTCCATCCTGCGCGAACGCGAGCGCTGGGGACGCACGCTGCAGTGGGACGCAAAACGCGAAGCCGCCGTAACTGCGCTTACTCCGCAGCAGGTCAACGATGCATTCAAGCGCTTTGTCGATCCGTCGGCGGTCTCATTCGTTAAGGGCGGTGACTTCAAAAAGGTTGGCGCGTTCCAATAAATATCGGGTGGGGAACGGGCTACGGGGCCGCCCCGCCGCTCTAGACAAATCGCTTGCAAATTGCAAGTAACAGGTTTTAACGTTGCTTTATGGCAAATAAGGCGACCTCAGATCACCGTTCCGGATGTCCGGTAAGCATCTCGCTCGATGTTCTGGGCGATCGCTGGTCGCTGCTCATTGTTCGCGATGTTATGGTGCGCGGGTATCGCACCTTCCGCCAGTTTCAAAGCGCCGGCGAAGGAATTGCTACCAACATCCTGGCCGATCGACTTCACAAGCTCGAAGCTGCGGGCATCCTCACCACCGAACCTTCTGCAGAAGACGGCCGCAGCACGTACTACCGCCTTACGCCTAAGGGCATCGCGCTCGCGCCGGTCCTGCTTGAGCTACTCATCTGGGCCGGCAATCACGAGTCAACCGGAGCCCCGAACGCTTTCATCGCGCAGATGGAACAGAACCGCGCAGCCATCCTCGCCGAAACCTATCGTCGCTGGGAGCAGCGCGATCCCACTCCGCTGCTACCACCGTTCACTGCGCACGGCAAGTCCTCTCACGAGGAACACTCCCCAAAAGGAAAAGCAAAAAGATGAAACTCCATACCTACGTCAACTTTCCCGGAACGTGCAAGGAAGCATTCCACTACTACGAAACGCATTTGGGCGGCAAGACCGTCATGATTTCGACGTTTGACCAGCAGCCCGATCCGAAACACATTCCACCTGGACTGGAGCCGAGCGGCGTTCTTCACGCGCGCATG
>Ga0265342_10004546_pt1 | contig 10862 bp, 8 predicted proteins | sample 4CB327metaG_FD_203125 | JGI IMG/M metagenome (GOLD analysis project Ga0265342, IMG submission 203125) | Rhizosphere microbial communities from Carex aquatilis grown in University of Washington, Seatle, WA, United States - 4-CB3-27 metaG | ecosystem: Host-associated > Plants > Roots > Rhizosphere...
TGGGTAGTGGGCCAGCAATTCGGGCGCGACCCAGCCGATGCGCGCCTTGATGTCCCAGATGCTTTCCCCGCTGCCACGCTGCTTTCCGAACAGCCGAACGTGGTTGGCATAGGCCTGGGGATTGTCGGCCAAGAGCAGACTGAGCAACGTGGACTTGCCGGCTCCATTGGGGCCGAGGAGAGCCCAATGCTCGCCCTTGCGGACCGTAAGATCCACCTGGTCGAGGATGGTGATCGCGCCATAGCGGACCGTCACCGAGCGCATCTCCACGATGGCCTCGTGCTCGTGACCCGAAACCGAAGACGCAAGTGGAAGCGAGCTTGAGGGTCGACTTTGCGGCTTCCCCAGGTCCAGGCCGACCGCCAGGCGATCCCGCGCCACGACCGAGCAACCGTCGACACGAAGGATATGCGTCATGCAGACCGGCAGCTCTTCCTCGCGTGCGGTGGCGATCACGAGCGCTGTCCCGCTACGCGCGAGCTGAGCGAGGATTACGCGCATTTCCGAGCGAAAGTTCACATCGAGCCCACCCAAAGGATCGTCGAGCACGAGCAGGCGCGGGCCGCGCAGCATGGCCCGCGCAAGAAGCAGCTTGCGCGTCTCCCCATGGGAAAGTTGCTTCACGCGGCGTTGCAGAAGGGACGAGAGCTGAAAGAGATCGATCACCTCCCGTCGTCGTTCCGCGAAGACGTTCGGATCCCCAAGCTCAGGTAGTACCTCGAAGGGGTTGATGGCCTCGACGCTGTGCCAGGTGAGCAGGTCGTCGAGGCTGGGACCTTGCTCGGCATCGCTGGAATTCCATCGCGACTGATGATATCCAGCGTACCGGGTGGCAAGCGCGCGCTCTTCCGCGTGCGACACCAAGACCACGTGGCTGCGCCTGGAGTGGCGCGCGCCGAGCTCATGCGCATCGAGCACGCCTTCTGCCAGCCGGTGGGTCAGCGTCCCTTGTGCCACCGGAACCCTCCCGGCCAAGGCGGCCGCAAGCAGGGATTTTCCGGAGCCATTGGGCCCGACGATGGCCCAGTGCTCGCCAGGATAAATGTCCCAGGTCGTTGCGAGAAACAGCAGCCGCTCGCCAGAGCGAACGGCTGCATCGCGAAACGAAACCAGGGGTGGCTCCCTGGGGTGGGAACCCTCGGAGGGATCCCCGCCCCTCCCGCGATGGTCCGCCGCGAGCAGAGCTCGCCGGCTATCCACACGACTAGATTGCGATCGACTCACGTTTGATACCTAGCACAACTTGGCATCCGCCGCGGCCAAGCAGTCAGGCGCCGCACGCAGCGGTCCTCCAGGCGTTGCCCGTTCCGCCCAGTCCCCAGGGTCCACACGTGTCCGCCATGCCATCGACCGCCTCAGGGCCGGGGCTCACCGTCCCACGAGGATCACGCAGGCTCGCGCGTTGACCACGTAGATATCCTGCAAGTCGAGCTTGATCTCGAAGCCCGGCTCAGCGGCGTCGCCTGGCGGCCCGAGGCTAGTGTCCACGGCGCGGTGCCAGGCAAAGCCCGGAGATGGCGGCGGAAGGAGAAAGATCCGTGTCTTGGGTTCGGCGCTCAGGATGATGTACAAATCGTTCCTGGCACCCGTGTCACCGTTCTCGCTCTCGGCCTCGAAGCTCTGAAGTCTGAACGCCAGATGCCTGAGCGCGCGATCTTGCCACCGGGGCTCGCAGAGCTCGGCATCGAACCACTGCACGTCGAGGATGCCGTCGTGGCGGACCCCGGTGAGAAAGGCGGCCCCACGCAGCGCTCGATGCGCGCGCCGAAGCGCAATGAGCTTGCGGCAGAGCTCTACGAAGCCCCGGTTCGTCTCAACAAGCGACCAGTCGATCCAGCTCGTTGCATTGTCCTGACAGTACGCATTGTTGTTGCCTCCCTGCGTACGCAGCATCTCGTCGCCGCCAAGTAGCATCGGCACGCCCCGCGAGACCATCAGTGTCACCACCGCATTGCGCGCCGCAAGCTCGCGCAGGGCGAGCACCTCCGGACGGTCGCTCGGGCCCTCTTCGCCCCAGTTGCGCGCGTCGTTCTCGTCACTGCCGTCACGGTTCGCCTCGCCGTTCGCCTGATTGCGCTTGCGCTCATACGAAATCAGATCGTTGAGAGTGAAGCCGTCGTGACAGGTCACGAAGTTGATGCTGGCGTACGGGGTGCGCCCCTCGGCGCGGTACAGGTCCGCACTGCCGGCGACCCTGGTGGCGAGCTCGGGCACCATTCCCGGGTCGCCCTTGATGAAGCGGCGCAGGCAGTCCCGGTACCGACCATTCCACTCCGACCACTCCAGCGGAAAGTTGCCGACCTGGTACGGGTCGCTCGCGAAGTCCCAGGGCTCGGCGATGAGCTTCACCCGGGATAGCACCGGATCCTGGGACATGGCCATGAAGAAACCACTGAGCTGATCGAAGCGCCCACGCGCGCGACCGAGTGCCGGCGCCAGGTCGAAGCGGAAGCCATCCACGTGCATCACCTGGACCCAGTAGCGGAGAGAGTCCATGACAAGGCGAAGCACGGGCGGCTGATCGAGGTTGAGCGTGTTCCCGCATCCTGTCGTATCGATGTAGCGGCTTGGGTCCGCGCCATCGAGCTGGTAGTAGGTCGTATTGTCGATCCCGCGAAGACAGAGCGTTGGTCCGTCCGCGTCGCCCTCGCCGCTGTGGTTGTAGACGACGTCGAGGATCACCTCGATTCCAGCAGCATGAAACGCCTTCACCATCCGCTTGAATTCACCGACTTGACAGCCCGGAGTCGTCCCTGTTCCGAGACGCTGATCGGGGGCAAAGAAGCCAACGGTGTTGTAACCCCAGTAGTTCGTCAGACCCTGAGCGACAAGCCGCGCTTCCGAGTGGTGCTCGTGGACCGGGAGGAGCTCGATGGCGTTGACACCGAGGCGTCTGAGGTGCGGAATGACGTCCGCGGCGCCGAGGTAAGTGCCGGGATGCGCTGACCGGGCCGACGGGTGGGCGGTCAGGCCTTTCACGTGGGCCTCGTAGACGATCAATTCCGGCAGTGGGATCGAAGGCGGACGATCATTGCCCCAGTCGAAAGCATCGTCCACGACCAGCGAAAGCGGCGCGAAGGTCGATAGCTCGCTCGCTCCTTCGCCACGGACCGGGTCGAGCCCGTCGCGGTACTCGCCATGGTAGGCGTGGGCATAAGGATCGAGCAGCAGCTTGTGGCGATTGAACCTGTGACCCCGGAGAGGATCCCAGGGCCCGTCGACGCAATAGCCGTACGCCTGGCCGGGGCCAATTCCGTCCACGTGGCAGTGCCACACGAAGCGCGTGCGGCTGCCCACCGAAATCATTCTGGAGGGAGCTGGATCCCCTGGCCGGTCGAAGAGGCACAGAAAGACCGAGGTTGCGTGCCTCGAGTAGAGCGCGAAGTTCCCGCCCGTGCCGGTGAGCGACGCACCGAGGGGATAGAGGTGGCCTTCCGTCACCGATGAGATCGGTCCCATTCGTCTGAGTCTATGGTCTCTTCCGCTTTTGGCACGCCTATCCCGACACCCGACATCCAGCTTGCTCGGTCCGGAAGCTTGTAGCCGTCCTTGAAGGTCGACTGTTCGAGGCTGTCGGCTTGCGCTTGGATGCAGTAGTACACCAACGCTTGGTCGTCCGCGGCCCGAATGGCGCGCCTGCCCGCACAGGACACGCGAACCACGCTGCCCTCGCGGAGCGGGATCTCCTCGCCGTCGATGTACAGCCAGCCCTGCCCTCTGGCAACGATGTAGACTTCCTCGTTGCGCCGGTGGGCGTGAACAAAGCCAGAGCCCCTACCCGAACGGTGCACGGTTCTGGAGATCTCGGTGGCTGTCAAGCCAAGGTCAACGCTGAAGAAGATCTTGGAATCTTCGGCCGGGATCGGTTGCTCGGAAATGGCGTAGTGCGGTCCGTGTCGGTCCATGGTGCCCTCCAGTGACTTGCTTTTTACAAGCGACATAGGTGTACAGCAGACACTTTCAAAACGCAAGTCTCGGGCCTAGGATAGGGGCATGTCCGCCAACAAATCCAAGGACGCCATGGAGTTCCGCTCCCGCTGCCCGGTGGCCAGCACCCTCGACCTCATTGGCGACCGATGGACCATGCTCATCGTTCGAGATCTCTTCTTGGGCGCCTCCCGCTTCAAGGATTTTGTGAATTCACCGGAAGGTATCCCGACCAACATTCTGGCCAACCGCTTGCGGACCATGGAAGGCCAAGGGCTGCTCAGCAAAGATACCTACCAGACCAACCCCAAGCGCTACGCCTACAAGCTCACCGACAAGGGCAAGGGGCTGTTACCAATCATGCGGTCCCTCAAGAACTGGGGTATGGAGTGGATCCCGCATCGCGACGCCACCCCACCCAAGTACTCCCAAGCATGAGGGTTCCCGCCAGTTTGAGGGGTTTCTAGTGCTCCGACCGTGCTTTTAACGCCCTTTTAATCGGTGAGACGAATCTTACCTACAGCCTCGAGAGGGGTTGAAAGTAGGAGGAACCATCATGACGAATAGAGTTAGGACATTGCTCACAGTTGCTATCATTGGATCAGCTTGCACGCTGGGCGCGGCAGCCTACGGCGAGGAAAGCGCCGTAGGAATGAGCGGGAAGACCTCGGCGGCCCAATACGCCGCCATGGCAGATGATCTCTGTACCGGAGTGCCGGCCAAAGAGCGCGAGATGGGGCTGCTCGCATTTCACGACAATATCGTCAGTGTAGCGCCACTGAACGAATTCCACTTCGCGGGCAAGGCGAAGTACATGCGCACCGAGGGTGCAGTTATCAAGCTGCGCGCGACGCCAGGAATCTCCGTTCCCTGGCTCGAACGTGTCAACGGCTGCCACATCGCCATGATGGGGTCGGGACGCTTGGTTGGGAACGAAGCCGCGAAGGATCCATTCATCCTGGCAGGGACGACGGTGGGCGCGACAGAGGTCTTTGCGGGGTACGTGCTGTCGGTGAAAGGGGCGAGCGTCGCAGCGGTACAGGAGATCCTGCAGCGCTCCTATGCCCTGGTCTCCACACCAGGAGGCACGAAGACAGCCTCGCTCGAGACTCGCTAAGCCGATGACGGTACTGGAGTGTCACTGGAGCCGGGGGCGCAAGGAACGCGCGCCCCCGATGTCCGGATAGCGAAAATGCGAGTCAAACCATGACCCATGACCCCCCCGCACAAAGGGAACGACGAACATGGCGATCACGCGGGGCTTTGTTACGCGATTTCTTGGGCCTTGCAACAGCCGGCGTAGCGACTGCCCTGGGGCTCTGGCTTGGTGGCCGTGGGGATCTCACCAATACGGCCGTTGGCTATCTCTTTGTGATCGCCCTGGTTTCCATGCGACTCGGGTTTCGGCCGGCGATTCTGGCGGGGATTGCGAGCGCTCTTTGTTTCGACTATTTCTTCTTGCCCCCTTACGGGAGCTTCAACATCGACAACGGCCGAGATTTGGTGACGGAGGTCTCGATGTTCGGTGTGGCGATTTTCGTCAGCACCCTGAACGAACGACTGCGCAGGCAGGCGCGCTCGGCTCGACTCAGCGAGCGTCGGACTGAGTCGCTGTACACGCTGGTCAGGGACCTCGCTGACGCCCATTCGCTGGATGAATTGAGTATCGCTGGTCTTCGTCAGATCGAGTCGGTTGCCATGGTATCGGCACGGATTCTGGTCCGAAATGGCGGTGACCACTTCAAATGCGCCCTTTCCAGTGGCGGTCGCGTGTCCTTGGAAACCGAGGATGTGGCCGCCGCCCAATGGGCGGCCCAGCACCTCGAGCCGGCAGGGCAAGGCACGCGGAACCTTTCGACCGCCAACACCTGCTACGTTCCGCTCATTGGCGAGCGTGGCTGTATCGGGGTTCTGGCGATTCGCTCACGCGATTGCACTTCCACGGCAGTGGTTTGGCCGTCGTCTCTCATCCAGGCGATGGCCCGGCAGCTGGCCATGGCCATCGAGCGATTCTGGTTGTCCGACGAGAAACACATCGCGGAAATCGAAGCCGAAACCGAGCGAATCCGCAATGCCGTCCTAAGCTCGGTCTCTCACGATCTGCGCACGCCTCTTACCGTGATCACCTCGGCATCGAGCACGCTCGTCGAGCACGGCGACCGCTTGCAGGTCGCTGCCCGAACCGAGATGGCACGGCTCATCAACGAAGAGGCAAAGCATCTGAGCGAGCTGCTCAAGAGCCTGCTGGACGTTACCCGTCTGCAAGCGGGCAAGCTCAGCGTCAACCGCGACTGGGAAAGTCTGGAGGAAGTCGTGGCCAGCGTGCTCCGGCGAGTGGATGAACGGAAAGGACTGGGCGAATGGCGGCTGCGCACTGACTTGCAGGACGATCTGCCTCTCCTGGAGATTGACGCAACCCTGATTGAACAGGTGCTCCTGAACTTGATTAGCAACGCGCTTACCTACTCGGGAACCGACCTGCCCATTGAAATCAACATCTCCTCACATGACGAAAGCGATGTTTTGGTATCGGTAACCGACCATGGGAAAGGCCTTCGCACCGAGGACCTAACTCGCATCTTCGACAAGTTCTATCGCAGCGGGAACACCCCAGGTTCTGGACTTGGATTGGGCCTGACCCTCGCACGAGGCATCGTGGAAGCCCACGGTGGCAAGATCTGGGCATCACCAACACCGGGAGGTGGTCTGACTGTCCAATTCACACTACCCGTTAGCGCAACGCCCATGGTGATGGAGGAAGAGACGAGCGAGGGCGCCCGGGCATGGAGTCGGTGACCAACGGCACCTCCATTTTGATCGTCGAAGACGATCGCAAAATTCTTCGCGTTTTTTTAACCAGTTTGGAAGCCGAGGGCTACCGCGTGGTCGATGCCAGCAGCGGCCAACGAGCAATCGAAGAGGTGCGCACGCGCAACCCCGATATCATCCTCCTGGATTTGGGTCTGCCCGATATTGACGGATTGGATCTGGTGCCCACGATTCGTGCCCACACCGCCACACCCATTATCGTGGTGTCCGCCCGCGAGCAGGAAGCTGACAAGGTCAAGGCGCTCGACGCGGGCGCCAACGACTACCTGACAAAACCCTTCTCGGTTCCCGAGCTTCTTGCTCGCATCCGCGTTGCGCTCCGCAGTCACGCCATGGTGGGGACCACACCACGAACCGTCATCTCGTTCGGGGACTACCACCTGGATCTCGAACGCCGGAGACTCCTGCGCCACGAGCAACACGTTCTTCTTTCCGCGACCGAATTCAAGCTGCTGGCTACCCTCGCCCGGCACCCGGATGAGGTGGTGACCACCAATACACTTCTCAAAGAAGCCTGGGGATCGGCGCATCAGGGCAAAAAGGGGTATGTGCGCGTCTATATGCATTCTTTGCGGCGCAAGCTCGAATCCGATCCCACTCGTCCGCGCTATTTGTTGAACGAGGCCGGGCTCGGTTACAGGCTGAACACATCAGAATAGGAAGGCGGACAAATCGGCAATTTGCAGGGCGGCAAAGGCTCGATCGTGCACTTTGCGTTCCGGGACGACGGCAGGCAGGTTTTAACGATGGTTAGAGAACCGTTAAATCGGAGCCAAGTCCCTGGATCCAGTGGCCTTTGTTTTGCACGGAATCCCCGTAGGAGGGATCGAAATGACAAACGGGCCGGCCATACTGGTTATCGAGGACGATCGCAACCTCAATCGCCTTCTCTCGATGGCTCTCAAGGCCGACGGCTATTGCACCTTTGACGCCGCAACGGGTCAACGCGCCATCGAAGAGGTCAGAACCAGGAACCCCGATCTCGTGCTCCTGGATCTTGGACTGCCCGATATGGATGGATTGGCCCTCGTCCCCAAGATCCGAGCCAATAGCGCTGCACCCATCATCGTTGTTTCGGGCCGGCAAGAGGACACCGAAAAGGTGAAGGCACTGGATGCTGGAGCGGACGACTACATGACTAAGCCATTTTCGGTGCCAGAGCTGCGGGCGCGCATGCGTGCAACCCTCCGCAACCACGCGCGAGTGGTCGACGGTCCCACGAGCACAGTGGCATTTGGCCCCTACACCCTGGATTTCGCCGGACGCTGCCTCCTGCGCGGCAAAGACAGGGTGCATCTCTCCCCCACGGAGTTTCGACTGCTGGCGACCTTGGCACACCACCCCGAGCACTTGGTCGCCACGGACGTGCTCCTGAGAGAGACCTGGGGCGCGGCCTACCAGCGCAAGAGCGACTACGTCCGCATCTACATGCACGCGCTTCGGCGAAAGCTGGAGGAGGATCCGGCGCACCCCAAATACCTCATCAATGAGGCCGGCCTTGGATATCGCTTGGATATGTCGACGCCCCAACCCCGACCGATTTAATCCGTTTTTAACGGCCCCCTTGCTACGTTGAATGCGTTGCTCAAAGAGACCGCATACTGTGAGGAACCCATGCGACTGATCTCGTCCGAGACCGATTCTAGAACCCAAATCGCGAATGCACTCCAAGCCCGGCGCGCAGAAGGACTTGCCGGCGAGATCCCGGGGCATTGGATGCTCGATGCACCAGGGCTGGCCCCCGTGCTAGAGCTGGCCAGAAGACTGGCGCGTGCCCCCGGCGCACCCATCCTCATCGAAGGTGAAAGGGGAGCAGGAGTGCCGGAGCTGGCGCGACTGATTCACGATGCGGATCCAGCTGCACGGAGGTCGCGATTTCGAGCGATGGCGGGTCAACTGATGTCCCCGCCGGATATGCGGGGGTGGTCCCCCGACGGGACACTCTTCATCGAAGACATCGAGAACCTTCGGCCCGCGACGCAGGCCTGGGTAGAGGAGTTGCTTGCAAGTCGCACCCAGTGGGAACAACCCGTGCGAATCATTGCTGGATCTCGTATGAGTGTCAGCGAACTGGTACGGCACCCAGGTCTCCACGAGGAGCTCGTCCACGCGCTGGACGTGGGTCGGCTGGTTGTGCCCCCTCTGCGAACGCGAACCAATGATATCTTGGGACTGGCTCGGAGGTTCCTCAGACACTACGCTGAATGGCAGGGCAGGCCCTTGCTCAGGTTCTCGCAAGCGGCCGAGCGCAAGCTTTTGGCCCACACCTATCCCGCGAATGTGCGCGAGCTGCGCAATGTGGTCGAGCGGGCTGCGGCCCTGGCGACTTCGGATGATGTGGGCGAGGACGCCATCGTCCTGTTCGATCAATTCGAGGCCAAGCGGGCGGTGGTCGAGCCCATCCTGCCGACAGCGACGACGCGCAAACACGAATCTCCCCACGTCCCCACCCTCGCGGAGCTCGAGCGGGACTACCTGGCAATTTTGATCCGAGAGTTCAGCGGACGCCGAACTGAGATTTCGCGCGCCATGGGAGTCTCCTATCCAACCGTATGCCGAATGATTGCGAAGCACCAACTCGACGTCAAGAGCATCATCAACCCCACGATAACGCCGATTGAAGCCGCAGGATAATTCATTCCTGAGCTAGATTTGGTGGGTGAGCGCGACGGTTAGGTCGCCGTCAGTGTAAGCGCAGAGAGCCGACGTCTGCGCAGGCGTAGCGCAGGCTTGTGTGTCAAGACCGCGCCTCTCGGGCCGGGCCAGATAGGCTCCGTCTCTAGGCCTCTATGCCCTTCTATGCCACTGCAAATTGCAATTGCAGTGGGATATGTCCTTTGGAATATGCACGGTATTTCCGGCTTGTATCCTGTGAATTTCAATAGTGAAAATCATTGCGGGAGAATCCCGGCGCGCCTTGTTTTAACGCTCTTTTAACTCACCACTTGTTACGGTTCGTCATCAATAAGGTGTTCAAGAGCAATTAAAACATTGTAGCAATGGAGGGCATTTTGAGCTCAAGGAACGTTCGGATATTCACTGTTGGATTCATGGCATCCTGGGCGGGGATTTGGAGTGGGATGGCAAATGCTCAAACTGAGACAGGGGAGCCGACATCCTCGCCGGCGCCGGCCGCGGTGGAGGTGCCCATGGCAACTCCCCCGATGTCTCCACCTCCGCCTGCCGCACCACCTGTGGTCGTGCCGACGACACCCGTCGCAGCGCCAGCTCCGGCTGCCGAAGCCAAAGAGCCCGATCCCTTTGCGTTCGCCGACTTCGGCTGGATGAACGGCCAGAGCCGACAGATCGATTATCCGCTGCTGGGCAAGGTGCTCAATCCGATGTTCACCATCGATGTTGGCTACAACTATGAATTCTCCAATCCCGTCGACCACACCATCGTCGGCTCGACCTCTTCCGGACGTCACAACGAGCTGCAGATTATGCACCTCGGCCTTGGCACTGACATCAATTACAACGGCGCCCGTGGTCGCCTCATGACCCAGCTCGGCCTCTACTCGACCATGACGCCTCGCAACGACGGCAGTCCCGACCGCGGCCAATGGAACCTCCGCGACGCCTACAAGTACATTACCGAGGGCTATGGTGGCTACCACTGGAACGTCAACAGCGGGATCAACGCCGACGCCGGCATCTTCCTGTCCTACGTCGGTCTGTGTAGCTACTACAACTACGAGAACTGGACCAACCAAGCGTCGTACGTGTCGTCGAATACCCCCTGGTTTTTCAACGGCGTCCGCATTCAGTGGTTTCCCACTGACAAGCTGAAGATCGAACCGTGGATCATCAATGGTTGGCAGTCTTATGGCGAGTTCAACAACATGCCAGGTCTCGGCTTCCAGATCGCCTACCGGCCGACCGGCGCCATCGCCTTGGTGGTCAGCGGTTACTACGGCAAAGACACCATGGGCGACACCCACCGTGGACGGTTTCACACCGACAACAGCCTACTCATCAAGTACTTGGAAATGCCCGACTCATGGCTGAGCAAGGCCGCGTTCTCGTTGACTGTCGACGCAGGTTGCGAGACAGGAGATGGAGTTCAGTGCGCCAATGGAAATTCCACTACCCCATCCCAGTACTTC
>Ga0265342_10004547_pt1 | contig 10861 bp, 11 predicted proteins | sample 4CB327metaG_FD_203125 | JGI IMG/M metagenome (GOLD analysis project Ga0265342, IMG submission 203125) | Rhizosphere microbial communities from Carex aquatilis grown in University of Washington, Seatle, WA, United States - 4-CB3-27 metaG | ecosystem: Host-associated > Plants > Roots >...
GCTGCAATATCCAAAAATCAAACCGACACCAATTGCCAAACAGATAACCGAAATCACCAGAAGACCCTTCACGCCGTCCTCCTCTTCGCCCTCACGCTCAGTTGCAAAGACTCTTCAGCTTGTCGAAAGGTTTCGCCTTGAACGGCGGATACTTCAGATGTCGCGAATCCATGAACTGGTCCGGCAGCGTCCCGCCATACTTCAGCGCCGCATCGGGATCCATCGCATACGCAGGATCCTTCTCCACCTCCGGCAACGGCTTGAGTTCGAAACCCTGCTTCCGCAACAAGTCCAGCAATTCCGGCAGCATCAACGTCGTAAATGCGGTCTCATGCAGCAGCATCACATTTGGGATCTCGTGGCCGAAAGCAATCAGCTGTTCTTCGCGCCCTAGTTGGATATACTCCGCCGCCGTGTCGAGATAAGTCTGCTTCAGCCATTCAATCGCAGCCGCATCCTGCTTCGCTTCGCAGCGCGCATACGCATCGTTCCACGCGTAGTCCTCAAAATCGAGCGACACCTGCGCCACCCTGTATCCATGCTCCTTCAGATAAGTCCGCACCGCGCGCCGCTTCTCCAGCGTGTCGCCTTCCTACAAGAATGGATACCGAAACCAGTGCCAGTCGCGCCCACCCGCATATTGCTGCAACACCGGTTCGTTCTGCGCAATCTGCCGCTCAAACGCTTCCGCTGGATTATCGCTCAGCGATAAATGCGCCCAAGTATGGCTGCCGATATTCATCCCCGCATCCACCCACGCACGCAGAGCCTTTTGCGCGTCCGCGTCGTCCTCCATCTTCTCCGCATTCACAAATCCGTACGTACCACCCAGCTTCGCTGCATTCAACTCGGCCGCAAGCTTCGTCGCAATCTCGGTACGCGTCGTCCCCGCAGGCAACACACCCACTGCAGGCAGATCGTCAAACGTCAGCGCCACCACGGGATGTGCTTCCAAATCGAGTTTCGTCATCGCGTCCGGCCCGGGTCCCGTCCACACCTGCTGCGCAATCAACCACCGCCCATCGTCTTCGCGCCGATACACCGTCAGATAACTGCCCGTCGAAAATAATCGCTTGCCCGTCGCCCGCATCGTCAGCACTTCGCGAAACTCCCCGGAGTCATACGCCAGCGCGCCCGCCGTCTCCACGCGCTTCGAATCAAACACAAGATCACTGTCAAATGTGTGAGTTACTGTCTCATATAACTTGCGCAGATCGGCCGCCCCCCGCACGCGTGTTCCATCCGGCTCAATGAACTCGCCCTCCGCGGCATACTCCGCCACCGAAGCATCCACATGCTTCTCGCGCAAATTCCGCGCCCAGTCCTCGCGTAATTGTTTGAATACCTTCTCCGACTCAGCAGTCTTGCCCTGTGCCGGCTGATACGACGACTGCCCCATCGCCACCGTCATGCCCGACATCATTGCGCCCACCGCCAGCCAACGCCGCATCCAATCCACCCCACGCTTTCACCGGCAGTGTAGCAAGCTGCGACGCACGCATCCCGCCCCGTGCACACAAGCCCGCTCATCCGCCTCCCGCTACAATAGAGACCGATGGGTTCCACTCTGCCTGACCTGGTCCAAATCGCCCCCGCGCGCCTTGCCCCCGCCCCCAAGCCCGAGTGGCTCAAGGCCCGCGCTCCCGTGGGCGAAAACTACCACGACCTCAAGCGCCTCGCCCGCTCCCTCGGCCTGCACACCGTGTGCGAAAGCGCGCAGTGCCCCAACATCGGCGAGTGCTGGCAACACAAAACCGCCACCTTTATGATGCTCGGCAATCTCTGCACCCGCCGCTGCGGATTCTGCGCGGTCCCCAAAGGCCGCCCCGAGCCCATCGATTTCGACGAGCCCCGCCGCGTTGCTGAGGCCGTCGCCACCCTCGGCCTCGAACACGCAGTGGTCACCAGCGTCAATCGCGACGACGACCTCACCGGGGGTGCCCGCATCTTCGCCATGGTCATTGAAGAAATTCGCCGTCAGGCGCCCCAGTGCCGCGTTGAAGTCCTCATCCCCGACTTCCAGGGCGATCCTGAATCCATCCGCATTGTCGTCGAAGCCAAGCCAGAGGTGCTTAACCACAACACTGAATCGGTGCCGCGGCTTTATCGAGTGGTGAGATCCGGCGCGCGCTATGAACGCACCCTCGAGCTGCTGCGTTACGCCAAGGAACTCAACCCCGCAGGCATTACCAAGTCCGGCGTCATGGTCGGCCTCGGCGAAGAAACCTCCGAGCTACTCGACGTCTTCCGCGATCTGGCAGCAGTCCACTGCGACATCCTCACCATCGGCCAGTACCTGCGTCCCTCGCGCGATCACCTGCCCATGGCGCGTCTCTACACCCCTCGCGAATTTGCAGAGCTCAAGACTGAAGCTCTGAAGATGGGTTTCCGCCACGTTGAGTCCGGCCCCCTCGTCCGCTCCAGCTATCACGCCCACGAGCAAGCCGCGTCCACCCGCCTCGTCTAAGTTGCAACGCGTTCTCCCGCGAGCGCCCGAGTCACGACCGTCCCGCTGTTGCCGATTCACTCGATCTTCGATTCACGCCTGCGCCACCGACGTCGGGCTTGTCACCGCTTTGCGGCGCAGAAGGGCTGCGGAAATCAGAGTGATGAGCAGGCCCACCGGCAGCGGTTCAATGAAGGTGTAAGCCATGTTGACCAGCGGGTTTTGGTAGAGCTGCTGCGAGTGCTCAATCGCAGCCACCCGCGCCGCGGTCGTCGCCGGGTCAAGTCCCGCGGATTGCACCTTCTGGATCTGCCCCGCGAAATAGCCGTCCATGAAGTGCGGCATGAAGTTGAAATAGAGCACCTCCCAAGTCCCCACGTAGCACGCCGTGGTGATGAGCGCGATCAGCAGACCGCAGACAAAGGCGCGCCCAAATGAGATGCTCCCGCTGAGCGTGTTATCGCGATAGCTCCGGATTCCGAAGTAGATCAGCAGGAACGAAGCCACCATCATGGTGTAGCCGAGAAGCATGCTGTGGCCCGAGCTGATCTTGTTGGCCAGCAGAAGCGAGCCGTCCATCAGGACGGAGATCATGACGCCGGCGATGAGGCCAAAGGTGAGGACAGTTTTTTTCATGCGTGGCTCCTGGTTCGACAAAGGGTGCAGTCACGATGCGGGGTAACCAGGCCCGCTGTCGTCATTCTTTCGAATGATTTTTCAGAAATGGAGCGAAAAATCCTGCTTTCCGGTGACGCATTTCCGCCCCGGCGATGAATTGGGCGCGCTCCGGGCATCGCCGCAGACCCGCCGTCACGGCAGCAGGCCCAGTTCCTTGCCGCGCAGCACGGCCTGGGTGCGGCGGGCCGCGCCCAGCTTGTCGAAGGCACGGGCGCAGTGCGTCTTTACCGTGTTTTCTGAGACGAAAAGCTGCGCGGCGATCTCGCGATTGCTGAGGCCCCGCGCCACCAGGGTCAGAATTTCCAGCTCGCGCGCCGTGATGCCAAGCGTCTGCGCCCTGTTGCTGGGTGGCCCAGGCTTCGCCGTTGAGACCTGGGGTTCGGTGGCTTTTGCGGACACGAGCACCTCACGCACCACCACCGTTTCACGAATGGTTTCGCGATTGCGCGTGATGCGGAGCCCGAGCCAGATGCCAAAGGCCGCGAAGAGAACAGCGACCAGCGCGCTGTAAAGCTCAACCGAATGCTCAATGACCACGAAACGATATTCGGTGTACTGGAGCGTGGCGATGAGCAGGCCGCCGACAAGACCGAAGATGAGAACATGGCGCTTCATGATCGGGTTGGGGAAAAGTATAACGGAGACGGCGAAGCAGCGGATTCTCCGCCGGGTGTTACTTCCCCATCGCCCGCCGCAGGGCCATCAAATCCGGCGCAAACAGAATGCAGGCCACCGCCACAATCACCAGCGCGCTCATCAGCGCCAGCCACGACCACTTTGTCCAATGCATAGGTCGCCTTTCCCGCAGGGCAATAGCAGTTTCGGAATTGGTGTCGACCGAAGGCACGAGGCCAAGTACTGTTTTTATCAAGAAAACGGCACCCGTCGATGCTTTCAAGAGAGACTACTGGAATTCCGAAACTACTCAAGCGTGCGTTGCCTCAGCGACCACCGCAGGCCGTCACGGCACACTCATGGGACGTTTTCAGTCGCGTTTGGCAGCATCCGCCCGCAGATTTTTTGATCCTCCGGTAAGCGGAACCCGGCCTCCGCCCGCCCCCTAAAATGCCCCGCAAGTCCCGCCGACACAGTAATATTGTTTTGGAATTGTTTCTGAAGTATCGAGGGGAAAGATGGCATCGTTCATGGCCGGCAACCCGGCACTCAAAGACCTCTACACCAGCCTGAAGCACCGCATGGACCAGGCTGTCGCCGCCTTCCAGTCCAACCTGACCTCAGTCCGCACCGGCCGCGCCAGCGTCCACATGCTCGACTCCATCAAGGTGGATTACTACGGCACGCCCACCGTCATCAGCCAGATGGCGCAGGTCTCCGCGCCCGAGCCCCAGCTCATCTTGATCTCGCCCTGGGACCCCACCATCCTCAAGGAGATTGAGAAGGCCGTGCAAACCTCTGACCTCGGCTTCAATCCCCAGTCCGACGGCAAAATCATCCGCATCCCCGTCCCCCCCATGACCGAGGAGCGCCGCCGCGACGTCGTCAAGCACATCAATCGCGTCCTTGAGGAGCAGCGCACCGCCGTTCGCAACGTCCGCCGCGACGGCAACGACGCTCTCAAAAAACTCGCCAAAGATAAAAAAATCAGCGAAGACGATGAGAAGCGCGCTCTCGAGGAGGTCCAGAAAATGACCAACGACGAGATCCTCCGTATGGAAGAACTCTCCCGCAAAAAAGAAGCCGAAGTCATGCAGGTCTGAGGAACTTCAGGCCTCGACCGGTTTCCAACATCCGGCCAAGCAGTGAACTCGGGTGCCCCATCCTTTCCGCGTTCTTCTGCGGAAAGGGTGGGAGAGCACGAACCTGAATCCAGTTAAGCCGCGTCATCCTTGAGAGCAGGGCCGAGGCCTCGCTCTTGAGCACCTGCGATAGCACGCCATCTGCGATCAGCGGGTTTTGGAAAAAGAGCGCAGCCGGGATTACGATGACACCATGCCCCATCGGCAAGTGGCCCGCGCATCCCGGCATTCGACCGCCGCAGCATCTCCAGGACAAACAGAAGGCCTGTTGGCATGTTCCTCCGTATTGATTTCAGGAGGCCTGTTGTTTTCCGCTGCGCGCGACAGTTCGAGGATCAACGGGGAGTCGATAAATAAATCGAGCACTGCCATGCAACGGGTGCGCATGCAGGTCCGCGTCTTCCATGTCCTATGTCGATCGTTGGTTTTGATCTTCATCGCGGCCTGTATTGCAGCGGTCCCATGCGCCTTTGCCCAGGGCGGCGATGATGTTCCTACCATCCGCGTCGAGACACGGGAGGTGATCATTCCAACAAGCGTTACCGCCTGGATCCCGGAACGCAGCTACTGCCCCTGGGCTCCGGCCAGCGGCCCGTGCGGTATTCGCCTTTTGGCAGGGTACGACGCGGTCACGCACCTCGCGGCGAGCGATTTTCACCTCTTTGAGGACGGAAAGGAGCAAACGATTACCAGTGCCGCCGTGGCGCGTCCTTATTCGACTCCTCATCAACGCGACAGCCTGGGCTACCAGCAGGGAGCCGCCGCAACTCCAAACGGGGAGTGGAAGAACTTACACTCGTGGCCAATTTTCGTCGGCGACTCGTTAGGTAGTCCCGTCTATTCAATCGCGTACAAGCCCCCAAACTCCCCCGATGGAAGCTGCCACAACATCAGGATCACCGTGGATCCCAAGGGTCCATCCGGGAATCGACTAACTACTGCAGAATTTTCCGGCGATTCCTTCGGGGATATAGTCTTTCCGTCCAAAGTCGAGAAGGTCAAACGCAGCAAACTGCTCCTCCGCTACCGCACGCAATACTGCAATGTGGCGCATGCCTCGTCCGATCCTCTCTACGGGACGCCGATCAACAAAAAGCTCGAGACTCTGACGACCGAGGACAAGACAGAGAAGGGTGATTTTGTCCTGAGCGCATTCGATCTTTTTGACGAATCCGAAAAGTCTCGTATTCATGTGACGCTCGACTTTCCAGATCTTTCCAATCGATCCGATCTGCCCAATGAGTCCGATCTACCCGATCGATCCGATTTATCGGAGCTATCCAATAAATCGGACCTGCTCCGCATCCCGGTTGCGTTGACAGGCGAGTTCATCCGGGCAGATGGCACCCTAGCCGCACGGTTTAGCGATGCCACGAGCGGGATTGAGAGATGCCATTTTCCCGAACACGAATCAGCTCCGGGCGCTAGATTGCCGTGCAATAGAGAGAATTTTGACAACCACTACGAAACAGAGGCCGACCTGCCTCCCGGCGACTACAGTCTCCGCGTCGCCATCGATTTCGGGGGCGTCCTGCGCCGGGCAGAGGTTCCGGTTCACGTCGGCGTCGCGAACCATCGCCTCGCCGTGAGCGGAATTGCGCTGTGCAGACGCTATTTTAAGCACGATCCAATCCAGAGCGGCCCACAATTGCCGGCAGACGGCATACCGACGATGCCCCTCGAACTCAAACCACTTGTGAGCAAAGGAATCGAATTCACGCCCACCGGGGATACGCATTTCAAGGCGAACGACCCCCTGGCCGTCTACTTCGAAGTCTTCGAGCCGCTCCTGGAAGATGCGCAACTCCAGCCCGGTGGCGGAAACGTTCAGGTGAAGTTTGAAATGCGGGTCGTCAACGCCAAAACCGGCGAAGTAAAATCCGACAGCGGATTCCGTCCCGCGGGCGAATTCGTGAATCCGGGCAGTTCCGTAATTCCTGTCTCGCAAAACATCACCATCGGCGGCCTCGCTCCCGGCGAATATCAAATCCAGGTGCGCGCCACGGACTCAACCGGCGCCGCCACCGACTGGCGCGCCACCACCTTCACAAGGGAATAAGGACAATCTGCCGCGATGGCTGGCGCGATCCCAGGTCTCAGAAGCGAGACCTGGAAAAGCACGAACCGAGGCACGCCCCGTTCCTCTTTTCCGCTCGCCAATTCCACGCCCCAACCCAGAAACCTGCAGGTAATCTCCCCTCAAGGTAATCTGACCCAATCTCTGCGCGGGCCGCGCTATGATCGGTGTACGACAGAACTGAGAGTAGGTGAAACATGCCCGAACAATGTTTCATCAAGCGCGGTTCATCGCCGCTCGTTTGTGGCGTTCACAACGTCCCGCTGCAAAAGAAGCTGCTTCCCGATGAGTTGATCGCTTCCGGCTATAAGCCTTTCACGTTCCTGGTCTGCCCCGTGAGCGGCGAAGTGATCAGCGATTTGGAGACAAAGCGCTAGGGCGACAGGGGCCCCCGGGAATTGGTCTTTGATTTTTGGGGAAGAAGGACAGTTTTCGCCCGTGGGGTGGAGAGCCTGTCCTGTGCTCGTCGCGGAATCTCGCCCTTGAGACTGCAGGGATCACGAACTCCCGACGTGCAAACCCCGAGCGGCCGCACCGCCAAAACTTGTCAAGTGCCGAGTCTGTGAAAATCGTCACAACCCGCTCATTCTACTCGAAATATAAATCCGGCCAAATTGTAGGTAATTAGCCCCGAAACGCGCACAATGGATCTAGTGCTTGAGAAAGCGGCGGAACCCCACTCCTCCGCAGCCTCAGGCCATTTTTTGTTGGAGCGACATCATGGAATTGAGCCATCCCAGGCGACGGCCTCGAACGGGACGGGCCCGCTCCGATCGTTCTATTACGCCAAAAAGTGCGGTACAAGTGCGTCAAATGCGCGTACAAAACGCTCATTGTTGCGCAGAAAACCTATGCCATGAACCGTTTACGACAAAATTCGGCACCCCCCACCCCCCCCAAAGGCTCGAATGCACCATCATTAGTGCAAACGGGAACCGCGTCAGGTGTCCCTGTGCACCGTCAAACTATGCAGTCAATGGGAACCGGCACCCCTCGCATCAATCCCCGCGCGAAGCAGTCGCCTCGACGGCCATTCCCTGCGCGCTCGATACTTCGATTTCTTCAAGCATCGTGCGCATGGCGCGCACATCGGCGGCCTTCACTATAAACTGCGGCGCGTGATTGTGGCCTGCATGGTCGTTTGTGGCAGCACCATCGCCGTCGCCAAAGCCAAGCGAGGTGTGCACCGCCCGAACGCCGGTAGCCAGAACGAGGCCGCGCGCATTCGATTGGCGAACCCCTCCGCCAGCCATGATCTGGATTCTGCCCCGAGCGCTGCGCACCAGATCAGCGAGCCGGTGCGTGGCCTGCGCGGCGGTGTGTCCGGCGCCCGACGTCAGCAGGTGGTCGGCGCCCGTTGCTATGACCTGTTCGAGCGAACGGGCAAGGTTGGCGGAGGCGTCGAAGGCGCGATGAAAGGTTACGCGCATCGGCCGGGCTGCCTCGACAAGACGGCGCACAGCTTCCACATCGACCTCGCCGCCCGATGTGAGAGCGCCCAGCACCACGCCGTCTGCACCCAGCCCGCGGGCTCGTTCCAGACCGGAATGCATCGCATCGAGTTCCTGGGGCGTGTAAGTGAAGCTCCCGGCGCGCGGGCGGACGATGACAAAGAGAGCCAGCCGCACCGCAGCGCGCACCTCGCGCAGCAGGGCGTCTGAAGGTGTCAGGCCGCCCACGTCGAGCGCTTCGCAGAGTTCGATTCGGTCGGCGCCACCGGCCTCGGCCGCAACCGCGGATTCAACCGAGTCGACACATATTTCTAAAACAATCGGCATGATGGAACTGGTTTACCCTGACGCATGATTCTCGCCCAATCTTCGATCCCAGCACTGTGCCTTTTCAACCGGGCACACACCACGGCGCAAAGTCTGCAGTACCGATGCAAGGATGGATATGGACCTTTCCCATCATAAGCGTCGAGAGTTACAAGATTCTTAACGAGGAAGATACGCGGGGGTACAAAAGGGACTCCCGGCTCCCACGCAAAAACAGACGAGCTCGCCGGCAAGCACACGCGGAAATGCGCGGACAGGAGAACTGAGGAGAAAAGTTGAGGGCGGAAGAACCGCGTTACATGGCAGCGACGAAGTCCGGCAGGCCCACAGACCCTTGATCCTGCAGTAACTGCGTCATGCGGGCTGCCATGCCCGTATACATCGAGGCGACATGGAAGGCGCTGATGCGGACTTCTTCATGGGCATGGCTGAAGGCACATTGAGCAAGGGCCTTAAGGGCGCAGATACGAATCTGGGTTGCATCGGTGCGGATAGTGGCGAGAAGCTCGGGATCCACGTCGGCGCAACGGGCAGCAAAGTCAGCCATTTCGAGCATGACCCGGGCATTCTGATACATAGCCCATAGTCCGCGGGCGCCGCGAATGCAAGCCCAGGTTTCTTCGGGCGAGGCGCTAAGTCCTTCTTTCCATGGGAAATGCTCGCTGAGTCCGCGCGCGTTCCAGTCGTGGCGCAACCGGGCAAGCAGCGATTCCCACGTCCGGGTGGTTCGGCGGTGGGCGCCTATCCGCCACCACGCAAAGTAGAGCGCGATGAGGGCAACTGCCGCGATTTGGACTATCGAGAGGACCATCTGACGTCCTAGACCAGGGAATCGAGAAAATGCTGCAGTAAAACGGTACACCTTGGTACACGAGTAAGTTAACTCCAAGGCACTGAGCGATCAATGATACTTTTCGGTGACTAAATGACCGGATCGCGTCAGTTCTAGACGATTTAGGCCGCAGCACGGTCGTTGAGTTGGCCTTTGCGTTCAGCTTCCTGCACCCCAGGGTGCAATCTGCTTAAAGAAAACCGGCGCCTGGGTCTCGTTGATAATGAGCCATCGGTATGGACGGTGAACCCAAAACCGTTTCTAATCAATGCGGAAGGCGAGATCGGTTGAGCGAGAGCATATTGCATCGAAGGGCGAAACTGCCTCGACAGAGCTGGCAGATAGCAATGTTGCTGGGCTTGGGGGTGCTGGTCAACTATTTTGACCGGGTCAATCTCTCGGTTTCACACGAATCGCTGATCGTAGCTTTCGGCATCTCCAATGTCACGTTCGGGTGGCTGTCGGGCGCCTACAACTGGACGTACGCCCTCTGCCAGTTGCCCGTCGGTGTGCTGCTGGACAGGTTCGGCGTGCGTCGGGTGGGAAGAATCAGCACCTTCCTCTGGACCCTCGCGTCCCTGGCAGCGGCGGTTGCACCAGGGATACCGAGTCTCTTTGCGGCACGGTTTCTGCTGGGTGTGGGGGAGTCCCCCACCTTCCCTGCCAATGCCAAGGCAGTCGGGTTGTGGTTTCCGTCGAAGAAACGGGGACTCGCCACTGCTCTGTTTGACTCGGCAGCGAAGCTTGGCCCGGCCATTGGCGTACCGTTGATCGGCATGGCTCTGTTGATGGTGGGATGGCGCTGGAGTTTCGCCCTTACCGGGCTCGTGAGTTTCCTCTTCTTCCTGCTGTTCTATAAAGCCTATCGCGACCCTGCAGACGATGCATCGCTGAGCGAAGCGGAGCGGCTAATGATAGCCGGGCCGTCAGATGCGCGAAGTGCAGTCGAACAAGCATGCCGACAACCCGAATCGTTAGGGTTTCTTTTAAGGCAGAAGAAGGTGATTGGCCTGACTCTTGGATTTGGCGGATACAACTATGTCTTCTACCTCTTGCTGACTTGGTTGCCCAGTTATCTCTCCCAGGTGCTGCATGTGGATTTGCTGCATTCGTTTCTCTACACGAGTATGCCGTGGACAGTCGCCTCGTGCACGGACCTGTTGGTGGGCGGCTGGATGGTGGATGCCCTCATCGCTCGTGGTTACGATGCAAGCCGGGTACGTCGGATGGTTCTTATCGGCGGAACCTTGTGCGGTCTGGGCATCGTCGGCGCTGCAAGCGCGCACACCGCCA
>Ga0265342_10004549_pt1 | contig 10856 bp, 6 predicted proteins | sample 4CB327metaG_FD_203125 | JGI IMG/M metagenome (GOLD analysis project Ga0265342, IMG submission 203125) | Rhizosphere microbial communities from Carex aquatilis grown in University of Washington, Seatle, WA, United States - 4-CB3-27 metaG | ecosystem: Host-associated > Plants > Roots > Rhizosphere...
GCGCCGCACTCACTTCGATCCCCGGCCTGCCCGATCACGAATACTACAAGGACGAGACGACCGCGCGCGAATACCGGGTGCGTGCAACAGCGAAGGATATTGGTGCGTTCGAGTCGACCACCCAAGGACCTGGCATCGGTCCGGCAGGCGGAGCGGCCATGGGTGGAACCGGTGGCAGCACCGGCGGGACCACGGGCGCGACGAGCGGCGGTACCGGGGGAACGGGCGGGACCGCGACCAGCGCCATCGTTGCATCGGGGGGCGCGACAACGATGGGTGGTGCAATTGCCGGCGGCGCAGCGACGGCAGGGGGCGCGACAGCGATGGGTGGAAACAGCGCCGGGGCCGGGACGATGGCGAGCCCGGCAGGTGGCGGTGTTGCCAGCGGCGGAACCACCGCCGCCACGAGCGCGACAACTGCTGGAGGGAAGTCGGGGTGCGGCTGTCGTCTGGCGGGCGTCGAGAGTGGCGCCACCCCCTGGGGCGAGCTGCTGGTGCTCGGCGCGTTGCTGACGAGAAAGCGTCGCCGCTGGCCTGCGATGCAGGAATAAGACGGAGCGAGAATGATCTACCAAGACATCCTGAGCAACCCCGACCAGTGGAGCTTTGCGGTGCAATCGCTTGGGCCGCGCGCCGAGGTTTCGCCGTTGCGGGGCCGGCAATTCGTCGACGATGAGGAACAGATCACCTTTGCCAGCCAAGTGAAGAACATTCGGGCGCTCATGGGCAATGCCAAGGTGTTCCCGGCCTTCCAGAAGGCGGGACCGCGCGCCAAGATCTTCCATCGCCCCGCCCACACACGGGCCGGCATCGTCACCTGCGGCGGCTTGTGCCCCGGCCTCAACAACGTCATCAAGGGCCTGGTGAAGGTGCTTTTCCATGACTACCAGGTCACCGCGATCAACGGCTTTAGGTACGGCTATCAGGGCTTGGTGGCGAAGTACGGCCACGTTCCGATGGAACTGACGCCGGCGCTGGTGGACGAGATCCACAAGAGCGGCGGAACCATCCTGGGATCTTCCCGCGGCAACCAGGATGCTGGCGCCATGGTCGATACCCTGCAGAAGATGCAGGTGAACCTGCTCTTCTGCATTGGCGGCGACGGAACCCTGCGTGGGGCCAAATCGATCGCCGATGAAATCGCGCGCCGCCAGCGCCCCATCAGTGTGATTGGCATTCCCAAGACCATCGACAACGATCTGCGCTTTGTCGAGAAGACCTTCGGCTTCGAAACCGCGGTGCAGGCCGCCGACGAGGTCATCACCTCGGCCCACAACGAGGCGGAAGGCGCCGACCATGGCATCGGCATCGTGAAGCTGATGGGACGCGATTCAGGCTTCATCGCCGCAGCCGTGACCCTGGCCAACTCTGTGGTCGATTTTTGCTTGGTGCCGGAGATCAAGTTTGCCTTGCAAGGGGAGCGCGGGTTGTTCCAGGCGGTGGAGCGCAAGCTCGCGCAGTCTCGTCACGCGGTGATTGTGGCGGCCGAGGGCGCGGGACAGTGCCTGTTCGCCGCAAGCGAAGCCAAAAAGGACGCCTCGGGCAATGTCCTCAAGCACGACATCGGGGTGTTCCTCAAGGACGAGATGGGCCGGTATTTCAAGCGGTCCGGCCAGGACGTGTCGATCAAGTATCTCGACCCCAGCTATCACATCCGCAGTGTGGCCGCGAACTCGGCCGACGCGATCTTCTGTTACCTGCTGGCCGAGAACGCGGTGCACGCCGCCATGGCAGGCAGGACCGGCATTGTCATCGGCCACTGGAATAACTACTTCACCCACGTGCCCATCGAGTTGGCCACAGGTGAGCGTCAGAAGATCGACCTGGACGGGGCCCTGTGGAATGGCGTGCTCAGCGCCACCCAGCAGAACGTCCTCTTGGAAAGCTAGGCCGAGGGTTCCGGCAATTCGTGAGGGTTGGTCGCTTCACAGTCCCGCACAGGCCGGCAAGGCCTCCGCGGTGTAGGCCAGGCTCCTCAGGTCATCGGCCAATCGCTGGATACCCGCTGGAATGGGCTGACACGAATTCATGTTGGGTGAAGGACATGGACTGCCGACCAGGATGTTTCCCCCGCTGGCGCGCGTGATGGACCAGACGGCCCCATCACTCGGTCGCTGGTCAACGCCATAGACATGCGAAGTGGTGAGCCCAAAGGCGAACTGAACATCGGCGTCGGTTAGATCCTGGGCAATCGTAGCAATGGAAACAACTCCCGATGCACCACAGGCCGGCAGGGCCGGCGAACAGGTTCGGACGCTGGGGCCATCCATGCTGCTGTAGTAGTTGCGAGTTACGGTCATGTGGCCTGCGGTATCCAAGGCGAAGCTGTCCTGAAAAGAAACCTTGCCGCCGTTGGAGCCGAAGGTCAGCGCGGAAGGCAGCGAGCAAACCAGCGTGGGAGCGTCAGGAGGAAAGCAAGCGCGCGCGGTGCAGGCAATTCCAGCGACGGTGCATTCGCAGATGTTGCACCCATCGCCAGCGTCTACCTGTTGCCCGATGGGAATCACCTTGCCCTGCCAGTTGCAGCCGGGACTGCCGGCGTCGGGGATACCCGTGCAAGGGCCGATCTTTCCTGATGACGGCGCTGAGGCGTAGACGATGGTGATGGAATTGGCTGAGCTTTGTTGGCTCTGGACGGGGAGGATCGTCTGTCCATCGCATCCACACATTCCCGCCGGCGTCAGGCAGGCGCCGTTCTGGCAGTTGTTCTGTACGCACACACCCTTGGCCGCGCATCCGTCGGCAACAGCATAGCCGCAGCTCAAACCCGCAGGACAATCGCCGTCTTTCACGCAGGCAGCTGCGCCTGCGTCTGGCGGCTGGACGATGTTCGGGGAATAGGGATAGATCTCAGATTCGGGCATGCCGAGATCCTGCGCGAGCTGGCTCCAATAAGCAGAGTCCGTGGACCGCACACAAGTGCCTGGGATGGACACAGACTGGCAGCCGTTCGGGTCGGCTGTCACCGTCAGTGTGCTTCCGTTGGCCAGGCTAAAGCTGAGATGGTAGGTGACACCCCAGTCGACAGGACATGAGTGGTACCCTGGTTGAACTCCTGTTGGAGCCACGGGTAACGCAAGTGTCGCCCGGTACAGGTCCTGAGCTTGGGTCGCGTCGGCCGTGGTCTGCACCGGAGGCGGAATATTGGACGGTATCGTGCTGGAAGTACTGAAACTGAGCCCGATCACTTCGGCGACGGCTGGAGGTGGATCTCCAGGCAGGACCGTGCAGTTTCCTGAGCCAGTCGTACCACCGCTTCCGCCCGTGCCGATTGCGCCGCCCGTGACCGTGCCTGCGGAGCCGCCCACGCCTCCGTCGGGTTCACAGTCGGGGATAGGGCAACCGCAGAGATTTGACCTTGGTTGCCCAGCTGGCACACAGAACTCCCCCACGGGGCATTCCGTGACGAGGCACGTACTCGTTCCACTCGTGCCACCGTTGGCGCCGCCCGTTCCGCCAGTCACGACTCCGCCGGCACTGGTGGTTCCGCCCACGCCGCCGCCTGCCTGGCCGCCGTTTGCCGTGGCCCCAGCGCCTGCGAGTCCCCCACCAGGCTTCAATCCCGACCGGCTGCTACACGCCGGTCCCAGCAAGAGAGCCGCCAAGAGGGACACGACGCCGGTAGACATTCTGCACATGGGATCCTCCAGGTGGTCAACCAAGCAGCAATCTTCGTGCCGAAGCCAGCGTTGCGGTTGCGGGAACGATTTTCTCGCACCGTCGCTGATATCGGTGCGGGCCGGCTCAGAATCCTGAGCCAGTGACCAAATCAACGCAACGCGGATTCAGAATTCTGAGGCCACCAAGACGGTTTGATCAGGGATCGGCGGGACCGTCTACTGTAGCTTGCCCACGACGAATTCGTGCACCATCGCCAGGTCGTCGAAGGCGAGCTTGCGTTCCAGGTTGTGATCGCGGTGCACACGATGAACGTGTTCGGGCGGAAGCGGCCTATGCACGAAGATGCCGCGGGAACACAGTCGCGCGTCGGCGCGAGCGGTTCGCATGATCTCGTCCATGAACGTGCCAAAATCGGCCTCGCTCAGGTACGAGGACACGTCAGCGATGGAGTAGGCATCGAAGGTGCCGTCGGGGATGTCGGCGAGCGCGGCGGCGGCCGGTGCGGTCACGATGGTGATCTTGGTTGTCTTGAGGGCCTCGCGGATGCGCTCGTACGAGCCCGGCAACAGATAGATGGGCATCGCGGGCTCGTAGATGTAGCGCGCGAAGAAGACCAACTGCAGAAGGTGACTGTCGCGCGCGAGGTGATTGCGCAGGTACTCGTGCATGAGATCAAAGATGCGGCGATGCAGAGGTACCTCGGGGGGCACGAAGCGCCAGAAGCCCGGATCTTTCGAGAACAGCTCGAGAAAGGAGCGGCGGCACAGCATCTCGCCGACAAAGCGCCAAGCGCGCGTGTTCCATCCGTCGAGGAAGTGGCGCTGTTTCGCGATGTCGTCGAACTTGAACAGCCGGTTGAGCCAGATCGGCCGCACCACGTGGGAAACGCGAGCCACGTGCACGAGAAAGCGCTCGAGGCTGCCTTGGAAGAGCGCCCCGCGCCGCACGATCTGCGGTTGAGAGTCGAAGAAGGCTCCCGCGGCGTTGGAGAGTTCGGGGCGTAGGTTCTTGTAGACCTTGAGCCGATCGCGCGCGGGTCGCACCCCCAGAAAGGCCAGGTAGGGCTCGTAGTCCAGCGCGCGCATGGCCGCGATTTTGAGTTCGAGCAGATGGTTCTGCGTGGGGTTCACATCGACCGCGACGATCTCCTGCGGGCGATCGTGAAGCAGGTTGAGGACGCGTCCTCCGCCAGCCGTGATGCAGAACACACGCTTGCCGGGGCCGATGTGCAGCGCCTGCAGCTCGCTGCGGGAATCTTCGTTGCACGACGAGTAGCTGATGCGACCGCTGAATTTCTTCCAGGGAATCGCACCGGGCTCACTTCCGGCCGAATCGCCTTTGGCATGACTCTTTTTGGCGTGCGACGGGTGGGGGGCCGGCCGGTGGGCGTGTTCGTGCTTCATGCTGGTGCCTCTCTGGCTCAGGTCTGTCCTAGGAATTCTTGTCGGACCGCTTCTCCGATTCCATCTTCATGCCGAATTTCTGCATGCGGCGCAAGAGCTGATAGCGACTGATGCCCAGTAGCCGGGCCGCCTCGGTACGAACGTTGCGCGCGCGAGTCATCGCCTGGCGGATCATGCGCACCTCGACGTCGACCAGGGAATCCACGCCCGGCACGACCTCGAGCGGTCGGGTGGGGGGCAGCGGTCCCTTGCGGCCGAGCGTGAGCACGCGCTGGGGCAGATGTCTCAGCTCGATGTGCGACGATTCCGTCAAGATCACCGCGCGTTCGATGATGTTCTTGAGTTCGCGCACGTTGCCCGGATAGGCGTAGCCCAGCAGCACCTCGCTGACCTCGGCCGCCAGCGGATCGGTGGGCTTGTTGAGGCGCCCGCTGTACAGCGTGCGGAAGTGCTCGGCCAGAAGCAGGATGTCGTCCCCGCGCTCGCGCAGGGGCGGGATGTGGATAGGAAAGACCGCCAGCCGTTGGAAGAGATCGTGGCGAAAGGTACCCGCCTCGACAAGGGCCGAGAGGTCTTGGTTGGTGGCGGCAACCACGCGGGCCTTGAGCGGAAGGTCGCGACTCGATCCCAGCCGGCGAAAGCTGCGGCTTTCGAGCACGCGCAACAGTTTTCCCTGACCCCGCTCCATATCGCCGATCTCGTCGAGAAAGACCGTGCCGTCGCGGGCTTCTTCGAAGGCGCCGATGTGCGCCTCCTGCGCACCGGTGAAAGCACCGCGTTCATGTCCGAAGAGCAGACTTTCCGCGAGATTCTCCGGCAAGGCCAGGCAGTCGACCACCACCAGCGGGGATTCCGCTGGTCGCGATAGGGAATGGACGAACCGGCACGCCACCTCCTTGCCGACTCCGGTTTCCCCGGTGAGCAGCAGGGTGGTGTCCTTGGCCGCGGCCACCTTGCTCAGCTCGTCGACCACCAAGCGCATGGCACTCGAGCGCCCGAGCAGGCCCTGACACTTGGCCTCGGCCGCCCCGCGCGCTTCATCGCGCAGTTGAGCACGCCGGCGCAATTCGAGCACCCGCTCGAGGATGGGGGCGACGCTGGCCTCCTTGACGATGTAGTCCTCGGCGCCGTGGCGAATCGCCCGCACGGCGTTGGGGATGGTCTGGTACGCGGTCATCATGACCAGCGCCGCGTCTGGTTGTTGGGTGAGGAGCTGCGGGATGATGCGAATGCCATCGTCGTCGGGCAGGCGGTGATCGAGTAGGATCACGCCATACTGCCGGCTGGCCGCGAACTCGAGCGCCTCGCGGCAGGTGTACGCGAGATCGCAGGAGATGCCCTGACGGCCAATCTCGCGCCCGATGGCCTGGGCGTAGAGATTTTCGTCGTCGACGACCAAGGCCCAGAAGGGCTGGCTCATGCGGCACCGTCAATCGCGCTTCGGCGCATGGGAAGGACCACCGTCGCCTGGCACCCGCCGCCCTCGCGATTGCGGAGATCGACGAAGCCGCCATGGGCGCGCGCGATCTTCTGGCTCACGGCCAGACCGAGGCCGGTGCCGTTCTTCTTGGTGGTGAAGAAGGGGCGCAGACACTCGGCCGGGCTCGCCGGCAAACCTGGCCCGCGGTCCTCCACGGTGATGGCCAGCTCGAAGCCCGTCTGTGCGACCTGACAGGTGACCTCGCCACCGGCCGGGGTGGCCTCCAGGGCGTTGAGCAGAAGGTTGAACACGACTTGCTTCATGGCTTCATAGTCGGCTTCAATGGTCAGCTCGGGATCCACGTCACAGTGAATGGTCTTGCCTGCCAAGCGATGGGCGCCGGCGAGCAATCGTCGGGCATCGTCCACCAGCTCGCCGATGCGCACCTGGGTCACGGTCATCTCGCGGCGAGCGGCCAGGTAGTCCTTGAGAGTCATGTCCATGCGCACGATCTCTTTCACCAGCGCGGCCAAAATGGTGCGCTGGCTGGGCGCGGTTTCGGGCTCGCTGATGAGGCTCTCGAGGGTGGCGCCGATAGCCACCAGGGGATTGCGAATCTCGTGGGCGAGATGCGCCGCCATCTCTCCCATGGTGGCCAGGCGCTCCTGTTGCACGAGATGGTCGGTGTCTCGTTTGCTTGCCTCGCGCAGAACCAGCAGGAAGCCAACCAGTTGGTGGAAATCGTCGGCCAGGAGCAACGCCTCCACACGCACCGGGACCAGCGAGCCATCGCGGTGTCGGAGCACGGTGGAGCGCTCGGAATAGGCTTTCTGGGGATCCAGGGTTTGATGGCTGAGAATGTCCCTGACCTCGTCGGGCGCCGAGAAGAGCACGCCGATAGGCCGGCCGGTTATTTCCGCCGCCTCGTAGCCCAGAAGCTGGGCCGTGGCGGGATTGCACGAGGTCACCAGGAGTTCCGGATCCACAAACAGTGCAGGCGCCGGATCGCCCAGCGTCAAGCGCACCAGCTGGGTTTCCAGCGACGTCGCCGACTGCCGCGGCGAGGAGAGCGAGCACAAGGCCCCTTGCACGCCGTCGAAATCAAGACGTGTCAGCGAAATGCGCAGATCGCCGTCGGGACGCGTGGGGAGCCCGCCGGCTTCGCCGGCGGCGCACCATCGCGGGAGGGTTTGGGAACCCTTTGAGGGTTCCCATCTCAGATCGAAACTGCGCTCTCGCTGAGACTGCGGCCCGTCGAGAAAGGCGCGGACGTTGGTGCCGATGGTGCGCATGAGATCGTTCTCGCGCAGGACGCGCTCGATCGCCGCACTGCCGCGCGGACCGTGGCCGCGCAGCTCGCCGCCCGCGTCGAAGAGAAGGCTGTCGGGCTCGTCGTCGGGGAGGTGGTCGAAGAGCGTTTGGCTCTGGCCCTTGAGATCGTTCTCCAGGATTTCGCCGATGCGCCGGCCATAGCGCAGAAGGACTTCGCGTTGCTGACGGTTGAAGGGCTGGATCCCTTCCTTCTCGAAGAGAAAAACGCCGTAGTTTCGTGTGCTGCCGAGGGCAGGGACGCAACCATAGCGGCGTGGGCCGACCATGCGGGCGACGGCCGTAAGGATGAAGGGAGGCAGGGCCCCGTTGACCAGCTCCTTGAGAGAGGTGGTTTCGCAGAACCGGGCTTCGCGCCAGGAGCGCGTGACCAGGCTCCCCTCGGCGCTTTTCATCGGCCATGAGAAATCCCGGAACGACGAGCCCAGCATCTTTTCGATCTCGTCGATGACCGGGAAGGCGTCAGCCGTGATGCCCAGGTGAACGCGAATTCTCTGCGTCTTCTCGTTGTAGAGAATGAGGTTGGTAGAACCGCAACCGAAAATCTTGGCAGCGCCGCGCAAGACAGCTTCCAGAAACTGCTTGAGTTTGGGGGACTCTGCCTTCATGGGAAGAGCGGATGATACCCGAGAGGCTGGCGTCGGCCCACCCGGAATCGCGGAACCGCACGGTCTGGGCGTGCGATTTCGCACGTCGGTGTATTTCTGCACGACGAAGCGAATGAGCGCCGCAATCGAGTCGTGGTACAACTCTCGGGAAATCCTGGGGCGCGCCCGACCGCATGGGGTGGTTCAGGGTTTGCAAACCGTCGCCCGGTCACGAGAAGAAAGGTGTCACACGATGAAGCTCTCGGTCGCGTGTAACTTCGATGAAGCGCTCCTCAAGGGCCTGGCTGGCTATCCCGTGTACGAAGTCTACGGGAAACTCACCACCGACTACTTCGGTGGCGGGCGCCCTGCCTTCTACTTGCCCCAGGTCAATCGCCAGGTGCTCGAGCGCACGGTGAAGAAGACGCACGAGAACGGCATCCAGTTCAATTACTTGCTCAATGCCTCGGCCATGGGCAACACCGAATTCACGCGGGTCGGGCAGCGCAAGATGGAAGAAATGCTCGACTGGTTGGACGGCACGGGGATCGATTCCATCACCGTGGCCAACGTGTACTTCTTGCGCCTCATCAAGAAACGCCATCCGCGCATCAGCGTGCGCGTGAGTTCGCACCGTTTCACCGATACGCCGCGCAAGGTGCGTTTCTGGGTCGACAATGGCGCTGACGTGATCGTGGTTTCCGAGGTGGGCGTGCACCGCGAGTTCCAGACCCTGATTGGCATGAAAGAGGCGGCGCAAGGTGTGGACCTGCAGCTCATCGTCAACAATTGGTGCCGCCAGGATTGCGCCATCGCCGGCAACCATGCCGTGGGTCTGTCGGCGGCCTCGCAATCCAAGAGCCGCGGCTTTCCCCTCGATTACTGCTCGGTGCTGTGCAATCAGATTCGCTTGCGCGATCCGGTGAACTACATTCGCGCCAACTGGATTCGCCCCGAGGATTTGCACTACTACGAGAAGCTTGGCTACGAGACGTTCAAGATCGTCGAGCGCAACACCCCGACCCAGATCCTGCTCGAGCGGGTCAAGGCCTACTCGGAACGCCGCTATGACGGCAACCTGCTCGATCTGGTGCAGAACTACGCCTACCCCAAGGACAAGATGGGCGCGGTGGGCAAGGACGCCTATTCGTGGAAGCGCATGCTCAAGTACTTCATCAAGCCGCGCATGATCAATTTGCTTCGCTTTCGCAAGCTCATCGACTTCGGGCACGCGGCCAGCATGCTCTATCCGCGCGAGGGCGAGAATCCGGTGATGATCGACAATCGCAAACTCGACGGCTTCATGGAGCGCTTCAAAGAGAAGAACTGTCAGTCGACTGACTGCGAGAAATGTCGCTACTGCCATGAATGGACCGCCCGTTCAGTCACCATCGATCCGGCTTGGCGCACGAAGCTGGATCCCATGTACGAAGACTTGCTGGGCGATATAGAAGGGGGCGCCTTCTGGGAGCCCTACACGCGCACGGTTGCGCAGATGGTGCGGGAACGCTGGAACGACGGTCGGAACCCGGCGTGAGCGAGATCAGCACGGCACCGACAAGGGCCACGAGGGACAGCCGCGATCTCGCCTTGTGCGAGCGCGCGGTCGCGCGCGGTCTCGACTTCCTCGCCTCCCAGCAAGAGGCCGACGGGGCGTGGCGTGGCGACTACGGCGGCCCCATGTTCCTTTTGCCGATGTACGTGGCCGCCCGTCATATCGGCCAGCGGCCGATCGAGCCGCGACGGCGCGACGGCATGATCGCCTATCTCGGTGCGAGCCAGCAACGCGACGGCAGCTTCGGTCTGCATGTCGAAAGCTCGGGGTGCCAGTTCACGACCGTCTTGTGCTACGTGGCGCTTCGCCTGCTTGGGCTTGCGCCCGACGACGAACGAGTGGCGCGGGCCCGGGCGTTCATCCACGCGCATGGCACCGCACTAGCGTGCGCTAGCTGGGGCAAGTTCACGCTCGCGCTCCTCAATCTCTACGAATACGATGGTCTGCAGCCGGTCTTGCCGGAACTGTGGCTCTTGCCTGCGAGCCTGCCCTTCCATCCCAGCCGCTTCTGGTGTCACTGCCGGCAGGTCTATCTGCCCATGGCCCACCTCTATGGCATGAAGGCGCGCATGCCGGCCGACGAGCTCACGCACGCGCTCCGGCGTGAGATCTACGATGGCCCCTACGACAGCATTCGCTTTGTCGAGCACCGCAACACCATCGCTGCCAGCGACGTCTACGAGCCCGCGTCGGCGGCGCTCAAGGCGCTCAACTTCTTCACCGGCCTGTACGAACGCGTGCACGCGCGATCGCTGCGCGAGCGTTCGCTCGCGCGAGTCTTGGATCACATCGAGTTCGAGGACCGCGCCACCCAGTTCATTCGCATTGGCCCGGTCAACGCCGTCCTCAATACGTTGGTACACCACTTCCAGTCGCCCACCAGCGACGCGACGGCGCGTAGCTTCGCTGTCCTCGAGGGTTATCTGTGGGACGGGCACGAC
>Ga0265342_10004551_pt1 | contig 10853 bp, 7 predicted proteins | sample 4CB327metaG_FD_203125 | JGI IMG/M metagenome (GOLD analysis project Ga0265342, IMG submission 203125) | Rhizosphere microbial communities from Carex aquatilis grown in University of Washington, Seatle, WA, United States - 4-CB3-27 metaG | ecosystem: Host-associated > Plants > Roots > Rhizosphere...
TTTGTTCGCACGGGAAGTACACCGCCCGACCCTCCCTCCACGAGTGCAACGAGAGCGCCCGGGAGGCTCAGTATTTCCCAATGATTTCTCCAGAGCATATTTTTCAGGATTTCCCTGTACCCACAACGAATTGTTTATTGAGGAATAACGGGATAAATTACTTTACGTTAATACCTGCTCCAGGTTAAGGGTGCTTTGTTATATGCGAACGGTGATGAGGGGGAAATCCGCAATACCGGAATGTATCGGGCGGGAGATATGGGCATGGTGAAACGCTACCTCGAGCTCCGCTCCCTTGACGAAGCGCTCATGCTGCTCACCTCATCCTTTACGAATCCCAGGAGGACAGAACGGGTTTCCCTCATGCAGTCGGTCGGGAGGGTCGTGGCAGAACCGGTCTTTGCGAAATATTCCGTACCGGAAGTGAACATCTCCGCCATGGACGGTATTGCGGTCAGGAGCCGGGACACTGTCGGGGCCGGCGACCGGAACCCGGTAACCCTGGACCATTTTGCCCGGGTCAATACCGGCAATATTGTGCCACCGGAATTCGATGCGGTGGTCATGATCGAGGACACGTGGGAAGCTGGCGGGAAGTTCCAGATCAGAAAAGCTGCGGCCCCCTGGCAGCATGTCCGTCCTGCGGGGGAGGATATCCGGGAGAACATGCTCGTTCTCCCCCGCGGTCATATCATCAGGGCTTTTGATATCGGGGCGCTTGCCACGTATGGGATAATCGATATCAGGGTCCTTGCGGTCAATATCGGGATCATCCCTACAGGCAACGAGCTCGTGCACCTTGGCGTCCGCCCCGGCCCGGGGCAGGTGGTGGAGAGCAACACGATCATGGCCCAGGTATTCCTCTCTCAGATGGGGGCACACTGCACCCGCCTTCCCATCGTGCCGGACGACCCCGAGCTTATCCGCGAGGCGCTCCGTCTGGCAGTGAAGGAGAACGATCTGGTTATCATCTCCGCAGGTTCTTCGGCCGGTACCCGGGACTTCACCGAAGGCGTCATCCGGTCGCTCGGCGAACTGATCTTCCACGGGGTAGCGGTGAGACCGGGTAAGCCGGTGATGCTGGGGAAGGTTGAGGGGAAACCGGTTCTTGGGCTGCCGGGCTACCCGCTCGCTGCCCAGACTGCCCTCCGGGAATTTGCCGCCCCCTTCCTGGAATCCTGGGGATTTCCCCCGGCACCCCGTTTCCCGGTCAGGGCCCGGCTGGCACAACCGCTCGTCTCGGACCCCGGGTTCGACGAGTTCGTGCCGGTCTTTGTAGGCCGTATCGGGAAAACACTCTACGGAACACCGCACGGAAAAGGTGCGGGTGTCCAGATGGCGACGGTGAAGGCCAATGGCTACACCCACATCCCTGCTCCGGTGGAAGGGTTCGAGGCCGGCACCGAGCTCGAGGTCTTCCTCACTACGGATCCGGGGAGTATCGAACGCACGCTCATCTTTACCGGCTCTGTGGACCCCTCTTTGGAGGAGCTCGCCAGCCTTGCCCACGACGAGGGATTGTATATTCACGCGAGCAATCCCGGCAATACCGGGGCATTCCTCGCCCTCCGGCAGAATACCTGCCATGCAGCCCCCCTCAGCCTGCCGGCACAGTCCCTGCTGGCTTCGTACCAGCCCCTCATCAAAACCTTACCGGCAGGAGATGTGGTCTTTGTCCATATCGCCACGATCGAACAGGGCATCGCTTCCCGGGACGGGCTGGGACTCGCTGATCTCACCCGCGTCCGGTTCATCAACACGCGGCGAGGGTCGCCGGCCAGGGAGGTTTTCGATGCCCTGCTCGCGGCAGAGGGTATTGACCCGTCGCAGGTGAACGGGTACCTGCAGGAAGTGCACGGTCCACCGGCAGTAGCAGCCGCGATCCGGAACGGGTTTGCCGACGCCGGCATGTGCACGTCCAGCGTTGTCCGTGCCTGCGGGCTCCGGTTCGTCCCGGTAGCCCACGAGGACTATGAACTCGCTATCCGGCGGGAGATGCTGGAAGACTCCCGCATCCGCACGCTGGTATCGCTCATCCAGTCTCCCGGGTTTCGTGCAATCCTTGCCAAGACCGGGGGGTATGATGTCAGCCTCACCGGCACGATCCGGGGGCTGAACAGCGAGAACGCCCTGATCCCGTGCTCACCGGGAAGCCTGCCGGCCGGGTATATCTGAGCAGAGTTGGGGACTTTTTTAGTTCATCTCTGACAAACTCAGATGGATGGGGGATCGGAAAAAAAGACAAGCAGTCGCCCGTGCGGGAGACCGGGATCCCGAAGGGACCTTAGGCCGGGGAAGTGCCGTCAGGCTCTTCGACTCCCGTATACCGCCGGCGAAGATCTCGACCTCCCGAGTCTCATCCCTTCCGGTCCGGCTGTATTTTTGCCCGGAACCCTCACGTAATCCCGGGGCTTTTTACGGCGCTACCCGTTCAATTAAAAAGATGTATTTATGAAAAGACTCAAAAATAAAAATAATCATGGCGGAAAAACCAACACGTGAATACTGTTGGAAGGATGCAATCGGGTTCCAGTCACTCGAGGGCGGTTTAGAATATGTCTGCCAGGACCATGCTCACAGCCTTCTTCCCGAATTCAAACCCGGTGAAAAGAAAGTTTTCGGTGTTTGTGTCTTCGAACGATATGAATAATTGGTGCCTGACCCGTTCTCTGCACAATAACGGGTGCAGATCACCCGCGACCTGAAATATGGTACCGGCAGAGACCGTCCCGTGCTCCTGATGATGGACCGCTCTCGAGGATACGTGGAGCATTCCATAAGACGAACTGCTGATTCCTATTATTTTGATCCGGGTGGTTATTTGCCCGAACCCTGCATCTCCTCCTGATGGTTCCTTTGCAAGTCCTCTCCCTTGACCCACACCTGCGCTTGGGATGCCTCTGTAATACCGGTCAGGGAATTTCTTCGATCGCTTCCCATTTTCCTTATGAGGGATTATCGCACGTTGGGGGTGTCACAGCGGCGGGGACGAGCCAATGGCGAGTCCATAAGGAGCGTCTGTATGAATGGTATCACTCAATAAAAATAAGATCTTTTAGTTGCTGGAATTGGACTATACCCTTTTTTTATACCGGATTTTTCCTGAGATTGAGAGTATCCCCGTCTTTTAAGTCGGGATTTCGCTCTCTGTTTTGATATTCAGGGCGTAACTTTTTGAAAAAAAGTGGTATTACTTTTTCTTGAACGGGTTGAAGACATTCTCGTAGATCATGTCGCTGCCGGTGTTGTGGAGCCGTCCGCGCTCCTCCTTCTCCTCGACGTACGCCATGAGCGGGAGTTCCATGTTGGTTCCGGGGACGTGACCGAACATCTTCTCGAGTTCCTGCTGCTGTGCATGCATGATGAGCGCGTTTGGGATCTCTGCCGGGCAGACTTCCTCGCACTGGCCGCAGTTCACGCAGGAGTCCGCGATGTGGGCGTACCGGATCAGGTGGAACATGAAGGCGACCGGGAGTTCGCCGGGCGCCACATACGTCGGGTTCTTGGTCGTGCAGTCCACACAGTAGCAGATCGGGCACTGGTCAATGCACTGGTAGCACTTGATGCAGCGGGAGGTCTCGCTCATGATCTTCTTTAACCGGTCCTTGCCCTCTCCAAGACCTTCGAAGTCGTGCTTTCGCCACTTGTCGCCGAGCTTGAACATTGCGCCTTCGACTTTGGCGCGGATCTCAAGGCCCTTGGGATTGGCTGCCTCGGTTGCGAGGATGCCCTTCTTGACTGCACCGTCTACGAGTGCTGCACCCTTCTCGGAGCAGACTTCGACAAAGGTTGCCTTGCCGGCACGGGGTCCGATAACACCCCAGTTCCCGCAGGCAAGGTCTGCCTGCCGGGGGACTTTCATCTTGCAGCGGCGGCAGTTCGACCTGCGGCCGTAACCGGCCTCTTCGAGCTCGTCGACGGAGATGCCCTTGTGGCCTCCCTCGTACTCGATGATGAACTGGCCTTTGTCGATCTCTTCCTTGTGCACCTTCTCGGGGTCAACGCCATACTTGTCGGCAATCATCTTGCGGGCAACGACCGGGCTGACCGATCCTCCGCAGTTGACGCCGATCATGACGATGTTGTCGAGGTTGATCTGCTTGCGCTTGGCAAGTTCATAGAACGCCATAGCATCGCAGCCCTTGACGGTCACACCGATCTTCTTCTCCTTTGCCCCGTCAAGGTATTTCTTGATGAGCTTGGGGATGAGCAGCGTTCCGCAGTGGAGCGAACCGGCGGTCTTGACCAGATCCTTGGGGTCGGTGACGATAACCGGGACTGCATCGTAGAGGTCCACACCCTTGGTGATTGCGAGGACCGCGTCAACCATCTTGGACTCGAGGGCATACTTCCACAGGGAGGTAACTGCACCACCGAGCTCGGCCTTCTTCTGGATCTCTGCATCGTTGGTCCATGCGTAGAGCATATCGCCTTTCTTGGTCATGTTCAGGCCTCCGTGATCTTCTCGACCTTGACAGCACAGTGCTTGAGCTCCGGCATCTTGGAGAGCAGGTCGAGCGCGGTGTTGGTGAGGTCGTTTGCGCCATGGACAAAGTGCATCGGCATGTACAGCACTTTCGGGGCCAGATCATCGGTCACGCGTGCAACGGCGATGGATTCCCCACGGCGGCTCGTCACCTTGATCTTCTCGTGCTGCTTGATACCGAGCTCCTTTGCATCCAAGGTATTGAGCTGGACGTAGTTTTCGGGTACTTCGTAATGCAGGGTCGGGGACCGGTCAGTCTGGGTCCTGGTGTGGTAGTGGAAGATACAGCGCCCGGTCATGAGCGTGAACGGGTACTCTGCATCCGCTACTTCTGCAGGCGGGCGGTACTCGAGGCCGAACATGGTGCCGAGACCATCAGCAGCTGCGAACTTCTCCTTGTGCAGGATGGGTGTTCCCGGGTGCTCGATGGTCGGGCAGGGCCAGTGGATGGACTCGGGCTTCTCGATCTTCTCGTACGTTACACCGAACTGGCCCGGGGTCACTGCACGCATGTCATCCCAGACATCCTTGGCAGACTTCCAGTCAAAGCCCTTGAGGCCCATCTTCTTTGCGAGCATGGCGATGATCTCCCAGTCGTACTTCGACTCGCCGGGGCCGTTGACGGCCTTCCGGACACGGTTGACACGCCGCTCTCCGCTGGTGAACGTGCCGTCCTTCTCGGCAAAGCAGGTGCCGGGCAGGACTACGTCCGCATACTCGCAGCTCTCGTTCCAGTAGATATCCTGAATAACAAGGAAGTCGAGCTTGTCGAGCGATGCTCTGACATGGTTTGAGTCAGGGTAAGAAACGACCGGGTTCAGGCCGAGGATGTACATAGCCTTGATCGGGTCACCGCACTGGGTGATCTGCTCGGTTAAGGTGACACCATACCAGTCGGGCAGGGAACCTTCCTTCATGAACCATGCTTTCTCCATCTTGGCACGGTTCTCGGGAACAGCGACCTGCTGGTAGCCGGAGAAGACGTTCGGGTATGCCCCCATATCGCAGGCACCCTGCACATTGTTCTGGCCACGGAGCGGGTTGACACCGACACCGGGGCGTCCGACATTGCCGGTGAGCAGCGCGAGGTTCCCCATCGAACGGACGTTGTCGGTACCGGTTGTTAACTCGGTAATGCCGAGGCAGTAGATGATAACTGCGTTCTTTGCATTTGCATACTGGCGGGCAAAGTCCTTGACCTTCTCGAGCGGGACGCCGTGGATCTTCTCGGCATCGGCATACTTTTCAACCGTCTTTTTCAGGTCCTCAAAGCCCTTGGTACGGTTCTTGATGAACTCCTTGTCCTCAAGGCCTTCCTTGATGATCCAGTACATCATGGAGTTGGCGAGCGCAATGTGGGTCGACGGGTTGAACGGGATCCATTCATCGGCAATCTTAGCCGTTGCACTTTTCCGCGGGTCAACGACAATGACCTTGATCCCCTTCTTCTTTGCCTGCATCACACGCCGGGCGGCAAGCGGGTGGGCCTCGACTGCGTTCGAACCCCACATGACGATCAGGTCAGAGTTCAGGACATCCTCGAACGGGTTGGTGGCTGCACCGGACCCGAAGGAGAGGGAGAGACCGGCAACCGATGGTCCGTGGCAGATACGCGCACAGTTGTCGACATTGTTGGTCTGGAAGGCAACACGGGCCCACTTCTGCAGGGCATAGCAGTCCTCGTTGACGGTACGACACGAGGTGTGGAAACCAAGGGCCCGGGGGCCGAGCTTGTCGGAGACTTCCTTGAACTTCTTCGTAATCAGGTCAATGGCTTCGTCCCACGAGGCTTCCTCGAACTTGTCGCCCTTCTTGATCAGGGGTTTGGTCAGCCGGCCTTCTTTCTGGACCGATTCCCAGCAGGTCGCCCCTTTTGGACAGAGCTTTCCCTCGTTGATCGGGGACCGCTTGTACGGTTCGACACCAACGAGCGTGTTACCCTTGGACACAAGGTTCAGGCCGCAGCCGACCCCGCAGTAGGGACAGGTCGTTGCTGTATACTTCAGCTGTAAATTTTCGTCACTCATCTTCTATCACCATCTTCATGCACACTTTCATATACATCATAGAGGACAGGTTACCTCCATGACTTTGTCAACTGAATTTGATGCAAACAGTATTTGGGGGCATTGAACATATAAGGATACTGAAAAATTGCTTAAAATTGATGATTACTGGTGGGTAAACAGTGTTTTAATGCCGGCCTGTAGCCAAACTCACTGAATACCTGATAAAATCAGTACATTAAGGTTAATTTGAGAATTTCCCGCGAGAAAATATGCAGTGCATCGATAACCGGTTTTTTTTAATGATCGCGGTCGCGGTCACCTATGTTGTTGAATACAATTCTTGAATTCTAAAAAAAAGGGAGTTCAGTGCCCGTTGGGCAGGGGGTTGAACACGTTCTGGTAGATCATGTCGCTCCCGGTATTGTGGAGCCGGGCACGCTCGGTCTTCTCCTCCACATATGCCATAAGCGGGAGTTCCATATTGAGACCCGGGACATGGCCGAACATCTTCTCGAGCTCGACCTGCTGGGCGTGCATGAACATGGCGTTCGGGATCTCCGCAGGGCAGAGTTCCTGGCACTGGCCGCAGTTCACGCAGGAGTCCGCGATATGGGCGAACCGGATGAGGTGGAACATGAAGTTCGGCGGGATCTCGCCGGGCGTGACATAGGCCGGGTTCTTGGTCGTGCAGTCCACGCAGTAGCAGATGGGGCAGGCAGAGATACAGGAATAGCACTTGATACAGCGGGAGGTCTCGGCCATGATCTTCTTTAAGCGGTCCTTGCCCTCGCCGAGGCTCTCGAAGTCGTGCTTGCGCCACTTGTCGCCGAGCTTCATCATTGCGCCCTCGACTTTTCCGCGAATCTCAAGGCCCTTGGGGTTGGCCGGTTCCGTTGCAAGGATACCTTTCTTGACGGCACCGTCCAGAAGACTGGCACCCTTCTCGGAGCAGACCTCGACAAAGGTTGCCTTTCCGGCACGGGGTCCGATGACACCCCAGTTCCCGCAGGCAAGGTCTGCCTGGCGCGGGACTTTCATCTTGCAGCGGCGGCAGTTGCTGCGCCGGCCATAGCCGGCTTCTTCGAGTTCATCCACGGAAATGCCCTTGTGGCCTCCCTCGTACTCGATGATGAACTGGCCCTTGTCGATCTCTTCCTTGTGGACGACATCGGGATCGACACCATACTTGTCAGCGATCATCTTCCGTGCAAGGACCGGGCTGACCGAACCTCCGCAGTTGACCCCAATCATAACGATGTTATCAAGGTTGATCTGCTTGCGCTTGGCCAGCTCGTAGAATGCCATGGCATCGCAGCCCTTGACAGTGACACCGATCTTCATGGTGGCGGCGCCGTCAAAATATTTCTTGATCAGCTTGGGCAGGAGCAGGGTCCCGCAGTGGAGCGAACCGGCAGTATTGGCGAGCTCGGCTGCGTTCTTGACAAGGGTCGGCTTTGCATCGTAGAGATCCTTGCCCTTGGCAATAACGAGGACTGCATCGACTGCCTTGGACTCTAAGGCATATTTCCAGATTGAGGTGACAGCGCCACCAAGTTCTGCTTTCTTCTGGATATCTGCATCATTGGTCCATGCATAGAGCATGTCGCCTTTCTTTGTCATGTTATGCTTCCTCCGTCTTCTCGAGTTTCACAGCCGCAGCCGCAAAGGTGAGCGGCAGGGAAACAACACCGGCCTTGATTGCCGTCGTTACATCGGCAGCGAGGCTTGAAGAGCCGGCCTTTCCGGAGACTTTGACCCTTGTACCGGCATTGATACCGAGGTTCTTTGCATCGGCCTTGTTGATAATGACCTTTGGCCCGGAGAATTCGCGGACAATCGAATCGGTGTTCAGGGACAGGGTGCCCATCGGCCACTGTGCCGCAACAGCAAACGGATACTCGGCGGACACAGCCTCGCCGGCCTTGTACTCGACGGCGGAGAATGCTCCCTTGCCATCCTTGGTTGCGAACTTGTCTGCATAGAGGACAGCGGTACCGAAGACTCCTCCGGCCGCAGGCCACTGGACTGCTTCAGGCTTCTCGAGCTTCGCATATGTGATACCTGCATAGGCGGGGACCTTCTTTGCAATATCGTTGAAGATCTCCTCTGCGTTCTTGTAGGCAAAGTCCTTCTCTGCTCCCATTGCCTTTGCAAGCTCGCAGATGATCTGCCAGTCTGCCTTTGAGGATCCGATGGGTTCGACTGCCTTCCTGACACGCTGGACGCGGCGCTCGCTGTTGGTAACGGTACCATCGCGCTCAGCGAATGATGATGACGGCAGAACCACATGGGCCTTTGCAGCGGTCGCGGTCATGAACATGTCCTGGACCACGAGGAAACCTACCTTGTCCAGGGCTTCGGCAACCGTTGCACCGGCAGATGCAATGTTCTCTCCCATGACATAGAGTACCTTGATCTTACCGGCAGCTGCCGCTTCAATCATGGCGGGGACGGCGTATCCGTTGTCTGCGGGGACGCAGCCGACATCCATGGCACCCTGAGCATTACTCTTGCCGCGGAGGAGATCGACCCCCGCTCCTGCAACACCGACATTACCGGTAAGAAGGGCGAGGTTTGCACAGGCACGGATAATGTCGCCGGAAACGGCACCACCTGAGGTGACGATCGCTGCAGGCTGGACCGCAGTGAAGATCTCGGCAGCCTTCGTCACAGCATCTGCTGAAATGCCGCAGATCTTTGCAACAGAATCAGGAGTGCACGGGGCGACTGCTGCCTTGCACTTCTCAATGTTGCTGGTCTTCTTTGCAATGAAGTCCTTATTCTCTTTCCCGGCCTTGATGATCGCCGCGGCAATACCATTCAGGAAGGCAACTTCCGTGCCGGGATTGATCGCGATATGGAGGTCGGCGATCTTCGCAGTAGCGCTGGTACGGGCATCGGCAACGATGACCTTTGCACCGTTCTTCTGAGCCATGATGACCCGGCGGCCGGCGAGCGGGTTCTCCTCGAGGGGGTTGCTGCCGACAACGAGGATTGCCTTTGCGTTGGAGATGTCCGCAATTGAATTGGTCATGGCGCCCTGGCCGAACGCCTCGACGAGGCCTTTTACGGCATCTGCATTGCACCGGCGGCCGCAGTAATCGATATTTGCGGTTTTGACCACGTTGGCTGCAAGGTTTTTAAAGACATAGTTGTCCTCATTGCAGGTCCGGGCTGATGCCACGAACCCGACCTCGTCGCCTTTTACAGCCTTGAGCCTGGATGCGATCTCCTTGTAGGCATCGTCCCAGCTTGCCTCAACGAACTTGCCGTCCTTCTTGATCAGCGGTATTGTGATACGTTCAGCACTGTTGACAAACTCGAACGACTTGTTCCCGCGGATACAGACCTTGCCTTCGTTGACCGGGTTGCGGTGCCAAGGCGAGATGCCCGTAACCTTGCCATCCTTCACGACAAGGTTGATCCCGCAGCCGGTCCCGCAATAGGGACAGGTACTTGGTACGTACGTGAAATCCATGTTCTAACCTCGAACAACAAAGATTTCCTGCAAACGGTTAATAAATGGATAGGGTTTGATCCGGATTTTTGATGATTATAAGTGGGTATTTATAGGGGTTTTTATAAAGACCTACGCAGACTGACCTCAAAGCGCGCAGCATTAGCGCACAACATAAGGAATATGCCTGCAGGTTTCCACCATGCACCCACCCCGTATCCCTCCCATGATAAAAGACATCGTCCAGACCGCGGTCCTGCTCTTTGATCATCTGGAATTTAAAACATGTTCCGGTTGCCCACAGTGCGGGGGGGCCGTGCAGGGCTATGATACCAAGATTAGGAAGTTTGCCACCATAAAAGAGGATGAAAAGGAACGGGTAATTACGGTTCGCGTGAAGCGGTTCACCTGCAGGTCCTGCGGGAGTCTGTGTTACGCTGACGAACCGTTCTACCCCGATACACGGATCGGGTCATTGGTCATAGATATTTTTTCTTCACTTTCTGCCACCATGCCAGCCAGCCGTGCGGCCCGGGTTATCGATGCCTTGGGAATCAGCGTGGATCGCACCACATGGAGAAATTATACGGGCAAACATTTTTCGGATATACCCGAAATGGATATGTTTGGGATGCGGTTGCCGGTATGCATCATGGTGCTGTCCAACATTACCGCCCGCTCCGGTGACCTCTCCCTGCCTGATACTCAAGAGATCCTGACAGCGTGCGGTAACCCATCGGCGAGGCATCCTGCCAGTGATAGTAACAAGAATAATGATTACCTTTAACCGGCATGCTTAATAATAGCTGAACGAATATCACATGTTATAAGCTGCCCGTGAATGGAATAACGGCAAAACTCCGGATTCAGCTCATATCCCTTTTGATAACATGTTTATCCG
>Ga0265342_10004558_pt1 | contig 10840 bp, 6 predicted proteins | sample 4CB327metaG_FD_203125 | JGI IMG/M metagenome (GOLD analysis project Ga0265342, IMG submission 203125) | Rhizosphere microbial communities from Carex aquatilis grown in University of Washington, Seatle, WA, United States - 4-CB3-27 metaG | ecosystem: Host-associated > Plants > Roots > Rhizosphere...
CTTGCCACCAGTCTTCAGGGTCTTGCTCCACCCACCCGGATCGAAGATGATGGAGCAAATACTCCTCCTGGCAGACGGCGCGGAGGTTACCGCGGAGGTCCAGCAGGACGGCTTTTACGGAACTGGTTCCGGCATCAATACCCAGCAGCAGTGGTTCCACGACATCCTCTCCAATAAGGAAACAAGGCAATACTGATTTTCGGCACGCGGCCTAGCGTTTCGCTATCGAGACCACCCCTAGGCCGGTAATAAAGAGTACAAACATCAACACAAGAAGCCGGTTCACCCGCTTCCCGCCTCCCGCAAATTCCTTCCATACCAGGACGCCCCACAACGCCCCCACCATGGTGGAACCTTGCCCCAGGGCATAGCCGATTGCGGGTCCCACCACGCTGGCGGCCACGAAGTTCGCGAGCGAACCAACCATCCACATCATGCCGCCTACGATCCCCAGAAAATGCACCCAGGAACTGCCTTTCAGGTAATCCGTAAATCGCAGCCGCGGGCCCGCGATGGGGAATCTCAAGAAGTAAAGGTTGTAGACAAAAACCGAGACCAGCACGCCCAGGCCAAAGATGAACGCAACCGCATAGGGGCCAAGTCCCGTCGGACCCTTCTTGCCGAGTTCAACCAGCGGGTAGAACATTCCCATCAAAACGCCGCCGATGGCGCTCAGCCGGATCCCCTTCCAAGTGGCAGCCCGTTTGGCGGCGGCGTCCGCCTTGTCTCCGGGAACGCTCTGGCTGACGGCGTGCGCGCGGTAGGCGATAGCGTCCACCAGAATGGCTGCCACAATCAAGGCGACACCCAGGCACAACAGCCATGGATTCCCCTGCGCGTTGACATGGTAGCTCCAGATCACTCCTACCACCAGAGCCGTCCCCACGCCGATGGGGAACGCAACTCCCATTCCCGCTACGGAGACAGCCCCGATCACCAGAATGTTCGACAGGTTGAAGATGACGCCGCCCGCAAAGCCGTAGAGAATGTTGTAGATGTTGCCTGTGCGCGCCAGATCGGCCGTGAAGCCGATGCCGTCCGAGCCCCACATGCCGAAGGTCAGTCCCGCCAGGGCAGCGGCCAGCGCCACTCCGATGGAATAGTCGTAGTAAAGAAGTTCAAAGCGCCAGCCTTTGGCTATCTTGAGCACGTTGGCCCATGAGCCCCAGCAGAGCATGGTCAGAATCGTGAGCGCCAATGCGGTTCCGTACAGGTGCGGCAGAGTCATACAAACTCCTTTCGTGCCGTGAGACTGTTTTTCAACTGTATTTCAGGTCGTGAGAATCTTACCACTTCACACAAGGAGTCGGCGCTGGCTGCGCGGCGGTGTAATGGGTCCGTTTGAAGGGTTTGGGCCGGCAGACCGTGGTTTACAGACTTCGGAAAAACTGAATCCGGAGGGAGACGGGAGTTTCAATTCCCGCATAAAGCCAACAAAATCTATGGGAGCTTTAGCCCCTGGATGCAGGTTGTGTATTAACCGAAACTACTCCCCAGCTTTCGATTTTGAGGCCCTCGGTCGCGCTTCGCTGGCAGGCTGCGGAGCCTTGGGGGCCGGCTCCATCGCCGCGTCCCAGTAAAGCAGGCGGCCGCAACTGTCGCAGGTGAGCAGTTCGCCCTCACGGAGCTGGTTCCAGGTCTGCGGTCGGACGCCCATGCGGCAGCCGTTGCACTGCTGATTCTCTGCGCGGGCCAGGCCGGTGCCACGGGAGCCGGAGAGGCGGTCGAAGCGGGTGAGCCATTCTGGCTCGATGCCCTGCCTGAGAACTTCGCGCTCGGCGTTGAGAGTAGCCAGTTCAGCGTTGTATTCCTGCTGGCGGAGGGCAACTCGGTCGCGCGTCTTGTCCACCACGGCGGCCTCCGATTCAACATGGTCGCGGGCGGCTGCCAGCGCGGCTTCTTGCGTCTCGGTCCGCTCCAGGCTGGCGAACTCCTCATTTTCCAATCGCTCGATCTCAGCCGAGGCGAACTTGAGTTCGTGCTCAAGCGCCTCCACCTGGGCGGTGGTGTTGGCGGTGTCCAACTGTGCGCGGAGATGGGCCGCCTTCTTGCGGTGAACACCGGCGTCGCGCTCCAGGCGAGTGCGCAGCGTCTCCTCGCGGTTCAGCGCGCTTGAGGCCTCGGCAGACTGGCGCTCGGCGGCGGCCAGCGCGGCCTCGGCTTGTGCGATTTGGGCGGGCAGAGCGCGCGTCTCCTGCGTCAGCCGGGCGCGCTCCAGCTCCACCGCTTGCAGCTTTACGAGGTTTTCAATCTGCGCTTGCATCCGTGCTATGAAGTCTACGTCATCTACCGCCTATTCAGAAAATAGGGCGGCGCAATCCTCTGACAAAACACTCTCCACTCCACGCGCGGGTGTGATAGTTTTGCTTGGGTCGCACCGTTGCTGCGTCGCCGACTGCGGAAACCACCCGAGGAGACCGTAATGCATTGGAAGAAAATAATTGCAAGCTGCGCAATCGCCCTGACACTGGGATTTGCAGGGCAAATCGCGCCCGCCCAATCCGCGCCACAGGCCGGTGTGCAGGACTGGTGGAAGAACGCCGTCATCTACGAGATCTATCCGCGCAGCTTTCAAGACTCGAACGGCGACGGCGTCGGTGACCTCAATGGCATCACCCAGCGGCTCGATTACCTGAAAGACATCGGCGTTGACGCCATCTGGCTGACGCCTTGCTATCCCTCGCCCCAGGTAGACTTCGGCTACGACATCTCCGACTACGAGAACATCGACCCGCAATACGGCACGCTTCTGGACTTTGACCGGCTGGTGGACGAGGCCGGCAAGCGGCATATCCGGGTATTGATGGACATGGTGATGAACCACACCTCAGACAAGCACAAGTGGTTCCTGGAATCGCGGTCCTCGCGCGACAATCCCTACCGCGACTGGTATATGTGGAACGACGGCAAAGGCCAGACCGCGACCGATAAAGGCGCGCCGCCGAACAACTGGCAATCCTACTTCGGCCACTCAGCCTGGCAATGGGATGAGAAGACCCGCCAGTACTACTACCACAAGTTCTATATACAGCAGCCGGACCTGAACTGGAACAACCCCAAAGTCCACGAGGCCTTCAAAGAAATCATTAGCTTTTGGCTGAAACGCGGCGTAGGCGGCTTCCGCTTCGACGCCATTAACACCCTCTTCGAGGATCCCAGCCTGGCCGACGAAGGCATCGTCAAAGACAAGGACGGCAACCCGCGGATCAACGCCTACCGCGACCCGGTCCTCGACGACACAAAAACCTCCAACCTGCTCGGCCTGCACCTGGTCGTGCAGGAGATGCGCGCACATATAGACACCTTCAGCGACGGCAACTTCCCCGGCACGCGTGTACTGGTCGGCGAGACCTATATGCCCAACATCGCCGAGCTAGCCAAGATGTATGGCCCGGTCGGCAAGCCGGAGTTCCATCTGCCCATGGACACGCAGGTGGGCATGATAAACAAGCTCGACGTAGCCCGGTTCCGCGACAAGCTCACTGACGTCGAAACCCGGATCGGCAAGAACACGCCGCTGCTGCTCTTCGATAACCACGACAACCCGCGTCTCGACGTGCGCTACGGCGATGGCGTGCACGACACGGAGATTCAACGCGTAATCGCTACGGTGCTCTTCCTCAGCCGCGGTGCGGTGCTCTTCTACTACGGCGACGAGATCGGCATGAAAACCATGCCGCCTACCCGAAAAGAAGACGTGAAGGATCCCATCGGCGTCACCGGCTGGCCCAAAGAGAAGGGCCGCGACGGTGAGCGCACGCCGATGCAGTGGGACGCAAGCGCAAATGCCGGATTCTCGAAGGCTACCCCCTGGCTTCCCGTTCCGCCCAGCGCCGCCTCCATCAACGTACAGGCCGAGAAAGCCAATCCCGACTCGCTACTGGTGTGGTATCGGCAGCTGATCCGCCTCAAGAAGACCCATCCGGCCCTGGCCCGCGGCAACAACGTCATGCTCGATACTTCCAACTCAAAAGTCCTGAGCTGGATGCGCCAGGCGCCCGGAATCCCAACTGTGGTAGTAGCCGCAAACTTCACTGCCCAGCCGCAGACGGTAAGCCTTGCGGTTCCCGGTTCAGGCGGCAAGACTAGAACGCTGCTGAAGTCCCCTGGTGTCGCCGATCTGACCTCCCTGGACCGGATTATGCTGGCTCCATTCGGAGTTTATGTCGGGGAGGTGCAGTAGTTATGACTTACATCCTTGCACTGGACCAGGGAACAACCAGTTCCCGCGCGATTCTTTTTGACGAGGCGGGCGCGATTGCCGCCACAGCGCAGCATGAGTTTGAGCAGTTCTACCCCCAAGCGGGATGGGTCGAGCACGATCCCATGAAAATCCTGACCAGCCAGCTCGCCTGCGCGGTTGAAGCGCTGGGCAAGGTTGGCGCGCGCCCCCGCGATGTGGCGGCCATCGGCATCGCCAACCAGCGCGAGACGGTGATCGTGTGGGAGCGGGCGACGGGCAAGCCGATTCATCCGGCGATCGTCTGGCAGGACCGACGGACCGCTTCGCGGTGCGCGGAGTTGGAGGAGAGCGGAGTTGGGGAAGAGGTCTCCAACCGCACCGGGCTGGTGCTGGACCCTTACTTCTCCGCCACCAAAGCCGGCTGGATTCTGGACCACGTGCCCGGCGCAAGGGCCAGAGCCGAGCGCGGAGAACTGGCCTTCGGCACCGTGGACAGTTGGCTCATCTGGCACCTGACCGGCGGCACGCGCCATGTGACAGACGTGACCAACGCCTCGCGTACGCTGCTCTTCAATATCGTCACGGGCGAGTGGGACCCGGAGCTGCTGCGCATCTTTAATATCCCCGCCGGCCTGCTGCCCGAAGTTGTCTGGTCCAGCCAGAAGGTTGGCGAAGTGACCACCACGCTGGGTCTGGGCGGCGCGTCCATCGCTGGCATCGCCGGCGACCAGCAGGCCGCGCTCTTCGGCCAAATGTGCTGGGCTGCGGGCGAGGCCAAGAACACCTACGGAACAGGCTGCTTCCTCTTGCAGAACATCGGCACGAAGTTTGTGCGCTCAAAGCATCGTCTGATTACCACGCTGGCAGCCAGCGCTGCGCATCGTCTCGAATACGCCTTCGAGGGCAGCATCTTTATCGGCGGGGCGGTGGTGCAGTGGCTGCGCGACAACCTGCGCATTATCGGCTCCTCGGCCGAGGTCGAGACGCTGGCGGCCTCCGTGCCGGATTCGGGCGGTGTGGTGCTGGTGCCGGCCTTTGTGGGCCTGGGCGCGCCGCACTGGGACCCGCACGCCGCTGGGCTGTTAATCGGCCTGCGCCGCGACACCGCGCCGGGGCACATTGCGCGTGCGGCTCTGGAGAGCATCGCCTTCCAGGTAGCCGATGTGCTCGAAGCCGTCCAGAGCGAGACTACGCCCCTGGCCGCGCTCCGCGTTGACGGCGGAGCGGCCGTGAACAATCTGTTGATGCAGTTCCAGGCCGATGTGCTTGGAGTGCCGGTGGTTCGTCCGCGGGTTACGGAGACCACTGCGTTGGGCTCCGCCTATCTGGCCGGATTGGCCGTGGGTTTCTGGGCCAACCCCGAAGAGTTGCGCCTGAAGCGGCAAGGCGATATCCGCTTTGAGCCGAAGATCGATACGGCTGAACGGGCCAAACGCCGTGCACTCTGGCAGCGAGCCGTGGAACGCGCAAGAAACTGGAGTGAGTGATTGCACAGATTGGGTCCCCCATCCTCGCCGCGTTTTTGTTCTTGCGACTAGGGTGGGATAGTACGATGCTTTCATTACATAACGTCAGTCATGCGTTGGGCGTTATCGCTCAAACCGAATCCAATCGTAATCGGCGTAACCGAACTCTCCGTGCGTGGTTGTGCCGATGGCGAAGATTCCAACCTTTGCGCCAATCCACGCGCCTGCCGTCGCCTGGAATGGAGTTCCTATCGAATGAAACTCCCTTCCATTCAGGCTGTAGGAGAAACTGACCATTACTTTCTCGTCGACCCTCGCGCGCAGATAGAAGGTATCTCCCTGCACGGGGACCTCCGGCGACTCTGTGTCGGGCCCATTTCGGTCGGCGTTCAGCCGTGTCAACTGCCTGATGCAAAGCTCCTGACCGGTCTTTTGCACCGCGATGGCGGAGTAGCTTCTGCCCAGAACGGCAAGCCCTGTCTGGTCACCAGAAAAACGGGCGGTAAAACGCAGCTTTGCGGTCACCGTAAATGCGGGTCCCGGAAACTTCTGTGACAAAACATTGGACACATTCCACAGGTTCACGTCCGCGCCTGCTGCGGGCACATTCACCAGTCGCAGAGCTCCGATCCATGGCATGGGGAATGCCCAGCCGGGCTCCGGATTCGCCTGCCACTGCCATTGCAAGCCAAGCGCCGGACCGTTGAACTCGTCCGAATCTGCAGGCGTGTAGCTGGGAGCGCCTTCGCGTATCGCCGGCTTTTTGAACCGCATAACCGGCTCACCCGTTCCGGCTGCCGTTGGATGAACGCCGATCGCCGGCCACTCATCGCTGCCCCAATGCATGGGTTCCAGATGCACCACGCGCCCATACGGCCCCTGATCCTGGAAGTGCAAAAACCAATCCTCCCCTTCAGCTGTATTTACCCATGCGCCCTGGTGAGGCCCGTTGGTGGATGTGCTTCCCTGCGCCAGAACCACGCGCCGTTCATAGGGCCCGTAGATCGATTTAGACCTGTAAACAACCTCCCAGCCCGTGGGCACTCCTCCAGCCGGAGCGAAAACGTAGTAATAACCGTGCCGCTTGTAGATCTTCGGGCCCTCCAGGGTTGGATCCTGATTGTGCCCGTCAAGGATGATTGCCCCGTCATCCAATAACTTGCTTCCGTCGGGCGCCATCCGGCTCAGGATCAGAACCGACTTCACGCCGGAGCGGCTGGCGGCAACCCCATTCACCAGGTAGGCCTTGCCGTCGTCGTCCCATAACGGACAGGGATCGATCCAACCCTTGGCGTCCTTGATGAGCAGCGGCTCAGACCATGGGCCACGGATGGATCGCGATTTGATCATGTAAATCCCGTAATTCGGGTCGGGATAAAAGATGTAGAACTCTCCTGCATGAAAGCGAATGCTCGGAGCCCATGCGCCATTGCCGTGCTGCGGTCTCCGGTAGACATCTACCGGCGGCTGGCGCTGAAATCCATGACCGATCAGCTCCCAATGCACCAGGTCTTTGGAGTGCAGAATCGGCAGCCCTGGAACGGCATCGAAACTCGATGCAACCATGTAATAGTCATTGCCTACTCGAACGGCATCGGGATCGGAATAATCGGCGTAGAGAACGGGATTCTGATAGCTTCCATCCCCGGCATCCGGGTTCCACACCTTTGAAACCCGGTCCAGGCTGCCGGCCGGCGCGGTCTGCCCGCTTATCTGCAAGCTGAAGCAGGCTGCAGCTGCAAGACACAGGATTCGATGCAAGCGGAGTTCTGGCGTCATGAGCATCACTCGATGGTCGCACACGGGGGATTCAGCCCTCAAGGCTCAGCGCAACGGCATCCACATACTTCGAGCGCACTTTGGCACATCGCCTCAGCCGTCGTCCCGGAACATCGGATGCGGAATCAGACGCCGGTAATCCTCCTGGTGCGCCCCATCCATGCATGCCTCGATGATCCTCTTGCCGAGCGGATCAAGCTTCGGCAGCAGGAACTGCTTCAGTTCTTGAGCAAAGAACTCGCGCCACTGCCGCGCGCCCTCTTCGTACACATCCATCCCGCCCTGGATCTGCTCCTCGACCGCCAGGAAGACCCGCGGTATCATCGATCCCTCGACACGCAGTTGGTGTGGAATATATCCCAGCAGCGGGCAGATCGCCTCGCCCACCTGCTCGCGGGCAAACTTCGCGCTGCCCCGCCGGGCCAGGTACTCGCGCGCAATCCACTCCGCCATAAACCCCACCTTCCACGCCCCGATGTGCTGGTTGGGCAAAAGCACATACCGGGTCTCCGGCGTCTCCACAATCTGCTTCAGCAGCAGATTCGCCTGGTCCACGCGCTGTCCGGTGGCAAATGCCCAGTAGGACCCCACGCCCTCCGACTGCATCTCCACGCCCTTCTGCGCCTGAATGCTGGGGTTGGGGTGGCCCCTCGGCGCAACCAGCCTCCACAGCCAGGCCAGCGCCGGGCTCAACACATGGATCATGGCCAGAATGCCGTAGAGCTGGCTGTCGCGGTGCGTCGGCGGGCAGCGCACGCCAAAGCTGCGCACATCCACCCGCTGCGAACCGTCCAGAATATCCTCGATCATCCGCCGCGGCAAAATCACCCGCGGATTGGGGCACAGCTTGCCAGGCGCGTCTTCCACGTGTTCCCAGGCCAGGCAGTTGCCTCCGGGCACAATGTAGTGGTTCAGAAAAATCAGCGGCTCCGGCGGATCGATGCACAGCCGTTCCAGATTCGGCGCCGTCCCGTATCTGTGAATGTGATCCACGCGCACAAACCAGCCGTTCTCGGCATCGGCCACCGTCAGCCGCCCGCTCGTTCCCTGATTCTTCGGATGCGCGCAGGCCATGTCGTCGGCAATCGGCCGCAGATGGCAGGCTTCAGGCAGGTTCAGCGTCCGCTCTTCCTTGGTCACCACGTTGCGCCCCAGCAGCAGCCGCCCATCCTCCATGCGATGGATGTGCTCGGTCATCTCGCTCTTGCCGCCGCCACTGGCTCCCTCGTGCATCAGGATCAACTGGTTCTCATATGGCGTTACCACGCCCACCGCGGCGCAGTGGTTGGTTATCCAGCCCTCGCGCTCGCCAATCTCCAGCAGAATCGAGTAGACGCCCTTCTTGGCGCTCGGCCCCGGATAGAGGTTGTAAGCGAAGATCTCCTGGTGCGTGCCCTGCCGGTCATGCACCACCACCTGCCGCCCGCCAAAATGCGTATGCCGGAACGGCGGCGCCACAAACAGCACTCCGCCCGTGATCTTGAATCCCGCCGGAACCCGGCTGCGCGGAATCATCCCCTGTAAATCGCCGAGCGCCGCCGCAAAAAACGCCGCCTGCAGGGGCACAATCAGCAGCGATCCGTAGCCCAGCGCTTCTGTCCCCGCATAAAACGGCATCGCCACAAGTTCCTGCGTCTTGAGCCAGTCCAGCGTCTGCTGCCGTGTCTTCTCGAAGCTCTCGCCGAAGCGCTGCTCGTAGGTCGGCTTGTCCGTCGGCAGACGGTCGCCAATCGCCATCGCCTCCGTATCGCGCCTGCGCATCGCCGGGTCGGGAAAGTTGATCGCCAGTCCATTCCGCGCCTTGGTAATTACCGCCTCCGTCACGCGGCCCGCGCCCGGCACCTGAAAGACCGTCTCGTATTGACCGTGGTCGTCGCGATTGCCCAGTGTCCAGTCGGTCTCGCCCGTGGCCCGGCCCAGCGCCCAGTCCAGCAACTGCCGCCGCGTCTCCGGCGTTTGCACCAGCGGCGCCGCGCTCAGCACCTCGCGCACATGGGCGGGTAGTTCGAGCTCCGCCCAAGAAGACTGAAAATCGACGACAGCTTCTCGACTGCTGGTGGTGGTCATGTTTTTCTCGCTCTCGGGGAAAGGGGAATATGCATTCATGCTTTGGCTGAAGCCAAAAAGATGCACACTTCCTTTATCTCATCCGCCGTCGCACTTGGCAGTGCCCCGTTTCACATCTTGAGAAACTTGCCTTCGACCAGCCGCAGCGCCTCAGCCGCCGTCCCGATCCTCCCCTCCAGTTGCGCATCCTCAACCGCCCTGAGCATCTCCTTGAACCCCGCCCCCGGCTTGTAGCCGGCCGCAATCAACTCCCGCCCGGTGATGAGCGGCTTCGGACGCACTGTCTCCTCCGGCATCGCCAGCCACCGCTCCCGAACAAACTCCCAGTGCTCCAGGTTGCCGCCTCCGGCCAGGCAATCCATCCGGTGCAAGGCCAGATGCTCTTCGAACCCTTCCAGGCGGAAAAAACGCTTCAGCGTCGAAGCCTTCATCCGCGCCGCATCGGCAAACCGCATGTGGTTCTCGATGAGGGCTAGAATCTGCCGCGTCTCCTCATTGGAGAAGCGGAAGCGCCGACAAATCTCCGCCCCCATCGCCACGCCCACCTCGACGTGCCCGTCGAAACGAATCCTGTCAGGCCCTCTTCTGAAAGTCGGCGGCTTGCCCACATCATGCAACAGCGCGCCCCAGGCCAGCGTCATCGCGCATCCCGCCTCCAACTGCTCAACCAGCAATAAGGTGTGCGTCCAGACATCGCCCTCGGGGTGGAACTGCGGCGGCTGTTCCACGCCCTTCATCTTTGCCACTTCGGGAAGGACTTCCGCCAACAGCCCGGTCTCGTCCAGCAGTTCGAAGGCCCTGCGCGCCCGCCCCTCGGTCAGCATCCGGGTCAGCTCGTCCCGCACCCGCTCCCGGCTCATCGCTGCCGTCTTCGCGGCCAGCCTACGCATCGCGGCAGCCGTTTCCGCCTCCAGATCAAAGCCAAACCGCGCCGCAAACCGCACCCCGCGCAGCATCCGCAGGTGATCTTCCTCGAAGCGCAGCTCCGCCCGCCCGATAGCGCGCACCACGCCGGCGTCCAGGTCCGCCAATCCACCCACGTAATCGATCACCGCTAAGCGCAAATCAGTGTCCGAAAACAGGTTGGAATGGTACTCCGGGGCTTCAGCCCCGGTATCAACGCCGGCAAAATCAAAGGGGGCTTTAGCCCCTGAGGTATGCTCTTCGCTTTGAAGGATACGGGCTTCAGCCGGTACATCACGACCTAGCGAAGAATCGGGCTTTAGCTCCTGAGGGAAAAGCTTTTCCGGGTCCAACAACAGCCCATTGATGGTGAAATCTCGCCGCCGCACGTCCTCCTCGGCGCTCTTCGTATACCGCACCGCCTCCGGATGCCGCCCATCCG
>Ga0265342_10004559_pt1 | contig 10838 bp, 9 predicted proteins | sample 4CB327metaG_FD_203125 | JGI IMG/M metagenome (GOLD analysis project Ga0265342, IMG submission 203125) | Rhizosphere microbial communities from Carex aquatilis grown in University of Washington, Seatle, WA, United States - 4-CB3-27 metaG | ecosystem: Host-associated > Plants > Roots > Rhizosphere...
CAACCACGTTGATTTCGACAGTGCCTTCGGGACAGCCGATAGGCTAGCCGGCGAGGGCAAGACGCCCATGTACATCGCGATCGACGGGAAGTACGCAGGGCTAATCGCCGTGGCCGACGTCGTGAAGGAATCGAGCGCGAAAGCTATCGCGGCCCTCCATGAAATGGGAATCAAGGTCGCCATGATCACGGGCGACTCGCAGCTGACCGCCGAGGCCATCGCCCGAACCGTGGGCATCGATACGGTCCTCGCCGAAGTGTTGCCCCAGGATAAGGCCGAGGAGGTGAAGAAGCTCCAGGCCGCGGGACGGGTCGTCGCGATGGTGGGCGACGGGATCAATGACGCGCCCGCTCTTGCTCAGGCCGACATCGGCATCGCGATCGGATCGGGCACCGACGTGGCGATGGAGAGCGCGGACATCGTCCTCATGCGTTCGGACCTCATGGACGTGCCGACGGCCATCAAGCTCTCGAAGAAAGTGATCCGCAACATCAAGCAGAACCTCTTCTGGGCCTTCGGCTACAACGTCCTGGGCATCCCCGTGGCCGCCGGGCTGCTCTACGCCTTCGGCGGACCGCTCCTGAATCCGATCCTCGCCGCTGCTGCGATGTCGCTCAGCTCGGTATCGGTACTCACGAACGCTCTTAGGTTACGGCGCTTCAAGCCGTACGTGTAATACAAAGGAGACATGGGGATGAAGAAGGTGCTGTCGATCGAAGGCATGTCCTGCGCCCATTGCGTCGCTCACGTGAAGGAGGCGCTCGAGTCCGTGGCCGGCTACGAGGTCACGGCGATAGCCTAGCGGGGCTGCTCGTCCCTTAGCGGAGCTTGCCTTGCCATCGCCTGGGGAAGTACCCTCCTGAGGTAGGAGCGCACGATGCCGCCGAAGATCCTGGTTGTCGACGACGAAGAGAAGATCGCCATGTTGGTCGGAAGCTACCTCGAGGCTTCCGGCTACAAGCCGGTCCTCGCCTTCAGCGGCGAGGATGCCCTGTCGAAGTTCGCGTCCGATCCCCCGGAATGCGTCATCCTCGATATAAATATGCCCGGCAAGGACGGGCTCGAGGTTGCGCGGGAGATCCGCAAGACGTCGAGCACGCCGATCATATTCTTGAGCGCGCGGGCCCAGGAGATCGACAGGATCCTCGGGCTGGAACTCGGAGGCGACGATTACGTCACCAAGCCCTTCAGCCCGAGGGAGCTCATGTCCCGCGTAAAGGCAGTCCTTCGCAGGACCTCCACCCCTCCGACGCAGACGCCTTCAACCAAGGCAAGGGACGCGGTTATAAACTGCGGCGACATCGAAGTCGACACTACGAAGCGGAGGGTGCGCTGCAAAGGCAGACCCATCGAATTGACAACCGTCCAATTCAACATCCTCGCATTCCTTCTGAAGCAACCGGGCCGGGTGTACTCCCGCATCGAGATACTGGAGGGCGCAGCCGGTATCGAGTACGAAGGGTACGAACGGACCCTCGACGTGCACATAAAGAACCTCCGCAAGGCACTTGGAGACGACACGGAGACGCCGAAGTACATCGGGACTGTGCGGGGCGTGGGCTACAAGCTTATAGAGCCTACGGCATGAGCATTAAACAACGTCTCCTTCTCTTTTTCGCGATCGTTATCTGCGCGGGGGGCTTGACGACCTTCGGCTTAGTGAAACGGGCGACGGAATCGCAGTTCCGAACCTTCGTCTTCTCGGGCGATGCCGATAAGGCCAAGGTCTACGCGGGCATCCTCGGGGAGTATTACGCCCGGCATTCCGGCTGGGAGGGCATACAGTCCTTCCTGTCGGAAATGCCAGCCTTCGTATTCACGAAGCTGGATGAGAAGATTAAAGGCGCGAACAGCTTCACCCCCGCCTACGCGCATACCTACGAGGCGATCAGCGCCTTGCTGTCGGATAGGATCACGGTAGCGGATGCCCAGGGGCGTATAGTCGCGGACACTTCGGGCAAGCTCCTCGGGACGACGCATCCGGCGATGCATCTCGCGCAGGGCGTTCCGATCCTGTCGGACTTCAAGAGGATCGGGACTGTGCTCGTGGGCTCGATGGTCGATTCGACCTTCACCGGCGCCAACGAGCAATTCCTCGCCCAGCTCCTGCGGTCATTGACGATCGCGATCCTCGTATCGACCGCGATCGCCACGCTCTTCGGCCTCGCGCTCTCGATTCGGATCACGAGGCCTCTGGCCTTACTCGACGATGCGGCCAAGAAGATCGCCGGAGGGGACTTCTCCGTGATCGTCCCGGTGAGAGGGAAAGACGAGGTCGCAAGCCTCTCTTCCTCGTTCAATGCGATGACCGGAGAGCTCCGGCAGCTCGACGAAGCTAAGCGCAGGATCATCGCCGACTCGGCGCATGAGCTGCGGACTCCCGTGACGCTCATCCGCGGCTCGCTCGAGGCGATGCTCGACGGCGTCTTCCCGATGGACTTGAGCACGATCAGGAGCGTCTATGACGAGACTATGCGCCTATCCAGGCTCATCGAGATGCTCCGCGAGCTCGAGCTCATCGATTCAGGCGAGCTCAAGCTGTCCCTGGACGACATCGACGTCCTTCCCGTACTGGAGAAGGCGGTCAATCTATTCAGGACTCAGGCAGGGGAGAAGGATATCAGGATCGAGGCTCGAGGCGCGGCCGCTCTCGCGGTACGCGTCGATGCCCTGCGCTTAGACGAGGTCCTTTACAACCTGATAGAAAACGCGATCAAGTACAGCCCCCGAGGCGGCAAAGTAGTCCTTGCCGTTCGCCGCGAAGGCTCTTCCGTCCTGATTTCGGTCGATGACTCCGGGCCGGGAATCCCTAAGCCTGAGCGCGAGAAAGTGCTCGAGCGCTTCTATCGCATGGACAAGTCACGAGCCCAGGACTCAGGCGGGAGGGGCCTCGGTCTCTCGATAGCCTATGAGATCGTCAAGGCGCATGGCGGAAGCATTCGCATTGAAGATTCACTTCTCGGCGGAACATCTTGTGTCGTGACGCTTCCTGCCGTCCCATCTGCCTAAAGAATGGGCCGAGCGGGCACTAAAGGTCATCCGCTCGGCCATGTAACGTAAACCTTAGGCTCTCTTCTTCCAGACGGCGAAATAGGGGGCGACGCTCTCGAGGTAGGCCTTCGAGATCCCAATGGAATCGCCGAGATCGGTCTTGTCGCCGCCGAGGATCGGGACGGGATTGCAGCCGCCTTTGATCAGTTCGACCTGATCGACCTTGAAACGATTGCCGCAGTTCTGGCACACGAAGACGTCCCCGACCTGCTTCCTTGAGCCGCGGCACCGGCGATAACGAAAAAGAGCAGGCTTGCCAAGGGGACGAGGAAAAGGTTTCCGAATCTTCCGTTCATTCAATACCCCCATAATGAGATGACCGAATGCTACTCCATGCCTGTGAATGCAGTATGAACGCGGTCTATATTTGCTGGAAATTCACTGCTGGCTATCGGCGGCATGAGGAAGCGGCGTATATAGGATTGATTCGCCAGTACGTATTTTTGCCATTGCTCTTATTTCGTAGATGACAGCTCTTAATGTATGCTGGAGTATTCCAGTTCCAGAAAGCACGGCAGTATTCGCCGAGGCTGCGTTCGCGCCTTATTTCTATTGGACCATGTTCCTTGAGCCATTCCTCTGCGACGAGACGAGTTTCGGCATCCTGCCTTCGCTCTTCGACCCGGGGAGAACGCTCTCGCCCACACCGCGAGCTCGCCGGCTCGCTCGCTTCCATGCGGGCTCGACCGCGTCGCGCTCATCGAATCGCGCGACGGCTTCAAACCCACTTAGCCCGATCGCAAAAAAAGACCGCTTGGCGAATGCCAAGCGGTCTCTGGGCGATCGGGCTGAGTGGATTTGAACCACCGATCTCTTGGTCCCGAACCAAGCGCGCTAGCCCCTGCGCTACAGCCCGAAAATAAAGAAATCCCGTCGCGGCGACGGGATTTTCGGGAGCGACGGGGCTTGAACCCGCGATCTCCGGCTTGACAGGCCGGCGCGATAAACCAGCTTCGCCACGCCCCCGTGTCGTTGCCGACGAAGTGGAACTATATAGATCGCGGCACGGTAATGTCAAGTGGAGAGGATGACGGCGCCGGACTTCTCGTCGGTCCTCTGCATGGAAACGGTGGTCACCTCGAGGAGGTCGCCCGAGCCGAATGCCTCTTCCCCGCGCGGCCGCTTGAGCATGGTATAGCCGAGGCTCGAGCAGGCGTACTGGCCCGAGGAGCCGTCGGGGAGGGGGAAGGGATCGGACACGACGCGGACGAGGATGCCTCGTCCCGCCTTCGCGCGGCGCTCGCGCTCGGAACCGCGGCCGGAGCTCTCCGGCATGCCCACGGGAGGGCGAACCATGGCGCCGCGCGCGGCCCAGAGGTATGAGAGCACGGCGCGCTCCTTGGGCAAGCCCGCTTCCTCGGAGAGGGCCTCGAGCCATGCCGGGGCCTTGAGGGCGTCGATGCCGAAGTGGCACCAGGGATACTTGTCGCGCTTCTTGGGCATGACGACGATGGGCAGCACGTAACGCGACGGCGCCGCGTTGGGGTCGCCCTTGACCGCCTTCGTCTCCTCGGGGGGGAGGAGGTGGCGGAAGATGCCGGGCATGGGGCAGGAGAGGGAGTGGGGGCAGGGGCCCAGGGGGGGCGCTCCCTCCGCGAGCAGGGCCGCCCTGAGGGCGGTTATGAAGGCGCCCGAGCGGGGGTCGCCCGGCTCCATCACGAAAATGCTGCCGTTCTCCTTGATGTAGGAGAGCAGCCCGCGCGCGGTATCGAGGGCGCGCTCGCCCAGGTTGCGCTTGTCTTTCTCTTTCCAGAAGAACTCGTTGAACACGTTCGCGGCGGTGAGGAGATGCGCCCGCTCGGGCAGCGGAGAGCCGAAGGAATCCTTGCGGAGCACGATGCGCCAGGGCGGGAGTCGGCCGCCTACGCGCATGCAGAGGGTCTCGAAGATGTTCAGGCCCGCCTCCATGACGCGCTCGACCCGATCCATGCAGTAGATCGTGAGGGGAACCTCGCGAAGCTCGGGACGCGAGATCCAGAGGGCTATGGGCAGGGTGAGGGGTCCCGAGCCGATATCGGCGATGACCGCGTTGTCGGGAAGGCAGAAGTCCGCGTTCGTCAAGAGCGAGGTAAGCCTGAAGACGTTCCAGGGGAGGAAGTAGCGCAGGTAGGCGGAGAGCGCGGGCGGCGAGCCGAGGTATTCGGCCGAGCGCGATTCCTTGTCGGAGGTGAGCTCTTCCCATAGGCGGCGGATGTCGCCCTTGAGCTCGGCGCGATGCTTGGCTTGGAGCGGCACCGCCTCGTCGAGGACGCCCTCGAGGGCGTTGAGCGCGGCGATGCTCGGGGAGGAGGAGGATAGCGTCTCGAGCCTTCGCGCCGAGCTCTGGACCGGAGCCGGAGCGCCGCGGGAGCGGCCGCGCTCGTTCGATACGTAGTGCGGAATCGCGCTATTATCGTAGCCGGTCTGGGCTACCGCCGCGAGGTCTTCGGGGCTGAGCGGCGGAAGGCCCTCCGGATGGTTCCGCTTATAGGTCCCGCCCTCGGTATGCCGCTTCTCGCGGTAAGCCTCGGGCCGCCTGCCGGAATTCCCTCCCGGACTATTGTCGCGCGGGGCGTAGGGGCGTCGATTCTCGATGCGGGGGCGGGACTGGTCGTGCCCCCGCGCCTGGCCGGGTCGATCCGGCCGCCTGTCGCCGCCGCGGTTGTCGACGCGCTGTCCGCCTCGGCGTTCTCCCTCCGCGCTGCGCGGATTCGGCGATTTGGGGCTTTTCTGCTGCGCTGGGCCCTTCGGAGCTTGCCTCGGGGGCTTTGGTGAGCGAAGCTCACCCTGCGAGCGAGGCTCGCCTTGCGGACGGCGTTCGTCCTGCGCTGGGGCTTCGTCGGGCGAAGGCGCGGAATGCGGGCCCTGGTCGGAGGCCTTCGCGGCCTTACGCCTCTCTCGTCGGCGCTTCGAGCGGCTTTTTTTGCTGGCCTCGCTCTGATCGCCGTTCGAAGGAGGGACCTCGGGCGCGGCGGACTGCGCGGGCACCTCGCGCGCTTGCGCTGTCGGCGCGCCCTGAGTCGGATGAGGAGTTGTGTTTTCGAAGAGGGAGCCCTGGACGGAACCCGGCTCGGCGCTTTTCTTCGGCGTGCGTTTCAGCATTCCGCCGAACAAGCGCAGCTTCGGAGCCTTTTCCGTCTTTTGTACTTCGGGGGCCTCGGGTCCGCTCTCTCTCCGCGCGGGATCCGTCGCCCGCGAATCTTCGGTCTCCTGAGAGGACCTGGAGCGTTTTCTCACGGTGAGTCCACTATAGCACCTTATCGACGCGGCTCACAATACCGCCCTAATGTGCTCAAAACAGGCTCAAGACTACCTTCCCCGACTCCCCCGAGAGCATCGCGTCGAAGCCCTTCTGGAAGTCCTCGAAGGGGAAGCGATGGGTGATGATGGGACCGATGTCGAGGTGGGAGCGGATCATGGCCTCCATCTTGTACCAGGTCTCGAAGATCTCGCGGCCGTAGATGCCCTTGATGAAGAGGCCCTTGAAGATGACTTCGTCCCAGTCGATGGCGGTGCCGTTGGGGATGAGGCCGAGTAGGGCGACCCTTCCGCCGTGGTACATGTTCTTGAGCATCTGGGCGAAGGCGGCGGGGCTTCCGGACATCTCGAGGCCGACGTCGAAACCGCCGACCATGCCGAGCTCGTCCATGGTAGCTTTGAGGTCCTCGCGGGCGACGTTGACGACGCGGTCGGCGCCCAGTACCTGGGCCAGGGCGAGGCGGTAGTCGTTGACGTCGGTGACGACTACGTTGCGCGCGCCGTTGTGCCGGCATATTGCGGCGGCCATGCAGCCGATGGGGCCCGCTCCGGTGATGAGGACGTCCTCGCCGACCATGTCGAAGGAGAGGGCGGCGTGGGTCGCGTTGCCGTAGGGGTCGAAGACGGAGGCGATCTCGTCCGATACGCTCGGATGGACGCGCCAGAGGTTGGTCTCCGGGACGGAGACGTACTCCGCGAAGCAGCCGTTACGGTTCACGCCGATGCCGACCGTATTGGGGCAGAGGTGGCGCTTGCCCGCCTTGCAGGCGCGGCACTCGCCGCAGACGATGTGGCCCTCGGCGGAGACGCGGTCGCCGACCTTCCAGTCGTCGACCTCCTTCCCGACTTCGACTATCTCGCCCACGAACTCGTGGCCGATCGTCATGGGCGTCTTGATCGTGCGCTGCGACCATGGGTCCCATTTGTAGATGTGCAGGTCGGTGCCGCAGATGGCGGTCTTCTTCACTTTGACGAGGACGTCCTTCGGGCCGACTTTCGGCGTGGGGACTTCTTCCATCCAGAGTCCTATTTCGCGCTTCACCTTCACGAGGGCTTTCATGTGTCTGTTTCCTTCCCTTCGGGGTATAGTATAGGCAGAAGGAGCGGTCATGGCAAAGGATGGGGCCGGGTTCGAGGCGAAGCCTCTCGTTGCGGTCAGCATGGGCGATCCGGCGGGCGTGGGACCCGAGATCTGCGCGTCGGCCCTGGCCGACGCGCGCGTCCGCGGCGCGGCTCGCTGCGTCCTCTACGGGGACGCGCGCGTCCTGTGGAAGGCGGCGGCGGTCATCGGCGCGGAGGCAGGCATGAGCGCGGCCCTCGCCTCGGGCGACGCGAGCCTCGTCGACCTCGCCAACGCCGATCCCGCGGCCTTCGAGCCCGGGAAGGTTTCCGCCCTCTGCGGGCGCGCGGCCTGGGAGTACGTCGAAGCGGCTGGGATATCCGCTCTCGCCGGCGCTAAGGGAAAAGCCGGCGTAGCGGCCGCCAAAGCGACGCTCGCCGGCGCGGCCGACGCCCTGGTCACGGCGCCGATCAACAAGGAGTCGGTGCGCGCGGCGGGAGTTCCGCACATAGGCCACACCGAGATGCTCGGCGCGATCGCGGGAGTGGCAGATCCCCTGACGATGTTCGAGACGGGGAGCCTGCGCGTCTTCTTCCTCACGAGGCACGTGTCGCTCAAGGCCGCCTGCGGCCTCGTCACGAAGGATCGCCTCCTCGATTACATCGAGCGCTGCGCCGCCGCCCTGGCGAGGCTCGGTCTGGACGGCGAGCTCGCGGTCGCGGGCCTCAATCCGCACTGCGGGGAGCACGGCCTCTTCGGCGACGAGGAGGGACGCGAGATCGAGCCGGCCATCGCCCTGGCCCGCGAGCGGGGAATAGCCGTCGCCGGGCCCGTCGGCGCGGACTCGGTCTTCCATCAGGCCAAGATCGGGCGCTATGCGGCGGTGCTCTCCCTTTATCACGACCAGGGCCATATAGCCTGCAAGACCCTCGACTTCGAGCGGACGATCTCCCTAACGCTCGGGCTGCCCTTCCTCCGTTCGAGCGTGGACCACGGCACCGCCTTCGACATCGCGTGGAAGGGCGAGGCGAGCGCGGTCGGGATGGTGGAAGCTATCCTTGCGGCGGCGAGGTACGCGGGGCGCGGGACCTCGCGGCGCTAGGCCGCCCGAGCGCCCTGTCGTAGACGAGCTTGCCGACGACTAGCGCCAGGGCGATGCCGGAGATCTCGTCGGCGATGTAGTGCTGCTTGACGAAGAGGGTGGAGAGCACGGTCCCTACGGCGATGAGGGCGGCGCCGGCGGCTATCGCGATCGTCAGGGCGTTGCGCTTCGATCCCGCGAAGCGGTACCAGGCGTAGGCGACTAGGACGGATACGGCCGCATGCAGGCTGGGAAAGCAGTCGAAGGAAGGGTCGTCCCTGTAGTACTCGTTCATGGCCTCGGCGAACTTGTTGCCGACGAGGGGGTGGGCGGAGATTGCGGCTCGATACACGTCGGTCGTCACCGGGAACGCGAGATAGACGAGATCGGCGACGAGGTTGACGATGACGAGGGACCAGGCGAAGGCGTAGCCCTGCTTGTAGTAGAGCACGGCGAGCACCGCCATCGTCGCCTCGGTAGCCCAATAGAACAGATAGAGGTAGAAGATCGCCCATTCGGGCCGGAAGGGTATAATGTCGTCGAGGGCGGTGTTCAGATGGAATCCCGTGGCGTAGAGGGAGCCCGTCCAGTTGTAGATAACAGTGTTGAGGAGGAGGTCGAAGACGACCACCATGAGGAAGAGATTGGCGACGATATACGCGAGCGCCTCGCTCGCCCTCGAGGATTTTCCCCTGAAAAGCGATCGCTCGACCAGAGCCTGGAAGCGCGAAATGATCGTCATGCTCTCCTCCTCCCGGCGATAGAGGGGATCCCCCAGACCGATTCTTGTTCGGGAGGCCCGCGGCGTCAAGGCGTCCGGCGGACGGTGACCGCCCCGCCCCTTCCGGAGTATCATGCCGGATGTATGGCTGAATCGGGCGCTCTCAGGCTACGCATCGAAAAACTCGTCGCCGGCGGAGACGGGCTCGCCTTTTCAGGCGGCCAAGCCGTCTTCGTGCCTCTCGCCCTACCCGGCGAAACGCTGCTAGCGCGCATAACGTCGGGGAAGCGGGACTACGCCCGAGCCGAGATAGTCGAGCTGCTGGAGCCCAGTCCCCACAGGGTCGAGGCGCCCTGCCCCGTGTACGGGGTCTGCGGGGGCTGCAATCTCCAGCACCTCGCCTACCCGAGCCAGGTCGAGGAGAAGTCGCGCATCGTCGCGGACGCCTTCGCCCGCACCGCCAAGCTCGATACGGGCGCGATTCCGATGCTCCCTTCGATGCCCTTCGGCTACCGCAATCGAATGCAGTTCCACTTCACGAGTTCGGGGCGTCTCGGCCTCGCGAGGCGCTCTTCCTCCGAGATCGTCGAGATCCCGGGCTGCCCGGTCGCCTGCGAGGCTATCGGCGAATGGATAGAGGCGCGCTCGGGCGCGACTCGGGCGCGGGATGAGTTGCGAACGCGCTTAGGGAGCGCGGACCGCTTCCTGATTTTTGGCTCAGGCGACGAGATTCACGTCGAGGGCGCGGACGATCTCGTCGAAGTGGAAGTCGCGGGCCGTCCCATCCGCTTCCGCGTCCGGGGCTTCTTCCAGAGCAACCTCTCCCTCCTCGACGCCTTCGTCCAAGAGGCGACTGGCGGCCTCTCGGGCGAGCGGGCGGCCGACCTCTACTGCGGCGTCGGCCTCTTCGGCTCCTTTCTCGCTTCGGCTTTCCGCAGCGTCGTCTGCGTCGAGGAGAGCGCCGATGCCCTCGAGCTGGCCGAGGCCAACCTGCCGGGGCAGGGCCACGAATTTTTCCCGATGGCCGTGGAGGATTGGACCCGGAGCGAATCGGCCCGGAGGCCCTTCGACCTCGTCCTCGCGGATCCGCCGCGAACGGGGCTCTCTCCCGCCGTGCGGGAGTGGCTCACGCTATCCAGGCCGGCCGCGATCGTCTACCTCTCCTGCGATCCGGTCACGCTCGCTCGGGACTCGAGGGATATCCTCGGCTCGGGCTACGAGCTCGAGGCGATCAAGGCTTTCGACTTCTATCCCCAGACGAGCCACGTGGAGTGCCATGCGCGCTTCATCCGCCGTTGACGCGCGGCCGCGTTCGCGCGTTCGCGCGGCCGCGATCCCCGTGCTGCTCCTCCTCTCGCGGTCGGCGCTCTTTTCCCAGGCGGGCGTCACCGCCCTCGATCCCGCCTTCCGCCTCCCCGCCGGAGGCCGCGCCCTCGCGGGCCCCGTCCTCGACCAGGCGGTCGCTCCCCCCGCGGCCTGGCTCCTCTCGGAAGACCTCTCGCTCTATGCCCTCACCGATACGGGAGCCCTCGCCGCACGCATCGACCTCGCCTCGAGCAGGCCCGGCTCCCTCCTCGCGGTCGATCCCTTCGGACGCGCCCTCGTGGCGCTCGGCGCGGAGTCGTCGAAGGCCGAAATCGTCGCTTATACGCGGATGGGCCAGGTCTCCTGGCGCGCTCCGATCGAGA